>Ga0210391_10005842_pt1 | contig 10124 bp, 10 predicted proteins | sample IncBWC12OmetaG_FD_160573 | JGI IMG/M metagenome (GOLD analysis project Ga0210391, IMG submission 160573) | Forest soil microbial communities from Barre Woods Harvard Forest LTER site, Petersham, Massachusetts, United States - Inc-BW-C-12-O ...
AGCGCGTCTCAAAAAAGGCCGATCCCGCGGAAACGCAAATTTCTCCGGAATATGTGGAAGCAGTCGCCAACGCCTACGAACATTTTTTCTTCCGCTATTCAGGCGCAAATCTGCTGGTGGTGGATACCTCGGAGATTGATTTCGTGGAACGCAACCAGGACCTGCAGGAACTGCTCCGCCGCCTGCGCCAGCCCGTGAAGGGCACGCAATATTTCCTACCGCTCGGCCAAGGCTGACAAGGCTAAAAATCGAAAGGAAAAAACTAGAAGGGGGACGGGACGGGCGGCCCCGCCAGGCTACCCGCCCCGCACTGCGCACAGGAGGAACTCAAATCCAAAATCTCAGCGCTCAGCGCCAGCCGCACAGCTCGCCGACCACGATCAGCTCAAGCTAAGCAGCTTTGTGCGTGCCCGTCAGCCGGTGACGCAGTCTTCCCAGCGTGCGATTCACCGGATGGCTGCGATGCAAGAACGTAAGCACCGGCATGCGCCGCACACCTATTTTTTCCAGCGCGCGCCGGATGCGGAAATCTCTTCCCGCCGATACCAACCCTTTTTCCAGCGTGGTAATCGCCTCAGACGTGCGTCCGGCCTGGTAATAAACTTCCGCCAGGTTCAGATATAGCTGCGCGTGGTTGTGTTTCATTCCCAGCGCTTCGCGGCACAGTGATTCCGCGTCGCCGAATCTTTTTTCGGCCAGCGCGGCCAGCAGGCCGGTGTAGGAAAGATAAAATGGGTTTTTCGGAGCGATGCCAAGCGCGCGCCGGGCGTGTTGCAGCGCTTCTTCAGACTGCCCGTCTCGGAGATTCTTCAGACACTCTTTGAAATCGTTCATTCCAGCATCTGAGGGGGATGTGGTTCCGATCCAGTGGGACATAGGCTCCTTCCTTAACCCTGCGGGCACCAGCAGGGTGACTGAAGGCAGCGTACCTTTGCGCCCCGCACGCGCAAATAGAACGTCCGTACAGTTTTTGGGCTACTCCCTTTTACTGTCATTGCGGACAGGCAAATATTTCTGCAAGGCAGGTCGTTCTATCCAGGCACCCGTCAGCTCCCGAACGCGCCCGAACGCACCCGGAAGCCCCTGAGACTATTGGCTTTAGCCTCCGAAGGAACGGCTTCGACTTTGACGATGCTTTTGACTTTGTAGCGGCCGCCTTCAGGCGGGCGTAGTTGGCTTTGAATCTGACGTCGCGATGGGCTGCCGGCGCTTTTGCAGTGGCCTTCGAATTGGTAGGCGCGCTGCTTGCCCGCCTGCCGTAGGCAGGCTGCGCCCGCTTTTGACGAGGCATTTGATTTTGCCGGCGTCCCGCCGCCCTTCACCACGCACGAGTCCTGTACACACCCAACCTTTTGCATTTCGCCCGTTCGAAGAGGATGATGAATCTGTGAAAATCTCAAACACCACCAGCGGCCGACCCGGTACCCTCTCTCCCGTGCTCCCAGCAAACCACTCCAGCGCCGCTCGCCTCCAAAATCACCAATTTCTATTCGATACAAATGAACCCTTTTTACTCACCGCTAATTTTTCAACGCACAGAAAACAAAGCACTTCCATTTTTCTATTCGATACAAATGAGCGGTCACACATCATCGCTCATCAATCACGAATTACCGATCAGGTTTCACTGTTTGCGGAAATACGCTTCATTGGTCGTACGGAGTCGCACCGCGCGGCGTCTCTCTTGCGACGGGGCCTCGTCGCGGTTATGCTGCGTCGTGATTTTCGAGGAGTGACGTGCAACTAATCCGCACAAAAAGAATCAGAACTCTCGGCTGCGCACTATTCATAACTTTCCTCGCGCTGGCCTTTGCCAAACCCCTCCCGCTGACCGTTTTCGCGCAGTCTCCAGCCGAGGTCGAACACGGAAAATTCAGCCTGCACAAATTCGAGCAGCCCATCGGCGAAGAAGCCTACCAGATCACTCGCGACGGCGATGCTCTGAACGTAAGAATCGACTTCAAGTTCACCGATCGCAGCACTGCCGTGCCGCTGACCGCTGCATTTAGTTCGGCAAACGACTGGACCCCTCGTTCCTTCGAAATCAAGGGCAAGAATTCCCGCGAGACGGACATTGACGAAGCCGTCGACGTGCAATCCGAAAAGATCCGTTTGCGCGACCGCGACAAATGGACCGAAAGAACCAAGCTGCCGCAGTTTTTCACCATCGCGGGGTACGCGCCAACCACCATGCAGATGCTCATGGTCCGCTACTGGGCAACTCATGGCTCGCCGGCTCAGCTCGCCACACTTCCCAGAGGCCAGGTGAAGATCGAGCCGCGCGGCGCAGACGCCGTCAGCATTGATGGCAAACCTCAGAAGTTCGATCGCTTCACCATCGAAGGATTGATCTGGGGCCGCGAAACGCTTTGGTTTGACGCGAATCGCAATCTTGTCGCCGCCATCACCACCGACGCGGAGTTCGACCACTTCGAAGCGATTCGCGAAGGCTACGAAAGCGGTCTGGGAACATTTGTCGGCCTCGCCGGCTCAGATGGCATGGCCGCGCTCGCGGAAATCTCCAAGGGCATTTCCGGCAGCCGCGCGGAGAAGATCGCACTCGTCGGCGGCACGCTGATTGATGGAACAGGCCGCGACCCCGTTCCTGATTCCGTGGTCGTCATTGAAAAAGGCCGCATCGTGGAGGCCGGGCCGAAGTCGCGCGTGAAAATTCCCAGCGGCGCGCAAAAAGTGGATGCGCGCGGAAAAACGATTCTCCCCGGACTCTGGGATATGCACGCGCATTTCGAGCAGGTCGAGTGGGGGCCGATATACCTCGCGGCTGGCGCCACCACCGTGCGCGATTGCGGCAATGAATTTGAATTCATCACCGCCGTGCGCGATGCCGTTGCCAATGGCCGCGGCCTCGGCCCGCGTCTGCTGCTCGCCGGTATTGTGGATGGCACCGGACCGAGCGCGCTCGGAGTAGCCCGCGTGGATACGCCCGAGCAAGCCAAGATGTGGACTGACAAATACCACGACGCCGGTTTTCAGCAGATGAAAATCTACAGCTCCGTGAAGCTCGAGGAAGTCAAAGATGTCGCGGAGGAAGCGCACCGTCTCGGTATGACGGTCACCGGTCATGTGCCGATCGGCTTGAACGCATATCAAACCATCGAGGCGGGCCAGGACCAGATCAATCACATTCCCTACATCGTGGATATTATGGTTCCCACGCTTCCCGCGGATGCCAGCCGCCTCGATCACGCCAATGCCGCTGCAAATCTGGATCTGAATTCGCCCGCCGCGCAGAAAGCGATTGCCTTTCTGGTGCAGCACGGCACGGTAGTGGATCCCACGCTCGCGCTTTTCGAGTTTTTCTCCGCGAGCACTGCCAAGCCCGCGGCCAGCATCGAGCCGGGCGTCCTGAAAGTCGCGCCGGAACTGCAGGCCATCCTTGCGGATGTCGGCCCGCCGTCGCCCCAAGCGGAAATCAGCGAAAAAGTTTTTGCAAAAGAGCTGGCAGTCGTCGGCGCATTGCACAAAGCTGGCGTTCCGATTGTCGCCGGAACGGATCAGACGGTTCCGGGGCACAGCCTGCATCGCGAGATCGAGTTGTACGTCCAGGCCGGATTCACGCCGATGGAAGCGATTCAGGCTGCGACAATTGTCCCAGCGCGCGTGATGGGGCTGGACAAGGAAATTGGCACAGTGGAAGCGGGCAAGCGCGCCGACGTGATCATTCTCGACGGCAATCCGCTCGAGTCCATTCGCAATATTCGCAAAGTCGAATTCGTCATCACCAATGGCGTCATGTACAACTGCGCGGAGCTGTGGCGCAGCGTCGGCTTCCAGCCGTAAGATGATGCACGAATCGAGAGGTTTCCCAATGGACAAATGGACACGCAGAAAGTTCTTCTTAGCCACGCTGACGGGTGGAATTGCGGCCAGCACGCGGCGGCTCTTTGGCGCCGCTGACCCGGCACGCAAAATTCTCGCAACTTCCGATGGCGCGACAGACTCCGCCGCAGCAGCGCAAGGTGTTCGCCCGCTAATCATTTCATCCGCCAACGGTTTGCAGCATCTCGACGACGGAATGGAACTGCTTAAATCCGGCGGCGACACGCTCGACGCCGCGCTAGCCGTGGTGACCAAAGTGGAAGACGACCCCAACGACGATTCCGTGGGCTACGGCGGCTTGCCCAACGAAGACGGCGTCGTGGAACTAGACGCAAGCGTAATGCATGGGCCATCGCGCCGCGCCGGAGCCGTCGGATCCATCCAGAAAATCAAGAATCCTTCGCTCGTCGCCAAAACCGTGATGGAAAAAACCAATCACGTTTTCATCGTGGGCCCCGGCGCACAACATTTTGCGGAGGATGAAGGCTTCGCGCCCATGAACCTTCTCACAGAGCGCTCACGAATAGCGTGGCTTGCGTGGAAAGCTTCCATTTCCGAAAATTGGCGCCCCGGCCTCGACAGTCCGGAGTGGAAAGAGAAACTTGCGCAGCTGCTGGACACGCCCGAAAAGCTGGCGTGGCGCGCTCACATCGAAGACGTCGTGAAGTATCCGCCGACCGGAACAATCAATTGCCTCGCAGTGAACGCGAAGGGCGAAATTTCCGGCACCACCACTACCTCCGGCTTGGCCTGGAAAATTGCCGGACGCGTGGGCGATTCGCCCATCATCGGCGCAGGGCTTTTTGTGGACAATGAAGTCGGCGCTGCTGGATCCACGGGCCGCGGTGAAGAGGATATCAAGATCGCCGGCGGCCACACCATCGTGGAAATGATGCGTCGGGGATCGTCTCCCACGGATGCCTGCATGGAAGCGCTGCATCGCGTGGTGCGCAATTACAAACCGTTTCCCGATCGCCTGAAGAGATTCCACATTCAATTTTACGCGGTGAATAAGAACGGCGACTACGGCGCGGGCAGCCTATGGGGCAAACATAACGACGGCAGGCCGATGCAGTTCGCGGTGCACGACGGCGCCAAAGCGCGGCTGGTGCGCACCACGCCGATGTTTGATGAAATTGGCGGAGACTACTAGATCTCGCGAGGGCCAGCTTCCATCCGCGTGTGCAAATCGCACCTCGGTCCAAACAAAAAAATTCCTTACCGTATTTTCACGCGCCCAATTTCACGCTTTAATGCACGAGTTCGGACGCGAACACCAAATGGATGCCGCGGGCTTCGAGGGGCGGAACGCCTTCGGCTAGCGCCGCGATGGTCGCGGGTCGCGGGTGCCCGATGGCGATAGTAAATCCGTCGCGCTGCGCGTCGCGCGCGGCGAGTGCAAGCTGCTTGAGAATCGCGTCGCGCGACGCGACGTCGTCCAGGAAAACCTTGCGTGACGCTGCCGGAACGCCGGCGCGTTCTGCCGTGTCGTAAGCCACAGTCTTCGCGTCGGTGCGGCTATCTACGAAAAAGAGGCCGCGCTGCCGCAGCGCTGGCATCAGCGCCTGCATCAAAGCAGGGTCAGCGGTGGCGCGCGAGCCTTGATGGTTGTTCACGCCTGCAACGTACGGAACGGTTTCCAGCATTCCGGCAAGAGTTGCATCCACTTGCGCGGCGCTCATGCCCACGCGCAGCTCGATGTCTTCCGGCTTGGCGCCATCCGCTTCGGATTCCATCGGTAGATGCAGCATCACCTGATCGCCACGACGCTGCGCTTCTTCGGCGAGCTCGCCCGACAGCGGCAAGTGCGGCAAGACGGAAACGGTGAGCGGAAAGCCAAGCGCGAGCACCGCATCGGCAGCGGAGCGGTCGTAACCGAGATCATCAATGATGATCGCGAGTCGCGGATTGCCGGCGTTGGCGGACTGCCGCGCTGTCGACGGCGCGGAAGCATGCGGTGCAGCAGCGCCGCGCGCGGCAAGCGGCGTCACGACGTGAACCGTGTGGGTGCGCGCGCCGTGGAACGCGCAGTCGAAGCGAATCACGCCGCTGGAAGCAGTTTCGGTGACGGAGAGATTATGCTTGCGCGCGATGGCGTTCAGCGCTTGCGTGAACGCAGCGATCTGCGAGGAATCGCTCAGAGAGATGTAGATGTTGTCAGCAGCAAGAGCGCTCGACGAAGCGTGTTTCGCAGGCTGCAGCTCGGGACGAATGGCGATTTCGGATTTGTGGCCGTTGATTCGCTGTCCGGCGCTGACAATTTCGCCGGTGATCGCGCGCAGTTCAGACTTGGAGAGGTTCTTCTTGCCGCAGCCGGCGAGAAACAGAAGAGCAAAAGCGGCGCATGCCGCGAAAATCCGCACAGCGCCGCGCGAGTTCAAATCTAGGCGGCCAACTGCTGCCAGTCGTACGCCAACTTGGCTGCTTTCTTCTCCACCGCAGCCCCGCCCTGCAATATTTCCAGCGCCTTCTTCACGACGGGATCATCGGGCGAAGAACTGGGAGCTGCGGCAGGCTGTGTGAGATCCGCTTGCGCCATAAGATCATCAATCGAAGGATGCACTTCCGCGGTGGGCGGAACGCCCTCGGCGGGAATGTCCTTGTTGCCAGGAGTGAAATAAGTCGCGACGGTGAGGATCAGCGCGGAGCCATCCTCCATTTCAATCAGCTTCTGCTGCGACGCGGTGCCATAGGTCCGCTCACCAACGGTGCCGCCGCGCTTGTTGTCAGCGATCGCCGCTGCCACAATTTCGGCCGGCCCCGCAGTACCGTTGCCGATCAGCACGGCGACGGGCTCGGTCCAGACAACTTTCGTCGGATCACCGGAAGAGACGACGGCGGTGACCGTCTGACCCTTGAGCGTTGCGATCGTGCCGGACGCAAGGAAAAGCTGCGCGGTCTGAATTCCTTCCTGGTCGTCGCCCAGCGAAGAATCACGCAGATCGAGAAGCAACTTCTTCGCGCCGGATTTCTGGAATTGCACGAGCTTTTCGCGAATCTGTTTGGAAACTCCCGGCGTGAAATCCGATACGCGCAGATAAGCGACGTCGCCATTCAGGCGGTCTTCCACCAGCTTGGGCGCCGCGAGCTTCGCAAGAGTGATGTTCATTTCCTGCGGCTCCGCTTTGCCGCGACGAATCACCGAAAGTTGCACGGTGGTTCCCGGATTGCCTTTCAGCAGCAGCTGCGCCTGGTCAATAGCCATCTGGCCGGTGGTGAATCCGGCGATTTTTTCCAGGATGTCGCCGATGCGCAGGCCGATTTTCGCCCCCGGGCTGTCAGGCAGCACGCCGATCACGCCGATATAACCGAAGCGGCGCGTGAGTGCCAGACCGCTTTCTGCCGGCGGATTACTGGCGCTCTTTTCCTTGAAGTCCTTGTACTCAAGCGGGCTCAGATAGGCCGATTGCGGGTCCAGTGAATCAAGCAACCCGTGCAGCGAGCCGTTGGTGACGGCGTGCATGTTGGGTTCGTCCACGTAATCGCGCTGGATGTGTTCCAGGACTTCGCTGTAAACGGTGAGCGCGCGGAACGCTTTGTCGTCCGGCGACCGGCCGAGCATGTATCCGGTGGCGGCGTAGGCGACCACCAGAAGTGAAATCCCCAGAACAATTTTTTTGCCGAGCGGGCTCATGCGTTGTCCTTTGTAGTGCCCATTATTAGTGTCGCTATGTTAGATGACCGCAGGCCGAAGCCGGTTTCGTGCCGCGCCGGTTGCCTGCTGCCGGCCGCGCGTCCGGGCTTGATATTAGACTCCCCCGCCGCGCGTAAGAAAGCACGATTATACCGTGAGTTGGGGATTGTGTGGCGCGTGATTCGTGATTCGTGGAACCAGTTAAGATTGAATTGTGTGGTGATTACAGAGGAGTTAGAGGAGTTTTCGTCGCGGCGCAGCCAAGCGTCACGAGGGAGCAACGACCAATGAGTTGTGATCTGCGATTTGATGGCCCTAATTCGCAATGCGTGGCCCGGGACCCGCGAACCGCGCCAGGAACGACGGCGGCCAGCACGGCGAATCGTGCAGCTGTGCGTTTCACAGCGCGCAAGCCGTTGTGCGACTTTAGTTCTTGCAAATTGGTGAACGCGTAAGCAACGGCTGTTACGCTTCAGTTCAATTTCAACAGCGGCACGAAATAGTGGTATTGGAGAATATAAATTATTTGATGTAACGGATTGTATTTGGAAGCATCCAACAGAGTGTCGGCAATTGTTGCTCTTGATGTGAAATGTGGCGCACGACTGAGCGCATTTTCACCCGCACCCCCAACCTCTATGCCGCTGGAGGGATCGTATGCTTGAGCTTAGACCCGTGCTTTGGCAGGAAGCTTTTATTAAAGCCGTGGACGAGCCGGACCGCGAAACACTCGCGCGGCTGATTCGCGAAGCGGAGCTGGCGATCGTTCAGCGGCGGCAACAACTGAAAAATCCCGCGGACTATCGCGATGAATTGCGCGCAATGAAGCTGGCGACGCTAGCCATGGATTCAGTTAAGGTTCAGAAACTGGGCGGCGCCAGGAACCTGACGTTGTTGAAAGATTGCTGTTCGTTTCAGAAATCTGCTTGAAGAATCGCGTGCCGCGGATCGGCGCCGCTATCCACGTTCCCCAAGCCCCCCCACCGCAAGCCACACCTCACCAGCTCAGTTTGTCCGCGAGCATGATTCGTATAGGCACAGTTATTTGTGAAATTTAGAGACCTGAGGACAGGCAAATGACATTGTCTGGAAGGAATATGCTTTTAGTCGGGCAGAGTTTTCAAACGCGTCACGGATTGACGGAGCGGCTCGCGCGATGGGGATTCCGGTGCCATTTTGCAGGAAATATGCGGGCGACGCGCGAGATGTTGCGTGCGGTGCGCGTGGACGTGGTGCTCAGCGATATGCACCTGCCCGATGGGACCGGTATTGCGCTGCTGGGGCTTTTGGCTGGCCTCGCGGTTACAGCGTTTCTTTGCTTGCCCGTGGAAACCAGCTGCTTCTGGTTGCCGGCGCTTGACGCAGGGAAAAAATGTTTGGGATCGCCGGCGCTGCGGCCCGCGGAGTTTGCGCATGCGCTGGAAGAAATGGCGCGAACTTTGGGTGCTGCGGCGAGAGGCTGAGTTTTTTGCAGCGCGATGAAATGTCGAGATCTCACCCACGTGAGGTCGCAGGCTCGCGGGGCACTACGACGTGAAGTCGATGGACCAGAAACGCGGGGCGGGCCGCAGAAATTCGAAACCGACTATGACTGTGCCGGCCTGGGTTTTTGTTACGCGGGCAACACGGCAGGGCAACTCTTCGTCGGTCTGCATGTTGGCGAGCAACAATTCCTGCGACGGAGCCACTTCGCGCGAAAGCGACAGCAAGCCTCCGTTGGCGCTGACGTTTATCGTGACGGCGTGTTCGATGAACGGTTCATCGTGCGAATGCGCATATATGAAGACCGGCAGGAAGGCCGCGACGCGATGATCGCGGCGCCTCTCCGGTTTTGGCCCTGCGGGTGCGGCGGCCAGTTCGCGGCGAGACTTAGCTTTTCGCGGAAAAAATAATTTGCGCCAGCCCATGAATTTCCTTTGTGCGGAATCGTACTGCGGATATCGGCATCCGCGCGGAATTCTTCACTGGGCCTTCCAGTAGTTTACACCTGACCACCTCCGAAAGTTTTGCAGACTGTGCGCGTGTGGATTGGCTTGCGCGCGTCTTCGCACAGGACGAGCAACGGTGGGCTGGTTCGGGTAAGCTAGCGTGAAGATGATCGGACGCGGTTGGGCGCAATTGGGGATGCGACGATGACGGCGGCGGATTTTCGACGGATGGCGCTGCGCTTTCCGGAAGCGACAGAGGGCGCGCACATGAATCATCCGGATTTTCGCGTGCGCGGAAAGATTTTCGCGACGCTGGGATATCCGGACAAGGGTGTGGGGATGGTGAAATTGTTCCCGGACCAGCAACAGCAGTTCGTGCGCGCCGAACCGAAGGTGTTTGCGCCGGTGAATGGTTTGTGGGGACGGCGCGGCGCTACCTACGTTCACCTGAAAGCGGCGAAGAAGGGCAGCGTGCAAAGGGCGCTGGCTGTGGCATGGCGGAACACGGCGCCGAAAGGACTTGCCGAAAAATTCGTGACGACCGGTCGGGGCAAAGGGCGAGTCTGAGACCCGCCCCTACGGATCGCAACGCGAAAGCGCGCGCCGCGGCTGAATTCGCGCGTGGGCTTCGTGGTTTTCGGTTTCGCTGATTTGCTGGTTTGCACGCCGATTCTACGCACAATTTCTTGCGGAAGCCGTTGAGATGAGCGCTCGCCCTTTTT
>Ga0210391_10005845_pt1 | contig 10122 bp, 8 predicted proteins | sample IncBWC12OmetaG_FD_160573 | JGI IMG/M metagenome (GOLD analysis project Ga0210391, IMG submission 160573) | Forest soil microbial communities from Barre Woods Harvard Forest LTER site, Petersham, Massachusetts, United States - Inc-BW-C-12-O ...
CGACGAAGCCGGTCATCCTGGACCTCGTCGCGATCCAGCGGCGCGTCGCGCTGTCGCACGGCGCCGCGTTCTGGAGCACGTTCGACGCGATGGGGGGCGACGGCGCGATGGCGCAATGGGTGAAGGCCAAACCGCAGCTCGCGGGCCTGGACCTGACGCACCCTACGCCGCTCGGCGCGGAAGTCCTGGGCGACATGCTGAGCGACGCGGTGCTCCGCGCCTACGACGCACGGCATCCCTGAGAGACAGGGAGAGACAGGGACGAAGGAGGCATTGAGGGCGTTCGGCCACGCGCCTCACCGCGAGCTGACCCAGGTCTTCGCCGCACTGGTCGGCGGCAGATCCCCCGCGTCGCGCCAGGCGTCGTACGCCCGCAGCAAGTCGGTCGTGAACGAGGTCGCGACCTGCGCGTACCCGGCGCGGGTCAGGTGCGTCCGATCGGTCTGCGCGCGCGGCTCGGACTCGGTCGCCCACGCGAGCATGCTGCCCGGTCCGCCCATCGCGTCGATCTGGCTGTAATACGCGCAGCCGGCGGCTTGCGCGACGCGCTTCTGGACGGCCGCGACGTCCAGAACGGGAGGCCAGGGGATCCACCCTTGGTGGTCCACCCACCGGCCCAAATCGGGCGGCCCTAGCAGCAGGCAGGACGCGCTCGGCGTGGCGCGCGCGACCCGCCCGAGAAGCTCCACGAGCGACCGCTCGTAGAGCCCGAGGTCGAGCTTCGGATCGAGCGCCTCGTTCGTGCCGTACGCGAGCACCACGACGTCCGGCGCGCGGTGGCGGAGCTCCGCCGCGAAGTGCTCTTCGTTCCAGCGAAGGGCCCAGAAAATCTGCGCGCCGTTGATGCCGAGCGCATCGACGACGACGCCGGCCTGGGTCCGGTCTAGCGCCATGCCGAAGACCCGCACGCTCCCCTCGCCGACCGTGCGCAGCTCCACTTCGTGGGGCGTGTCCGGCAACTCGAGTGCGAAAAAACCCGGCGCGGGTTCCGCCGCGCGCGTGGCCACGCGGCCGGTGTGGGCGCCGTCGATGAATACGTCGAAGCTGCCGCCGGACGGCTGCTGCCAGTAGTCGACCTCGACGCGGGACGCCGGGACCGTCACCGAAGTCCACGCCCGCGCCCCCGACTCGTCGGCCCCGATCGCGACGCCGAGGGGGCCGTAGCACCCGTCGCCCATCGTACGGCCTTGTTCGACGTGGCTCCGCGCGGGCGAAAAGAGCGCCGTCATCCCGCCGCGAATGCCGTCTTGCGTGTACGTCTTCCACGGCTTGCCGATGGCGACGAAGCCCCGGCCTCCGCTGCCGAAGCGCGCCTGGAGCAGGCGCCGCACGACCGAGGTGCCCGAATCGCTGGCCGTGTGCGAGTCGCCGTATTGAACGACGTGCACGTCTTCGTGCGAGCGGCCGGCTTCGAGCGAGGCGAGCGCCTCGAACAGATGCGACAGGCGATCGATGCCCTGGAGGGCGCCGATCTGCGCCGGAAGGCGGGACGACGCGGGCAGGATGGGCAGGGGCGTCGCGGGCAGGGCGGGAGGCGGCTCGGAGCGATCGGTGCCCTGGATTCGCTCGACGCGGGGTGCGGACGCGAGCTCGGTCTCCGGCACCTTGGCGGGCGAAGGGGCCGCCCCTTTGCTGCAAGCGCTCCCCAAGGCCGCAAAAATGGCGGTCAGCGCGACAGATGCCGTCCACGAAGGCGTGCGCACGACGAATGGATCGTGACACGCGGAGGCAACACTACGCAAATAGCCGGCGGCTCACGCTTTCGCCCGGACCTCTCCCCCGGCAAGGCGAGCGTTAAATGAGCGACCGCGATTCCAGAATGGCGCCCGCTGATTTAGCTTCACGCGCGTGGTCGACCTCAGCCCCCACGCGCGCGTCGCCTTCGCCGTCCTCTGGATTGCGACCCAGGCCGCGCTCATCGGGACGGCATCACGCAGATCGGACCACATCTTCGGGTTTCGTATGTTCCCCGAGGCCTCGACCCTCGAAATTGTCGTGAGCCGCATGACCGCGCAAGGGCCCGCCCCTGCCCCTTTGGGGGAATGGGCTGCGCGGGACAAGGAAGGCCAGCTCCGCCATTTCTCGTGGCGCGACCGCGTCCATGACCCCATCTTGCGGTCGCTCGACACCCGCGTCTTCGCCTCCTATGGGGTCGACACGCAGCTGGCACGGCTGCAGGTCGCCCTCGACGACGTGGCGGATCACATCGACGGCGACGACGAGACGCGGTGGCTGCGGGCGGATGTGCGCGTGTGGAAGAACGGGCGCGATCCATACACGGCGACGCTCCTCAGCCATCCGCGGGTGAGCCGCTAGATGCGAGACGCGATCGCCCGTTGGCGCGACGAGCTGGGTGACACGTACGTCCTGGGCGTCGTGCGCGTCGCGTTCGGCGTGCTCCTCTTCGCGAACGCCTTGCGCGCCGCACGGGAGCTCCAAGACGGCTACTTCGGCGACGTCTTTCACTGGCCCCTCCTTCCGGAGAACCTCGTTCCGTCGCGGGAGGTCTACGGGACGATCGTCGCCGTGCAGGTGCTGCTCTCGGCCCTCGTCGTCGCCGGGCATCGCGCGCGCGGGGCGCTCTTTGCGAGCGCGGTTCTGGGGGCGTACGTGATGTTCTGCGATCGCCTCCAGTTCCACCACAACCGGTGGGCGCTCTTTTGCTACTCGTTCCTTCTGGCGTTCGCGCCGTGCGACCGGTCCTTCACAGTGGGAACGGTCGTCCCCGCGACACGCGTCGGTCCGATGTGGGCGGCGCGGCTCGCGGCGCTGCAGGTGTCGATCGTCTACGTCGCGTCGGGCGGCTCGAAGCTGTGCGACCCGGACTGGCGCGGCGGCCGCGTCCTCTACGAGCGCGTCGCGCTCTACGGCCAGAACGCGATCGACGCGGGCGTGCCCGAGTGGTTCATGCACTGGCTGGGGCAGACCGATACGACGAGCATGCTCGCGAAGATGGCCATCGCGACGGAGCTCGCGCTCGCGTTCGGCCTGTGGTCACGCCACGCGCGCATCCTGTGCCTGTGGTGGGGCCTATGGTTTCACATCACCATCGAAGGCACGAGCCGCGTCGAAGGCTTCACGTGGCTGACGCTCGCGGCCTACGCCCTCTTTTGCACGCCGGACGTCGGCGCGCGCAAACTCTATTACGACAAGACGCGCTTCCGAGGGCGCGTCTACGCGCACGCGGTCGCGCTGCTCGACTGGTTCGCGCGCTTCGAGATCCGCCCGTGGACGCCGGACGGCATCGAGCGCGGACACACGATCGTGGCCATTCGGCGGGACGGGGTGCACGTCACGGGAATCCACGCCCTCGCGATGGTGGTGCGCTGCACGCCGCTGCTCTTCCCGCTCTGGGGGCCGATCGCGCTCGCGACGATGTTCGCCAAGCCGCCGCTCTCGCGAGGCGAAGCGGACGACGGGGTGGTGTAACGAAGGGTCCCCCGCTCAGGGCAATCCTCCGTCGCTGCAGATCGCGAAGTCCGCGGCGGGAACCTGCATCTCGAGCACGGCGGAGACAGGCCTGCGGTCGGCATAGAAGAAGTGAAGCGGGACCGCCTGGCCGACCGTGATGCCCAGCAGACCACTCTGCGCGTCGAGGTCGACGGTCCCGGTGACGGTGGAGTGGAGGCCTCCGAGGTTCACCGCGAGCCTTCGGTTGATGAATACGAACGAGTCGTCGTCGCTGGCGAAGCGGAATGTCTCGCCGCCGTGGTATCGAAACATCAACGTGAAGGCGACCGTGAAATAATAGTTGTGCGATGGATCGCGAGCGATCGTGTCGTTGCCGAACAACTCGTGGTCGACGGGGAAGAAGCTCAGCTCCTTGGACACGTACGTCGTCGAATCCGTGGTCGACGGACCGAACGGCAGCGTGAGCGTCTCGCTCAGATTGATCGACGTGTCGTGAAACCAGTTCGCGAACGACGCGGCCCCGTGCGTCGACCACGTGGTGGGCATGCCCGCGTAGACGGGCGTGTCGTCCTCCCCGAGCGTGGACCCGACGATGCCGAGATCGAGTCCCGAGCCTGCGTCGGGCGACAGGAGACTCCCGAAATCGGGCGGCTCCAGGGGCCGGAAGTTCCAGAGTCGCGCCTCGACGACCGGAGCGCCCGCTTCGGGGCCATCGCAGGCGCTCCATGTGTCGTCGGTGCAGGTTTGCTGGCCCATCCCACATGGCAGGGGGCAGACTCGCATCGCATCGGGCACGGCGCACGTCGACCACGCTCCCGCGCTGCACGTCTGCGTCCCCGCGCCGCAAGCGTTCGTGCACGCGCGCTCGGCGGGCGGAACGTCGCACTCGCTCCAGGCCTGCCCCAAGCATGTTTGCGTCCCGGTGCCGCATGCGTTCGTGCACGCGCGCTCCGCGCCGGGCACGGCGCAAATATCGAGACCCGTGCGCGCGCCGCAGGCGCTCAGGGCAAGAACGCACGCGCACGAAAGAAGAATCGCGGGCGCTGCGGCCTTCACGGGGCCGACTCTAGCACCGCGCCCCCGCCGGTCCGGTCGCCCGCTCGGTCGTGAACCTTACGACCTCGAATTGCCCGTCCACTCGCCTTTTTGCACGACGGGCAGCTGCAGCGCGCGCTCGCGCTCGAGATCCAGATTGCCCACGTGCAGCGAGATCGGCGCCTGCACCCACTTGTAGATCGACGCCGAGAAGAGGCGCACGAAGCGCGTCGCCCACGCCTCGAGCTCTGCACAATCGCGCTCCGGAAATACCGCGCACAGCGCCTCCCCTACTTCCGCGGGCGACATCTTCTCGCCCGCGAAGAGCGCGAAACACGCGTCGAGCACCGGGAAAGGCATGAGGTCCCGCTCGTCTTCCTGATCGTCGGCGAGCTCCGCGCTCGCGGGCTTCACGAGCGTCAGCCGGATACCCTCCCAGTGCGTCTTCTCGTAGAGCCAGTCGAGCAAGTAGTTGACGACCGTCTTCGGCACGTTGGCGATCACGCTGAGCGCGCCTTCGCCGTCGCCGCCGATCGTCACGTACCCCACGGCCTTTTCGCTCATGTTGCTCGTCTGCAAGAAGAGCCCTGCCGCGGCGTTCGCCCAGGTCCACATGCGCACCGAACGCACGCGCGCCTGTGCGTTCTGGCGCGCCAGCGGCGTGAGCGTCTCCCCCGGCTGGAGCATCGCCTGCACCGCGTCGAGCTCGCGCGCGAACGCGTCGTCGATCGATTCCACCACGAACGGCGCGTCGAGATCGCGCGCCGCTTGCTCCGCCGCCGCGTGCGTCTCCGGCGACGAGTAGCGCGTCGGCAAGAAGAACGCGCGCAGAATCTCGCGCGCCTTCGCGCGCCGCGCCTCGGGGCCGAGATCGGCCCAGCGCTGGTCGATGAAGCGGCGCGCGACCGCCAGCACGAGCAGGCTGTCGCGGCCCCCGGAGAGGGCAACGCCGATCGTCTTGAAGCACCCGTTCTTCTCGAAGTAGTCGCCGACGCCGAGCGCGAGCGCGTCGAGCAGCTCTTCGCAGAACGCGTCGCGCGGCGACACGGCGGCCCTGCCCTCCGGCAGAAAGAAGCTCCGGTTCGGGGGCGCGGGAAACGACAGCGCCGATCGTCCCGCCCGCTCCCGCCGCACCGCGTCCGCCGCGTCGACGCGGATGCGCGATACCTGCGACGACGGCGCGGCCAGCGCGGCCTGATCTTCACGCCACGTCGTGTTCTCCGAGCGGAGCCGCCGCGTGCGATCGAGGTCCACGGTCGCCGCCGCGAAGCCCTCGCGGAAGCGCGGCGCGTCGAGGAGCATGCGCCCGTTCTGCGCGACGTAGCCGCCCCCGTCGAACACGAGCCCGTCGTTCGCGCCGACCATGTTCACGTACGCCACCGTCGCCTGGCAGTCCGCGGCGCGCGTCGCGATCATCTCGCGGCGCGTCTCGGTGATCCCCAGACGAAACGGCGAGGCGCTCAAGTTGACTACGAGCTCCGCGCCCGCGTAGCAGCGACGCCGCATGGGCCCGTCAGGCGACCAGGCGTCTTCGCAGACTTCGAGCGCGATTGCCCCGAAGTCCAGATCGAACACGAAGTCGCCGAACGGCGCGCCATCCGCCAGCGTCGCCGCCATCCCCGGTCGCCCGCGCGTGAGCGTGCGCGCCTCGTAGAACACGTTGTAGAGAGGCAGCTTCTCCTTCGGTACGTAGCCCCAGACGCGGCCGCCGGAGACGAGCGCCGCCGCGTTGTACAGATTGGCGCCGTGCGCGACCACGAGGCCGATCGCCGACGCGCACCCGAGCGACGCCGTTTCGTTCGCGAACCTGTGGAGCTCGACCCGCTGCGCGTCGATGAACGCACGCCACTGCACGAGGTCCTCCGGCGGGTACCCGCCGATGACCTGCTCGGGCAACGCGACCACGGTCGCGCCATCCTTCGCCGCCGCATGCGTGAGCGCGATGGCGCGATCGACGTTCGAACGGCACGCGCCGACCGTGGCGTTGACGGAGGCGAGCGCGATCCGGACCAGTCTCATTTCTTCGCGTCGGTGGGCTCCGGGGCGGGGAGCGAAGGCACGTGCGGAACGAGGGTAATCTCGATCCGCCGGTTCTTCGCCTGGCCATCGGGGCTGCCGTTCGACGCCACCGGATCGTAGGGCCCGTACCCGGCGGCGGAAAGGACGCCCGGGTCGACGCCGTTCGCCACGAGTATCTTCACGACGTCAATCGCGCGATCCGCCGAGAGCTCCCAATTGCTCGGGTACTTCTTCGCGGTCGACGGCGTGATCGGCGCGTTGTCCGTGTGGCCCGCCACCTGGAAGCGACGGCCGCCGACGCCGCGAAGCGTCGCCGCGACCTGCGCAATCGCTTTTTTTCCCTCGGCCGACAGATCCGATTCCCCCTTGTCGAACAGGATGTCGTTGTGGAGCTGGAGCACGATTCGCCCGTGACGCGTCGTCACCTTGAGGTGACCCGCGTCGATCATGCTCTTGAACTTTGTCTGAAGATCGGTGAGGAGCTTGCCGCGCTCGTCGGCCTCTTGCACCGCTTTCTTCGCTTCTTCGAGCGCGGACTTCTGGTCGTCGGTGATTGCCTGCGACTGCGCCAGACCCAGCGAATTCTTCAGGTCGGTCACCTGCTGGTCGCTCGCCTTCAACTGATCCTGCAGCTGGGCGACCTGCTTCTTCGCTGCATCCGCGGCTTGCTTCGCCGTATCGGCTTCTTGCGACTTCGCATCGAAGTCCGCCTTCGACACGCCGCACGCGCACAACCCGAAAAAGCCACACATCAACAGCGCGAACGAACCTCGAGCGATCTTCATGGGGCTGTCAGAACGTGTACCGCACTCCGGCGCCGATGTCCCATAGCAGAGGCGTGTCGGCAGGGCCGAACTGCTTCGCGAAGCCTTCGGCGAGTCGCCCTCCCAGCGCCGCACAAAGGGCCATGTGTCGATCCACCTGGTACCAGTCGACGCCGATGCGTCCTCCGAACTGCGCGTCGAGCGTCTCGGCGGACGGATAGCCGAGGAGCTTGAGGGAATCGTGCGGGACATTCGCGGTGAGCGCGCCCACATCGCCCTGCGCATAGATGGCGACGCGCGACGTCGCGTGAAGGGTCGCGCGAACCCCGCCGCCGAATCCGAACATCGAATACGCGAGGTTGTGCGACTCGTCTTGCGACTCGCTCGTGTCGGTCAGCGCCATCTCGCCTTCGCCGAACACCATGAGCCACGGAAAGATCTCGTAGCCGAGCTGTCCGTGCAGCCAGTAGGCGGGCGGCGAGACGTGGCGGAACTGCCCGACGAATCCGAGCATGCCGAGCGTCGTCTCGAGGACCAGGCCCGCGTGGCGCGGGCGGGCGGGCGGCGGGAGGCCGAGGGCTTGGTCTCGCTCGCCGGGAGCGCGATCGCTCTCCGCGGTGGTCTTGCCTCCACCGGGCTCCGTCGAGATCTGCAAGTGCGCCGCTTCGTCTTCCGAGAGCGTGGGCCCGTTCGCCGCGGCAGGGGCCGACGATTCCGACGATACGGCCGCCGGCGGGCCTGCCCAGGTCGTGCGCTCGCCCAACGGGAGCGTCAATGCCAGCGCGGCCAACGCGAGGGAGCACCGAATGGCGCGACGCACCCTCGCGAGGCTATCACATGGGCAGCGCGCGCTGATCCATCGCGCTCTCGCCGATGAGCGCGTGCTCCACGACGTCGGCCAATGCATCGATGAGAAGGAGAGGCGCCCACCTCGACGGCGAAGTAGTATCCGCGTCGGCGCTCGCGCCGTTCGCGCTCGCAGGCGCGCGAAATGCGAGCCCGTAGGCCTCTTCGCCGAGCGGGGTGATGCGCGCGAAGGCTTCGTCGTCGCCGCGGCCGACGATGATGTGCCGGCCGGCGGCGCGAGCCCACAAGTCGCGACGCACCTCGCGACCCGCGTCGCAGCCTCCGAACGTGCAGGCGAAGTCGCGCACGCGCTCCGCGAGGAGCGACGCCGCCGCGCGCGTTCTCCGGACTGGCACGTCCGCAATGAATTGAGTCGTGACTTGATTCATGACTTGCCTCCGCGTCTCGACTTTAGGGTTCGGGCTCCCGTCGATTCGCTATCGCAACCGAGCTCGAAAGGGCAACTTTGGCGCGGCGCAGGATCTATCCGCTCCTGCTGGCTTTCTCGAGCGTGGCCGCGCGCGGCGCAGCGACCCGAGCTCTACGACAAGCCTGCATGCTCCGGGCTCGAGGTACTCGGTCTCCATGGGACGCATGCCGAATGGAATGCTGAGGCGAGCGGTGGCGCCGGCTCTCGTGGCGGGCATCGTGAGCTGCACGCTCTCGACGGCCGACGCTCCGCCGGAAGTCGTGGCGCGCACGACCGAAGCGGTGGGCGAGCCGATGAACGGATTTCCGAGCGCGGACGAGCGCCTGATGCTCATGGCGATCAACCGCGGCCGCTCGGACCCGTCGACGGTCAAAGGAGCCATGTCCACCGTGTACCCGGCGCGGCCGCCCGTTGCGTGGAGCTACGACTTGAGCCGCTCGTCGCGCTTTCACGCGACCAATCTGTTCGACGCCGACGTGACGCTCATGCACACGTCGCCGTGCACGCTGAACACCGACGTGGGCACTTCGGGGTGCGACGGCAGCATCGCGTGCGCCTGCGCGACGCCCGTCCCGACGATGTGCGCGTCGTGCGCCATGCAGGACGCCCAGAACAGCTGCGGGACGGCGCCGTTCACGCGCATCGGGTACTTCACGAGCATCGCGAACGGCGAGGTTGCCGCGGCCGGCTACGCGGATACCTTCGCGTCGGTGAACGGCTGGCTCGACGAGCCGGCGGGGTCGGACGGACACCGCACGAATCTGCTCGACGTGGGGATCACCTCGAACACGATGGGCGCGGGCCATATTGCCGGGAAGGGCGCCTGTTATTCGTCGTTCGATATCTCCGATAGCGGAATGCAAAAGGGACTTACGATTCCGCAAATGCCGACGGCGTCGATCCAGCCGGTGACGGGCAGCGCGACCACGATGTTCACGTTCTACGCGACGTGGGCGGATGCGACGGGTGGTGCGCCGCAGAGCCTCGACGTCGTGGTGGACGGGACGTGCACCCCGCTCACGTTGGAGCTCGGTACGCCGATGCTCAACTCGACGTGGTCCGTCGGCAAGACGCTCTCCGCCGGGTGCCACAATTACTATTATGTGGCGGTCGATTCGACGGGCAACAGCGTCCTCTATCCGACGACGGGATCGCTCAACGTGAGCGTGACCGGCAACGACGCGACCGCGTGCAGCGCGGACTACGACGCGACGCCGACGACCGTGACGTGTGCCGGGAGCGACGCCGGGACCGCGACGGCAGGGGACGGCGGCGGCGGAACGAAGACGGGTGGCGAGGGCGGATCGGGCGGGTCTGGCAGCGGATCGGGTGCGTCCGGCGCGGCCACGTCGGGCACGGCAACGGGGACCGGTGGCTCCGGCGCTGCATCCGGAGCCGGGGCTTCCGGCGCGGCGTCCGGGACGGCGGGCTCCGGAACGGCGGGCTCCGGCGGCGCCGGATCGGGAGCGAGCGGATCGTCGGGGGCTGCGCACAGTGGCTCGGGGTCCGGCGGAACCGCGGGTACCGGCGTCTCGGGCGGAACCGGGGTGAAAGGCGACGCAGGCACGGGCAGCGGCGGCTCCTCGTCGCAGGGCTGCAGCGTGACCGCGGCGGGAA
>Ga0210391_10005847_pt1 | contig 10121 bp, 6 predicted proteins | sample IncBWC12OmetaG_FD_160573 | JGI IMG/M metagenome (GOLD analysis project Ga0210391, IMG submission 160573) | Forest soil microbial communities from Barre Woods Harvard Forest LTER site, Petersham, Massachusetts, United States - Inc-BW-C-12-O ...
CAGGATACCCGAGGAATGCGAGGTCCCCTTCAAGGAATTGGGCCCATAAGTTTTTAGTCTGTCCGCTGCCGTCGCCGCCGACAGGCCATTGTCCGAACACGACAGCATTTGCAGCGCTACTTTGCTGTCCAGGTTCCAAGAATTGTCAGGGGAAGGTGGCATACCTAAATGTAGTCATTCGGACCCATGAGTGTACCCCTAAAACCAGGGTGGGCCATCCCGATCACTTTTTATGGATACCTTTATGGAAATTCCCATCATCAAAAACACCTCTCGACCGGCACTCCTGCTCACCATCAATGGGGGGTCATCCAGTATTCGCTTTTCGGTCTACGAAACAGGCCCGATCCTCAACAAAAAACTGTCCGGCAAGATCGACCGCATCGGTCTCTCCAATCCCACCCTCGCATATCATCATGAGAGCGTTCCTGTACGTGCCTCCAATATGGGTGAAGCCGCCGGCTCGCTCATCGACTGGCTGGAACACCAGATCGATTTCGATCAGCTCGGCGCCGTGGGCCATCGCATCGTATACGGCATGGATCATTCGACCGCAGCGGTCATCGATCCCGACCTACTGCATGAACTCCACAAGGCGATTCTCAACGACCCCGAACACCTGCCGGGGGAGATCGAACTGATTGAAAGCATCCGAAACCGCCATCCCCACCTTATTCAGGTCGCCTGTTTCGACACCGCCTTCTTCGCGCACTTACCCAGGATGGCCAGAATATTGCCCATTCCCCGTCACTTTGAAAAGGCAGGGATAAAGCGCTACGGTTTTCACGGCCTTTCCTATACGAGTCTGACGGAAGCACTCATGCGCATCGCTCACCCACAGGCCGCCATGGGCCGCTGTATTTTCGCCCACCTCGGTAACGGCGCCAGCATCACCGCCCTGAACGACCTGAAACCTGTCGATACCAGCATGGGGTTTACTCCCGCCGGGGGTTTGCCCATGGGCACCAGAACCGGGGACCTCGATCCCGGTGTCGCCTGGTACCTGATGCGGAAGGAAAAAATAACCCTGGAAGATTTCAACCGCCTCGTCAATCATGAATCAGGCCTGCTGGGGATCTCCGAAACCAGTTCCGACATGGAAGACCTATTGATAAAAGAAAGCACCGACGTCAGGGCGGCCGAAGCGGTTGCCTATTTTTGCTACCAGGTCAAAAAATATATCGGCAGTTACACCGCCGCGCTTTGCGGCCTCGACCTGCTCGCCTTCACAGGGGGCATCGGTGAAAACGCCGCGGTTATCCGCTCCCGGATCTGCGCCGGTCTCGAGTACCTCGGCATCAAACTCGACGAAGAACGCAATCAACGAAACGGACTGCTCATTTCCAGCGATAGCAGCCGCATCCCCGTATATTGTATACCTACCGATGAAGAAAGTATCATCGCCAGGCAAACCGCCAACATAACCAGCAACATATGACACCTACCCTTACCGCCAGGGAACTCCACCAGATAGATGCCTACTGGCGCGCTGCCAACTATCTCTCCGTCGGCCAGATCTACCTCCACGACAATCCCCTGCTCCGCGAACCGTTGCAACCCGAACATATCAAACACATGCTCCTGGGTCATTGGGGTACCACGCCGGGTCAAAACTTCATCTATGCGCACCTCAACCGCATCATCCGGCGATACGATCTTAATATGTTCTATATTTCCGGACCCGGTCACGGCGGCCCCGCCCTCGTCGCAAATACCTACCTGGAAGGCACTTACTCGGAGGTCTATCCGCACATTAGCCCCGATACTGCCGGCCTGAAAAAATTATTCACCCAGTTCTCCCATCCCGGTGGCATCCCCAGCCATGTCTCCCCGGAATGCCCGGGTTCCATACACGAGGGAGGCGAGCTTGGCTATTCCCTGAGCCATGCCCTTGGCGCAGTGCTCGATAACCCCGACCTGATCGCCGCCTGTATCGTCGGAGACGGTGAAGCTGAAACCGGTCCCCTCGCCACTGCGTGGCATTCCAATAAATTTCTGAATCCCGTCTCCGACGGCACCGTACTGCCTATCCTGCACCTCAACGGTTACAAGATCGCCAACCCGACCATTCTCGCAAGGATCAGCCGCGAAGAACTCGACCAACTCCTCAAAGGCTACGGTTGGATACCCCATTACGTAGAAGGTGACGACCCGGTGATCATGCACCAGGCCATGGCCAGTACACTCGATTCCGTGATCCATGATATCCGATCCATCCAGCGCGAAGCCCGGGAGCGCGGTCTGGGCGATCGCCCGCGCTGGCCTATGATCGTCCTGCGCAGCCCAAAAGGTTGGACCGGTCCAAAAGAAGTCGACGGCCTGCCTGTGGAAGGGAGTTTCCGTTCCCATCAGGTACCGATTCCCGACCCTGCCACGAACCCCGAACACCTCAAGCAACTGGAAGCCTGGATGCGCAGCTACCGTCCCGATCAACTCTTCGACGAACACGGTCACTTTAGGGAAGAATATGCTTCCCTTGCACCGAGAGGGGATCACCGAATGGGCGCCAACCCCCATACCAACGGTGGCCTCCTGCTCAAAGACCTGAATATGCCCGATTTCCGGGACTACGCCGTCAACGTTCCTGCTCCGGGACAGGTCCAGGCCTCCGATACCCTCGTCACCGGCGCTTTCCTTCGTGACGTGATCCGCCTCAACGACGAGCAAAAAAACTTCCGCATCTTTGGCCCTGACGAAACGCTTTCCAACAGACTGGATCACGTGTTCGAAGCCTCTTACCGGCAATGGGTATGTGACACATTAGACACCGACCAATACCTCGCACCGCAGGGCAGGATCATGGAAGTCCTCAGCGAACACCAGTGCGAGGGCTGGCTCGAAGGCTATCTGCTGACCGGAAGGCACGGACTGTTCAACAGCTACGAGGCGTTTATCCATATCATCGATTCCATGTTCAATCAGCACGCCAAATGGCTCAAGATAACTGCTGGAATTCCCTGGCGGAGGAAAATCGCCTCCCTGAATTATTTGTTATCCTCGCACGTCTGGAGACAAGACCACAATGGATTCACCCATCAGGACCCTGGCTTCATCGACCACGTCGTCAATAAAAAAGCCGAGATCGTCCGGGTCTACCTGCCCCCCGACGCCAACTGCCTGCTCTCCGTCATGGACCATTGCCTGCGCAGCCGGCATTATGTCAATGTCACCATCGCCGGAAAACACCCCGCCCCCCAGTGGCTCACTATGGACCAGGCTATCGTCCATTGCACCAAGGGCATTGGCATCTGGCCCTGGGCCAGTAACGACGAGAATGTGGAGCCCGACCTCGTCATGGGATGCGCCGGGGACGTCCCCACCCTTGAAGTCCTGGCTGCCGTTTCCATACTCCGCAAACACCTGCCCAACCTAAAAATTCGTGTCGTCAACACGGTCGACCTCATGAAACTCGAACCCCACACCGAACACCCGCACGGGTTAAACGATTATGATTTCGATGCCCTCTTTACTAAGGACCGTCCCATCATCTTCGCCTTTCACGGTTATCCCTGGCTGATCCATCGACTCACCTACAAGCGCACCAACCACCACAATATCCATGTGCGCGGTTATAAAGAGGAAGGCACCATCACCACGCCCTTCGACATGACCGTGCTCAACGAAATGGATCGGTTCCACCTTGTCATAGACGCCATTGACCGACTGCCCCAACTAAAGGACACCGCTTCCTACCTCAAACAGGAAATGCAGGACAAGCTGATCGAACACAAACGCTATATCGACGCCAACGGCCAGGACATGCCCGAAATCAGGAACTGGAAATGGGGTGATTAGTTCCCCTCTTTGACCTTGGCGATATACATGGGCATCAAGCCATGAGCCTCTTTATGCGTCATGAGGACCGCCGTCGAATCACTGGCCTGCGAAAGGCATACCACCACTCCGGCCTTTGGATCGACCCAATAGTCGATAAAATTGACGCCGTATTTCTTTTCGACGGCAAGGTCCTTTTGGTGTGCCGCCGCCACAGCTTCAGGCGTCACGTTGCCTGCGCCCAGCTCGTGGATATCCAGGAAAAGACTTTTCCCTTTGATCATAGCAGATGGGATGCCGGCGGTTACCTCATACACCGTGTCAGGAAGGAGGCCGTGTGCCTCTGCATGGGTCTTCCGGATGGCGTCGGCGTTAGGTGAAGAAGAAAGGCAATAGACGTTACCGCCAGGTTCATCCACCCAAAAATTAATGAAGTGCACGCCATACTTCTTTTCCACAGCCAGGTCCTTGCGGTGCGCTTTGGCCACGGTGTCGAAGACCACTTTCCCCGGGGTCAGGTGGTGGACATCGATGAAGAGGTGCAAAGTGTCCTTTTTCGATTGAGCATACGAAGGACTGACCATCAGTAAACAAAGTATACAATAAATAAATTTCATGGTTCTTTGGTTTAGTGGGCGGCAAGAAAGAAAAATAAGACAAAGGGTAAAAGGGACATTCTGGGAATGGAGGGCCCGGAGGCAGGAACGGCCTCCTTCTTTCCACGAACGGCGTGCGGAAATCAGTATCTTTAGTTATGCTCTTTAGGCCGCAGCTCCTGCTCCTCTTTGCTTGCTCGAAACTCGCCGCACAATCCCCGGAAGAGCCTCGGTTCACGTGCTATACGAGGGTGGACGGCTTGTCCAATAATTCGGTGAACGGCATCGTGCAGGACTCGATAGGGTATATTTGGGTCGCCACCAACCACGGGTTAAACCGCTTCGACGGCCGGTTCTTCAAGTGCTATTATTCAGGCTCGAACGACATTCCCCTACCCGCTGACAGAATTACCCAAATAAAACTGTGCGACCGGAAAATAATTGGCTCTACAAACTCCGGCACCTTTGCATATGATCCGATCAGCCACCAATACAAGGCGCTGACCATTCCCTGCGACAGTACCATTTCTTATTGGGAGAATTCCGTTTGGGATGCAACCATGAATAAATGGGGGGATTATATCCTATCCTCCAAAACGGGGCTGTATGCTTTTGACACCTCGGGCCGGATCATTCATCGCTATGATTATTACCATACCCAGGATGTCGGACGGCTGGAGCTTTGGTTCGGGGGAAGGCTTTACCCCTTGTCCAACGGCATAATCCTCCAAAAAACCGAACCTTGGTTTTGCGCTTATGACCCCCGGACCGGAAGGATCGATACCTTGTACGGCTTCCATCACCCGGCATTCAATAAAGCCGTTACGGATCAATATGGAAATTACCGGCCCTGCTATTCGGGAGGAAATGACGAGGTATTTATTTTCAATGCATCTAAGAATACTTTGGAGTCGTTCGACTTTACACGGGACATATCCTACTCCATGCCCCTTCCCTTTGACGGTCTTTCCAACCTGGATGGGCAGGATAATAGGTTATTCTTCCTGGGCGACAGCTTGCTGGGCATGACCAGTAAGATCGGGGGGTTCTTTCTTCTGCGGTACGACAAGGCCAGACACGTGTTGACCTCTTTTGGCCCAAAATACTTCGAAGGCAAGCAGTGTTCGTGTTTGTTCCGTGACAAGAATGACCGTCTTTGGGTTGGAACCATCGACGGGCTATACAAGCAAAACATTTCAAATCCGTTTTTCCAGGTAGACGACCTGGCCGAACAGGATACCACAATGAAAAACTTTCCAATCCGCTGCATTTATGGCAACCGGGAACACCTGTTCCTGGGCCTTCGCAATAGAGGGGGCGTCCTTGTTTTGGACAAGGCCACAAAAAGGATCGAACGTCGCCTTTTATTGGGCAATAGTGATTTTGAGAATAATATCAGCCTATTCTTTCCCTATTGCCGGGACACCCTTTGGGTCGGCACTCAGGCAGGCTTATTTTGGCTGGAGCTACACCATTACCGCAGCGGGCGGATCCGCTTTCCTCCGGACCTGGAATGGACCCGTCAATATAATTGCCTTTATGCGATGGAGGACAGCCGCCACCTCATCTGGGTATCATTCGATAGATTGAACAGCTTGATCTGCTATAACCGCGCCACCAGGAGCTTTACCGGAATCGAGTTGAAGGATAACCCCCTCCTCAGGATTACTTATTGCTTCAGCATGGCAGAAGACCTGCAAGGTAACCTTTGGTTCGCCGGAGATGGAATTTGCCGGTGGAACCGGATCAAAGAAAGGGTGGATACGCTCATCCCCATACCCACCGGGGTACGTTACTTCAAGAATTATCTCAACATCCTCGACCGGGACGATCGGGGCAACCTATGGCTATATTCCATTGAAAATGGCATCCTTCAATTCAATTGCACGGATAGCAGAATGTATGTCCGACGGAACGACGATGCCTATTCCGACAGGGTTATTTCTCCAATCATCCGGGGACATATTTGGATGAGCACCTTTAACGGTATCGCCTCCTTCGACATCCGGGACTATTCCAGCCGTACCTTTACCTACGCGGAAGGCCTACCCACCGTTTCGATCACGACACTCCGGAGTGGGGCCTGGTACGACACTTCAGGCGATCGGTTCTATTTCGGATCCCAGGATAAGTTAGTCAGCCTGTTGCCGGATCTTTCCCGATCGGGCAGGCAAGCACCCGATCTCCTCATTGACCAGGTGAGCACCTCAAAAGGCACCTCTGTCGATGAAACCGAACGTATTGTGCTGCCATACGCGGGCAATTATGCCCAATTGAGCTTCAACGCGGTCAATTTCCAAAATCCGGAAGACAATCAATTTTCCTACCGTGTACTTCCCTCCGCCGATTCCTTTTTCCATCCCCTGACCTGGCAGCGCAGCGTCAATTTCAATAGCCTATCCCCTGGTAAGTATCGCTTACAGGTTAAACTTTCTTCCGCCGATAACCGGTGGCCCGACCAGGTAAAGGAGGTGCAACTCCTTATTTTGCCCCCTTTTTGGGAAAGTTGGTGGTTCATCCTTCTCTGTGGGGGGGTGGCGGCCGCCTGCGTAGCGATCATTTACTCGGCCCGGGTCCATAGCATAAGGGAAAAACTTAGCCTCGACAAAAAAGTCGCCGAGTACGAAATGAAGGCACTCCACGCCCAGATGAATCCACATTTTATTTTCAATGCCCTAAACAGCATCCGGGAAATGATCCTTCAGGACGATAATCAAAATGCATCCCGGTACCTCACCCGGTTTGCACGGTTGATCCGTCTCACCCTGGAACATTCCAAGCAAACCTTCATTACCTTACACCAACACATAGAATACCTCGAAAGTTACCTTGAGATGGAACTGTTGCGGTTCGCGGACTTTACTTACCACATCGAAATTTCTCCAGGCATCGAGAGGAACGACATTCGGATAGCTCCCATGCTGATACAGCCACTCGTGGAAAACGCCATTTGGCACGGTTTACGGCCAAAACAGGGGGAAAAACACCTGGATATTCGCTTTTATTCCTCCTGCGACCAGCTTGTTTGCGAGATTGAAGACAACGGCATTGGCATCCTGCAATCCCGGAAAGCCAAAGAAAAGGCCCCCACCACTTATCCCTCCACCGGCATTGCCAATATACGTCAACGACTCGCCGTCCTGAATGAAAAATACAAGATAAAATGCACGCTCACCATTCAAGATAAAGGGGATAACCCATTACAGGGCGGGACCCTTGTCATCCTGATCGTTCCTGCTCCTCAAGAAACCACGCCGATGTATGAGCATGATTAAAACGATACTGGTCGATGACGAACCAAGGGGACTCAGCGCCCTCAAAATGTTGTTGCAGCTTCACTGTCCCCAGGTAAAGATCGTCGCAGAATGCTCCGATGCAGGCAGCGCCCTGGAACAAATATCGGCGCTGACCCCGGATCTGGTCTTCCTGGATATTTCCATGCCCGACAAAAGCGGATTCGATCTCCTGAACGAGTTGCGCCCCGTCCGATTCGAGATCATTTTCATTACCGCCCACAACGAATACACGATCCAAGCCTTCAAATACAGCGCTATCGATTATTTGCTAAAACCCGTAGACGAAGACCAAATGATAGAAGCGGTATGCCGTGCCGAAGAACGGATCATCCAAAAAGTCTCGGCTCGCCGGGTGGAGACCTTTCTTTATAATTTGCAAAAAGTGCAAGTGCCCGGGGAAATGAAGCTCTGCATCGCTGACATGAAAGGCTTCAGGGTGATCCATCTCGCAGATGTCATCTACTGCGAAAGTGACAGCAGCTATACCGTATTTCACCTGGTGGGCAGCCAGTCCATTATCACTTCCAAATCCATCCTCGAATACGAGCTGCTCCTTGAACAGAGTCACTTTTGCCGTATCCACAAGTCCTTCCTCGTGAATCTCCAGCACATCAAGGAATACATCCGGGGGGAAGGCGGAAGCGTGGTACTTTCGGATGGAAAAACGGTCGAGGTTTCCAGGAGGAAGAAGGAGGCATTTATCATGAAGATGAAAGAGCTGTTTAAATATTAAATTCGTGGACCAAAACCTGCATTCGATGAAGCCTTTTATCTTTCTGTCCCTTTTACTCTGTTTTCAAGCTCACGGCCAAAACCTCACTATGTATGGCCGAGGCCTCTATCCGGGAGACGACAGCATATATGACGATCTTCGCCTTTCTGGCTTCACCACCATCGTCCTTTCCAGCTTCTATATCCACGCGAATGGGGATGTCTACTCCGGCGACAGCCGAAACCCAATCATTCATGACGGAAAATACATCGGAGATACCGCGTGGCTTCGCCGCATTGCTTCGCTGCGGCGATCCGTCACCCGTATCGAGATCCTCCTGGAAGGCCGTTGGTTTAACCAGCCTCCCAATACCTTTGACTTTATCCGCGATTGGTCGGATGCCAGCCGGCAGATACCAGGAATTGTCACCGGAACGGCGACTGGTAGCACCCTTTATCAAATTGCCAACGTGTTTAAAAACTCCCTGGGCGTGGATGCGGTCTCCATCGACGATGAATCCGTCTATGACAGCACTTCCATTCTTCGCTATGGTGAAATGCTTTCGCACCTCGGTCTGCATATGTCCCTTTGCCCCTTCACCAACATGCATTACTGGAGGGCCTTGGTCAACGGCTCTCAAAAAGGGCTGATCGATGCAATCTACCTCCAGTGTTATGATGGGGGCGCCCACAATACGCCCGGCCCATGGGTTGACAGTGTGGCCTCCGGTATCCCGGTTTACCCGATTTTCCTTTGTCGCGGGTCATTCAGCTCCTGCTCGACGAGTCATAACAGCAAAACTCCTGATGAGATCAAGGCCGAAATGATTCGGTTTAAGGCGTCTTACCCCGGTTTGAATGGCGGGGCTATCTGGCAGATGGAGGATGTCAAAAGTTATGTGAGAAACAACTGCGCTGCCCGCGACCCACAGTCAGGGACGGCTATTTCTGTTAGTGATTACCTGATGCAATTGAGGAATAGTTTGAAGGAAGGGTTATAACATTCATTTGAACTGCCGCAAAAAACGCGGCAATTCAAAATATTTATTGTCAGGCACTTGTGAATAAAAATCACATTCTTTCTTACGATTTTTAAGTTTTTATTTCACTTAAAGCAATAATTTACAACGTCTTAGTAAGTCAAAGATTACAATTTTGGTGTCCCAAATGTTCTACTTTTATATCTGGAATTTCAAAAATGAAATCATATGACAAACCAATGAAAACCAACTAGTTTGAACTCCCGCAAAAAACGCGGTAGTTCGAACTAGTTGATTATCTAATACTTATAACATGACTGAAGGAAAGGGGGAGATCATAATCTACAATGAGTTGGAAGGAGGCCCACAAATTGAAGTGAAACTTGAAGGTCAAACACTATGGCTATCCCAAAAGCTTATAGGGGATCTATTTGAGAAAGATTCAGATACGATCGGCACGCATATTAAAAACATTTATGCAGAGGGGGAACTAGAGGAAAGCCCTACAATGTCCCTATTCTTAATAAATCAAAAAGAAGGAAATCGGAAAATCAAGAGGGAGGTAAAATTCTATAACCTTGATGTTATTCTCTCAGTAGGATATCGGGTCAGTTCCAAACGCGGGACCGCGTTTCGTAAATGGTCGAACAAAGTGCTGGGAGATTATTTGATCAAAGGCTATGCACATAATGAAAAGTTGTTGCGGGAAAAGCAGGAACAACTCGATGCGCTAAAACAAGCGGTTACCCTAATCACCAACGTCA
>Ga0210391_10005851_pt1 | contig 10117 bp, 8 predicted proteins | sample IncBWC12OmetaG_FD_160573 | JGI IMG/M metagenome (GOLD analysis project Ga0210391, IMG submission 160573) | Forest soil microbial communities from Barre Woods Harvard Forest LTER site, Petersham, Massachusetts, United States - Inc-BW-C-12-O ...
TTCGTGAATCTCTCCGGGCGCACCTGCGCCCTGGCGGGGTATCCGGGCGTCTCGGCGGTGAGCCTGAGCGGGCGCCAGATCGGGGCCTCGGCGAAGCGGGAAGTGACGGGGCGGCCGCGCACGGTGACGCTCCCCCCCGAAGGTGATGCGACGGCGATCGTGCACGTCGTCGACGTAGGCGCGCTGCCGTCTTCGTGTCGCCCGACGGCGACCGCCGGCTTCCGCGTCTATCCACCTGGCGAGATCGCCTCAAAGGTGGTGCCATATCCGTTCCGCACCTGCGCGAACCCCCGCGAACGCGTGATCTCGGTGCGTGCGCTCAAGCGCGAATAGTCGGTGATGGCCGACGACCCACCGACGCTGATCTTGATCGACGCGGCGGCGTGGGTGGCGTGGCTGGCAAGCAATCACGAGCAATCCCCGGGCGTGTGGTTGGGCCTGGCAAAGAAGGGGACTACCGAGCCGACCAGCCTCACCTACGACGAGGCGCTTGAGGAGGCGCTCTGCAACGGCTGGATCGACGGCCAGGTGCGGCGGTTGGATGAGCGCAGCTACCGCCAGCGCTTCACCCCCCGGCGCCCGCGCAGCGCATGGTCGAAGCGCAATGTGGGGATCGTGGAGCGGCTGACGGGCGAAGGCCGGATGCGCCCGGCGGGGATCACCGCGGTGGAGCGGGCGAAGACGGATGGGCGCTGGGAGCAGGCGTATGCGGGGCAGGCGACGATCGAGGTGCCGGCCGACCTCACGACGGCGCTCGACGCGCAGCCGGCGGCGAAGGCGATGTGGGAGGTGCTCACCAGCCAGAACCGCTACGCCGTGCTGTACCGTATCGACAATGCCAAGCGCGCCGACACGCGCGCCCGGCGGATCGAGCAGTTCGTGGCGATGCTGGCCCGCAGCGAGACGCCGCATCCGCAGCGACGCAAGCGTCCGGACTGAGGATCACACCGTCCGCAGCGCCTCGGTGGGGGAGAGGCGGGCGGCGCGGGTCGCGGGCAGCAGGCCGGCGATCGCGCCGATCAGCAGCGCCGCGCCGAATCCTCCCGCCCAGGCTGTGGTGGGCACGACGATTGTCCAGCCCTTGGTGATGGCGTAGACGGCGGTGGCGAGCACGCCGGCGGCGATGCCAACGGCGCCGCCGCCGAGCGCGAGCAGAATCGCCTCTGAAAGGAACTGGGTGCGGATCTGCCCGCGGGTCGCGCCGAGCGCGCGGCGCAGCCCGATCTCTGAGCGGCGTTCCAACACGGAGATGACCATGATGTTGGCGACGCCGACGGCGCCCACCAGCAGGGCGACGGCGCCGAGTCCGAGGAAGAGACCGTTGAAGGCGCCCTGGGCGTCGGCGCGGGCAGTGAGCGTGGCCGACGGTTGGCTGACGTCGACTTCGTTGGGTGCTTCGGGGTCCGCGGTCGCGGCGAGCACTGACTGGACGGCTGTGACCTGGCTGTTTTGGGCGCGCACGAAGACGGTGTTGGGGTGTCCGTTGAAGTGCAGGTAGCGTTCGGCGGCCTTGAAGCCGACGAGCACCGCGCTTTCGATTTCGGGCGTGAGCACCGATTCGCCGAGGATGCCGACGAGGTAGAACCACTGGTTTGACACCCAGATGCGCTCACCGGGGTAGATGTGGTCGATGCCCAGTCGCCCGGCGGCGGCAGAGCCGAGCACCGCGACCGGCTCCTGGGCGGTGGCGGCGTTCAGGTAGCGGCCCTGCACGACCGGAACGTTGAGGGTGTGCAACAGGTCGAGGCTGGCCGCCTTGATGCCGAGCGCGTTGGTGTTGACTTCCGGGATTAGCGGGGTGCGGTACACGTTGCCTTCGACCTTTCCGGTCTCCGCGACGCTTTCGACGGGGTAGATGCGGGCGATCATCGCGGGCGCGATGAGGGGTAGCTCTGCTGTCTTGCCGGCGAAGCTCTGGCCGTTGGTGACGGTCAGCAGATTCGTTCCGAGTTTGTCGATCTCTTCGAGCAGCCCCGCCTGGCTAGAGGCGGACAGGCCAAGCACCGCGACGATCGCCGCGACCCCGATCGCGATCCCGAGCGCGGAGAGCGCCGCACGCAGTCGCCGTGTGCGCAGCCCCACGCTCGCCACGCGGGCGAGGTCGGCGCTCCGCAGCCGCCGGGGTGCGAGGTCCGCGGCACCTGCGTCTGCTGCAGTGCGGTCGGCGACGACGCTCACCGCGCGCTCACGGGGCTTCGTTGACGAGTGCGAACGCCGCCGGTCTGGCTGGTTTGGCGCTGGCCTTGACGACGTAGCCGCCCTGCGCGTCGGTGGCGGTGAAGGGGGGCGCAACCGCGATTCCGCAGGCGTTGGTCTTGACCGTGACCGTGTGGGCGTAGGAGACGCGAGCGTGGTGGTGGGGGCTGCCGGAGCGGAGGGTGAAGCGTCCGCTCGCGCCGGCGAGGGGCGCTGAGAACGTGACGAGCGCGCCAGGGACGGGGTTTTTCTGCGCGTCGGTGGCAGTGACGGCGAGCCTGATCGGGAAGGAGGCTCCCGCCGGGGTGGACTGTGGGGAGCCGACGCCGGGGGCGATCTTGGTGGGCTTGCCAGCGAGGTTTGAGAGCGAGAAGCTGACCGGTGTGATGGTGAGCGCCGCGGCTTTGCCGGGGCTTTCATTCCCGCTCCCGCCGCTGGTTGAGACTGTGGCGGTGGCGGTGAACGAGCCGGCGGCCGTGTTCGCGGTGAACGCCGGGGAGGCGGCCAGGCCGCTGGCGTCGGTGGTGGCCGTGGCCTGGGTGCCGCCGCCGGCGAAGCTGGCAGTGGCGGTGGTGGCGGTGCCGCAAGCATTGGCGCTGGCGGGGTCGAGCGTGAACGTGACGGTGGCGCCGGCGACCGGATTGTCCTCCGCGTCCAGGACCCTGACCTGCAGTGGCTGCGGGAAGCGGGCTGTGACCCTGGCCGACCTGTGCTTGAGGCGGATCGCGGTGAGCTTCGCCGGGGTGCCGGCGGCGGTATTCGCGAGGGAGAACGAGATGGAGCCGTACTGCGAGCTGGCAGTGACGTTGTAGCCGCCGGCTGTGGCGTTGGCGGTGAACGTCGGTGCGGCGGCGGTGCCGGAGGTGTCGGCGCCGACGGTGGCGGTGTCGGAGTTGGTGGTGGAGAAGTGCCCGCTGGCGCCGGCGGAGGGTGCGCTGAACGTGACCGGGATGCCAGCGGCGCCGGTGACGGCGCAGCCGTCGCTGTTGGTGAGCGCGACCTGCAACCCGCTCGCGAAGGCGGTGTCGAGCGTGGTGGTCTGCGGTGTGCCGGCGACGAGCGTGAGCTGGTTGGGAGGGTTGGGCGAAGGGCAGTTGGAGGTGGAGGTGCTTTCACCGGGCGAGCCGCTTTGCCCACCCGGTTCGCCGGAGGCGAGGGCCGGGGCGCCAGCGGTCGCGCTCGCCCAGACGCCCAGGCCGGCGGCGAGCAGGAGCGCGAGCGCCGCGCGGCGGCCGCCGTGGTGCAGCCGCGCCCGCGCGGTGCGGGCCACCGCGGCGAGGCGGCCAGTCGGCCGGACAGCACCCTGTGCGGTCATCGGCTGAACGCTCCTTGTGTGGCGGTGTCGGCGACGATCCGGCCGTCGAGCACCTGCACCTGGCGGGGTAGGCGGGCGGCGAGGTCGTGGTCGTGGGTGATCACGAGGATCGTGGCACCCTGCGCGTTGAGCTCTTCCAGCAGCTCGAGCAGCGCCGCGCCGGAGGCGCTATCGAGGTTGCCGGTGGGCTCGTCGGCGAGCACGATCGCGGGGCGGCCGACCAGAGCCCGGGCGATCGCGACGCGCTGGCGCTCGCCGCCGGAGAGCTTGCTCGGACGGAAGTGCGCGCGCTCGGCGAGCCCGACCCGATTGAGCGCGACGGCGGCGCGTTCGCGGCGCTCGGCGACGGCGACGCCGGCGTACAGCAGGCCGTCGGCGACGTTTTCCAGGGCCGTGGAGTGCTCGGCCAGGAAGAACTGCTGGAAGACGAAGCCGATGCGGGTGGCGCGCAGCGTGGCGAGCTCCCGGTCGGTTAGCCGTGCGGCGTCCAGGCCCGTGATCGATACCACACCCGTGCTGGGGCGCTCGAGCGTGCCCATCACGTGCAGCAGCGTGGTCTTACCCGAACCCGAGGGGCCGACGATCGCAACTAGTTCGCCCTCGCGCACCACGAAGCTGACCTCCCGTAGCGCGTACACCGGCGGCTCGGCACCGTACACCTTGCTGACCGCGCGCAGCTCGAGCACCGCCGGCGCATGGTCGCCGTCCGCGTACGCCACGCCTGTTGCCTGCTCGTTCATGATGACGCCGGCACCACCACGCGCTGGCCGGCGGACAGCCCCTGGCCGCTGACCTGTACGAGGCCTTCGGCGTCGTCGAATAGGCCGACGGTGACGGCTACGAGACGGTGCACGCGGCCTTCGGCGACCTCCACCGCGTAGCCGCCGCCGGCGAGCGCGAGCAGCGCGTCGACGGGCGCCGCGAGCACGTTTTCGGCGCGTTCGGTGGTGATCTCGACGTTCACGGGCGCTTGGTCGAGGTGGCCCGTCGCCGCCGGGTCGGTGGGGGTGGCGTCGACTTCGACGGTGGGGGAGCTTTCTTCTTCGCCGCCGTGGCCAGAGCTGGACGGCACGGTCGCGACGCTGGAGACGTAGGTGATCCTCCCCGGCGTGGTCTCGTTGTCGGGAAGCGTGATCGTGACCTGATCGCCGACCTTGACGCCCGCCTGCTCGGAGGCGTCGAGCGCAAGCTTGACCTGCCGGGCGGTCGAGGTGATGGCGAGCACCGGCCCGGGCATGACCGTCTGGCCGACTGTGGGCGTCACGCTTGTGACGCGCACCGACCCGGGGTGGAACACGACCGACCCCAGCAGCAGCTCCCCGGTGACCGACGCGCCATGGGCAGACTGCAACGCGCGAATTGCGGACGCGGTGGCAGCGGTGAATTCGTCGCTGGCGAGCCCCTGCCCGTAGCCGAGCGCCTGCAGGTTCGCGTTCAGCTCGGCGACATCCGACCCCGGGGACATCCCTGCGACGAACGCGCGCGTGGGTTGCACCGAGCCGTACAGCAACAGCACCGGCTGGCCGCTGAGCTCATACAAGCTCTGCCCGCGACTGATGATCTGGCCGACCGAGGGCAGCGCCGTGAAAGTGGAGCCCTGACCGTAGAGCGCCGCCGAGGAGCGCGCCGTGGACAAGTTGGACTGCGCGCTCGCGAGCTGTTTTTCGCCCGAGGAGACCTGCGAGCGGTCGGCGGTGACCTTGGTGGCGGCGGCAGTGGCGTTCTGCTGGGCTGAGGACACGGCCTGCACGTCGCTCGAGCACGAGCTTCCGCCGGCGCCCGGCGAGTCGTTTTCGCTGCCGGGCGAGGAGCTGGCGGATGCTTCCGCGGCGCCTTCGCCAGCGCAGTCAACCTGCTCCTTGGCGTGCGCTGCCGCCAGCGTCGCCTGGTGGCCCGCGAGCGTCTGAATGTCGGAGGCAAGCGTCGCCCTGGCGCTCGCCAGCATCGTTTCGGCGCTGGTGAGGAGCTGGTTGGCCTGCTGCACGGCGGAGGGCGCGGTCCCAGACGGTATGCGGATGCTCAAGGAGCCGGCGTAGCCGAGCGTGCCGCTCACCTGCGTCTGCTGCGAGAGCGACTGCTTTTTCACCGCCGTCAGCGAGGTCGCGCTGGCGTTGTCGGCGACACCGTCCGTGGATTTCCCCCCGCCGCCGAAGGGGTCGGTGGCGATCACCACGACGACGGCCACAACCAGCGCCAGTCCCACCCCCGCGAACACTCTGCGGCGGGCGCGACCGGCCGGCGGGCCGACCGAAGCCGGGGGACGCTCGCCTCCGGCGAGCGGGCGGGTGGGGTCCAAATCATCGGCCAGCGAACGCTCGCCGGAGGCACCGGAGGGGATGGCATCCCGGCTGCCCTGGGAGGGCGGCAGGGCCACAGATGTCGCCTCACCGGACACGGGGTCGCTCACCGCTCACCGTCCACACGGCTGTTTTTACGACATCTGCTGTTTCGGGAAGGTTTCGTCGTGCGCACGAACGAGCCCACGCCCGCAGCCCACCGACCACGGCGCTCCGCGACGCTCATTTATGGACCTGCAGGGCCGGCCTGGACTGCTCCCCCCGGACCGCCCGGACCGCCCTTGGGGCCGGGGAAGTCTCCCTGGCACGCTTTCTGTGCCGCCTGGAACGGTGGCGACTTGGGGTTGACGCCGCCCGGGCCCCCATTGATCCTCACCTGCACGCCGCCGCCTTCGAATTTGGGGTCGGGGAAGTTGGGCACCCCGTGCGAGCGCATGCATTCAGAGAACTTCAGCGCTTGGGCCTGCATCGCCGCCGTCTGCTGGGGGCTTATCTTGGGCGCGGGCGCCAGTGAGCGGCAGGCTTTCATCGCCGACTGGAATTGCGGCGAGCCTGGGTTGAGGCCGTTCTTGGAGGTGCCCTTGATGAGCAGCTTGCCTTCGGTCGGTTCGGGGAAGTCGGAAACCCCGTGGCTGCGCATACACTGTGCGAACGCCACCATCTTTTTCTGCGCTTCCGGGCCGCTGGGGCCGGCGATCGCCGCTTCGCTGTGCTGTTCACCGCCGCCTCCGGGGGATGACGCCGAGCTGCCCCCGTGCGGTGCTTCACTGCCGCCCGCTGCGGGGGTGCTGGAGGCGGCGGTGGTGCCGAGTTTGGCCACTCCCGGGTCGCTGGAGCCGCCGCAGCCTGCGACGAGCAGCGCCGGCACGGCCAGACACGCGAGCACGGTCGCCGTGGTTCGAATTGGATGCATGGTGCGGTCCTCCTTCGTCGGGTGCTGCGGCTGTGCCGGTTGGGCTGTGTCTGGTTGGTTGTACGAGGTCGGCGGTTACATTGGAGTGAGCCCGCCTGTAACCGCCCTGTAACCACCGGCGGAGCACCCTGAAAAAGGTTAGAAGGCGCTAATGAACGACTGCTGGAGTTGACCGATGCGGGTGCTGTTGGTGGAGGATCACGCCGAGCTGGCCGAGACGGTTGCGACCGGTTTGCGCCGCGAGGGCTTCGCGGTGGATGTGGCCGCCGACGGCCGCGACGCGCTGTCGCACGTGGCGCTCACCGACTACGACGTGGTGGTGCTCGACCGCGACTTGCCCGGCGTGCACGGCGACGAGGTGTGCCGCCAGCTGGTGGCAGGCGAGGGCGACAGCCGCATTTTGATGCTGACCGCGGCGGTGACGATCTCCGACCGCGTGGAGGGGTTGGGTCTCGGTGCCGACGACTACCTGCCCAAGCCGTTTGCGTTCGCGGAGCTGGTGGCGCGCATCCGCGCGCTCGGCCGTCGCGCGCACCCGCTGCTGCCGCCGACGCTGGTGCGCGGCGAGCTGCGGTTGGACCCGGCGCACCGCGTGGCGATGCGCGCCGGCGCGCGCCTGCCGCTGAGCCCCAAGGAGTTCGCGGTGCTCGAGTACCTGCTCGCCGCACAGGGACGGGTGGTGTCAGCAGAGGAGTTGCTGCGCCGGGTGTGGGACGAGAACGCCGACCCGTTCACCACCACCGTGAAGGTCACGATCCGCCGCCTGCGCGCCAAGCTGGGCGAGCCGCCGCTGATCGAGACCGTGCCGCAGGCGGGCTACCGTATTGAGGGATGAGGATGCGTTTGCTCGATCGTCTGCGTGCGCTCGTCTCATCGTCGCGCGGCGTGCCGGGTCCGCCCAGCGTGCGCCTGCACAACCGCGTCGACTCACTCCATCGGCGCCTGTTGCGCCGGGCGCTGCCCGCGGGCGTGCGCCTGCCTCGCTACACCGTGCGCCTGCGCCTCACGCTGATGTACGGCTGCGTGTTCCTCGTGTGCGGCGCGGGGCTGCTGACGATCACCTACCTCCTGGTGCGCGGCTCGGGGAGCAGCATGCTCTACATCAAGAGCGCCCGCGGCGTAGGTGTCATCGCCGCGCAAAAGGTCAGCCCCGAAAATGTCGAAGGCATCGAAGGCGTGGAAGCCGGCGGAGGGCCTGGACCGCGGCCGGGGCCACAGGTGCGCCTGCAGCTTCCCAATGGCGCGCGGGTCACGCCCTCGCCGCAGCAGGTGGAAGAATTGCACAAGCACGGTGAAGCGCTGATGCTCCAGGCGCGCAGTCAGCACAAGGCCGAACTCAACAACTTGCTTGGCGAGTCGGGGATCGCGCTGGCGATCATGGCGGTCGTCTCGATGGGGCTAGGCTGGCTGTTGGCCGGGCGCGTGCTGCGGCCGCTGCAAACGATCACCGGCAAGGCGCGCGCGATCTCCGCCAGTAACCTGCACGAGCGCCTGGCGCTCGTGGGTCCCGACGACGAGCTGCGCGAGCTGGGCGACACCTTCGACGAGCTGCTCGCCAGGCTGGATGCCGCCTTTCAGTCACAGCGCCAATTCGTGGCCAACGCCTCGCACGAGCTGCGCACGCCCCTGACGGTGGAGCGGGCGCTGCTGGAGGTGGCGCTGGCCAACCCCGACGCCAGCGAACAGTCGCTGCGACACGCCTGCGAGCGCGTGCTTGCCTCGAGCGAGGAGCAGGAGCGACTGCTGGAGGCGCTGCTGACGCTCGCCAGCAGCGAGCGCGGCCTGGAGCGGCGCGAGCCCTTCAACCTGGGGGCGGTGGCCGCCGAGGTGGTGCGTGTCACCCGCGAGGAGGCCGACCTCCGCGGTCTGCGCGTTGACTGCGCAATCGACCATACCCCAACCGCGGGCGATCCCCGTCTCGCCGAGCGCCTCGTGCGCAACCTGATTGACAACGCGCTGCGCCATAACGTTCCCGGGGGTCACGTCGAGATCGCGACCACGGCTGGCGCGGGCAGGGCGACGCTGACGGTCGCCAACAGCGGTGCCGCGATCCCCCCGCAGGAGATCGAGCGGCTGCTGCGGCCCTTCGAGCGCTTGGGCGGGCGCGCCGACCACGGCGAGGGGCACGGCCTCGGCCTCTCGATCGTGCAGGCAATCGCAATCGCCCATGGCGCCACGCTCACCGCTGGCGCGCAATCCCAGGGCGGTCTGCGGGTCGAGGTGGGCTTCCCGTTGGTCGAGACGCACACCGAATCGCACGTCGCTGTGCGCATTCCGCCGACGGCATCCGCGCAGGATCGCCGGGACGTGGCGCTGCCGGCTTCTTCGGTGTAGTCTCTGCGGCTCCCAGGCCAAGCCCAATAGGGGGAAAGTTGTCTACCCAAGCGCTGTCGCCCATTTCCGAGAAGCTCGCGCTCTACCGGCGCGCGACCAACTACATCGCGGTGGCGATGATCTACCTGCAGGACAACCACCTGCTGGAGGAGCCGCTGAAGCCCGAGCACGTCAAGCATCGCCTGCTCGGCCACTGGGGCACGGTGCCCGGGATCAACCTGATGTACGCGGGCCTCAACCGCCTGATCCTCGACACCGACGCGAGCGTTCTGCTGGTGACCGGCCCCGGTCACGGCGCGCCCGCCAACCTCGCCAACCTGTGGATCGACGGCTGTCTGGAAGATGTCAAGCCGGAGATGAGCCGCGATCGCGAGGGGCTCTCCAAGCTCGTGCGTCTCTTCTCCTGGCCGGGCGGCTTTCCCAGCCACATCGCCCCGATCGTGCCCGGCACGATCCACGAGGGTGGCGAGCTTGGCTACGCGCTGGCGACCGCCTTCGGCGCCGCGCTCGACAACCCCGAGCTGATCGTCGCCTGCATCGTCGGCGACGGCGAGGCGGAGACCGGGCCGACCGCGGGCGCGTGGCACTCCAACAAGTTCCTCGACCCCGCCACCTCCGGCGCGGTGCTGCCGATGCTGCACCTCAACGGTTACAAGATCGCCAACCCGACGATCTTCAGCTCGATGAGCGACACCGAGCTGACGAAGCTGTTCGAGGGCTACGGGTGGCACCCGATCATCGTCCAGGGCGATGACCTCGACGGCGAGCTGGCCGCTGCGCTGGACACCGCCCACGGCGAGATTCGCGAGCTGCAGAGCGCCGCGCGCGAAGGCAGCCGGCCGGTGCGGCCGATCTGGCCGATGCTGATCGTGCGCTCGCCGAAGGGCTGGACCGGCATCCGCGAGCTCGACGGCATCCAGGTCGAGGGCACCTCCAAGTCACACCAGGTGCCCGCGATGCAGGCTCGCACGAACCCCGAGCACCTGCGGGCGCTGGAGGAGTGGCTGCGCTCCTACGGCCCCGAGGAGCTGTTTGACGCAAGCGGCGGGCCAGCCCCCGAGA
>Ga0210391_10005855_pt1 | contig 10115 bp, 14 predicted proteins | sample IncBWC12OmetaG_FD_160573 | JGI IMG/M metagenome (GOLD analysis project Ga0210391, IMG submission 160573) | Forest soil microbial communities from Barre Woods Harvard Forest LTER site, Petersham, Massachusetts, United States - Inc-BW-C-12-O ...
ATCGTGCTGAAGCGCACCGGCGCGGCTGCGCGAATACCGCCGGTTGTGTCGGCGATCGTGGGTCTGCATTTCATCGGGCTGTGGTGGGCGTTGCCGATGCCGGTCTTTCTGTTCGATGCGGCCGGACTCGTGCTGGCGGGTGCGGTGATCGCGATCATGCCGATCCCGGATGGGAATGCCAACGGCAGGCGTTTGTTGTTGACCGGGCTCACATCGGCGGCGGTGCTCTGGGCATCGAGCTTGTACTCATTGCTCGAGTAAATGATGTGTTATGTGCCCGAGAGATTCGGGGGCCATTCTTCCTCGGTAACGCGTATTGGGGATGCCGCACGAGAGGAATTTTCACGCTAAGCGTGGGACGAGCCGAATTCACCGCGGATCGGAGCATGATTTTAGTGCATGCACCTTGGCAAAGGTATTGCGGAGCGCCGGATACGTTGTTCCGGAGGGGAAGGCGTCCATACCGCTCAGCCACGCGATTTTTCCGGAGATCGGATACACCTTGTCGTTAGTGACGGTGATGGTCTGATCCCGCGGTAAAGAGTACTGCTGTACCGAGGAATCCTTGTCTCTGTTAAGTCTCAGAAGATAGCTCTTGTGCGGTTCAAATCCAGCTGAGTCGAGCGTAACAATTCGTAATATCTCGCCGCCGTCTTCGAGTTCCCCACCAGCTCGATAGGCCACCAGTCGTTGACCCGCTGTGAAAGGGACGTCGCTCTTGATGGTGTCGACGACCGCAAAGTGCGAGACCGTGTAAATGAGGGTCTTGTCGCTGGATAGGACCGGAGTTGACTCTATAAGAGTTGCTCTAACAATGGCATCCCACGCGCAGTATTGGTTATACGTTTCCCACTCGCGTTCCGTTTTAAATGGCGCGGGGGGCGGATCGGGCACTGCGACTCGCCTTATCATCGGCGCTCCAATCCCGTACCCTCGTGTTCCGTCCGGCGCTTGCTCCGCTTCATGGAGGCTCCTGCGAGTTGGATCTATATTCTTGCTTCCTCCGAAGTCGACGTTGCTCTCCAGCCGGATTTCGGCGGCTTTAAAATCGAACTCGGCCGGCGGGGTCTGTCCGATGGCCGTCGACAGCAGTAGCGGCGCTGCGGCGATGCTCTTGATGATTGCCGTTCTCACAGGACTAGTCTCCCGAGCAGCACGCTGATCGCTATCTCTTTAGCGTCACAATTGATCATGCCCAGCCGTTACTTACCATTTGCGCGATCCGTAAACTTGCGCGAAATCCAGGGTTCCACGAAGTAGACTGACAGCAAATAGGGCACGAAGCCGAAAAAGCCGATACCGATCGATATCCATCCATAGATGTGCGTATGATTGTTAAGGTAGGTGCAGAGAGCCCAAGCACCGATGCAAAAAGCTATCGCGACGTTGTGCACCAAGCGCGCGTTGGGGTTCGATTTTGTTGGATTATTGTAATACCGGCCGTCTGCCGAGTCGGATGACGGTCCCGATTTGTTGTGCGCGCTGTTCAAATTCCTGTCTCCTTGGAACGATCTAGACAGGCTGAAGTCTGGGCAACCAGTTCTAGCTAGGCTATCCTGAAATTGAGGATTGCTTTTCGTTTCCACTGACCGTCTTTCAGCTCGTAGACAACCGTGCCACTGGTGCCCCCTTTACCTTGCATTGAGGAATAAACGAAGGCGGCATGCTCACGCCTCGAATCAAAGGCTATTTCGCTGAGTTTAAGACGGTTTTTCAATTCCGGATATATCGGCTTTCCTTCGGCTGCCGCTCGCGTCGTCACGGCGTCTTCGGTCGTCAACTCCATGACTGCAGGCGGCAACTGCCGCGCGCTGTATGGCGGTGTCTGAAGATTCAGTTTCGGCGGATTCGGTTCATCGCCAAAGGCGTAGGCCTCGACGAAGCGCGTCGTGTAGTCCTGCATTCCGATCGTTTCACTTGGCTGTTCCGGATAGTGAAGCAGGAAATCGCGGTAGATGGTGATTTCATCGGCGGTAAAGGGCGGGTCAGAGGCAGGGACTTGCGCCGATGCTGACGCGGGTACCGTAGCAAATACCGTAACGGTGGCCGCAGTGAGAAACCAGATCAGTCTCTTCCACATGGCTTGCGTCTCCCGCATCTCTCGATATGTCGATGATTAGATCTGGTCTCGCCTCGAAACAAGGGCGCGATGCGCAAAGAAATGCAAAGCAAGGTCTCATTAGCCTGCTATTAGGCCGCCTTCAGTGGTTCGGTTGTCTTTCAGAGTCATGATGCAGCGATCGTGACCAGCGGCGCTACAATGCGAGCACCCACAGTTGCTCGAGGTTGTGAACCCGATGCGTATGCTTTGGTCTGCTGCAATGGTGACGCTGATCTGCGCTGCCGCTCAGGCGGCGGAGCCATCATCGGCAATCTACGATCGCGACCCTGAACATTTGTGGGATCGCCTTTACCGCGCAATCGCCGTTCGGACTGAAGCCGGTGTCGACTTCGGCATGGACAATGCCGAGCCCTATCGCGACAACTTCGACGATTCGAAGCGTCTCATCGCACTATTGGACGAGTTCTTGCGCAAGCACGCGGAGAATCGGCCTGGGGACTTGCGACGCGCATTGTTGCTCAACGACGTCTGGGCGGCTTTCGACCTCGCCACCGGTCCCGAAGTCGGACCAGAGGGCACATCGCTACGAGATCGCCTCGCGCGCGTCATCAGTCGGCTGCGCCTGCGAGGCTCGCGGATCGCGGATCTCCCAGACAACTACGCGCAAGCCGTCAAGTCCGGCACGTTTGCCGCTGACTTCGACCCGGAACAACCCGATCGCGCTTTCTTGCCGCCGGATCTTCTCGACACGAATGGGCAGTGGGTCGAGATCAGCGAGGACGGTTTGGATGTGGCGGCACCGTTCCACGTTGAGATGGTTTCGGGCCGGTCTCTATTCCGAGTGTTCATCCGCTGCCCGGGCGGCCGCCAGGCCACGCTCTCCTATCTGGAAACTCTCAACCTGTATCCGACGCCCTGGGTGCTCAACCCCCAGGATATTGGTACAACGTATCCGGACCACGTCAAGGTGCGCTTGGGCCTCGTGCAATTCAATCCGGCAACTCCACAATTTCCCCCGGGAACGATCGTTGCACTGGTGCGGCAAATGATGGTCATCAATGACCAGATCAAACCTGTGCCCACTTCGATCACACAAAAGGTGCAGTTTCGGGTATTCAAGGATGTTGGCGAGCCGGGCCGCTTAGGCGGCCTTGGGTCGGATTTCAATACTCACCAACTCGTCTATGAGCTCGTCATGCGTCGTCGCGACCTTCTCGCCGGAGAAGCCGGCGGCCTTCATCGCGTGACGCAGAATGAGACCGAGTATCAGTTGACGACTATATTGGAGGATGGGAATCGCGAGGTGCACCTTCGCGGCCCCGTCGTCCTGGCGACGTGCGTCCGTTGCCATTCTCTCAATGGAATCTTCGCGGTCAATACGTATAGCGGCACCGTCAATGGAGGGATCTCGTCGCGTTCCGTGAAAATCAATCCGCAGCTCCTAGCCACAACGTCCATCGTCAATCAGGCCGATTCCACCGCGGACTGGAAAGCGAAGCAGTTCGATTGGGGATTGTTGAAAGGTTTGCTTGAGGCGGAGATTCCGTCGCCGCCACCGCATTGAAGCGGACAATCAGGTGAGCGCAATACACTAAGAGCGAATCCCGAAACAGTCTATCGGCTATCACCCCGAGGTCGCGTGGTTTGTGTCCGGGCAACGATAGATGACGCCGGTGGACGGGCCGGTACCCCAGGCTTCCTGTATCGACCGGGTCGTGTCCAACACCACATTACCCCCGAGGCCGACCGCCTGGTTGCGAATTTGTCCCACCGGATCGGTACGCTGTTGTTGCCCGTCAAGCGCGACGTTACCCACGGGTGAGCAGGAGGACACGGCGGCCGGATCCCGGGTAATGACCACGGCGGCCGCACCCGGCGCCAAAGGCACGCTTACGCATCCGGCAACGAACGCCAAAATCGTTCCCTCGATCACCATCCTTGCCTTTATCTTCATAAACGGGTTTCCCTCGTGATCAGAATCTGTCCGCAAGAATGAGCCACCGCCGGCAACCCGAATCCGCTCGATTGCGCTACGGTTTCGGCAGATCCTATCAGGAATGCAACAAGGAGTCGTGAAGGTGGCATCTCCCCGGTGCGTGAGCTCAGCCGGCCATTTGCACTGGGACGCAACGCGAAAATATATTTTCGCGACGTTCGTAAGAATCCGCGCGGCCCAACGACTACCCATGACACGTAGCACAAGGAGCTGATTGAGATGGCGACAAGGGCGTGAAGCAGGACGATCAGTATGCTCAAGCGGTCGCCTCGTTTGGCCCAGCATTGCAACGATTGGTGCGCGGCTTCGAGGCTGACGCGGACCGGCGTCGGGATTTGCTACAGGAAATCCACATTGAACTGTGGCGCAGTTTGGCTCTATTCGAGGAGCAATGTTCCTTGCGAACATGGGTTTACCGGGTTGCGCACAATGTCTACGCCTCGCATGTCATACGCAGCCGGCGCCTGAACTACGCAGGGGCTGCAAGTTTGGATGATCTCGCGGAGACGCCAGAGCGTGACAATCCGGAAGTGATTGCCAGCGAGCAGCAAGCGGTGGCGTGGCTGCATCAAACAATTCAGCGACTGAAGCCGCCGGATGCCCAGGTGATGTGGCTCTATCTCGAGGACATTGATGCGAGCGAAATCGCGGACGTGGTCGGTATTTCACCCGGCGCCGTAGCTACACGGATTCATCGAATCAAGACGATTCTGGCGCGAATGTTCCAGAACGGAGGGCCTGATGATGGCAAAGTCTGAAAAACCCGACGTCAAGGCAATCTGGGGAGCGCAGGCGGTGGAACCTAATCTCGTGTCTATCGAACAAATTCGAGCCAAGGCCGACAAGTTTCAGTCGGCCGTGCGGCGGCGAAACCGGATCGAATACGTCGCTGGGGTCTTGGTTGTCGCGGGGTTCGGGTGGTACATCTGGATCTTCCGGACCCCACTCATGCGGCTGGGAAGTCTCCTCATCATTGCCGGGACCCTATTCATTATGGCGTGGCTTCATTTCCGTGTGTCCGCAAATCCGATCCCTTCGCAGATATCATTCATGGATTACATGTCGAGGTACCGCGAAGAACTTCGCCGTCAGCAGACTGCGTTGCGAACCGTGTGGCTGTGGTATCTCGGACCGTTGGTGCCGGGTCTTGTGCTGTTCACCATCGGTATGAGTCGATTGGTCGAACACGCGCCGGGAAGCCGACGTCCTATGGGGCCCTTCTTGGTCGTCATGGTCACGGTGTTCGCGGGTGTGTGGCTATTCAATTTATGGGGTGCTCGTAAGCTGCAGCGTCCAATCGATGAATTGAGCCGGCTGTTGGCTTGACGAACAGCCTTCAGCTCGCGCCAATCAAGGCAGGTTGGGTGTAGCCGATCAGAAGCTCGAGGCCTGCCCCGCCGCCAAGCAGACCGCCATCATTTTATTCTCACGCGAGCAAGCACCCCAAAGTGGTCTGAGGGCCATATGTCGTCGACCTTTTCGTCGCACACGACGGAACAATGCTCGATCATGCCCGAGCCATCGAGGCGTGGTTGCGCGATGAAAATGTAATCGATGCGCCGATTCGGCCACGGCGCCCAGGCGGCGAAGTCATTGCTCCTAGACCACGTGGTGCCTTTGCCGCCATCGCCCGCATGATCCCAGTCATCGCACCAATAGGCACTCATGCCTTCCAAGGACTGAAGACCTTTGAGGTAGCGAATCTCGGCGGACTCGGGATCAGTGTTGAAATCGCCGACGAGGATCGCGGGAAACTCGCCCTTGGCGCGACCGCGAGCGAATTCGTTGAGGACCGGCATCTGTCGCTCGCGCTTGTAGCCGTGGTGCGTCATGTAAAACGCAGTTGTGGCACAGGTAAAGGGGATCGCCCCATAAGGGGAATCCACCATGCCGCGCAGTGCGGGGCCGCCGGTGGACTTATCATCGCCCGGCAACCAGAGCTCCTGCCGATCCTGGATCGGCCATCGTGCGGCGATCGCGATTCCGGAGGTCGTGCCCATCCATGCGGTGCGAAAATCGCATTCGCTCAACAGCTCTTGCGTGTGACTGGGGTCAACTACTTCTTGAAATCCGATCAGATCCAGTTGCAAACGATGGAGCCAGGACCGAATCAGCGACAAACGCCGTGGCCACGGACCTTCGCGGTTCCAAACGTTGAGCGTCAGCACTGATAGCGATGAAATTTTGTCGGTCATGGTTCTGTAGGCGTGGCAGTGAAGTGTTTTTGTATTGCTCACCTACCGCGGGGCGCACGCGGCTAGCGCTGTGAGGACGCCGGCCAAGACGACGACTTTTGTCCAGAAGCGTTTGGTTCGAAGCGTCGTCAGGATTGCGGCAAGACCTGCGATGATTAAAAGAAATGAGATTGCTTCGGCCTGAGTCACGTAAGCGCCGAATACGTCATAGCGCACGTTGACCCGAATCTTCTCGATCACTATTCGCTCAAATCCCGCGAACAGCAGGAAGAGTGAAAATAAGTAGCCGGGTCGATGTTTGTGAAACCGCAGAGTCCAGAGTACCCCGGCTGCGCCAAGCGCCATGCCGATCTCGTAGATCGGCGTTGGGTAGACACCAGGAGGGGTCATGATGAGGCCGGCGATGTTGCCGTCATAGGTTTGCGCCCAGAGCCAGTCGGGTAGCCAATTCGGCTTTAGGGTCATGTTCGCTGCGATGCCCCAGTCTCCATCGCCGGAGAGCTGGCAGCCGAGGCGGCCAATGCCGTAGCCCAGCATGATGGAAGGTGCGGTGGCGTCCAGCATGGGAATCACTGGAATCGAGCGATGTTTGATGAATATCACGCCGGCGATAATCCCGAAGCAGAGGCCACCATAAATGGAAAATCCCGTTCGGGTCAGGATCATGGAAAGCGGATCCGCGAGGAAGCGATCGGTGTTATCAAAGATATCGAAGACTCTGGCGCCGATAATCCCGGCGAGAGTTTGACACGATCGCCATATCCCACACGGTGCTGTGAGTTTGGGCCGGTAGTCGGCCTAGGCTCTCGTAGCTGCGAACCAGGCGCGTCGCGATGTAAGTCGCCGTAGCCACGGCAATGGCGACCATGACGCCGAACGTCGGAATCGGCAAATGCCAGTGGGTGCCGAGTACGGTGTTTAATGAGTCGGTGACGTAGGGGTATGACATAGAGCGGGTGATTCCTACGGGCTTTCGGCGAAGTGGCTACTTGGGTTGCTCCGCTTCCCGCAAAGCATCGACTGCCTTCTTTCGAGCCGCTATTTGCGCGATATACGCGAAGGCGAAGACGGCGCAACCTGTGACAGCGCAAAATCTGGCCTCTGCGTAGTCTTGGATTAGATAAGCCGCTCGAGCAAAGAGGGCTTCACATACCGATAGGCCAAGTACGACGCGGATGAGAATTCTGTGGATTCGTACACGCCGCGTCAGTTTCTCGCAACGAGCCTTTAGCGTGGCGGTCGTTGCGGCGACAAACTCGTCGGGTAAATTGATCACTGGATTGGGCATTGGATTGCCTCCAAGGTGGAGCAACGACGATACTCTTTATCGAAAGGATTCGTCTCGATTTGTACAAATACCGCGCGGTTTGCCAGGTATTGACACGCTGCCGCGGAATTCGCTATTCGGCGTTGCCAGGTCGCAGGACGCACTAAATGACATGGTCCGATTGGTTCGCGCGATAATCGACATTCCAAACGCCGGCTGTGCAGCCGTTTGAAAGCAGACGGTTGTCGTCTGCAACACCACGTCGGGCGGATTCAGTATTGAGGTAAAAAGATGAAGCCGGACTACCGGGGCAATATTGAAATGCCCGTCGTCGTTCGTGATGCCCATCGGCCTTAATCCTTGGCAATGGTCATCGCTGTCGAATCCGGACTGCGCCACAAAGACTGTCGCGCCCCTGACCGGCTTGCCGTTGTTGAGCAACACGCCGGATATGGCCGGAACGCGAGTGTACTCGTGCGGGTGGGGATAGCAGGCGAGCAGGCTTAGAGCCGTCAAACCGGCGACCACTATTCGTAGTGGGGCAAAGGCTTTATCCGCGGGCACTCGCTGGTGGTTACGAGTGTCGATGGAAAAATTCCGGGTCGACGCGTGTGGGCGGGAGCAATCCGTGGGTTTTAGCGTACGAAACTCCGGCAAATCCCGCTCCCGCCAAACTTATGCCGCCGGTACCGCTGAGGTAGATGATCGTGAGGACGATGAGAGCGGGCGTTTTGAGTTTTTTGGATTGATCGGGCCAGAAGACCACACTCGCGATGAGAACAAAAAACGCAATCAGGACAGCGCACATGATTGTCGACAATCCTGCGATGAAGCCTGAGGTGCTTGCATCGCGAACAATCGCAAGTCCGCCGAACAAGGCAATGGGTATGGTGACTAGGGCGGTGACGGCAGCCGCCAGCCGCAATAGTTTATCGAGAGTCCATCGAATTGCGGGCCACGAGCGTTTCACGACGTCCCCTACCTTCAAGTACCTGGTTTCCGTTCCGGGCCTTAAGCGAGACAGCTATATTCTAGCGCTTTCGCGGGTGTTGCGCATGAAGGGAGAATTCCGGCCAAACCGACTGGTCGGTTGGAAGCGTGGGAACCGGCTCTACATCTGTCGAAATTGCGCAGCGAAAGAGCGGCTGACCGACAACACTCCTGCCCCTTTCTTGAGGTGTAGTTGCGGGCGACCGAGTACGTTGTGTTCGATACGCTCGATTTCCCTTAGGTTCACGACCACGCTGCGATGTATTTGCACAAACCGTCTTGGAGGGAGCTGCTCGAGCAGCTCTTTTAGCGAGGTTCGGACCAGATGGCCTTCAGTGGCGGTCACGGCCTCGGTATATTTGTCGCCGGCGCGAAAGTACAGCACTTCATTCACGGCCACCAAGCGTGTGGTATCGCCCAGGCGTACGGTGAGCCATTCGAGATGAGGCTGCGCGGGCTGTTGAGAGAGCAGTGCAGTGAGGGCAGCTGCGTCCATGACGGCGGTGCGGGGCTGCGAGAGTCGGGCGACGCATTGCGCCAGGCGTTCATTGCTCACCGGCTTCAATAAGTAGTCCATCGCAGCGGCCTCGAATGCGGTCACGGCATATTCGGCGTGCGCGGTTACGAAGATGACACGCGTGGTCTGCGCCAGCTTGGCGACTTGGATGCCGTCGAGGCCCGGCATGTTGATGTCGAGAAACGCGAACGCGGGTTGATGAGCGGCAATCGCCGCCGCGGCGTCGAGACCGTTCGCTGCAATCGTGACAACGTCGAGCTGCGGCCATGCGGCGCGCAACCGTGCGGCGAGATCCTCGGCCAGCCGTGGCTCATCATCGGCAATGATGGCGGTGAGGCGTGTCATGGGTTCATGCGCGTTGCGCCGGCAGGCGAAGCTCGGCAATGACTCCGTGTGCGGAATTGGAAAATAGCGATAGGCGGCCTTTATCGCCGTAGAGGCTTGCCATCCGTGCGCGCACATTGGATAGGCCTACTCCTTCGGGGGCAGCGCCTGTCAGGCCTTTGCCGTCGTCCGTCACTCGCAGGATCAATTCTCCGCCGAGCTGTTCGCCATCGACGCGAATTTCACCCCCATCCACGGCAGGCTCGATGCCGTGCCGAATAGCATTTTCAACCAAGGGTTGCAGCAACATCGGCGGCAGTTGTACCTCGCGCAATGATGGGTCAACCGCAATACGATAGCGCAGCCTGGGACCTAGGCGCATCGCAGCGATCGCCAGCAACGCCTCGATCAACTCCAGTTCCTCGGCCAAACGGTGTTCACTCTCGCGGCTGCGTCGCAATGTAGCGCGCAGGTAACGAGTCAGGTGCTCCAGCATCGCCTTGGCAACGGGCGGTTCGCGCTCGACGGTACTGAGCACGTGCGCCAGCGTATTGAACAGAAAGTGAGGTTCGATCTGCGCTTGCAGCAGAGCCAGCTCCGAGACGGCTCGCGCGCGCTGGATTTCCGCCGCGCGATGGCGCTCGGCTTCCAGGGCCACTCGATAGTAGGCAGCCCGGTAAAACCGATCGAAGAAAAGGAATGCCGACGCGGCGAAGAGCACGGAGGCTGTGATCCCCGACCAGAGTAAACCTGGATAGCGCATC
>Ga0210391_10005856_pt1 | contig 10114 bp, 10 predicted proteins | sample IncBWC12OmetaG_FD_160573 | JGI IMG/M metagenome (GOLD analysis project Ga0210391, IMG submission 160573) | Forest soil microbial communities from Barre Woods Harvard Forest LTER site, Petersham, Massachusetts, United States - Inc-BW-C-12-O ...
CCCGGACTCGGCGTAGTCCCGATTACTTTGGATTTCCGGCCTGACCTCGCCGTTGTTTCGGCGGTGCTCGCGCTTGTTTTCTTGGTGGGACTGTCTACCGGCTTCTTGCCCGGCTTGCACGCTTCTACTCCTAATCTCGCAGCGGCGCTGAATGGAGAGACCGCCATCGGCGGAACGCGCAAGGGCCGTATGCGCAATTTTCTCGTGGTGCTGCAGATCACCGCTTGCACCGTTGTTCTGATTGGAGTCGGTCTTTGCCTGAAGAGCCTGCACAATTTGCAGCAGTTAAAGCCTGGATATTCCGCTCGTAACATCGCGCTTTACGCCATCGACGACCTGCAAGTCAACGGTTACTCGGAACCACAGGGTCGTGCGCTGTTTGAAAGGCTCCGAGAAGGTGTAGGTCAGGTGCCCGGTATCGAGTCCATCAGCCTTGCGGACACCTTCCCGCTTTCAGGCGGGACTGGCACTGACCAGGTGCACATCACCGGTGTCCGCGATCAGAACGAACAGGGCGTCACCATTGGCGTCGGTGTTGTGGACAGCAGCTATTTTTCTACGCTGGGAATCCCAATTCTCGCAGGACGAACGTTCGCCGCTTCAGACATGGCGAAATCTCCGGAAGTCATCGTCGTCAGCCAAATGATGGCGGCAAAATACTGGCCGAATCAAAATCCGGTTGGCAAAACAGTCCGCCTTGAAAATGGCAACCGTCAGGCCACCGTGGTTGGCGTCGTGGGAGACATCAAGTATTCGGACATTGACGAAGCCACGCAGCCTTTCATGTACTACAGCCTGTCCCAAAATTATCGCTCGGGGATATATCTGATGGTACGCACGCAGGCTAATCCGTCACGGTGGATGGGAACGATTCTGGACAAGGTGCGCAAATCGGCCCCGGAACTGGGCTCTAGGGGCTTCACGATCGAACAATGGCACGAATTCGCTTTGTACGTCCCACGCCTGGCAGTGATCTGCATCAGCGCATTTGGGCTACTGGCATTTGTGCTAGCTGCCGTCGGGCTTTACGGCGCTGTCTTCTATTCAGTCAGTGAACGAACGCGAGAGATGGGAATTCGCGTAGCGCTTGGCGCGTCGCCGCGCGACTTGTGGAAATTGGTCCTGCGCCAGACCAGCGCCATAACCATTGTCGGTATCTTTCTCGGAGTCGCCGGTGGGATCGGTGCAAGCGTGCTGGCAAGATCCCTGCTTTATCAGATACAACCCATCGAATGGTCTGTCTTCCTTGGAGCGGCATTCGCGATGTTCGCAATGAGCATCTTCATTGCCTATTCAGGTGCACGTCCATGGATGCGCGTGGATCCGATGCAGTCTGTGCGCCACGTGTAGGGCGATCAGCAATTTCCGGTCTCATTTCCGAACATTCGAACTTCTGTACTGAAACGCCCGTGTAACTCCTGGTAAGGTACCGGACACTCCTCAACCGCCGCCGGAGGACAGCGAATCCCTCAATCTCTGTGTCACCCATTTGCGAATTTCGACATCGTTATAACCCATACTGCGAGAGATGCTCACTTCATCGTCAAGCGTCCCGAGCGACGTCATTTGACTAGCGTATTGCGCCCGAATCCACAGTTGTTCTAGTTCGCGTTTGTCAGGACTTGGCACCATTCTGCTATGTTGTCGAGCGTGATTCAATTGGGTTTGTCGGGCCAATCCTTATCGCGACTGACAGGGAGAGGCTGATCGGGCCCCGATCCGCAACGAAAGTCGCTACAAACCCTGCAAGGAATCGCTGCGGCTTCGTTCTCAGGATGATGGCCCCGCAGCGTGCATGATTTCGTTCTCGAATGCTCGGCGGCGGCATCAGCGCCACATTAGGAGGATTCATCCATGAATCAGAAATTGAGTCTCGGTCTTTCCCTGGTTGCTGGCCTACTTGGCGGCATCATGTCGTACAGTCTATCTCCCCGAGTTTTGCGGGCGCAGGAGCAGGTCCCGTCGCCGAAAACGATCACGGCGGAGCGATTCATTCTCACGAATGAGCAAGGAACCACCGCTGGCGTCTTCGGCCTCAAAGATGGCAAGGCCAACATCACCCTCTTCGATTCGGCGGGTCGTGTGATATGGAGCACTGAGGTCAGGCCAGCACCTGTCCGGCAGTAAAGGTCGAGCATCGAGCACGAACTTCCGTGAAGATGGCGCGTCCGGGAGAGTTGTTGCTCTTTAGACAGAGACTTATCCTGGACGTCGCGTTACTGGAGATTTAGAGTAGCGCGTCAACTTTCCAGTTAACCGGAAACGTGAAGTGCTGCTTCAACTGTCCGGTCAGCGAATCGCTTCTTCTACGGAGGTAAGAAGCTTCACTCTGCGATTTGGAGGTTGGAATGAATAAGACGAATAGCTCAGTACAACTGAAATGTTGCATCTGTGGCAGCACGTTTGGACCAAGTGACACGGACAGCTACACGCTTCAGGTGTATAAGCGTGGTGCCAAGAACCCTGAAGCGATCTGCGCTCACGGGGATTGTCTGCGCCGGGTCATTCCAGTCGTCGGCGTGGAAATTCCTAACCAGTGAAACACTCCCCTAGGCCCTGATTAACGCTGCGTTAGTCAGGCATCTCTAACAACGTCTATCAGAAGCTTCACGTTGGCGTGGCCATCTTTCGCCGATGACGAGTCGTGCGGACCGCTTTTCGCTTTGCCCAGGGACGCGTGGCTGGCCGACCCCGGCGCGGAAAAGCCTGCACGTACAGAGGCGCAAGTTCAATTTTCTCGCGGTCGAGTGCGGGATAACCCTCCACAATTTCGTCAATGCTGGCACCTTGATTTAGAATATCAGCGATAAGTTCCACAGGGATTCGAGTGCCACGATAGACTGGCGTACCGCGCATTGTCTCCGGATCTTCGACAATGACGCTCTCAGCCAGCTCCAGTTTTTTCAACCTCTCGTCGAGTTCTTTGCGCACAGTCTTTACTTGGATCAATAGCGCTCGTCCTTCTGAGACGAAGATCGCGTCAATTCCCGCGTCCGCTTCAATCTGTTTTGCAATCTTGCGCCGTTCCGCAACGGGCAAAAGAGCCAGGCCCTCAGCCTCAAGTTGCAGATACACCAATTGCTCCCACGACAGGAGTCGTTGGACCGAACGCCCGGTCTGTAGTCGTCTCGGGCGAATCAGACGACGGTCAATCAATCTGCGTACTGTGCGAATCGGCAGATTCGTCAAGGCCGAGGCCTCAGCCGGAGTGTATTTCATAGTTGGCATAGCATAATTGTACCCCAAACGGGGTAGAATTGAAAGCACAGGCACACACCATTTCCTCTTGGGCAACTTGGGCGCAAAATGGGCGCAAAACTCCGGTTTTCAGACACAAATTGACGGACGGCCGGTGAGTAAGAGCAACCGAATCAACGGAAATTTTGCAGGAAGCTGGAGCGGGCGATGGGAATCGAACCCACGTCCGAAGCTTGGGAAGCTTCTATACTGCCATTGTACGACGCCCGCTCATTGCTCTAGCCGGTTGATTATACATAATCAACCCACGTCGCGTATAGACTCGCCATTTTCCAACAGCTTCCCACTTTCCGAAACCTGCGTTTTCGTCGCGGCAGAGTCGCTCGGCCGGCGCGACCGAAACGCGAGGCACGCGATGGGATAGCTGAGCGAGAAACCGGTCCCAATCTCATACTTGGCGCGCGGCGCCGCTTGCGTTAGGCTAGGTCGAATTTGTCGCCAAGGAGACGTGTCCAATGATTCAACAAGCCCCAACGCAGCAAGTCTTGACGTGTGCGCAATGCGGAAAGTCGTTCGGACAATCGGATCTGGTGCCGATCGCCGGGCACTGGGTTTGCGGCAATTGTAAGCCGGCGTTCTTGAGCAGGGTCGTGGCGGGCGGACCTGCCGCGGCCTCGTCACTGCTTTACGCAGGTGTCGGCATTCGCTTCGGCGCCCGCTTCATTGACGGTTTGGTGTTTATGGTTCCTTTTGCAATCGTTGCATTCCTGCTTCTGCCAGGCTTGCTGCGAACGGCGGCGGCCAACAAGGCGCCTGCGCTCAACGGGAGCTTTGTGCTGGTTGCCCTCGTTTTCGGTTTGTTTTATGAAGTCCTGATGCTGCGCTATTGGGGAGCAACGCTCGGTAAAATGGCCTGTGGGCTTAAAGTCGTACGCTCGGACGGAAGCAGCCTGGACTGGGGCGTTTCGTTTGGCCGCTACTTTATGTACAACGTGGTAATCTCCGCTGTCCCGTTTGTTAACTGGATCTTGCTCATCACCACAGCCATTATGGCTGGCACGGACGAGCAAAGGCGTGGGCTGCATGACCGGGTATGCGACACGCGTGTGATCTACGCACGGAGCTAGGCTTGAGTCTGAACCTAAACCTGTTCACTACCGTTCCGAGCAGTTCCGAAACGGCCGGCTCCGCAACAGGTGCGGCCACGGGTCTACCGCAAACCGCGCAAGGGACCGTTGCGTGCCCCAGCTGCGGCAGCCCTGTGACGCCGGTAGAGGCGCCGGGGGTTTGGCAGAGCTGTCCCTACTGCCGGAAGCGGCTGCGAATTGGAGTCTGGCCTGTTGCGCGGCAGAAAACGAATGCAGCGTCCGCGATGCCGGAGCAAGCGACATGCTTCTTTCACCCGGAAAAGGCATTTGAGGCTTGCTGCCAGAGATGCGGCCGCTTTCTGTGCGCACTGTGCGACTTGCAACTCGGAGCGGAGCACGTTTGCCCCACTTGCTTCGAGCGCGGGCGCACCGATGCTGGGCGGTCTGGCGGCACAGCGGAATGGCGGCATCGTGACGTACTCTACGATTCAATCGCGCTGACGATTGGGTGGGGCTGGATTTTGGTTTGGCCGCTGATTATCGCTGCGCTCCCGGCGACCATCGTGTTGCACGTGAAGTTTCGGAAGGCGCCGCGTTCGTATTTGATTCCGCGCTCGGGCTGGCGCTTCTGGGCGGCATACGTCGGGTTCATCTGGCTGCCGTTGCTGATCGCCAGCTCGTTCTACAAGCTGCGGATGGCGGGGAGACACTGATTGCGCGCAGCGTTCCGCAAAATATCGCGCATCGGTAGCCTGACCGGCGCGACGAAGTGGTATCTGAGCGATGACTGTCTGCTCGCCGCCAAGCGCGTGATGTACGCGGTCGAGTACCGGCGGTTTTACTTGCGCGACCTGGAATCGATTGTGGTCTGGCACAGCCGCACTTGGCTATTGCGGCCGGCCATTCCCGGCGTGCTGCTTCTCGCGCTCGGCGGTCTGCTGTGGCACTGGCTGAATTTCACGGCTGGCGCGATTGCCGGAGGCGTGGGTCTGGCGTGGGCTGCGTTGGAACTGGGACTCGGCCCGACGGCGCAGTCGCGTATTCGCACGACAGGAGTAAGCGTTGACCTGCCGCTCGTGAAGCGCACGCGCGGCGCCCGCAAGGTCCTTGCGAAGATTGATACGGCGGTTCGCGCCGTTCGCGGTGGCGCGATGGAGCAGCCGACCGCTGCCATAGACCAGCCCCAACTAGCCATGCCCGCCGGCCAAACAAAATCCGAGTCAGCTCCCGCAGCCGCTCCCATCGCGGATGTAACGTAAGCGAATGGCTCCTGACACGCCAGCCGTGCCCTCCGCCGCGCCCGCCCTGTTGCGTTTGCGCCACGCGCGCTGCTTGTTTCATCCGCTGCGCGAGGCGGCCGCACGGTGCCCGCACTGCGGAGGTACGTTTTGCCGCGAATGCGTGACGGACGAGGACGACAAGCTCGCCTGCCCGCCTTGCCTTCGCCGCATGACGCGTCCGCCCGCACCGAAACCGTCACGGGCGCGCCAGCTCCGGCAGGTCCTGGCGGGATCTATAGCGCTCGCCTGTCTGCTGACACTGTTTTTTTCTTTGCTGCAGTGGCGCGTGAATAGGCCGGAACTGCACCTGAACTTCGGCGGCGCTGCCGAATCTCGGCTGCCCGGACCAACTCATGAGTGAAGCTGCGGTGGCTCCGCTCGCTGCGCAACGTGCACGCTCGGTGTCTGCGCGCGCCCGTCGGAAGCGCCTGAATTCGCTCGAAGCGCTGGAATCCGGATTCGCTCTGTTTCGTTCTACATTCGGGCGCGAGGCGTGGCGCTATTATGCCGGCGTGGCGCCGCTCGCCGTTTGTTTCGTTCCGATGTGGGTGGTTGACGGGCAGGTTCGCGTCTCTAGCGGCACGCTGCTAATCGAGGCGCTGGTACTTGCCGGGGCGTATCTGCTGCGCGCGTGGGCGGTCGCCCGCTACATGCAAGGCGTTCGTGAGCGTGCGTTCGGCGTGCCGATAGCGAAACCCGCGGATCGTTCGGCGAAGGCTGCCGCGTTGGGACGCCTGCTGGCGTGGAGTATCACTTTGGGCGCCGCTGCTTTGGCTACGCTGCCCACCGTTGCGGGCGCGTCGTGGTTCTACAGCGCTTGCCAATTCGCCAGTCTCGAGGCTTGGGAGGACGCGGCTGAGCGGCATTCTATTCGCGGCTGCCTGGCGCTTGCGAGCGAATGGTTCGGCGGCGGGCTGCTTCTTTTTCTGATGCTTTTTCCTCTTTGGATTGCCGTGTGGCTGAATGGCCTGATCCTGGCGATGGTTCTCCCGCATCTGCTGCACTCAATTTTTGGGGTGAATACTCTTTTGTCGACGCAAATGGGCGCCTACGCGCTAATCAGCAGTTCCGCGTTCTGGCTTTCGCTTTTCGGGGGTGTGTGGCTTGCGCTTGATCCGGTCGTCAAGTGTACCTTCGTGGTCGTGTATCAGCATTTGCGATCGCGGCGCGAGGGAGATGATCTGCGTGGGTTGCTCGCGGGCCTGCCAGGCCAGCAGAAAAAGAAGGCGCAGATGATTGAATCCGCCGGAGTTGGGCGCGGCGCGGGGCTCGGTTGCTTCGTCATCCTTGCCGCGATTCTGCTGAGCCCTGCCCAGATAACCGCGCGCCCAACGCAAGCGCCGCCGAGCCGCAGCATCGCAGAAACGGCTGCCGATTCCACGCGCCAGGAACGCGTTCAAGAATTGCGCCAAGCTCTTGATGCGGAATCCGAGCGCGCGATTTATCGCTGGCACGACACCGAGCACCCGAGCCCGCCCACTTGGTTCGACAAGGCGCTCGCCAGTGTTGGACATGCCATCGAGCGCGCCTGGGACAAGTTCTGGAGTTTTCTGCGGAAATTGTGGCCGGGCGGGCTGAATTTCTCGCCGGCGCCGGATGGTCAGTGGCGGCTGAAACACATCCGGTTATGGCTAGCGCTGGTGGCGGGTTTGACCTTGGCGGTGGGAGCGATGCTATTTTGGCTCCGGCGGCGCCGCGAAGCCTCCGAGCTTTCCATTCCAGTCGCGGCAACGCCGCTGCCCGACCTGCGCGACGAGGCCGTCGCCAGCGAACGTTCGGAAGACGAATGGTTTTCGCTGGCAAACCGGTTGGAGGGGGAGGGCAAGTTGCGGCTGGCACTGCGTGCGGCGTACCTGGGCTTGCTGGCCGGATTGGCGCAACGCGCATGGCTGACGATTCGGCGCGATCGCACGAATCGCGAATATCTCGATGAGTTTACGCGCCGGTGGCGGCGGCGTCCGCAAGCGGCGGTCGAGGCGCGTGCGGAAATTCCTGAGAAACTGCGCGGCAGCCTGCGGCAGTTCGATCGCGTTTGGTATGGATCTCATGCGCTGACCCCAGCGTCGGTCGCCGCATACCGCCTGGATCAGCGTGAGCTGCTCAACCATGTCTGATAATAACTCTGGCGAAAGCATGGTGCTCAACTGGCGAGGCCCGCTGCTGGCCGCTGCGATTTTCGCGGTTGTATTCTCGGTTCTGCTGCTCATGGCGCATCAGAACCAGGCGAATACCAGTGATATGGGATCCAGCTTACGGCAGGACCCATACGGCACCAGCCTGCTGTTCGATTCCTATCAGCGCGCTGGGTACCAGGTCGAACGCAGCCAGGATCAGGACGCTCTCTCCGATCAGAACGCGTCGCGGACGACTGCGTTCTTTATAGGCGGCTATCCCTCAGGCGATTGGGAAATGGAAAATGGAAAGTTCCGGACCGGACCCCAATTTCTCGGGCGACTAGAGAATTTTCTGGCCCGCGGCGGGCGTGTCGTGTTGGTTGAGCCCGCTTGGGATCTAAAGTCGGAGTCTCAAGGCTGGGAAGTTGAGAACAAGTGGAGCCCAGCTCCACATGAGTCGGGTCCAGTTTGGGTCTCGCCCGATCTCGGCGCGGTGCCGGCAGGCAGCGAAATCATGTATCTCGCCGCTGAGGCCCCGTGGCTCAAAACCGACGCCCATTGGACCATGCTATATGCGGCGCCGGTGGACGCCGACGCAAACGCCGACTCGTCTGCGCATGTTTATCTGGCGATGCGGCGAGTTGAAAAAGGCGAATTGGTCGCCGCGAGCCAAGAATCCTTCTTGCTGAACGAGGCGATCAAGATGCATCCGAATCCGGTGCTGCTGGATTTTCTCGCAGGCGGACGGCCGGTGATTTGGGTAGATGAAACACTGCACGGATTGCACCAGGATCAGGGCGCGCTCTGGCTGGTGCAGCGGTATCGGCTGCAAGCAGCGCTGCTGTTTTTCTGGGCGACCTTGCTGACGTTGCTCTGGAGTCTGAGTGGCGATTTGGTGCGGCGTCCGCCGCGCCACTGGAGCGCAGAGGTCGTCCGCAATGGCGAAAGCGCTGGCGTGGCCGGGCAACGCCTGCTGCAACGGAGTATTTCGGCGGAGAGGGTTGTGGCGGAATGCTGGGAGCAGTTCGAGCGTCGCTCGCCTCAGGATGCGAAGGCCATTCGCACTGACCCGCGTTGGGGGCCGCGACTGCGCGCCGCGCTGGCGCAGCCGCCTTTGCCGGGCTACAAGGAATTGACAGAACTGATCTGCGAACGGCGTGCGACTGCAAAGGGCCTGGCACACCTGGCTCAAGCCGATGGCGGACGGCCGGATAGCGTTTCCGCTTCGCCGAGGACGACTTCCGAGGAGGCACGAACCGCATGAACGAGGAACCAGTACTGGATTCAGACTTGCCGGCGCGGTCCGCGAGCGCGGAAACGCCACCGACGGCCGCGCTCGCGACGGTGACCAGCGGCGCGCGACGCGTCAGAGAGAAGCTGGGCCGCGTGATTGTCGGCCAAGCCGAGGCGATTGATCTCGCGCTGGTGACGCTGCTGGCTGGCGGGCATGGGTTGATCGAAGGCGTACCCGGAGTGGGGAAGACGCTGCTCGCGAAGGCGCTCGCCCGCGCGGTGGGCGGCGAATTTCAGCGCATTCAGTTCACGCCAGACCTGATGCCTGCCGATATCACCGGGACGAGCGTCTTCGACCTGAAGACGCAAGAATTCCGCTTGGTGCGCGGGCCCATATTCACCAATTTCTTACTGGGAGACGAAATCAATCGGGCGCCGGCGAAAACGCAATCGGCTCTGCTGGAAGCCATGCAAGAACGGCAGGTGACGATCGATCGCGTGACTTACGCGCTGCCGCCGGTATTCGTGGTGTTCGCAACGCAAAACCCGATCGAGCATCAGGGCACGTATCCGCTTCCGGAGGCGCAGAAGGACCGCTTTCTCGTAAAAATTCGCATGGGCTATCCGGCGGTGGAAGACGAAAACGAACTGGCGCGGCTGGTAGCGGCAGGCGAAGCGCCGGAGCGCCGTCTGACAGAGGAACTGCGCGCGCCAGTTTTGCAGCCGGGCGAACTGGATCAGTTGCGCGCGGCGACGGCGCGTGTGCGCGTCAGCGAGGGCGTAAGCAACTACATAGTCAGTTTGGTGCGGCAAATACGGCAGCACGCGGCGGTATGGGTTGGCGCCGGCCCGCGGGCTACGCTCGCGCTGTTGTCGGCGTCGCGGGCGCTCGCGGCGCTGGAGGAGCGCGATTTCGTTCTTCCCGAGGATGTAAAGTCGCTGGCTGCTCCTGTACTAGAGCACCGCATGCTGCTGCGGCCGGAGTTCGAGATGGAAGGTGTCGAGCGTCGTGAAGTCATCAACGCAGTGCTGGAGGCTGTTGCAGTACCGCGGTAGTTAGCGCGCGGCGTACCCAATGGGGTTACGGCAAAGAGGGAAGCGAATCATGACGGCTGTGAATGAGAACTCAAACGACGTGACTTCTCCGCCGCGTAAACGCGACGGCTTCTCAAACCACGCTTGCGATTACTTACGCTGCGTT
>Ga0210391_10005857_pt1 | contig 10114 bp, 7 predicted proteins | sample IncBWC12OmetaG_FD_160573 | JGI IMG/M metagenome (GOLD analysis project Ga0210391, IMG submission 160573) | Forest soil microbial communities from Barre Woods Harvard Forest LTER site, Petersham, Massachusetts, United States - Inc-BW-C-12-O ...
GCCGTCGCCATTGGCCGATGCTGTTGGCTGCCGGCTATGTCGGCAACGTGATCGCCCATTTCGTCATGCGCGATCCCATGTCCCAGGTCTTCCTGCTCCCCGCATGCGATATCGCTGAGACCGCCATCGCCGGGTACAGCGTGGGCTTTGCGCTGGGCGAGGGTGTCGACCTCACGGAGCAGCGGCAGCTCCTGCAGTTCGTCGCCTTCGCTGTCGTGCTCGGCCCACTCATCGCCAGCCTGGCCGCAGGAGTCGTCCTGCGATTTCTCGTCGGCAGCAGCATGATCGTTTCGTTGCGCTGGTTTCCACCCAGCGCCCTCGGCATGTCTGTAATCCCGCCGCTCGTTTTGGGTATCGCGCGGCGCGATACGTGGGAACTCTTCCGTCCCGGCCGTCTCGCCAACACCCTGCTCTACCTGATCATGATCGCTGCTGCGACCACGCTCATCTTCTCGCGGTCGGATTTCGCCCTACTCTTCCTCGTCATCCCACCGCTGCTGTTCCTGGTCGTTCGCCTCGGCCTCAGCGGAGGCGCGTTAGGGTGCTGCGTCGTCGCCGCCATCGGCACGGAGTTCACCATCGGCCGCCATACCGGACCACTCTCGCAGTTCGATCCGGGCCTGGAGCACCGCATTCTCCTGCTGCAGATGTTCCTTGCCACTGCGGTGCTCAGCGTCAGCGTGGTTGCTGTGGTGCTCGCCGACCTCCTGCGCGCCAGCCGCGATGTCCGCGAGAGCGAGGCTCGTTATCGTAGCCTGGCCGCATCCATGGAAATGCTCGCCGCCCTCGATCCGCTCACCCACGTCGCCAACCGACGACGCTTCGATGAGGTGCTGGAAGCGGAATGGCTTCGGGCCCTGCGCCGGCAGGCTCCGCTCAGCCTCATCATTTTCGACGCCGACTATTTCAAGGCCTACAACGATCACTACGGACACGTTGCGGGCGACGAATGTCTCAGGAAGATCGCGGACACCATGACCGAAATCGCCCGTCGTCCCGCGGACGTCGTGGCGCGCTTCGGCGGCGAGGAGTTTGGCATCGTCCTGCCGGAAACCGACGCCGAAGGCGCACTGGCTATGGCGGAAGGGCTGCGCCGCCGCATCGAAAACCTGGGATTCTCCCATGCTGCCAGCCCCATGGGGCTGCTCACGCTTAGCGGAGGCTGCGCCACCATGACGCCCGAAGGCAGCGAAACCGCAACCCACCTGCTCAGCGCCGCCGATGAAGCGCTTTACGAAGCCAAACGGCAAGGCCGCAATCGCGTGGAAATGGCTGCCGTCCGCCGATCCGATTCTCAGACTGCTTAGCGCCGGCGCCAAATTAATAGGGGCCGGAATCGCCAAAGCCGCTCGGCGCCCAAAATAAATTCAAATTTCCGAAGATTTCGCATCACCAGCCGCGCATTTTTGCGTATATGCGGGTACAGCCGTGGAGGAAGGTCCCATTGGATCCCGTGACGCACCCATTCCGAGACCTCGTGGAGCGTCACCAGGCGCGGGTCTTCTCCATCGCGTACAGGATTTTGGGGGACAGCGGAGCAGCAGAAGAAGTAGCTCAGGACGTTTTCCTCGAACTGCACCGCAGCCTCGGGCGGCTTGAATCCGAGGAGCATGTAACGGCGTGGCTCCGGAGAGTCGCCTGTCACCGCGCCACCGATGCCTTGAGAAGGCGCGCCGCGCGCGGCGACGCAGCGGCTGAGGAGTATCAGGACGGCATGGGGTTGCGGCCCGTCGTCCGCGAGATTTTTCCGCTCATGAACCGCGTCGAGCAGTTGGTACTTACCCTGCCACCCGCACAACGCTCCGTGATGTTGTTGCGATATCAGGAAGACCTGGAGCCGGAGGACATCGCCATTGAGCTCAGCATGCCCCTGGCAACGGTCAGAAGCCACTTGCAACGCGCCATACGATTGCTGCGCGACAAAGCGCAAAGAACTTTGAAGGAGTACAGCCGTGGTTGAACCGATTGATGGTCGCACCGACGAACTGGACAGGGAATTGCGCGAGCACCTGCGTCCGCGCTCCGCGCCTGCCGGGTTTACGGACCGCGTCATGGCCCGCGTTCCCGCTGAGCGGGGTTCGCGCTCGCCTTTGCGGTTTGTCGCTCAGCCGGTCTGGCGCTGGGCTGCCATTGCCGCCGTCCTCGCCGTCACCGTTCTCGGCGGACTCGAACACGACCGCCAGCAGCGCATCGCCGGAGAGCACGCGCGCCAGCAGGTGCTGCTCGCGCTGCGCATTACCGGCGCCACCCTGCGAGAAGTTCAACAGAAAGTTCAAACGCCGCAGCAGAAATAGCCGAGCACGACCAACGCAAGAGAACGAATCAGCCCGGAGTCAACGGAAAGAGGTTTTACCCATGAAAGCATTGAAGAAATTCATTCGACTCACAATCGCGTTCGCCGTGCTGTCCGCAGCCTGGGCTCTGCCGGCGGCCGCGCAGACCAGTCCCATGCCGTTTCCCGTCACCCTCGAGAAGCAGCTCCAGGCCCGCGCCTCCAACTACACCGAGGTCACCCTCGACCGCAAAATGCTCGACTTCGCCAGCCGCTTCATGGACAAGGAAGACGACGCGGAGGGGAAGCGCATTATCTCGAAGCTGAATGGCGTTTACGTCCGCACTTACGAGTTCGACAAGCCGGGCCAGTACACGCCCGAAGACCTCGAGGCCATCCGCAAAGAGATCCTCACTTCGGAGTGGAGCCCGATCGTGAAGGAGCGCTCGAAAAACGCAACGGATGACTCCGATATCTACATGAAGCTCGTTAACGGCGAGGTGCAGGGCATGTTCATCCTCAACGCCGAAGAGAAGGAGCTCAACTTCGTCTTCATCGACGGGCCCATTCACCCCGAAGACCTTTCTGACATCAGCGGCCACTTCGGTATCCCCGGAGTGAGCGTGAAGACCAGTCAAAAGGCCGAGCAGAAAGTGAAAGACAAACAGAAGTCAGCCGACCCGCAGAAGGCAGGCCAGCAATGAAAATCGCAGCCCTCATCATCGGTTCCATTGCCGTCGTCGTAACCGCCATCATCATTGTCCCCATCACGGCGCGCGCTGCGGCGAATCCTGACTTCGACACCGTCGTATCCGCCGTCGAGCATCGCTATTCCGCCCACGCCGAGCGCGTCCCCATGATGGGCCTGGTCAGCCTGTGCGCGCATTTTGCCTCCCATGGCGGCGTCAAAGGCGTCAAAATCGCCGAGTTTGGCAACCTGCCCGCGGCTCCCGACTCCCACGAGCTTCAGGACCTGGTCAGCACTACCCTCGGCGGATCGTGGCAGCGCTTCGTCACCGATCGCAGCGCCAACGGCGACCTCAACATCATCTACGTCCAGCCCAACGGCTCCGCCATGCGCATGCTGATCGCCGACTACGAACACGGCGAGCTCGATCTGGTCCGCGTAGAACTGAACGGCGAACGCCTCGCCCGCTGGGTCGACGACCCTCAGGGCAGCGCCCGCCACCACGATTACGGCACAGAAACCAAAGGATCTGCCGACTAGTCTCCTCGTAGAATCCCCATTTGCAGAAGCTGTCCGCTGGATACCTCATCCTTTAGTTACCTTTCGGACGGCTTCGCTTTTCATCTCCGGACCCTCGCCATGCGATACTTCTTGAGGCATGTATAAACGCGTCGTTCTCAAGCTTTCCGGCGAGGCGCTGGCCGCGGGCCGCGGCTTCGGGGTCGATCCCATTCGCATTCATGAAATCGGCGCTGAAGTCGCCGAAGTCCACCGGATGGGCGTCGAAATGGCCATTGTGGTGGGAGGCGGTAACTTCTTTCGTGGCATCGCCCAGCAGGCCAAGGAGATGGACCGCGTCTCCGCCGATAACATGGGCATGCTGGCCACGGTTATCAACGCCCTGGCCATCCAGGACGCCCTCGAAAAACGCGACGTCCACTGCCGCGTTATGTCCGCCATTGAGATGAATCAGGTCTGCGAGCCGTACATTCGCCGCCGGGCCATCCGCCACCTCGAAAAGGGCCGCGTGGTCATCTTCGCCGCAGGGCTGGGAAATCCTTACTTTTCCACAGATACCGCCGCTTCCCTCCGCGCCATGGAGATCAAGGCGGACGTCCTACTCAAGGGCACGAAAGTTGAGGGCATCTATGATGCCGACCCGGTCATCACACGGGACGCAGTGAAGTTTGAGCAGATTACCTACATGGAAATTCTCAGGCTCGGGTTAAAGGTCATGGATGCCACGGCGGTCAGTCTCTGTAAGGACAACAATCTGCCCATGATCATCTTTAATCTCAACCAGCCAGGCAATATTCGCCGCGTCGTTTCCGGCGAAAAGGTCGGCTCCCTGGTGACAGCCTAAATTTGAAACAGTCTACCCATCTGAAATCATCGGCGGCCCCGGCGACCCAATCCGTTCTTCATGCCGGATCCATCAGAGCCGCATCCGCAATTGCAAACAGGAGAAACCACCTCTGAGCGCACGGGCCCAAATCGTCCCACGGCCCAGCACGTCTACTGACGTTCTCGATGTTCTCCCTCCAGTCGCCAAACCCTCCATCGTCAAGCCAAAGAAAGAGCGCATCGACGCCCTTACCGGCCTGCGCGCCTTCGCAGCCCTCAACATCGTTTTCTTCCATTTTTCCAATCCGAAGTCGTTCGGTCCCTTCGCGCCAGTCGTGGACAACGGCTACACCTCGGTGAGTTTCTTTCTCCTGCTCTCCGGATTCGTCCTGGCGTACAACTACTCCGACCGCGCCCAGCAGGGCCAGCTCAGTACCCGCAGTTTCTGGATCGCTCGTTTGTCGCGCCTCTATCCGGTTTATCTTTTCGCGCTGCTCATCTCCATCGGCATGCTCATGGACGAATGGCACGCCCGCTCCCATGCGCAGTTCACCTGGGGCGTCGTACTCACGCCGCTTCTGATGCAGGGCTGGAGCCCATGGCTCTCCACGTTCTGGAACACGCCCGCGTGGACCATGTGCACCGAGGCGTTCTTCTATCTCATCTTCCCGTTCGTCATTCTCTGGAAGCGCCCCAAAAACATCGGCGCGCTGGTCGGCATCCTGCTCGGTCTGTGGTGCCTCGGCATGGTTCTGCCCACGCTCTATATCCACTTTCATCCGGACGGCGATGTCCACCCCGGCCGCTACACCGACGGCTTCTGGATTCGCGCACTCAAGTTCTCGCCGCCGCCGCATCTTCCATCGTTCCTCTTCGGCATCGTTCTCGCCGATCTCGATAGCCTCATTCCGCGTGCCTCCTGGCGTCGTCTCTTTCTCGGATTGGCTGGCATGGCGGGCATCTATGCCGTCCTCTACTACGGAGACCACTTTCCGTATCCGCTCATGCACGACGGCCTCATGATGCCGCTCTTCGCACTGGCCGTGCTCGGCCTCGCCGGAAAAAACCTTATCGCCCGCTTCTTCGGATTCTTCCCGTTTGTCGCGGTGGGCCAGGCCAGTTATTGCCTCTACATCCTCCACTTCAATCTCTGGAACCTGATCCACAATTCGCACATCCTCGACAAGACCGGCCTCGCGCGCTTTGATCCGTGGCTCAGCTACGCCGTGCTGATCAGCGCCGCTGTCCTCGTGATGATTTGGATCGAGCGCCCCGCTCAGCGTCTCATCAAGCGCGTCTTCGCGTTCAGCTAACGGCTCATCCAACCCCGCGCGCGGCCTGCTTATTGCTCCCATAACGCCAAGTTATCGATAACTCGAATAACTCGCTCTTCGATCGTCTCCGCGCCGCGTTTTCCACCTCTACTCCTTCTTACTTCACGAATCGGACTTGATCTTTTCTCCGTCCTGTGACAAGAATGAAGGACCGTGTTTAACCGTCGCGGTGTTTGTTGAGCGCTTTCCTGCCTTCCTTGTCTGAAGGGCATGTGCTTCGCGACGGCCTTCCTTGTTGAAGACTTCCTGGGTGAAAACAATCGACGTACCTCTGCGCACCGCTATGTCTGCTGCGCAGTAGGTCATCGCTGCACCACGGGCGCACCCGTGTTCGATTCACTATTTCCGGAGGTCGTATCGCATGAGAAACTCAGCCGCTCGACGTGTATTTCAATCTATTCTGGTCGTGCTGTTTGCTGCCGCAACCCTCAATGCGCAGAATTTCCGCGGCGCGATCAACGGCGCTGTCTCCGACCCAAGTGGCGCCGTCCTGCCTGGCGCATCCGTCGTGCTGGTCAGCGACAGCACCGGTGTTTCGTGGAAAGCCGTCAGTTCCAGCGCCGGCGAGTTTGCCTTCCCCGGCCTCCCGATCGGTTCCTACACAGTGACCGTCGATGCAAGCGGATTCAAGACGGAGAAAGTCGCCGGCGTGCCCGTTTCCGCCGGCACCACCTACACGCTGCCCGTGAAGGTCAGCATCACGTCGACCGCGCAAACCATCGAAGTTTCCGCCAGCGCGCTCGCTCTCGATACCACATCCACTGTGCAGACCACCGACATTCCCAGCCAGACTGTACAGGACATGCCGATGAACGGCCGCGACTTTACTCAGATGATCGCGGTCACGCCCGGCTACGCCGGATACTCCGGCGGCGGCTACGGCTCGGTGAACGGCACGCGTCCTGACATGGTGAACTGGCAGATCAACGGCGCTGACAACAACGACGTGTGGTGGAACATCCCCGCAACGAATCAGGGCGGCGTCTCCGGCATCGCCGGTGACACGCTCCCCATCGATGCCATCGACCAATTCTCGACGTTGACCGAGGCCAGTCCTGAAACCGGACGCAATCCGGGTGCCACCGTGAATCTTGTCATCAAGTCGGGGAGCAATGGCTTCCACGGCACCGCGTATTACTTCAATCGCAACGAAGCGCTCGCTGCGCAATCGGCACTCCTGACCTCGAAGCCGGAGTTGCGCAACCAGCAGTTCGGATTCTCCACCGGCGGTCCCATCTGGCGCGATCGCGCGTTCTTCTTCGTCACGTACGAAGAACAGAAATTCGTGATCGGCGTCGGCCAGCCCTCCACCGAACCGTCGGCCGCCTATCAGACGCTGGCCCTCCAGGACCTGAGCGCGTGGGGCATCGCCGAAAATCCCGCTTCGTACAACATCCTGCACGGCACCGGCTCCAACGCGGCGCTGTGGCCAGCTGCCGCCCTCACCGGTGCCGCTACGCCGAACAACTACTACAGTCCCGCCGATGAGACCGGCGCCAGCCACAACGGCCTCATCCATCTCGACTACGATCTCAACACCAACAACAAAATCTCTGCCATCTGGTACGTCGGTCAGGGACCGCAGACTGCGCCTACCGTCTCCCTGCTCGCGCCTTACTTTGAAGTCGCGCCTATACACACGCAGAATTACTCACTCACCTGGAACACGGTTATCTCCCCGCGCATGACGAATCAGCTCTTTGCCGGCGTCAATTACTACAACCAGGCCTTCTCCGATCGCGATAAAGATTTCAACCCGATCGGCCTCGGCCTGAACACCGGCGTGACCGAGACGTCCCTCGCCGGCTCACCACGTATTCAGATCGCTTCGCCCTCGGCCAGCAGCGGACTGGGCTCTTCAGAGAGCGGTTTTGACTTCGTCGGCGCGACGGTGGATTCGGGCCGCAACGATATCACCGGTCATCTGGATGAGGCCCTTTCCTGGACCATCGGTAAGCACGAACTTCGTATGGGTGGCGAGTTCCGCCAGGCCCAGATCGACGACTTCTATCAGAGCGGCGAACGCGGCCAGTTTGTTTTTGACGGAACACAGGGTCCGTGGACCGGCGCCACCGGAACTGCCTGCGACGCGTTGGCCACCTCCACGCCCGAGTCCTCGCCCACGTTTACTGATCCGCATGTGTACGAACTCGCCGACTTCCTTGCCGGCTGCTATGATCCCGGCGTCACGGACATTGTGCAGGGCAACCCCAAGCGCCAGGTCTTCATGAACTCCTGGGCGCTCTTCGCGCAGGATGCCTGGCAGTTGACGCCGCGTTTCAATGTCAACTACGGCATGCGCTATGAGTACAACGGGCCGATCCATAATCCGTGGAACAATCTGACCACCTTCCTGCCCAGCGCTCCCAATGGCCTGGCCATTGCCGGAACGGACATCCCTTATCTTTACCCGCAGTGGTATGGCGGCTACAGCCCCCGTGGCGGATTCAGCTGGCAACCCACCGCCGACGGCAAAACCGTCATCCGCGGCGGCTTCGGGCTTGGCTTCGACAGCCCTAATGTCGTCAACATGCTCAACTCGCGCTTCTCCTCCAACGGCGGACCGTTTGGCGTCCAGGACAATCCGGCCGGCCAAACGCCCGTTGAAGAGAGCGGCCCCACCGCCGCTACCATCCCGACCGACGGTGGCCCGATCTTCCTCAACGAGAGCAATCCCCACAATCCCTGCATCGTCGATCCGAACGCGAGTTCCTGCCCGTCGGTCAACCTCTTCTCCATCAGCCAGCATCTGCGTCCCGGCTATGTGGAGAACTTCAATATCAATGTGCAGCGCAGCTTCGGTCCCGGCGTCATCGTGCAACTGGGCTACGTCGGCAGTGAGGGGCATCACCTCCGCGATCTCGTCGACATCAACCAGGCTGGTCTGGGCAGCGGCGGCGTGAACTCCACCCGGCCGTACGGCTCTGAGTTCCCCAACTACGGCGTCATCAACCAGGTGCAGTCAGAAGCCATTTCCAACTACAACTCGCTGCAGGCTCTCGTGAAATTTGCGAAGTGGCACGGTATCACCGCTCAATCTGCTTACACCTGGTCTCATTCGATCGATGAGCAGAGCCAAATCTACCTCTACAATCCGCAGAACAGCTTCTGCCTGCGCTGCGAGTATGGCAACAGTGACTTCGACGTTCCTCAAACCTCCAGCACTTACATTACGTACGATGTGCCGGCAGGCCCGGGACCCAAATGGTTCTCCAATGGATGGCAGCTCAACAGTCTGTTGAACTTCCACAGCGGCCAGCCCTTCAGCGTGTACTCCAGCAACTCCGGCGGCAGCGGGACCGGCGAATACGCGGAACGCGCCGACTTTGTGCCGGGCGTCAAACCCTACGCCGGCGTCTCCCACAGCGTCCAGAGCGGAGCAGTCAACTGGCTTAATCCCGCGGCTTTTGCTCCCTCTGCGACCGGAGCTTATGGCGATACGCCGCGGAACGTGCTGCATGGTCCTGGATACTCCGACGTCGACCTCTCCGTCTTCAAAAACACGCACATCACCGAGAAGGTCGTCGCGCAGTTCCGCGTGGAGATGTTCAACGTCTTCAACCGTCTCAACCTCGCGCAGCCTGGCGATGGCTACTGCACCGATTCCAGCAGCTGCTCCATTGGGGCCACAATTGGCGCCAACTACGGCGCGCCCGGAATCGGCGCAGGCGAGCCGTACAACACGCAAATTGCCATGAAAATTCTCTTTTAGTCTCCCTGAAGCCCGTGGTTCTTGTCTCCGGCCACGGGCCCCTTTTTGGGAGGCTTTCGCGGTATAACCATCTCAACCCCAGGCTCAAATAAAGAAGGCAGGACATCGGAAGTATGGGTCTTACCAGACGTCAGTTCCTGATGCGCGTAGGCCAGGCTGGTGGAACGAGCGCGGCCTTCGTCATGATGCAGTCTCTCGGCCTGATGGCTATCCCTGAAGTCGAAGCTGAATCCAGAAAGCTTCGCCTCGTCGACGGTCAGGGCGCCAAGGTGGTCATCCTCGGCGGCGGGATCGCCGGCCTCGTCGCTGCTTACGAACTCCGCAAAGCAGGATGGTCGGTCGTCCTTCTCGAAGCTCGCGAGCGATGTGGCGGCCGCAACTGGACCATCCGCGGCGGCACCGACGTCACCTTTACCGACGGCTTCAAACAAACCTGTAACTTCGACGATGGCAATTACTTCAACGCTGGGCCCGCACGGCTTCCCGCCATCCACCACACCATGCTCAATTACTGTCAGGAGTTGGGCGTGGCCCTCGAAGTTGAAGTCAATTCCTCCCGCGGCGCTCTTCTGCAAGCCGACAAACTCAACGGCGGTAAAGCAGTCACAGAACGGCGCGCCGTCAACGATACTCGCGGCCACGTTTCCGAGCTGCTGGCGAAATGCATTGAGAAAGGCGCGCTCGACGAAGAGCTCACCGCAGAAGATCACGACCGCATGATCGAGTTTCTGCGCCAGTACGGCGATCTCGATCGCGATCTTCTG
>Ga0210391_10005859_pt1 | contig 10114 bp, 13 predicted proteins | sample IncBWC12OmetaG_FD_160573 | JGI IMG/M metagenome (GOLD analysis project Ga0210391, IMG submission 160573) | Forest soil microbial communities from Barre Woods Harvard Forest LTER site, Petersham, Massachusetts, United States - Inc-BW-C-12-O ...
AGTGCGCGTGAGCTGGTCGTGTTTGGGCCAAGCGAAACGGGCGTCGACGTGGCGGGGGAAGGGGTCTCGCCTTTGCCGAGACACGGTCCCGCGGGCCCCGTCGAAGGAGCCCTCGCAGCCGCGCTCCTCGATGCGTCGAAGGCCGGGCGATGGGACGTCGTCACGCAACTGGCTCGGGAGCTCGAGGCGAGGCGGCTCGCGGCGGACGGCGCAACGAAGGCTTCGCGCGATCAAACGGGTCGGTTCGGAGGTCAGGTATCATAGATCGCTATGAGTCAGGTTCGGATTCTCATGCGATCAGCCGGCCCGACCTCGGATGGCACGTCGCCGACGAGGCACTTCGCCCACTCAACTGGGTCTGTCCCCCATCCCCCAGCGGAACGCGAATCCGCTAATGTCTGTTACGTCGACTCGGCCGACGGCGTCGCGTGCGAAACGGCTACCGTTTCCTACTCTCTGGACTTCGAGCGTCGTCGGCTGACCTTCCGTTTTGGAAGGTTCGATGGCGATCGCGCTCGTGTAGATGACGGGCGACCTGTGGTGGCTGAAAAGACATCGCGGCGCGGCCGACTCTACTCGATCCGCGGCCGCGATTCGCCGGTGACGGGCGCCGCGATCCGGGTCAACGTCGCCGGTGGTGTTCGCGATCGTTTCAGCCCTGTTCGGCGCGCTCGTCGCCGGCTTGCGCCCGCGCGCAAGCCTCGTCGTAGAGGTCCTCGTGCTCCGTCAGCAGCTCGCCGTGCTCAAGCGCGCCAGGCCCCGGCCGCCGCTTCGCCCGATCGACCGCCTTCTGGGTCGTCCTCTCTCGCGTTTGGTCGCGATGGGCCGACGCGCTCGCGATCGTGAAGCCGGAGACTGTGATCGGGTGGCACCGCCGGGGCTTCGCTCGCTTCTGGGCCTGGAAGTCGAAGCGCGTCGGACGACCGCCGCTCGCGCCGGAGGTCGTCGCGCTCGTCGTGCAAATGGCTCGCGAGAACCCGCTCTGGAGCCGTCGCCGGATCGCGAACGAACTCGCCAAGCTTGGCCACGACGTCAGCAAGGACACCGTCGCCAGGTACATGCCCAAGCGAGCTGGCGCTCCCCGCCGGCCGCCGTCGACGACCTGGGGGAGGTTCCTGCGAATGCATCTCGCCGGCACCATCGCGATCGACTTCCTCGTGGTGCCGACCGTGACTGACGTTCAACGTGCTGTACGTGTTCTTTGTCCTCTCGCTGGAGAGACGGCGCATCCTGCATGTCAACGTGACGGCGCACCCGCATGCCGGGTGGACCGCCCAGCAGATCGTCGAGGCGGTCGGGCCCGATGCCCACGTGGTCCGTCTGATTCGTGACCGGGACGCCATCTATGGCGGGGCCCCCGACGCGCGAGTGCGAAACCTTGGCATCGAACAACTCCGCACCTCGCCGAAATCCCCTTGGCAGAACGGCTACGCGAACGGTGGGTAGGCACTCTTCGTCGAGAGCTGCTCGATCACGTGGTCGTGCTCGGTGAGCGTCATCTCTTGCGCTTGGTCCGCCAGCACGCCGCCTACTACAACGAGGACCGCCCGCACATGGCACTCGACGGCGACGCGCCGGTCACTCGCGCGGTCGAGCCGAGGGAGCTCGGGAACGTGGTTGCACTGCCGAGGGTCAGCGGCTTGCACCATCGGTATGTCCGACGGGCGGCGTGACCGGCGCGCTCGCCGCCGCTTGGACGTGTTTCTCGCCAGCACAGGTCTCGAAGTAGAGCGGATCGCGCGGGTTCGGCGCGAGCTTCGTTCCGGTCGCATGCTTGCCCAGGTCCGTGCGCGGCCCCTTGCCTGTCGCCGGGACTTCCGAGCGAGAGATTCTAAGAAGTTAAAGCAGGACACCTTTCGCGATGCGCGCAATCTCCTCGTCGGGTGCCAGTTGCTCGGCAGAAGGCCCGGCGCTCCACGCATGCGCGACCCCTCCGTGGCGAGGTTTCCCGGCGAGACGCCGGCCGGAGGATCTTGGCCATGCTCGACCCTAAAATTGGACAATTACGTTTGATTATGCCGATCGTAAGGATGACGAGAATTCGTTGAACATCCGGCCCGAAGCCGCACCTGATGAGACGTTGACGCGCAGTCTCCAGATATCTGCGGAGACGACTACGGGAGGGGGATGCCATGGCAGCTGAAGGTGAATGTCGTGCGGGGGCGACCCGCCTCCTCGTTCGTGGGGCGCCGATGTCCCAGCATCGCCAGCGACGCGGGTCGCTGAACCTCGTCTGCCTGCCGTGGGTGCTGCTGGCGATCGCGGTGCCTGCGTGCTCGTCGACACCGTCGTCTTCCTCGTGTGATCCGGCTTGCGGCGACGGCGAGGCACCGCTGGAAGCTGCCACGGACGCTTCGGGGGCGAGCCAGCCCGAGAGTTCTTTCGAGAACGATGGCAATCGGGACGCCCAAGGACCGATCGACGCGACCTCGCAAAGCAAGGCCGATGCCCCTGACGACGAGGCGCCGCAAGGCGAAGGCGCCGCGCCCGCCGATGCGGTGGTGCCGATCGACGCCGCCACGTCCGCCGATGCGGCGGTGCCGATCGACGCCAACGCGCCCGCCGACGCAATGACCGCGCTCGATGCGACCGGGCTCGTCGATGGGACGACGTCCCTCGAGGGCGGCGAGCCCGTGGCCGAGAGCGGCCCACTTGACGGAGCAGCGCCCCTCGATGCTGCCGAAGCGTCCACCGCATGGGCGCCCCTTTGCACCGCGACTCCGTGCCCCGCGGGCCAAACCATGTGCAGTGGCATCTGCGTTTCGAACTCCGACCCGGCGTACAGCTGCGGAACCTGCTTGGCCGGGGGTTGCGCCCTTCCTCATGCCGAGCCGGCGTGCACCGCGGGACAATGCACGATTGCCACGTGCCAGCCGGGCTGGGTCGACAACGATGGGCTCGCGTCCAACGGGTGCGAAACAAGCCTCGCGAGCCCGACGACGTGCACCTCCGCGCAACTGTCCTGTTCGGGCGCTACGAGCCTTTGTTCTCCGACCGGGTGCGTTTCGACGTGCACGCCACCGCTGACCGAATGCTCGGGCAGCTGCGTCGACCTCACCGCGTCGCCGGACTTTTGCGGGTCGTGCACGTTCAGCTGCTACCCCGAGGGGCCGGGGGACCGCCTGTACGGGGGATTTCCAACATGCACGGTCTCCGGAACATGCGGCGCGCTATCTTGCTTTCCAGGTTTTACGTCGTGCAGCGGTTCGTGCGTGAATACCCAAACCGATTCGAACAACTGCGGAGTTTGCGGCAATCAGTGCCCGTCCGTGGGCGGCGCCGTGACTACGTGCGTCGGGGGCACGTGTGCCGCCCTCTGTCCGCTTGGGTGGACCGATTGCAACAGCACCTGCGTTGTCACGCAAACCGACCAACAAAACTGCGGCGCGTGTGGCGCGGCCTGCCCCACCGGACAGCTTTGCGTGCAGAGCGCCTGCGTGGACTCGGCCGCGGTTTGGTTGGTCACCGGCCTCTCGGCGCCCGGCGCGATCGCGACCGACGTCGAGGCGATCTACTGGGCCGACACCGGAAATGGCACGGTGAATGCGATATCCAAATCGGGCGGCGCCATCTTGCCGCTGGCATCGAGCCAGGCCAAACCCGTCAGCGTTGCCGTGGATGACAGCTATGTCTATTGGAGCAACAACCTCGGTGGCGCCGTATGGCGAACCCTGAAGAGCGGTGGGGATACGGCACATCTTGTGGCGGCGGTGACGACCCCGACGTCCGTTGTGGTGGACTCGACTTACGTTTACGTCATCGATGGAAATGGAGCTATCGAACGAGCGCTGAAAGAGGGTGGAGGTACGCCGACCATCTTCGCGTCGGGCTTCATCTACGATTCGATCGGCATCGATGGAGCGTCTCTCTATGGCCTCGCCGAAGCAGAGAACGGTTCGATAGGCATTTTGAATGAAGTCGATACCGCAACCGGCGTCGCGACCCCCGTTTCGCAATTGGAAGAGTTCGATTCCTCCGGCGTCTTGACCGTGGGAGGCGATTTCGTGGCCTCGACTCAAGGCGGCATCGGTACGCAATATATCCAATGGCTCAACGTTTCGTCGGGCCAGTCGGGCCGGGTTTTTCCGATGTTGAATTCCGCATCTCTTGAAATATCGGGTATCGGGGTAGCGCCCTGTGGATTCGTCATGACGACTGAGGTTAGGACCTTCACCGGCCTGGTGGTGGCCCCCTTCGAAGCGCCGGTCGTTCCGCTGCTCGCTACCGCCGCCCTGCCGAGCCAGTTCGTCGTCGATGGCCTATATGTCTACTGGACGGACCCGAGCGGCGCGATCGGTAAGCTCGCATTGCCCTGATTGGGCAACGTCCCGATCGCGCCTCAGCGCACACAGCGGGCCCGGATGCTCGACAAGAAAAAGAGGGCTCGCCTGAATTCGCGATAGAGGGCCCAAGTTGGATTGGGTATCGCCACAGGCGACGCCGACGACATCAGTCTTCTAGCGGCGGGGCACCGTGACGTTCGAGTCTACAAGATATAAACTCGAATCGACGCCGGCGACGAAGCACCGCCTGTGGCGGACGGGGCTATTCTCTTCGACAACGCGGCAGGTAAGATCGCACCGTGGGCATCGTAGAGCATTACCGCAACCAGTTTGGCTGGCGCGACTGGCAGACAGCGCTCGACGTGGTGCCGCTCAAACAAGGAGAGACAGTCCTGGATCTCGGTTGCGGCGTCGGCGACCTGGCCGACTTGCGCGCGGTGCGGCGCGAGTCGTTGGCGTGGACGGAAACCAAGAGCTGCTCGAGGCTGTGCGGGCCCGTGGGCTCCCTGGGCTCGAGCTTCATCGCGCTGACCTTACCGCGCTGCCCGACTTCGACGTCAGCGCCGATGGCGTCTGGTGCAGCTTCACGGCCGCCTATTTCCCAGACTTAGCCCGGGCCCTCACGAGCTGGGCACGGGCGCTACGTCCGGGCGGTTGGATCGCCCTCACGGAGATTGACGACCTTTTCGGCCACGCGCCACTCGCGGCAAGCACGGTCGACTTGCTCTCTGGCTATGGTCGCGAAGCACTCGCCGCCGGGCGGTACGACTTTCACATGGGGAGCAAGCTACGAAGCCATCTCGAGCGTGCCGGTTTCACGGTAATCTCCGAACTTGTGCTTGCCGATCGCGAGCTCGCTGCGGATGGCTCGGTGTGACGGGAGGTGCTCGAGGCTTGGCGCGTACGGCTAAACCGCATGAAGCTCCTTCACGCTTTTTGCGGGGGCAAGTATGAGGAACTCGAACACGACTTTCTCGGCTGCCTCTCGCGCGCCGATCACCGCGCGACGGCCCGCGTGATGTCTGTGGTGGCGTTGTCTCCTTTGACGTGAACTGGCACGTGTACGGTGGGCCTTCCCGCCGCTCGCTGTCACGTCCATCCGAGATGCGTATTCCGCTCAACCTGGTCGCGCATTCCGTTGCGACGTGGGCGGCCGTTCCGATCCACCTGGGCGCTTGATCGGAGCGCAGCGACGAGTGGATGGTCAGGTTGACGTTGAGTTGGCCTCGGAACCGATTCCCTTCTTCTTGCGCATCGACGGTCCGCGCAGCGCCACGACGTGAGCGTTGTGCACGAGGCGGTCGCAGATCGCGTCGGCGATCGTCGGATCCCCGAATGCTTCGTGCCAACTTTTCGTCGGCAGCTGCGAGGTGATCACTGTGGAGCAGCGGTCGTAACGATCTTCGAGGACCTCGAGAAGATCGCGGCGCTCGGCGTCTTTGAATGGGCCGATGAGAAGATCGTCGAGCACGAGGACGTCGAAACGGGCGAGGCGCTGGAGCTCGGCGCGATAAGTCCCGTCAGCGCGAGCGACGGAGAGTTCTTGTACCAATCGCGGAACGCGTACGCAGAGCGCGCGGAAGCCCTGCCGACATGCGGCCTGCGCGAGCGCGGCGCCGAGGAACGTCTTGCCGACACCCGTCGCGCCGACGACGATGACGTTCTGCTTGGCGCGGACCCATGCGCACGTGGCGAGCTGCCGCACGGCGGCCTTGTCGAGGCCTCTGCCGGCGTCGCACACCGCGTCCTCGAGCGAGGCGTCGACCGCGAGGCGCGCCTCCTTCAGCCGGCGAGCCAGACGACGGTTGTCGCGGTCGGTCCACTCGCGGTCCACGATCATGCCGAGCTTCTCCTCGAACGTGAGCTCGTGTGAAGGCGCCGCGGAGAGAATCTCGCGGAAGGTTTTCGCCATCGTGTGGAGTTTCATGGCTATCAATTTATGAATCGTGTCTTCTGTAATCATTCGTAGCTTCCTTGTGAAAGTAGTCGCCGCCGCGAACATTCTCGTGCGCCGTGGAAACTGGCGACGCGATCTCCTCCGGCAACGGTGTTGCGTCGAGCTTGCGCGAGAGGATCGCGTGGATGCTCTTGCGCGTCGGACCGTACGGACCTGCGAGCGCCAGGGCACGTGCGCACGCGGCGTCGAGGCGCTCGGGCTCGAACGACTTGGCGTCGCGGGTGAGAGCCAGAAACGGCCGGTAGCAGAGCTCGGGGCGCGGGTAGCGCGCGAAAATCTTCTCGACGACCGTGCGGACCGATGGCCCGATCGAGAGCGCCCACGCGAGCATTCTTTCCGGCGGCCACTGGCCGTAGTCGGAGTGACGCTGCGGCTTGTGCGCGTCGAGCGTGACGAACGAGCCTTTCCTTGCGTAGCTCCGTACGTGCGATGCGACGCGCTGTCCGCGAAAAAGAATCTCGACCGTCGCGGCTGTTGCACGCACCTCCACGCGAGCGCCGACGAGCGCGCACGGAACACTATAGAAACGGTCTTCGAACTGAACATGGTAGTCGATATGTACTTTGCTTTTCTCCCAATCGGATGGCTGATAGCGACGACCCGGCAGGGGCTTGAGCGCCGGCCGGTCGAGCTCCGCGAACGCGGAGCGACGGCACCCATCGAGCTTCTGGAACGGTTTTCCGTTGAGCGTTTCGAGGTGCTCGGCGATCGCGGCATTCAACTCGTCGAGGCTGAAGAACGTGCGGTGCCGAAGGCACGCGAGGATCCACCGCTGGGCGATCAGGACACCGCCTTCGATTTCGCTTTGTCGCGCGGCTTCGCCGGCCGTGCAGGGATCACGGCGAAGCCGTAGTGCTGCGCGAGCTCGAGATACGTCGGATTGAGCTCCGGGTCGTACCGATCCGGCCCGCTCACCGCGCTGCGAAGCTGGTCGGGGACGAGAAGCTCCGGGACGCCGCCGAAGTATTCGAGCGCGCGAACCGTCGAGCCGACGAAGTCCGCCTTCCGCCGCGTCCGCGTCGCCTCCACGTAGGTGTAGTTGCTCGCGCCGAGCACGGCGACGAAAAGCTCGACTTCCGCGACCTCGCCGGTGACCGGGTCGGCGATACGCGGCTTCTTGCCCGAGTAATCGACGAACAACTTCTCGCCGGCGCGGTGGACCTGCCGCATCGACGAGGCCAGCGTGTTTCGCCACGCGTTGTAGAGATCGCAGAATTGACTGTACTGGTACGGGCGCGTGCCGTCCTTACGAGCGACGACGGCCTCTTGGTACTCGGTGCAAAGCAGCTGCAGCGTGACGCCCGGTTTGCGCAGCTCCGCGTGAACCCATTTCATGTCGACCGGCGCGCGGTGGGACGGCTCGTTATGACCAACGACGCGGAACAGTCTCGCCTCGACGTCGGTGTCCGTCATCGAACGCGCCGTCTCCCACGACAGCGCCGCCGCCGACGCCCGCTTCAGATACTCGCTGACCGAACCCTTCGACAAACCCGTCGAGGCCTGAATCTCACGCTGAGAACAGCCGACCTCGAACCTTGCATCCGGCGCGACGCTTGTTGACGAACAGAAAGAGATCGCCGCCAAGCGGATCGCGCTGGAGACCCTGCTTGACCAAGCCGAATAGGCCGTCGTAGCCCTTGCGCAGATCGACGGCCTCGGGGTACGCGAAGACGCGTACCGCGCGACTGGTGCCGAGGATCATCCCAGTGCTCGGAGAGCCGCGATCGCCTCGTCGAACGTCACGCCCTCGAGACGATGGCCCGACGGGCTCACCACCGTGACCCCTCCGACGCGCGGCGCCTCGTCGGCGATGCCGAAACGGTTCTTCAGAACCCCGGTCGCCGGGTCGAGGTAGGGATCATGGCTGGAATACCGGGACATCCCCGAACCGGGCGTAGACGTTTCGGATGGCGTCGGTCACGGAAATCTCACCCCGGGCGACGCGGCGCAGGTCGTTTGCCGTTGCGACGGGCACCTTGAGCCCCTCGAGCTCCTGCTGCGCGACCGCGCGCATGTTCCGGGCGAAATCCTGGTCGGTCATGAAACCTCTAAACCCTTCGATAATACGCAGGAATTATGCCATAGATGGAGCGTTTCGGCAACCCCGGGCGGCTTACGCCATCGAAGCCGACAACGCATCATGCACCCGAGAGGCTCGCCATGTCCCAGGAGAACCCCCCATTGGCGCCGGTCGAACCGGCGGAAGAGTTCCGTTCGCTGACAGAGGCGGAGGTGAAGGCGGCCGTCGAGACGTTCGACCCTGAGAACGCATCGCCTGCGAGGTTGGCCTTCGCCGCGAGCACGTCCTCGATCGGCCCGCAGTCCCACGGCGAAGCCGCTACGAAATGATGCAACTGAGCGACGTCGTCGGGCGCGACGCGGCCAGCCATTGGCTCGACGCTCTTGCGGTCGCCGGGCGCAAGAAGCCCCCGCAGGTACAACGGCGCCCACTTACGACGGACCTTGTGCTGGAAGGCCTCGAGGATCGGCTCAATCCACCGATCGAACTCCTGCTCGTAAGGCTCTCGCCTCGTGACCGCGCTCGGCATGCCGCGCAATGGAGCAATGCCCTCGCCGATGGAAAGAAAAATCTGTCGGAGTAGTGCTAATCGTCGTCCTCGATGAGACCACCGAAACGGGCCGCCGACCCTTGGGTGGGGCCTGAATATCCTCGTACTCGCCAAGTTCCGGTTTTGGTCTGGCTCCATTAGCCAATCTCGACAAGTCTTCCGCTCCAGCGGGTACCCGAAACTCACGGAGTGCAAATCTCGGCACTAGCCAATACGCTGCTTCCGCACGAACTGGTCTGGCATCCGCCCATTACGAGAACATTGCCACCCGGAAGGTTGGCTAAGCCAGGAGCATTCCTGGCGACGGTCAAATTTCCTGTAGCCTGCCATGCACCGCTTCCAGCATGATAAACCTCCGTCTGATCTACGGCGGTGCTAGTCGTAAAGCCATTGCCCGCGACAAACACGTCGCCGCTTTTAAGCAGAATACCTCCACCGGCGCTGATGAGGTCGTTGGGGCCAACGCTGAATGTGTTTAGCGAGGGGTCAAAAAGAAACGTTGGCCCAGCAAAGTGCACGAAAGCCTGGCCACTGTTCAGGGTCGCTACCGCGGGAACTCCCGCTGTCCCATTGGGCAGGCTACCTACTGCGGTAAATGTCCCAGCCGCTCCGCCATCCGAGGTCGTAGTGTTGTATATCTCAGCGGTGGCGGTAAACTGCGGTGAAAGGCCTGTGGTGCCGCTAACAACGAGAACGTTGCCATTAGGCAATAGTGTTATGCCTGGGCTCGCTCGGGGGACTGTCATAGTACCTGTTAGGATAAAGGTATTGCTTGCAGCGTCATAGAGTTCGGCCGTAGCTAGCGGGGCGACATTGTAGCTTAGATCACCGGTAATCTTGTTGACTGCGGAGAGTTGACTCCAGCCGCCAAGGACGAGAGCGCGTCCGTCCACTAGGGCGACCGCACTAACGTCGACTCGGCCTATAGACATACTTCCAGCGGCTGACCAGGACCCGGCAACGGGATCATAGAGATCAGCCGTCGATGTCGTTGTACCTTGATCGGTGAGCCCTCCTGCAGCGAGGATCTTCCCATTCGCAACCGTCACTAGGGCAAAGCCAGCTCGGGACGTGGACATCGAGCCTGCGGACGTGAATGTCCCAGTGGCAGGGTCATATAACTCGGCGCTCGCGAGAATATGGCCCGTACTCGTGTCGAGACCGCCGACGACGAGCACCTTGCCGCTGCTCAGCAACGTAGCTTCAGGAGCGGCCCGAGGAGTCGTTAGGCTTCCGGTTGGCACGCATATATCTGTCGCCGAGTCGGATGCGTCAAGTGCAGCGTCAATAGCGGCATCCTCCGC
>Ga0210391_10005860_pt1 | contig 10113 bp, 11 predicted proteins | sample IncBWC12OmetaG_FD_160573 | JGI IMG/M metagenome (GOLD analysis project Ga0210391, IMG submission 160573) | Forest soil microbial communities from Barre Woods Harvard Forest LTER site, Petersham, Massachusetts, United States - Inc-BW-C-12-O ...
GCAATACCCGCAGCACCAGCGCCGTGGTGTTTTCGGCCACGGCCACTTCGATCTGGGGGATGAAGTCGCGGCTCGCGAGGCCCGTGAGCAGCACCGACAGCGGCGTGATGAGGGCGCCGACCGGGGGGCTGAGCACATCGCAGTGGTCCAGGGCCGCGATGTAGGGCGCGAGCCGCTCGCGAAAGCCGACGATCACCCGGCCCTTCTTGGGGACGTGGCGCGCGCCCAGTCGGGCGCGACGCCGATAGCCCCATTGCGGTCCCGAGAGCGGCGGCAGCCATGTCTGGGCGGTCACCTTGGCCACCCGTTCGAGCGCATCGCGCAGTTCCTGCTGTTTGACATCGATCTGCCGCTCGGCGGCCAGGTGCTGCAGGGCACAGCCCCCGCAGACCCCGAAATGGGAACAGCGCGGGTCGATCCGATCCGGCGAGGACTCGATGACCTCGAGCAATTGGCCCTCATCGTGACTGCGATGGCGGCGCAGGCGCCGGAAGCGGATCACCTCACCGGGCAATGCGCCGCCGACGAAGGCGGTCTTGCCGGTGCGAATGATGCCCTCGCCATCATGGGTCATTGCCGCAACCGTGCCCTGCTCCGGCTCGGCGGCAATCTTCGCCCGGCGACTCATGTCGGCGCTGGCGCGCCCAGCGCCTCCCAGGCGCGCAGGAACTCGCCTAAGTGCGGCTCGGTGCCCGCCGCCAGCAGCGCTTTCACTCGCGCGACCTCTTCCGTGTACAGTTCGGGCGTGAACCGGCCGCGCATCAGTTCGAAGCGCAGATAGATGAGATAGGTGTTGAGGACGTCGGTCTCGCAATACCGGCGGATGCGCACGATTTCACCGGCCAGCCACGCCTCCCACACCTGAGCCCCCGAAAACCCGAGCTTGCCGGGCAGTCCGAGCAGCGCGGCCACTTCGACCAGCGGGGCACGCGCTCGCCCCTGAAAGCCCGACAGGATGTCCATCAGATCCATGTGCCGCCAATGGAATCGGGACAGGTAATTGTTGTAGCGAAACGCGGTGTCCGATTCGCCGGTCTCCCAATAGCGTTCGGCGCGAATGCCGGCCCGCAACGCCCGATACTGCAACACCGGCAGATCAAATCCCCCGCCGTTCCAGGACACCAGGTCCGGGCTGAAGCGCTCCAGACCATCGAAGAAGCGACGGATCAGCTCTGCTTCGGAAGACTCCGGCTCGCCGAGGCTCCAGAGCTTGAGTCCCTCGCGGCTGCGCAGCGCGCAGGAAATCGCGACGATCCGGTGCTGGGGATGTGCCAGAAAATCACTGCCCTGGGCCTGGCGTCGCAGCGTGAACATCGCCCGCGCGACGGCCGCATCGGACAGGCCATCCAGGCCGTGCAGACGCCGCCCGAGCTCAATGTCCGGAATGGTTTCGATGTCGAAGACGAGGACGTTCACACGCGCGCCGCCATCATCAGCGCCTTCATGTCCCGCACCGCGCTCGGCAGGCCCGTGAAGATGGCGCGGGCCACGATCGCATGACCGATGTTCAACTCGACGATTTCGCGGATGGCGGCGACCGGCTGCACATTGTGATAGTGCAGGCCGTGGCCGGCGTGGACCGACAACCCCAGTCGGGCGCCGAGCTGCGCACTGGCGAGCAATCGCGACAGCTCCGCCGCCTGCGCCGGGCCGGTGCTTTCGGCGTAGGCACCGGTGTGCAGCTCGATGGCCGGCGCGCCGATGCGTGCGGCGGCTTCGACCTGGCGTGCGTCCGGATCAATGAACAGGGACAGACGCACCCCGGCGGCGGCCAGACGCCGGGCGGCATCCTGCAGCCGCGGGACCTGTGCGGCCACATCCAGACCACCCTCGGTGGTGATCTCCTCACGTTTCTCGGGAACCAGGCAGCAGTCCGCGGGGCGCAGCTCGCAGGCGATGGCAAGCATTTCCTCAGTGACCGCCATCTCCAGGTTCATGCGCGTCTGCAGCAGGGAACGCAGGCCGCGTACGTCGCGATCCTGGATGTGACGCCGATCCTCGCGCAGGTGCACCGTGATGCTGTCGGCGCCGGCCTGTTCGGCGAGCAGCGCCGCATGCACCGGGTCCGGATACTGGGCGCGACGGGCCTGCCGGACGGTCGCGACATGATCGATGTTGATGCCGAGCCGAATGTTTGAATGATTCATGTTGCTTAAGTTACGCCTTCGATGTTCCGGCCGGAGGCTCGGGCAGCAGCGCCGTCCCCACACAGGCCCGCGCGACGGCGCGTGTGACGATGGGCCGACCCTCCAGGCAGTGCTCGAGTGCGGCCGAGAGCACCTTGCGGGCATCCGCCAGCTCCCGCACCGACCGCAGCTGTCCGGCCGCCAGATTCAAGAGCGAGCTGCCGGGAAGCGCCCCGGAATGCTCGGCCGTCGTCGTGAACAGGCCGTCGGCGGGGCGGAAATGATAGTACGCCTCGGCCGTGACCGGACCCCCCGCGACCGTCTGCGTAAGGTCGACGCCATAACCCACCTCCTGCAGCAACCGCAGTTCGAAATGGCGCAGTGGCGGCTCCTGCGCCCCCCCGCCCGCGAGGCCCTGCAGTGCCCTCTGGTAGGCATCGAACAAATCCGCGTTCGGGTCATGGCGGGTCGTCAGCTTCAGCAGCAGCTCATTGAGATAGAAGCCCGAGAGCAGCGCCGCGGGTGGCAGTCGCCCGTGGCTGGCGGGCTCGCTCTCGGCGCTGATCAGCTGGCCGGCCTCACCCCGCGAGGTGAAGGAGATCAAGAGCGGCTGAAAAGGCTGCAGCAGCGAGGCGAGGCGGGCCTTCGGACCGCGCACCCCCCGGGCGAACACCGAGGTGCGGCCGTGCTCACGGCTGAAGACCTCCAGAATGCGGCTGGTGTCCCGGTATGGCTGGGTATGCAGCACATAGGCTCGCGCCAGCAGCGTGCGGCGGACCTTCACGACGGTCTCACTCCAGACCCAGCTCCGTCAGCGCCCGGGCACTGTCGGCCCAGCTCTCACGGACCTTCACCCACAAAGTCAGATGCAGCCGCTCCCCCAGCACGTGATTGAGCTCCAGACGCGCCTTGCGCCCGACGCGCTTGAGACGCTCGCCGCCACTGCCGATGACGATGGGCTTCTGGCCTGCCCGATCGACCCAGATGGCGGCCGCGACATTCAGCTGGCCCTCATCATGCCCCATGGCCTCGACTTCCACGGCAATGCCGTAGGGCAGTTCCTGATCCAGCTCCAGCGTCAGTTTCTCGCGGATCATCTCGCTGATGCGAAAGGCGAGGTCGCGATCGGTCACCTGGCCGGTGGGAAACAGCGGCGGGGAGACGGGCAGCAGCTGGGTGATCGCGCCGATCAGGGGCGCGAGGTTCACCTGCTTGGTGGCACTGATGGGGATGAGCTCGGCGAACGCATGCCGGTGCGCGAGTTCCGCCAGAAACGGCAGCAGGCGCTCGCGCGGATGCACCTTGTCGACTTTGTTGACGGCCGCCAGCACCGGGCGCGCGCTGCGTACCAGGTGCTCGAGGACCAGATCGTCCTCGCGCGTCCACTGCAGCGCCTCGACCACGAACACGCACACGTCGGCATCCGCGAGCACCGTGGCGGCCGTGCGGTTCATGGCGCGATTGAGGGCCCGCTTGGCGCCCTGATGGATGCCCGGGGTGTCGACGAAGGCGATCTGCGCCGCGGCGTCCTCGTGCAGCCCCAGCACCCGGTGGCGCGTGGTCTGCGGCCGCGGCGTCACGATGCTCAGTTTCTGGCCGATCAGCGCGTTCAGCAGCGTCGACTTGCCGACGTTCGGGCGTCCGACCAGGGCGGCAAAGCCGCAGCGAAAATCATCACTCATTGCTCAACCTTGATTTCATGCAGGATCAGCGCGGCCGCTTCCTGCTCGGCGCGCCGCCGGCTCAATCCCTGCCCGGTGGCTTCCAGATCCAGTCCCGTCACCTCGCAGCGCACCCAGAAGGTCTGGGCATGGATTTCCCCTTCGGTGCGCACCACCTCGTAGGCCGGCAGCGGCAGCGCCCGGGACTGCAGATATTCCTGCAGACGGGTCTTCGAATCCTTCAGCTCATCGGTGTCCGGCATGTTTGCCAGGCGCGCGGCGAACAGCGCAAAAATCACCCGCTGCGCCTCACCGAGGCCCGCATCCAGATACACCGCCCCGAACAGCGCCTCCAGGGCATCGGCCAGAATCGACTCGCGCCGGAAGCCGCCGGTCTTCAGCTCACCGGAACCCAGGTGCAGCACCTCGCCGAGTCCGATCTGCGCGGCCGTCTCAGCCAGCGGCTGGCTGCTGACGAGCCAGGCCCGCAGGCGGCTCAGATCGCCCTCGTTCGCCTGCGGGTGGTCCCGAAACAGGTACTCGGCGATGCTGAGATTGAGCACCGCATCCCCCAGGAACTCCAGTCGTTCATTGTGGCTGCGGGCCGCACTGCGGTGAGTCAGCGCGGAGTTGAACAAAGTCACGTCGCGCACCTCGTATCCCAGCCGCTCGCGCACCCAGCGCGTCGGCCAGTCCGTGTGCGCAGCGTCAGTCATGGGCGTCAACCGCCGATCTTTCCGACCTTATCGAAGTCCACGACCAGCGAAATGTTGCCGAAGATCGGCGCCGTGTCCTCAAACTTGGCCTCGATGATCCAGCCAGTGCCATCGCGGGTCACGGTCACGTCCTTCGGATCCGGAAAAGTGATGCTTTCGATGTCGAAGTGCTTGGACAGCGTCGCCCGGATGAGCACCGGCGTGAGTGAGGCCGCATCGTCGGTCTTCATTTCCGAGGCGGTCTGCTCCACCGAATGCGCAACACGCATGTAGTTGAGGTAGATCGGCACCAGGCGGATCGCCACGTAACCGAGGATGGCTACGGGAATCAGCAGAAACAGCCAACCGATTAAAGTGACGCCACGTTGTCGCCTGAACATGAGACTCTCCCGCGTGCTAAACCAGCAGATTATTGGATGCGAGTGCCAATTCGGCTCCAGACCGGTCCGCCCTTGCGGTCCCAATCATAATTGAACCAGATCCGGGTCGCTTTGCCGACCAGATTCGCTTCGGGCACGAAGCCCCAGTAGCGGCCGTCCTCACTATTGTCGCGATTGTCCCCGATCATCAGGTAGCTTGCCGGGGGTACGACGATGACCGTGGGCGTATCGCCGCGATCGGGCTCGCCCGGCAGCTTCTCCGCCACGCACACATAACTGCGCGGCGGGGTCCGGTTGCAGGTCGGCAACGGGTCGGCGCTGATATCCCCGGGTGTGGGGCAGAACATGATCTGATGGGTGTGCTGTCCCAGATGCTCGGCGGCCAGGTGCATGCCCTCGTAGCAGCCGTCATCGTACAGCCCCAGATCCGCCGCCGGCACCGGCTCGCCATTGACGATGAGCTTGTCGTCCTTCACCAGCACCTTATCGCCGGGCAGGCCCACGAGGCGCTTGATGTAGTTGATGCTGGGATTGGGCGGATAGCGGAACACCACCACATCGCCGCGCTGCGGCTCGCCGATCGGCACGACCTTCTGGTTGATCACCGGCAGCCGCAGACCATAGGCGAACTTGTTGACGATGATGAAATCCCCGTCCAGGAGGGTCGGCATCATCGAGTCGGATGGGATGCGAAACGGCTCGAAGACGAAGGCGCGCAGCACCAGCACCGCCAGCGCCACCGGAAAGAAGCTGCGCGCATAGTCCACCGTGCCTGGCTCGGGAATGTCGCTGAGGTTCTTGCCGGCCGTCTGCGCGGCGCGCGCGCGGAAGCGGCGAAACACCGCGACATCGACCAGCCAGATGACACCAGTGACGACCGAAATCACCAGCAGCACCGCGCTGAAATCCAGCTCCTCGGCGCTGAGCAGCCGCACCACGCCGGCGATGATCAGCACCGGCAGCGCGTAGTACACCGCGGTGATGAACGGCGGGTCGCGGGCAACCTGTGGCGCCAGCGCCAGCTGCCGCCGCGGCCGCAGAAACCAGTCATCGATGACCCCGATCAGCGTCGCCGGAAGCGATATCCACGCCAAAACCGTGATTATTTGCATCAACATCTAATGAAATTCCTATTCTTTGCGTCCGATCTGCAATACCGCGAGGAACGCCTCCTGCGGAATCTCCACCGAGCCGACCTGTTTCATGCGCTTCTTGCCCGCCTTCTGCTTCTCCAGCAGCTTGCGTTTGCGGCTCAGGTCACCGCCATAGCACTTGGCGAGCACGTTCTTGCGCAGCGCCTTGACGGTGGCCCGGGCAATGATGGCGCTGCCGATGGCGGCCTGGACGGCGACTTCGAACATCTGCCGGGGAATCAGCTCCTGCATCTTGTCGACGAGTTCGCGGCCTCGCTGATAGGCGTGATCGCGATGCACGATGATGGACAGCGCATCCACCCGGTCGGCGTTGATGAGGATGTCGAGCTTGACCAGCGGCGCACTCTCGAAATGACTGAATTCATAGTCGAAGGAGGCATAGCCGCGACTGACCGATTTCAACCGGTCGAAGAAATCCAGCACCACTTCCGCCATCGGCAGCGCGTATTGCAGCGACACCTGGGTGCCCAGATACAGCATCTTCTTCTGGGATCCGCGCTTGTCGTTGCACAGCTTCAGGACCGCGCCGACATAGTCCGGCGGCAGCAGGATGTTCGCCAGAATGATCGGCTCGCGCAGATCCTCGATTTCGTTGGGCACCGGCAGTTTCGCCGGATTGTCGACATAGACCAGCGTGCCGTCGGTGCGCGCCACTTCGTAAACGACGGTGGGGGCGCTGGTGATCAGCTCCAGCTGGTACTCACGCTCGAGCCGTTCCTGCACGATGTCCATGTGCAGCAGGCCCAAAAACCCGATGCGAAAGCCGAAGCCCAGGGCGCCGGAGACTTCCGGCTCATAGTGCAGGGCCGAGTCGTTCAGTTTGAGCTTCGCCAGCGCATCGCGGAAGGACTCATAGTCCTCCGAGTTCACCGGGAAGAGGCCTGCGAACACGCGCGGCTTGATCTGGCGGAATCCCGGCAGGGGTGCCGCGGCCGGGCGGTGTTCCAGCGTGATGGTGTCGCCCACCGGCGCGCCATCGATTTCCTTGATGCCGGCGATGACGAACCCGACCTGCCCGGCGGCCAGTTCCGGCTGCGGCACCGACTTCGGCATGAAGCGACCGAGCTTGTCGGCGGTGTGACTGCGGCCGGTGGACATCACGCGGAACTTGTCGCCGACCTTCAGCGTGCCGTTGACCACCCGCACCAGTGATACCACACCCACGTAGTTGTCGAACCAGGAATCCACGATCAGCGCCTGCAGCGGCGCGGCGGGATCGCCCTTGGGCGCCGGGATACGCCGGATCAGCGCCTCGAGCAGCTCGGGGACGCCCTCGCCGGTCTTGGCGCTGACGCGCACTGCGTCATCGGCGGTAATGCCGATGATGTCCTCGATCTCCTTGACCACCCGGTCCGGATCCGCCGACGGCAGATCGATCTTGTTGATGACGGGGAGGACTTCCAGGCCCTGTTCGATGGCCGTGTAGCAGTTCGCGACGCTTTGGGCCTCGACGCCCTGGGAGGCATCCACCACCAGCAGCGCCCCGTCGCAGGCGGCCAGCGAGCGGGAGACCTCGTAGGAAAAGTCGACATGGCCCGGGGTGTCGATGAGATTCAGTTCGTAGCGCTCGCCGTCCTTGGCGTCATACAAAAGTGTGACGCTCTGGGCCTTGATGGTGATGCCGCGCTCGCGCTCCAGATCCATGGAGTCGAGTACCTGGGCCTGCATTTCGCGCGCCTCCAGCCCTCCGCACAGCTGAATGAGGCGGTCCGCGAGCGTGGATTTGCCGTGATCGACGTGGGCAATAATGGAGAAGTTACGTATAAGCCGCATGTAAAGGGTGACTATCCGCCGCGCGGAGGGTCTTGCGGCCGGGGCGCATTATATAGAGGGTGAGGCCGGCGTGCCGGCCGGCCTAGCGAGGCGCGAGAATCCTCAGCAATTCAGCGGTATCGAGCCGATGGCGGCACACGGGGGTGCCATCCAGGAGCAGCACCGGCACATTCAATCCGTAGCGGCGCTGCAGTTCCGGGTCGGCATCGACATCCACCACCTCCAGCGGCGGCAATGGCGTCTTCCTCCCCAATCCCCGAAGCTCGGCCACCATCTGGTCGCACAGCTCGCAGTCCTGGCGATGCACTACCGTGAGGCGCACCCTTACTTCGGGCCCTGGGCCGGGTCCGGCGGGGCGGACCGGTTCATCAGTGCCCCGATGATGAAGCGCACCGTCGCCGGGGGCACTTCGCCCAAGGCCACGAACTTGTGTCCGGATTGCACCGAGGTGAAGGTCGAGGAGGAACCGACCTGCGCCAGGCCCGCGCTGACCTGGGTCGGGGAATTGCGGAAGACTTCGGTCTGGATGAACACGGACACGGTCGCGACGCCATCGCTGAACACCAGGTGCGTCACCGGCGCGGCAACGCCCGGCATCATCTGGGCGGTCTGGGCCGTCAGCGAAAATCCCGGTGGCAACTGCACGTTGCTCCAGTCTCCGGGACCTTCGGCCGTCACCGTCGGGGCATCATCATTGCGCAGCCACTGGAAGCCGCTGGTCGAAAGCTTCGGCTTGAATTCCTCATCGGCGATGTGATGCCGCATGGACAGGCTCGAGAACACCAGCTCTTCGATGACACTGCCGTTGGTATCGAGCAGCTGGGTGCGCAGTGGCATGCCCGTGGCGCGCTGGATCCACAGCCGGTAGCCATAGCGAAAACCATCGCGGGGAGTGACCGTGATCACCTCGGCCTTCTCGCCCATCTGTCGCATCGCGCCCTGGCTCGCCAGCAGATAGACGCCGCCCAGGGCCGCGTCGAACTTCGGCAGGCCGGCCGGCATCAGGCTCTGGGGTGCCTGCTCGACCAGCACGGTGCGCTGATCCGGCAGGTAGCAGGTGAGTTCGGCGCCGTCACGCACGAACACCCGGCCGGAGCCGTCCAGGGATTCGAGCCGTTCGGTCACCGCGCCGTCCTGGACCCGGTGGATGATGCGCAAGGTCTCGAGCCGACCGCTCTGCCAGTGGGAAAAGACCCCGTCATAATTGCGCGAGGTGAGCGCGGCGTTCATGCGGTCCAACCAGTACTGCGGAGTCTCGGCGGCGCACGCCGCGGCGCTCGCCAGGGTCATGACGAGCCAGAGTACCGGCTCGCGCACCGCTCGCCGCGGAATCATTTCTGGGTCACGACCGTCGCGGCTATGGGTTGCGCGGTGACGGCCGGCGCCGCCGAATCTTCCCCGACCAGCGCCGAGAGTGCATTACGTCGCAGCAGCGGACCCGAATAGGCACTGTGGGCGACCATGTAATTGGCGAGCTCCGTCGGTGGCACCAGTGCCGGACCCTGCGCGGCCGACGCCGGGATCACGTAGCTGTCCGCCTCGCGCGCCCGGCGCAGGTGATCCGGGCTCTGACCCGACACCAGCTGCGGAGCCGCAACCGGCAGCGCAGTGGCCGGCGGCGTCCGCACCGGCGCCGGTGGCACCGCCGCGATCTGCGGCACATTGGGGCCTTGCGAGCGCATCCACAGTATCGCCACGGCAGCGACGGCCGCGGCGGACGCCAATCCGCCGAGCGAGGTCAGCCAGGGGTGCAACGCCCCGTAATGGCGGCGCTGCGTCGCCGGTACCTCGCCCGGCGCGGCTTCCTGCTTGATGGCAGCGCTCACCTTGCCGGCCAGCGTGGTCTCGAGTCGAATGCCGGGTTCGCCCCGGATACAGGCGCCGATCGCTGCATAGCGGCCCCACCGCCCGCGCAGCTGCTCATCGCGCGCCAGACGCCGCGCCAAAAGCTCGCACTCGGGGGCCGGCAGTTCATCGTCGAACATTGCCGAAAGTTGGCTTTCCAGCTCTTCGTTGCTCATCCGATCTCCTCCGCCCGACCCAATCCGCCTTCGAAGACTTCGCGCAGGCGGCTGTCGATCGCCTCGCGCGCCCGAAAAATCCGCGACCTGACCGTCCCGACCGGGCAGTCCATGGTCGCAGCAATCTCTTCATACGAGAGACCCTCGAGTTCGCGCAACACGATCGCCGTGCGCAGATCGTCCGGCAGGTTGGCGATCGCGGCGTTCACGGTGGTGCGGATCTCATCCGTCAGTACCAGCGCCTCGGGGGTCTCGGAATCCTTCAGTCTGCCTTGCATTTCG
>Ga0210391_10005863_pt1 | contig 10110 bp, 9 predicted proteins | sample IncBWC12OmetaG_FD_160573 | JGI IMG/M metagenome (GOLD analysis project Ga0210391, IMG submission 160573) | Forest soil microbial communities from Barre Woods Harvard Forest LTER site, Petersham, Massachusetts, United States - Inc-BW-C-12-O ...
GCCGGCTTGGAAGACCATTTCATGGGGAAGCTGCTGGGGCTGCCGATGGGTTGTGATGTGTGCTACACGAATCACGCGGAGGCCGATCAGAATTCCGCGGACAATCTGTTGCTGCTGCTCGGCGCGGCGGGGTGCAATTATTTCATGGGCGTTCCGTGCGGCGACGATGTGATGCTCAATTATCAATCCACCAGCTATCACGACGCGATGGGCGTGCGAAAACTTTTCGGCCTGCGTCCAGCTCCGGAATTTTTGGCGTGGCTGGAGAGCGCCGGAATTTATCGCGATGGCGGGCCGATGCGGCTGGATGCGCCGGCGCGGCGACAATTGCTGCAGGGACTGCAATCCTCGTTGGGAGGCATGGTTTGAATGGCCGAAGACCCGGGCAAAATCGGCGCCGCTCAATTAGCTGCTGCGAATTCCGAGTGGCCGGAGTCGGTGCGGAAAATCCGCGCGCGCACGCCGGCGCGGATTCTTGTGGGACGCGCGGGGCCGGCCTATCGCACGGAAACGCAGCTGCAACTCCGCGAAGACCATGCGGCGGCGCGCGACGCGGTGCGCGCGGAACTCGACGTGAAGGTGGCGTTCGGCGCGGAATTTGTAGAGCGATGGAAACTCTTCGATGTTCGTACGCGCGCCTCGTCGAAGGACGAATATCTGCAGCATCCGTCGCTGGGCCGCGCGTTCAGCGACGCATCGCGCGAGGAAATTGTGCGACGCTGCGCTGCGGAGCGCGACGTACAAATCACAATCGGCGATGGGCTATCAGTTCCGGCGATTGGCGCGCAGGTTCCGCGTCTGCTTCCCTTGCTGATGGAAGGAGTGCGGGCGCGTGGATGGAGTGTTGGCCAGCCGTTTACCATTCATCATTGCCGGGTGGGGATTGTGAATGAAATCGGCGAGTTGCTCAGGCCGAGGATCGTGCTGTTGTTGATTGGCGAGCGGCCGGGTCTCGCCACCGCGGAAAGCTTATCGGCGTATATGGCGTACCAGCCCGAGCACACGCATTCGGATGCCAATCGCAATCTTATTTCAAATATTCACAGCCGCGGGCTGAACGCTGCGGAAGCAGCAGCGCGCATTTTGAATTTGTGCGCCCAGATGATGCGGCTGCGCGTGAGCGGCGTGATGCTGAAAGAAATCGCAGGTCACGAGCCGGAGAGCTTGTCCAAATAAAGCGCCATGCCAACGGCGGCGTGCATGCCGATTTTTTCAAGCGCGCGAACTTCCCTGAGGCTGCGAATGCCTCCGGCCGCAGTGATGGGCTTTTTTGTAACGCGGCGCAATTTTCGGAACCAGGCGAGGTCTGTACCCTTCATCGTGCCTTCGTTGTCCACGAACGTGCAAAGAAATCCGGAACAGTAGGGTTCGAGCTGCGGAATCACATCCGCGGGGCGCAATTTTAGGCGCTGACGCCAGCCGCGTACCACGATTTGTCCGCGCTCGGTGTCTAGCGCAAGAATTACGTTCTTCCGCCCCACACGCCCGCCCAGTTTCAGGAGAAAGGTGCGCGCGATTTGTCCGTGCTGAAATGCGGCGCTACCCACAATAATTTTCTCCGCGCCCCAGGAAAGGATTTGTTCCGCGCGAGCCACGCTGCGGATTCCGCCGCCCACGCGGATCTTCATTTTTGCACGGCGGGACAAAATCTTGATCCAGCGGCCATTGGAGCCGGTGCCGATGGCGGCGTCCAGGTCAATCACATGCAGGATCGGATAATCGCGAAAGCGTTCGAGCAAGCCAAGCACGTCGTCGACCGAAAACACGAGCTTCCGCCCGCGAACCAGTTGTACGGCTTTGCCGCCTTGCAGATCAACACAGGGAATAATCATTGGATCCTTTGGCCGCTGAGTCGCGGAGTCATCACTGGAGGCTCATCGGCTGCGGCGCACCGGCACGCCGCGGCCTGCCAAATATTGTTTCAACGCGCCAATCGAATGTTCCGCGGTGTGAAAAATTGAAGCAGCCAGCGCCGCGTCCGCTTGGCCATCATCGAAGACCTTCAGAAAATCTGCGAAAGTTTTCGCGCCTCCCGAAGCAATCACGGGTACGGAAACCTGCGCCGCGATCGTCGCCGTCAGGCCGCAATCGAAGCCGCTGCAGGTGCCATCGCGATCAATCGAGGTGAGCAGGATTTCGCCGGCACCACGTGCCACGCCTTCGCGCGCCCAGGCGGCGGCGTCGCGTCCGCTGGATTCGGCGCCTCCGCGAATGAAAACTTCCCACCCTGCGCTCGTTTTTTTCACGTCCATCGAAAGCACCACGGCCTGCGAACCAAATTGCGCGGCGAGTTCCGAAATTAAGTCGGGCCGCTCGACGGCAGCGGTGTTCACAGTGACTTTATCGGCGCCGGCGCGCAGCACGGCGTGGCCATCTTCGAGGCGCCGAATTCCGCCCCCGGCCGTGAATGGAATATTTAGTTGCTGTGCGACGCGGCCTACGGTTTCCAGAAATGTGGCGCGGCGATCGCGCGATGCAGTGATGTCGAGAAGAATCAGTTCGTCTGCGCCTTCATTGTTGTAACGGGCTGCAAGTTCTTCGGGATCCCCCATATCGCGCAGGCCCGCGAACTCGACGCCTTTCACCACACGACCGGCGTCCACATCGAGACAGGGAATGATGCGGCGAGCCAGCGTCATTGCGCCCACTCCAGGAAATTGCGCAGTACGCGCCAGCCGGCCTCGCCGGATTTTTCGGGATGGAATTGCACCGCCATCAGGTTGTCTTGTTCCACGACGGCGGCAAACGAGAAGCCGTGATCACACGCGGCGGATGTGTGCGGTTCGGCGGCGGGTGCGGCGTAGGAATGCGCGAAATAAAAATAGGCGTCATCGGGAATTTCGCGCAGCAGGATACTTTTGCGCACGCGCCGCAGCTGGTTCCAGCCGATGTGCGGCGATTTCACATTTGTGGGCAGCGCTTGCACCTTGTCGTGAATCAGGTCGAGACCTGATTCGCCGGGCGCTTCGGCGCTGGACGCGAACATCGCCTGCAGGCCGAGGCAAATCCCGAGAACTGGAACCCTGCCGGTGAGCGCTTGCCGAAGCGCTGAGGTCAAATTCCTCTGGCGCAGGCCGCTGACGAACGCTGAAAAATGTCCGACTCCGGGGAGAATCAGCGCGCGTGCCGCCGCAATTTGTTCGGGGACTGTGACACATTCTGTTTCGGCACCAAGGCTGCGCAGCGCGCGCTCTACCGAAGGCAAATTTCCCGCACCGTAATCGACGATGGAAAGTTTCACAGCAGTCCCTTGGTTGTCGGTAAAACGCGGCGCAGCTGGCGATCGCGCGTGACCGCAAAGCGCAACGCGCGCGCGAAAGCTTTGAACATCACTTCCATCTGATGGTGGGACGAGCGGCCGTACACGTGGCGCAAATGCACGTTGGCGGCGGCTGATTGCGCGAAGGCTTGGAAAAAATCTTCGAGCAGCTCGGTTTGAAAATCGCCCACGCGACGGGCGAGTGGCTGCCATCTGCAGACGAAATGCGCGCGGCCGGAAAAATCGAGAGCGCAGGCCGCGAGCGATTCGTCCATCGGCATCAAGTAGTAGCCGGCGCGCAGGATTCCGCGTTTGGAGCCGAGCGCTTGCTTCACCGCTTCGCCGAGTGCGATGCCAACATCTTCCACGGTGTGATGTTGGTCCACATCCAAATCGCCGCGCGCGACTAGATCGAGATCGAGTGCGCCGTGACGCGCGACTTGTTCGAGCATGTGATCGAAAAAGCGGATGCCGGTGTCAATGCGCGCTTTGCCGCGGCCATCGAGATTTAGCTTCAGCTTGATGCTGGTTTCGTTCGTGGTTCGGTGCACAGCGGCCTTTCTCATAGGATCTCTTTTAATTGCCGCAGCACGCGGCGCGCTTGGGAAAGCGTTCCGAAGGTGATGCGCACGTAGCCCTCGCCGCCGAAGTCGCTGCAGCGGTCGCGGATCAGGATTCCTTGTCGGGCGAGAGACGCGACGACTTCTTTTGCGCGGGTGCCGAGAAAGAGCAGAACGAAGTTCGCCGCGCTGGGGAAGAACGGGACGCACAACTTCGTGAGACCGCGCTCGAGTTCTTTGCGGCTGCGGCGAAATTCGCGCAGGGTGTCACGCAGAAACGCACAATCGCGGATTGTGGCACGAGCTGCCACAAGTGCGGCAACATTCACGGGATAGGGCGATTGTGCTTTACGGAAATTTGCGGCGATGGCTCGATTGGCGAAGATACAGCCCAGGCGCAGGCCCGCGAGGCCAGCGGCTTTTGAAAATGTGCGTGTGACCACCAGATTGTTGTGGCGTCTGATCCAGGGAAGAATCGTGATGCCGGAAAATTCGAAATAGGCCTCGTCCACAACTACCAGCGTGTTCGTGGCGGCTTTCAGGATGCGGCGCAGTTCCGCAGGTCGCAGCACGCTGCCGGTCGGGTTATTTGGATTGGCGAGAAAAAAGACGCGCGGGCTCTTGCGCAGTGCGGCTAGCAGTGCGCTCATCGGAAATTGCATAGCGGCGTCGTAGCGCAGAGCTTGGATGCGCGCTCCTGCGAGCTCGGAATAGAAGCGGTACATCGCGAAAGTCGGCTCGACGAGCAGAACAGCGTTGTCCGGCTCGATGAACGCATCCGCAATCAGATGCAGCGCTTCGTCGGTTCCGTTGCTCAGCAGCAGTTCGTCCGGGTGCACCTCGAAAAATCGGGCCAGCTCGCGGCGCACGCTTTCCTGCTCCGGATACATGGAGACGGTGGCGGAAGTGAGATTCCGGATGGCTTCGCGCACCTTCGGCGAGCAGCCGACGGTATTTTCGTTGAAGTCGAGGCGCAGCTTTTCGTCGCGGCCTTCGAGCGGCGGATGGTACGGGCGCAGGCGCACAACTGCGCTGCGTACTGGAATCGGGGGCTTCATTCGCGCACCTCCACGGCGCGCGCGTGCGCCAGCAATCCTTCGGCTTTTGCGAATACTTTGGCGACGGGCGCCAGGCGTGCGAGCCCAGCGTGACTAACTTCCTGTACGCTGACGCATTTCACAAAGTCGGCGGTGGATAATCCGCCGCGCGCGCGGGCTACGCCGCCGGTAGGCAGCACGTGATTTGTTCCCGTGGCGTAATCGCCGAACGATTGCGCGCTCCAGTCGCCCAGGAAAATACTTCCAGCCGACTCGAAGCGGTCGGCAAGGCGACTGGCTGCGCCGGGCAGGCTCAGATGCTCGGGCGCGAAGCGATTGACGAATCGTACAGCCGCCGCGAGATCGCGCGCGACGAGCACGACGCCATTTTTCGCAAGCGAGCGCCACGCGGGATTCGATTTCGGAAGCTGTGTGAGCTGCCGTTCGATTTCGGCAGCGACGCTGCGGCCGAATCGCAGCGAGGTGGTGACGAAAAGCGCGACGGCATCCGGATCGTGTTCTGCTTGCGCGAGGAGATCGGCAGCAATGAAGGCGGGGCTGGCGCTTGATGCAAAGACCACAGTTTCTGTCGGCCCGGCGAGCAAATCAACCGGGCAGTCAGCGCTGACCAGCCGCTTGGCAGCGGTGACGTAGCGGTTGCCCGGGCCGAAGATCTTGTCAACGCGCGGAATAGACTGTGTGCCATAGCCAAGAGCGGCGATCGCTTGCGCGCCGCCCAGGCGCGCGATTTGCCGCAGGCCTAGTCGTGCCGCCGCTGCGAGAAGTTCGTCGCTGGGCTGCGGGCTAACAATCACGATATTGCGTACGCCAGCTTCTTGCGCGGGAATCGAGGTCATTAATAGGGTAGAGACCAGCGAAAATCTTCCGCCCGGGAGATAGCAACCTACAGTTTCAATCGGACGCACACGTTGGCTGGCGCGCACGCCTGGTTCCACGTGTAGCGTCCATTCTTGCGGTTTCTGGCGACGCGCGACGGCGCGAAGATTGCGCGCGGCATGATCCACTGCGTCGAGAAATTCCGCGGAGACCCGGCGCGAGGCGCTATGCAATTCAGCGCGCGTGACCCACAAGCTGCTCCGGCGCAAGGTGAGGTGCTCGAAGCGCCTCGTCCAATAAAATAGCGCCGCATCGCCGCGCCGCTGCACATCGCGCACGATGCGGGCGGCAGCGCGTTCTGCCACGACATCGCGGCCGCGCCGCTGCGCCAGGATCTTTTCTTCGATTGCACCCGTGAGCCGGAGTACGCGCATCAATACACAATTTTGTTGAGGGGATACTCAACAATCCCTTCCGCGCGCGCCGATTTCAGCCTCGGAATCAATTGCCGCACGGTGCGTTCTTCGACGATGGTATTGATCGCGACCCAGTCCGGATCGCTCAGCTGCGCGACCGTGGGATTCCGCAAAGCGGGCAAGGCCGCCAGCACGTTGGGAAGATCTTCGCGGCGCACGTTGAGCATCAGTCCCACGCGGTTGTAGGCCTTGATTGCGCCTTCGAGCAACAAAACCAGGTTCTGGATTTTTTCGCGTTTCCAGTGATCCTGCCAGGACGCGCGATGAGCGATAAACCACGGCGCCGATTCCAGCAGCGTGTCCACGATGCGCAAATGATTGGCGCGCAGCGAAGCGCCGGTCTCGGTGACCTCCACAATGGCATCGGCCAGTTGTGGGACTTTCACTTCCGTTGCGCCCCAGGAAAATTCCACGCGCGCGCTCACGCCGTGGCGCTGCAAATATTGTTCGGTGAGGTGCACCGCTTCGGTCGCGATTACCCTACCTTCGAGGTCGCTGACGTTTTTCACGGGCGAATCTTCGGCCACCGCGAGCACCCAGCGCACGCGGCCCAGGCTGGTCTTCGCATAAACCAGCTCGGCAATTTCTTCCACCGCGCCGCTGGTCTCGAGGATCCAATCCTTGCCGGTAATGCCGGCGTCCAGCGCGCCGCTGCCGACGTAACGCGCCATTTCCTGCGCGCGCACCAGCATGCACTCGATTTCGGGATCGTCAATCGCCGGATAATAGCTGCGAGAATTTACGGAAATGCGCCAGCCGGCGCGCGCAAAAAGTTCCACGGTGGAATCCTGCAAGCTTCCTTTGGGGATGCCGAGTCTCAGGCTGCTCATGACTTTTTCCCCTCGCCGTAAAGTTCCGCGGGAGAAAATACGCGCTCGGCGATTAGCGCTGCTTCGTCATTCTTTTCGAGGCGGCGGAAAAAACAGCTGCGATAGCCTTCGTGGCACACGGCCGAGCCGGAAAGAGCCACGCGCACGAGCAAAGCGTCCTGGTCGCAATCCACGCGCAATTCGCGCAGCAGAAGTTTTTGACCGCTGCTTTCGCCCTTGGTCCACAATTTCTGGCGTGAACGGCTGTAGAACGTGACGAATCCCGTGGCGCGCGTAAGTTCCAGCGCCTCGCGATTCATGAATCCCAGCATCAGCACTTCGTCGCTGCCATCGTCCTGGACGATGGCGGGGATCAGGCCGTTTTCTTTTTCGAAGTCGAGATCCATTTCTTGCTCCCTAAAAACAAAAAACCCGCAGGCGGGTTAGGCGCCTGCGGGTTGATGAGTCCAGCTTAATTTCGGGTCAGCTAGTCACACCACCGCGGGCACGGGATGGCGTGATGATGGTGCTGCCTAAAATTGAGTGCCCGAAGTTTCATGGCTGGTCAGAAATTATCGCAAGCGTCCGGCAATGTCAAGAACTCTAACTTCCGCAGATTCTCAAACCGGGCGAGAGGACGAGAACCGATCTGGCTTTGTGCGCCGGCCAGCGCCCGGGCGACGGGACTCGCTAGTTCACTTCGATGGTCGTTACGCTCAATGCCGGAAGCGTGATTGTGAAAGACGAGCCGCTTACCGGCATCGGGCCAATGGACACCGGCTCAACGGGATTTTGTCCCTGCGCCGAAGCCGCCGTAATCTGATAAAGCCTCGCGGTGCCGGAAAGCGCTTGACCGCTGATCGCGGTCACTTGCGAACTGGCGGAGCGGTTGATGGCTACAAACACAAACCTGCCGGGCGTGCTGCTATCCGAACTCGCATAGACCACAACATTTTGCACGTTGCTGGAAGTCGCCAGCAGGGAAGTATCGCCGAAGTTCGCGCCCGCTCCGTCGAAATCGCGGAACGCACGAAAACCCGCGAGCGCGTAGGAATAAGTCCCATTCGGAGGCCAGAAATTCGCCGCGAAAACTCCCTGGCTGCCGAAGATGCCCAGGTTATCCGCCTGAGCAATCGTTCCTGCGACGTGGTTCCAGCCGCCACTCTCATATTCCGTGAGCGAAATCTTCATGCCGGGAAATTCCGCGTTGATCTTCGCCTGCAGGCGAGTCAAGAGTGCGATCGGAGTGTTGCCCAACTCCTGGTAGATCCACGGATTGCTGTTGGTAGAATCGGTGAACGTGGGATCCCAAAGATTTCGCGGGCTCTGTACGATTAATTGCACCTGTGCATCGGTCAAAGTTGTGCCGGTCAAATCCAGGCTGCGGGTTCCGTTGGAGTCGTACTCCTCGGCATACCAGTGGAAGTCGTACACATCCACGAGCGGTTTGCCGTAGGAAGCGGAAGCGGTGCTCAGCGCGGTGAGATATTTATCCGGGAACCAGTTCGCGCCGCTCGGTGTGGCGCTCAGTTCGCCCTGCCAGTTGTAGATGCCCTGAAATCCGTAGTGCACCGGGCCGAAAATCACCATGTCTGGAAACTGCTTCTTCAGCGCCTCCGTGATGGTAATGGTCTTGGCGATGTAAGCGTCAGACGTCACCGGGTTCGGCCCCTGCACTTCCAAATGGGTGGAGTTCCACAACTCAGGCTCGTTGTCTAGGCTGACGAAAGTGGGATGCGTGGCATTTGCGCCAAAAATTCCCATGCCGGAAAATTTCTGATCAAGCGTCCATACAAATTCGTCCATGAACACGTTGCCGTCGGTGGGGGGCGGTGTAATCGTGAACGGCGCGCTGGAGACCGTGCTCTTCTGGTCAACCACTTGCTTGAAGCGCGTCAGGTCCGGCGGATTGGCTACGCTCACTGGGCCATTCTCATCGCCCGCCACCAAACCTTGCAACTGCACGGTGATCAAACTTGCGAGGCCGTTCGATTGATCTCCAGCAATGAAGCTGCGCACTGCTTCCGCGGGCACGGTGCTGCTGCTCAGGTAGTCGTCATTCTCATAGAGATAGTCGCTGCCTGCATTCGAAGCATTCGATTCCCAGTTGTAAGCGGTCCAGCGGTTGCCGCCGGCGCGATCGAAAGTGAGTTGCGGCGGAGCGCCCGTGACTCCGGAATAAAAATTGAGGCCGTAGATATACGGCGAAATGGATTTGGTTTGCGAGGGATTAACGGTGATGGTCACATTCGCAGTGGGGCTCGCGGGCGTGGCGCTGGCTTGCGCGGAATTGGCGCTTTGACCGGCGGTGTTTACGGCGGACACCACGTAGTAGTAGGTGGTCCCATTGGTCACGGTTGTGTCGCTGTAGTTCGTTGCAGTGGGCGAAGCGACCGCGGTATTGTACGGTCCGCCGTTGGTGGTCGAGCGCTTGACGTTATAAGTGGCCGCGCCGACGCTGGCGTTCCAGCTCAGGTTCACTTGTGCGTTGCCGCTAGTTGTCTGCAATCCGGTGGGCGTCGCGGGAGCGCTCAAGGGAGCGACCGGCGTGGCGGAAACTTCAGAGGAATTTGCGCTCTCTCCGCCGGAATTCACCGCTGACACCTCATAGAGATATTTCGTGCCGTTGGTGAGCCCGGTATCAGTGTAATTTGTGGAAGTGGGCGCCGAGATTTGCGTTTCTGCGCCGCTGGTCGTAGAGCGCTTCAGGTGATAACTGCTCGCCGAGGCGCTTGCGGTCCAGGTCAAGCTCACTTGCGCATTCCCGGGTGTTGCGCTGAGGCCCGTGGGCGCCGCCGGACGTGGCAGGACAGGCGTCGCGTTCACTTCCGCGGAGTTCGCGCTTTGCCCGGCGGAGTTGTACGCCGAAACAACGTAAAAGTATTTCGTGCCATTGGTCAGGCCCGTATCGGTATCGGTGGTCGTGGCCTGGGTTGCAATTTGCGTGTAGGGTCCGCCCGTGGTCGTGGAGCGCTTTACGTAATAGCCTGTAGCGCCCGAGCTGGTCGTCCAGTTCAGCGCCACTTGCGCGTTTCCCGCTACGGCCGTGAAACCTATCGGAGTGGCTGGGACCGTCGTCCCACCCCCACCTCCTCCGCCCCCGTTGTAGCCGGTACTGGCGCATCCCGCGTG
>Ga0210391_10005866_pt1 | contig 10104 bp, 9 predicted proteins | sample IncBWC12OmetaG_FD_160573 | JGI IMG/M metagenome (GOLD analysis project Ga0210391, IMG submission 160573) | Forest soil microbial communities from Barre Woods Harvard Forest LTER site, Petersham, Massachusetts, United States - Inc-BW-C-12-O ...
CAAGCAACAGGTTGTCCCCATTCCGCAGCTCAACACTTTTGCGCGGACTGGTGACGGTGATCGTCCCATCAGCTGAATGGAGTTCAGCTGCACGATCAAAACCATACAAACCCGCAGCGGTCGTAGAGAATACCCCCAACGCGCGCGGCAATGGCGGCCCGTCATTCGGTGAAGCTGTCGGCAAGCTATAGACGCCGTAGTAATCTGCGCGCCCTACCTTCTCCCGACCGACGCCGAAGACCGGGCCCACCCAGCCTGTTCGGAAGACCGAATCGCCGCCGACCTGCTTCGTCGTCCAGTTCGCCTCGCTGGCAATGCCCATATCAGACCCCCCGTTAGTAGGCAGGTGCGTGTAGCCGACCTCCATGAAGTTGGCAATCGCAATTGCCTTCGTCCTGAGCGGAATAGACTGCTTGCCATACCGCAGCCGGGTGAACCGAATCGACAGAGTGGCTGGTGTCGAACCGTTGCCATGGCCGGCTATGGATGCCACAACCTCGCCATCCAGCTCGGCACCTGCTTTAAGATAAGTCTCCTCACTCACTGGGACCCTCTGCGTGGTCGTTACCACGATCGGTGTCCCAACCTGTACCTTGCCGGCACGAAGTGATCGCCCCAACTTTACCGGCAGAGTTACACCTGGAGGTACCGCCTCCAACTCCGAGACTGCGGCTTCTCGTTGTGCGACCGCAGTTGCAACACACAAAAAAACGCCACCCAGCAGGAGAACGGCTCCGTTAGCCATGCCTAGGGCCCCACGCTTGAAAGCGACTTTCAGCATGTGAGTTCCTCTCCACAATTCAATGTACGTTTTGCTGGGGACAGAGTAAGTAAAGCCGCCTTGTGAAGAAGTTTACCTCCGCTCACCGCAGCAACACATCTGGTAATTGCAACAGGCCAAACTGTGCCAAGGAGAAACCATGGATCCCCAGTTCAAGGCAAAACTTAAGAACTTGTCATCCTTCCGCAACGCGGGAGGATCTGCTTCTTCGCTTGACTGCCACATCGCTGATTTCGCCATCACCTTCTAAACTTGTCATCCTTCACCACGGACGGAGTACCTGCTTTTACTTATAAAATCTGGTTCGCCATCAAGCACAATTCTGACACACCCTACCGTCCAGCCACCACTTCAAGCAACAGATCATCTCCGGCCCGAATCACAGCGCGCCCCCTCGAGTTCGTGATCGTGATCAATCCGACCGACGACTCTAGTTGAGCTCCCTCGTCATATCCATAAAGCCCCACCGCAGTCGTCGAAAACACGCCCATCGCGCGTGCAACGATCGCGCCATCCTCCCCTTGCAGCTTCGCCGGCAGACTGTAGACCCCGTAGTAGTCCGCACTCCCCACCGTCCGCACCCCGATTCCGACCACGGGACCTACCCAGCCCGACCGCACGACCTCGTCCCCTCCAACCTGCCGCGTCGTCCAACTGGCCTCGCTCGAATTTCCCCGGTCCGCACCCCCTTGCATCGACAGAAACGTATCGTCGACGTCCATCAGGTTAGCCATCGCGACCGCCCGTGTCACCAACGGCACAGTCATGCCTCGATAGCTGAATTGCGTAAACCGGACCGTCAACCTGGAGGGGTGCGCCGCAGTTCCATCTCCCGCATCCGACGTCACCACCTCTCCCCGAACGGCCGCGCCTCGATTCAGGTAGCCGCTTGTCGAGATCGGCACCCGTTGCGTCGTCTTCACCTGAAAGACCGTACCGGGCTTCACCTTCCCCGCGCGAAGGGTTCGCCCCATCTGCACAGGCAAGGTGATACCCGCCGGCAGCGGCTGTAACTCGGTTATCGCCTGACTCCGCACTTCAATCTCTGCTGCCTTCCCCGAGACAGATTGAAACGCAAGCAGAAAACCGACGCAACACATCGCAAATCTCGTTTTGCAGAAGGCCAATGTCCCGCACATAAGACACCTCGCACTCATTAGACGCATGCGTTCGTGACCCTCGACCACAGCTTGTCGCGCACCGAAAAAGTATTAAACTAGAGGTGTCATGTCGAAAGCTTCCAACACGAAAGTCAAAGCGCTACGCTGCCCCACCTGCCGCGCCTTGGTCCTCGAACAGAACGAAGACTTCCCCTTCTGCTCCGACCGCTGCCGCCGTATCGACCTCGGCAAATGGGCCAGCGGCGACTACAAAATCTCCACCCCCATCCAGGACCCCGACCTCCTCGAAGATCTGGCCCGCTCGCGCAAAAACGACCCCAACCGCGACGAAGACTGATCCTCTGCCAAAATAAAGTGCCTCCCCCTGCACAGATAACCCCTCTGAATCGAAGACTTTACCCGCAAAAGCAGCTATTCCGACCCAAAGGTTCAGACTTAACCCCTTTCGATCGAGGACTTTGACACACTTTCAAAGGGGGTGGGGGGCTAAACTGAAGACAGCATGCCCAACTCCACCACCCAAATTCACCCTCCCTCCAAAAAGAAGACCCTCTGGGCCTGGGCCGTCGGCACCTTCTTCGGAGCAGGCCTGCTGGGCCCCGGCCCCGGCACCTACGGCAGCATCGCCGCCGTCCTGCTCTGGTACTCCGCCGCGCACATTTTGCACCCGTCGCCGATCGCACTAGCCATTGGCACAACAATAGCCGCCGTCATCGTCACCTTAATCGGAATCCCAGCCGCCACCATCGTCGCCCGCGAATCCGGCCGCGAAGACCCCGGACACGTCGTCATCGACGAGGTCGCCGGACAACTCATCGCCCTCATCGCCATCCCCGCCGACTGGCGCCACGCCGCCCTATCCCTGCTCCTCTTCCGCGCCTTCGACATCCTCAAACCCCCACCCATCCGCCAGCTCGAACGCCTCCCCGCCGGTACCGGCATCATGCTCGACGATGTAGCCGCCGGCCTCTTCGCCCTGGCCGTCGCCCAAATCATTCATCTCTGGTTCTAGCTCGCCGACGTCCGTCCCCAGTTGCGCTCCCCTGCACACCGGTCTACGCTAGTCCCAGCCATGACCACCCTCCGCTCCCTCCTGACGCCCGACAAGACCGATACCCCGGCCCCGCATCTCGACCGCGTCACGCCGATCGCCGCCATGCCTGGTGGCGAGGTCGACATCCACGGCCAGCACCTCGACTCCAACGGTTCCCACCTCCCCCGCGCCACTATCGGCGACATCTCGGCCCCCGTCACCCTCAGCCGTCCCACCCGCGCCACCGTCCGTGTACCCGAGGGCACCATCTCCGGAGACCTCGTCCTCCGCCGCAACGCCACCGAGAGCAATCCCCTCAACCTTCGCGTTGCCGTCCCTATGGCGGAAAACCTGCACCCTGTCGCCAACCCCGCAGTGGACGCCGACGGCAACGTCTATGCAACCGTCTCCGGCCCTCGTGGCCAGGCCGTCCCCATCTCCATCTTTCAAATCCAGCGCGACTTCCAGGTCCGCCCCTTCGTCCGCGATCTCCTCAACGCCACCGGCCTCGCCTTCGACCCCGACGGCTACCTCTACGCCAGCTCCCGCGCCGAGGGCGCCGTCTACCGCATCTCCCCCGAGGGAGCCATCTCCACCTACGCCGAGGGCATGGGAATCGCCACCGGCATCGCCTTCGACCGCTTCGGCAATCTCTTCGTCGGCGACCGCTCCGGCACCATCTTTAAGATAAGTCGAGGTAATCCCAGCGGCACCAGCGGCGAAATCTTCGTCTACGCCACGCTTGAACCGAGCATCGCCGCCTACCATCTCGCCTTCAACAGCGCGGGGACCCTCTTCGTCACCGGCCCCACCACCTCCTCGAACCAGGCGATCCACGCCATTGACCACGATGGCAACACCACGGTCTTCTACCAGGGACTAGGCCGTGCCCAGGGCATGGCCTTCGACGTTGACGATAACCTTTACGTCGCAGCCAGCCTCCGCGGCCAGCGCGGCATCATCCGCATCACGCCCCGCCACGAGGCCTCTCTCACCATCTCCGGCAACAATCTCGTCGGCCTCGCCTTCCTCGAAGACGGCAACGCGGCCCTCGCCACTCGCGACGCTTTGTACCACGTGTCGCTCGACATTGAAGGCCGCAAACTCATCTAGGCCCTCCGATCGGCCAACGGCCTACCGCACTCCCGCGAAGCCGGTCATCCCTTGACTAGTCTGCATCGAATGAACATCGATCACGGACTCTGCCTGCCGGATGCGCCGTTCCACGATGTTCGCTGCCTCGACATTTTGGCTCTCGTGAAGGAACTTCGCGTAGCACTTTAGAGCTCTCAAATAGGCCGGATGCCCCCAACCGAGCTGCACGCTCATAAGCGCCGTTCCGCGCTCCAGATACTCGCTCGCCTCGGCCATCTTGCCCGATTTCCAATAGGCATAGCCCAGGAGAAACTCACTCAAGCCAACCGGAAAGTCATCCGGCCGCAGCGTGGCCTTCGCCTCATCCATGGCCACCTTCAGCACCGGAATGGCCGATGGACAATCCTTGAGTGAGCAGAGCGCTTCAGAGAGCGCGAACCGTATCGATATCTTGTCAAGGGCTTCGGCTTGCTCATTCGTATCGAATTCAGCCAATGCCAACCGCGCAAGGTCTCTCGCCTTCACATACTTTTGTTTGACCAGGTAGAGCGTCGCGAGATCGCTTTGGCTCCGCGCAATCTGCAACCGGTCGCCGAGCTCCAGTCTGATCTTCAGGGCCTCCAGCTCCTCCTTTTCGCTGTCCCGCAACTTTCCCATCTCTACGTGCAGGCTGCCCAGATGGCCCAGCGCCGCGGCAAGGTCATCGGTCGGCACTGAACTCTGTTGAAGCAAGGAAACTGCGTGCTCCAACACCTGCTCCGATCTCTCCCACCGTGCTACGTCCTGGTACAACAGACCGAGCTGCACGTAGGTCCGGCCGAGGGTAACGCTGGATACATGGGCATCTTCCGCCTGACGCACGGCCGCTTCCTCGAGTGCGACCCGATGCAGTAGGTCCTGCTTGTATTCACCTCCAGCAATTGCGGCAGTGCTCACAGGCGGCCCAATCACATCGCCCCCCTGCGACACCTGTTGACCGGAAACACACGTGGAGAGCTGTAAAGCGAGGATGGGACTGACAACAAGACGCACGTTCATCACGACCTCCTGAGTCTCTTCGTTGGAACGCGCAATAAACGGGCGCGTTGAAGACAAGGGTTCCCGTTCGCGTTTTGCAGCCCGGATGGTCTGTAACATCGACGGAGCGGTATAACGCGCAACAACGTCCTAAGCACCACGATCGATCAGGTAAAACGAGAGAAGGCCCGGATTGGTTACCTATCCTGACATTCCCCTAAAAACGGAAGACGGAAACGGCCCTATTGACACAAACGGATCAAAACGGCCCCTGGTTCCGCAGTTCGTCACGTTTTGTTACTTCAGCGCCACGGCGACTTCTCTTTCTCACAAGGCTGATTCAACCGCCTCGCCTTTGGGCCCTTGCAGTTTGGCGATTAGACAACGGGTCTCGCCCCTGGTTAGGCAGGAAACCTGAAAAATTCTTGATTGAGATGGTCTGGCGAGCGACGTTTACGTAAAATCATCTGCGCTGGCTATCTTCTAGTCTGGACACGACCCAAAACTCAGCTCCACTCAGCGCAAGGGAGGACACTGTGGATTCGCGGCTCTATAGCAGGCTTTTGTTTCGTCTCCTGGCACTCCCTGTTGCAGCACTCACTGTCCTGGCAATCGTCCTCGGTTACGGTTTGCAACGTGTTCAGGAAAGCGCGAACACGGTCGACCGTGCGGACGTCGTCATCCTCCATGCAAATCGGCTGATCAAACTGATAGTTGATGAAGAGACCGGCCTCCGCGGCTATCTCCTCGTCCGCAATCCGGCCTTCCTCGAGCCTCTGCACGAGGCAGACCCACAAATTGATTCCGAGTTCGCTACCCTGTTCACGTTGGTCCACCGTCCGGACCAGGTGGCACGGCTTAAGCGACTTCAGGCCGCCCACGAGCAATGGGAGCAGGAGGCTTATCAGGAAATCCAATCTCCTCCTGATGATCCATCCACCACGGAGCAACATATGCTCCAGCGCAAGCAGGAGATGGATGACATGCGGGCTGCCATGGATGAGTTTGTCGGTATCGTCGCGGGCCGTCGAGCTGAACACTCTGCGGAAGATGCCCAGGTCAATCGGAACGCCAGGCTCGGTCTAATCGGCTTCGTCTCCTTAGTCGCCGCCCTGCTCGTATGGGAGACACGCAGGGTGTTCCATAAGCTCACTGCTACCTATAACCATCAGATCCAGGAGATCAAGCTGCGGAGCGAGGAGTCCTACGCTCGCGAGCAGTGGCTGAACACGACCATTCGCAGCATCGGCGATGCGGTCATCGCCTGCGACACCAACGGCAAGGTCGTCTTCATGAACCTCATCGCCGAGCAGCTCACCGGCTGGAAAGAAGAAGAGGCCCGCGGCATGACCCTCCCCGACATCTTCCCCATCTTCAACGAAGACACGCGAGCAGCAGTTGAAAGCCCTGTCGACAAGGTGCGCCGTCTCGGTAATGTCGTCGGTCTCGCCAACCACACCTTCCTCGTCTCCAAGAACGGTAAAGAAATCTGCATCGACGACAGCGGCGCTCCCATCCGCGACGGCGCCGGCAAGATGATCGGTGTCGTTCTCGTCTTCCGTGACATCACCGAACGCCGCATGTCCGAAGGCGCATTAATGCGGGCCGAAAAACTTGCAGCTGCCGGACGACTCGCCGCTTCAGTCGCGCACGAGGTCAACAACCCGCTGGAGGGCCTGACCAACCTCGTCTACATCGCCCGCCGCTCCAGCGACTTCGATGAGATCCGCCAACTCCTGTCCCAGGCCGAGAACGAGCTCGGTCGTATCGCCCACATCACCCGCCAGTCCCTGGGCTTCTATCGCGAAACATCGACCTACGCGCACTTCATGCCGGCCGCGATCGTCCGCGAGGTCGCCGCCTTCTACGCCCCCCGCGCCGCCAGGCACGGGGTCTCTCTCATCGTCAACGCCCAGACGGAAAGAGAGGTGTTGGGCTCGGCTGGAGAGCTTCGTCAGGTCCTCTCCAACCTCTTGGCGAACAGCCTCGATGCCTGCGCCCGCGGATCCGTGGTTCGCATCGAAGCCAACTCCGCGATCGACCCACGCGATCCATCCCGACCCGGCGTTCGCATCACTATCGCCGATACAGGTCCGGGCATTCCTCCCGAACATCTCGAAAACATCTTCGAACCGTTCTTCACGACGAAGAAGGACACCGGCACCGGTCTGGGCCTCTGGGTCTCCCGTGAACTTGTCACAAAACACGGTGGCAGCCTGCGCGTCCGCTCTCGCACCTCCGATCCGTTATGCGGCACCGTATTCTCCATCTTCCTGCTAGCGCAGGGAGGGGGCCGAACTGTCCCTTCCTATGTCGCAGAAGAAAACGCAACGCCGGCGCAACAAAATGGGGTCGCGACAAGTCAACTGATCGCTGCTCAGGGCGTCCGTGCGTCATCCAATCACCCAGGGAGTGACTCATGAGGAAAGAGATCAACAGGCTTCGCAACAATCGCACCGCCGGCCCCCCGACACCTTCATCCTGTGCAACGGCCCGTACTGAGCTTCCTCCGTCTTTCAGCGAGATGGCCCCGCGACCGTTATCATCGTGATGCGGGCCATTCCAGCCAGCGGAGAAGTCACCACCACACATGATCGCTGAAATTATCGCGGCGGGTTCCGAGATGCTCACGCCCTTCCGCCAGGACACCAACTCCCTCTACCTCACCGAAGGCCTTAACGACCTCGGCGTCCAGGTCGTCTTCAAGACCATCGTCGGTGATAATCTCGCCCACCTCACCAGCGCCGCCATCATCGCCATCTCCCGCGCCGACATCGTCATCTTTTCAGGCGGCCTCGGCCCCACCGAAGACGACCTCACCCGCGAAGCCGTCGCTGCCGCGCTCGGCATCGACATGCACGCCGACAACGCCGTCCTCACCGCGCTCTACAAACGCTTCGCCGCCCGCCAGATGGTCATGCCGTCCAACAACACCAAGCAGGCCAACGTCCTCGACGGCGCGACCGTCCTCGACAACAAAAACGGCAGCGCCCCCGGCCAATACCTGGACACGACCGTACCTGACACCAACAACAAGCCGATCCGCAAGATCGTCATGCTCCTTCCCGGACCGCCCAAAGAACTTAAGCCGCTCTTCGATAACGAGGTAAAGCCACGCCTCGCCGCGTCCCTTCCCGCACGTCACCTCGCCAAACGCACCCTCCGCATGGCCCTCATCCCCGAGTCGCACGTCGACGCCCGCACCGCCCCCATCTACAAACAGTACAGCGACGTCGAGACCACCATCCTCGCCGGCCTCGCCGAGATCCAGCTTCACTTCCTCTGCGCCAAACCCACATTGGCCGAGGCCCAGGCCCGCGTCGACGAGCTCACCGAAAAAATCGAAGCCGAGATGGAAGACACCATCTTCTCCTCGCACGGCGAATCCCTCGAAGAGGTCGTCCTGCTCAACCTCGGCCTCCGCGACCTCACCCTCGCCACTGCTGAGAGCTGCACCGGCGGCCTTCTCGCCCAGCGCCTCACCGCAATTCCCGGCAGCTCGCGCTACTTCCTCGGCGGCGCAGTCGTCTACAGCGACGCCCTCAAAACCACCTTCGCTCAGGTTCCCGCCGAACTCGTCGCAAACAAAGGCCCGGTTTCCTCCGAAGTAGCGCGCTCCCTCGCCGAAGGCATTCGCACCCGCACCGGATCATCGCTCGGCATCTCGATCACCGGCATCGCCGGCCCTGGCCCAGGCGCCCCCGGTCCCGACGCCAACAAGCCCATCGGTCTCGTCTACATCGCACTGGCCGACGCCCAACACACCCAGGTCAAAGAGCTCAACCTCCCCGGCGACCGCGAACGCGTCCGCTACTGGGCCAGCCAACACGCCCTCGAACTCATCCGCCACCACCTTCTATAAAAAGGTTTAACACGGATCGACACAAACGACACAAATTTGAAGGACGATTAAAAAGAATGATCAGATCTACTGAGATTGATTCGCCGTTCAATTGATTATCTTTATTGCTGGTCTTAAAATCGTTCTTGTTCTAAATCCGTGTTATCTGTGTCGATCCGTGTTAAGCCTTCTTGCATGCAGGATCAAATCTCCCCCTGCAACTTCTTTGTTTACCCTTGCTAAACTCATCCTGACGATCATGAACCCCTGGCTCATCTCCATTCCGCTCGCCTATCTTCTGGGCTCCATCCCCTTCGGCTACCTCCTCGTCAAAATCTTCCGCAAGCAGGACATCCGCACCACCGGAAGCGGCAACATCGGCGCCACCAACGTCGCGCGCTCAGGGGCAAAAGGCCTCGGTATCGCCACGCTCCTCCTCGATTGCGGAAAAGCGTTCCTCGCCGTCAAGATTGCGCAGCACATCGCCCCGGGCAACTACGACCTCGCCGTTGTCGCCGCCGTCGCCGCCATCCTCGGTCACGTCTTCCCTATCTGGCTCGGCTTTCGCGGCGGCAAAGGTGTCGCCAGCGCTCTCGGCGTCTTCCTCGCCCTCTCGCCCGCCGCCGCCGGATGCACCTTCGCCATCTTCCTCGTCATCTTCCTCATCACCCGGTACGTCTCTCTCGCCTCCATCATCGGCTCGGCCTTCTTTCCACTCTTCGGACTCTACTTCATACCGCAGCGTACCCCCATCATCATCGCCGGCCTCCTCTTCATTCCAATCCTCGTCATCGTCAAGCACCACGAAAACATCCGCCGCCTCCTCGCCGGAACCGAGGGCCGCTTCGGCAAGAAAAAGGCGGCGGCATGAGTCGAATCGCCATCCTGGGCGCCGGTGCCTGGGGGACCGCACTCGCCCTCTCCCTCGCGCGCCGCGGCGGCCACCAAATCTGCCTCTGGTCGCACTCCGCCGCACTCGCCGACCAACTCACCGAGGCAGGCCAAAACCTCCCATACCTCCCCGGCTTTACCCTCCCCGTCGACATCGACATCACCGCCGATCTACCCCGCGCCATCTTCGAAGCCGACGTTCTCCTCTGCGTCACACCCTCGCAACATCTCCGCGATGTCATCACCCAGATCGCTCCCTTGCTCACCAAAAACCAGATCGTCCTCAGCGCAAGCAAGGGCCTCGAAGAAACCACCTTCCTCCGCC
>Ga0210391_10005868_pt1 | contig 10104 bp, 10 predicted proteins | sample IncBWC12OmetaG_FD_160573 | JGI IMG/M metagenome (GOLD analysis project Ga0210391, IMG submission 160573) | Forest soil microbial communities from Barre Woods Harvard Forest LTER site, Petersham, Massachusetts, United States - Inc-BW-C-12-O ...
CCGGGGTCCAACGCGCTGGCCACCGCGGCGGCGGTGAAGCAGACGATGCAGGAGGCGAAACGGAACTTCCCACCGGGGATCGACTATACCGTCGTCTACAATCCGACCGACTTCATTCAGCAATCGGTCGATGAGGTGGTACGCACACTGTACATCGCGATCGGGCTGGTGGTCTGCGTGGTGATCTTGTTTCTGCAGACCTGGCGCGCGGCGATCATTCCAGTCGTGGCGATCCCGGTGTCGCTGATCGGTTGCTTTTTGGTGATGGGCGCGGTCGGTATCAGTTTCAACACGCTGTCACTGTTCGGGCTGGTTCTGGCGATCGGCATCGTGGTGGATGATGCGATCGTCGTGGTGGAGAACGTCGAACGCTTCCTGCGCGACGGCATGACGCCGCGCGACGCCGCGCACGAAACGATGGACGAGGTCGGCACCGCGCTGATCGCCATCGCGCTGGTGCTGTGCGCGGTGTTCATCCCCACCGCCTTCATCAGCGGGCTGCAAGGCTCGTTCTACCGGCAGTTCGCCATCACCATCGCCGCGGCGACGGTGATCTCGGCACTGGTGTCGCTGACACTGTCACCGGCGCTTGCCGCGCTGCTGCTGAAGCCGCACGACGCGGTGCCGGCGCACGGCCTGATCCATCGCCTGTCGGCGCCGCTGCGTGAGTTCTTCCGCGGTTTCAACTGGGCGTTCGACCGCATGTCCATGGGCTACGGATGGCTGGCCGGGCGCCTGGTGCGGGTCGGTGTGCTGGTGCTGGTGGCCTATGCCGGGCTGATCTACGCGGCGTATGACCGGCTGGCGGCCACGCCGACCGGGCTGATCCCGCAGCTCGATCGCGGCTATCTGATCGCCGCCTTCCAGTTGCCGCCCGGCGCGTCGCTGGCGCGCACCGACGCGGTGATCCGGCGTGCTTCCGAAATCATCCTGCAGCGGCCGGGGGTGATGCATTCGGTGGCCTTCACCGGGTTCGACGGCGCGACTTTCACCAACGCACCGAACGCTGGGGTGATCTTCGTGGCCCTGAAGCCGTTCGAGCAGCGGGTGCCGCTTGGCCTGAGCTCGGCGCGCATCCTGGCCGACGTGCGCCAGCACCTCGCGGTGATCGACGACGCCTTCGCTTTTGTACTGGAACCCCCCTCGGTGCCCGGCATCGGGACCGGGGGCGGATTGAAGCTGTATGTGCAGGATCGCGCGGGCGTCGGCCTGCCGGCGCTGGAGCAGGCGGCCTGGATCATTGCCGGATCGGCGGGGGCGACGCCTGGGTTCACCCAGGCGTTCACGCTGTTCAACACGCATACGCCGCAGATCTACGCCGACATCGACCGCACCAAGTCGGAGCTGCTGCAGGTGCCGATCGGGCGGGTGTTCGAGGCGCTGTCGGTGTATATGGGATCGTTCTACATCAACGATTTCAACCTGGCTGGGCGCACCTATCAGGTGATGGCCCAGGCGGACAATCCGTATCGGCTCAGCCAGCGCGATGTGGAGAACCTGAAGACGCGCAACAACAATGGCGACATGGTGCCGATCGGCGCGGTGGCGACATTCCATAACACAACCGGACCGTTCCGGGTGCCGCGCTACAATCTGTACCCAGCGGCCGAGGTGCAGTTGGGGCTGGCGCGCGGTTTCTCCTCGGGCCAGGCGATCGCGACGATCGAACGCATCGCGGCGCAGCGGCTGCCGCCCGGGTTCGGGTTCGAATGGACCGAGATCGCGCTGCAGGAGAAGCTGGCGGGCAACACCGCGATGGTGGCGTTCGGCCTGGCGGTGGCGTTCGTGTTCCTGTTGCTGGCCGCGCTGTACGAGAGCTGGCTGCTGCCGCTGGCGGTGGTGCTGATCGTGCCGATGTGCATCCTGGCGGCGATGCTGGGGGTGAACGCGCGAGGGCTGGACCGCAACATCCTGGTGGAGGTCGGGCTGGTGGTGCTGGTCGGGCTGGCGGCCAAGAACGCGATCCTGATCGTGGAGTTCGCCAGGCAGGCCGAGGGTCAGGGGAAGTCCCGGTTCGAGGCGGCGGTCGAGGCGGCGCGCACGCGGTTGCGGCCGATCCTGATGACCTCGATGGCATTCATCCTGGGGGTGGTTCCGCTGGCGGTCGCGGTCGGCGCGGGCGCGGAAATGCGGCAATCGCTCGGTACCGCGGTGTTTGCGGGCATGCTGGGCGTGACCCTGTTCGGGCTGCTGTTCACGCCGGTGTTCTACGTGCTGGTGCGACGGGTGGGACAACTGCTCGATGCGTTGACCCGGCCGGGTCCGCCGCGCAAGGATGCGCCCGGTTCGAGGACGCCGCCATGATCCTGCTGATCGACAACTACGACAGTTTCACCTTCAACCTGGTGCACTTCCTGGGCGATCTTGGCGCGCGCTGCGAGGTCTGGCGCAACGACAAGATCGCGGTCGATCAGGCGATGGCGAAGCAGCCGGAGGCGATCGTGCTGTCGCCGGGGCCGTGCACGCCGAACGAGGCGGGGATTTGCATGGACCTCGTTGCTGCCGCGGCGGGGAAGATCCCGATCCTGGGCGTGTGCCTGGGACACCAGGCGATCGGCCAGGTGTACGGCGGCAAGGTGATCCGCGGCCCGATGCCGATGCACGGTAAGCAGAGCGCGATCTCGCACACCGGGACGGATATCTTTGAAGGGCTGCCGTCAGGCTTTCTGGCGACACGGTATCACAGCCTGGTGGTCGAGCGGGACAGCCTGCCCGACGTTCTGATGCCCACCGCGTGGACCGACGACGGGCTGATCATGGGCATGCGCCACCGCGCCCTGCCCGTGTTCGGCGTCCAGTTCCACCCGGAGAGCATCGTCACCGAACACGGCCATAAGCTGCTGGACAATTTCCTGTCGATCGCGCGCGGGTCCAACGCGCCGGCGCGGGCGGCGTAGGACCACACCGCGGCGCCATGTCCAACAATCTGAAGCCGCTGCTGGCGCGACTGGCAGGTGGTGCAGCGCTGACCGAGGCCGAGGCGGAGGCGGCGTTCGACATCATCATGTCAGGCGAGGCGACGCCGGCGCAGATCGGCGGGCTGCTGATGGCGATGCGCGTGCGCGGCGAGACGGTGGCGGAGCTAACCGGCGCGGTGCGGGCGATGCGGGCTCGGATGACGGCGATCGAAGCGCCTTCGGGGGCGATCGATGTGTGCGGCACGGGCGGGGATGGCGCGGGGACGGTAAATGTTTCTACCGCGGTGACGTTCGTGATGGCGGGTGCGGGCGTGCCCGTGGCGAAGCATGGCAACCGCGCGCTGTCGTCCCGGACGGGTGGGGCGGATGTGCTGACGGCGCTGGGTGTGAATGTCGATGCGCCTATGGAACGGCTGCCGGAGATCCTGCGGGAGGCTGGGGCGGTGTTCCTGTTCGCGCCGCGGCATCATCCGTCGATGCGGCATGCGGCGGGGCCTCGGGTGGAACTGGGGACGCGGACGATTTTCAATCTGCTGGGGCCGCTGTCGAACCCGGGGCGGGTGACGCGGCAGTTGACCGGGGTGTTCGATCCGGCGTGGGCGCGGCCGATGGCGGAGACGCTGGGGCGGCTCGGCAGCGAGGCGGCGTGGATCGTGCACGGCCAGGGGCTGGATGAGCTGACGGTGGCGGGCGAGAACCAGGTGGTGGCGCTGGAGGGGGGCTCGGTCCGGAGCTTTACCCTGACGCCGGAGGAGGTGGGGCTGGCGCGGGCGCCGATCGAGGCGATCAAGGGCGGCGATGCGACGGTGAACGCGGCGGCGTTGCGCGGGGTGCTGGAGGGCGCGGCAGGGGCGTATCGGGAGACTGTGCTGCTGAATGCGGCGGCGGCGCTGGTGGTGGCGGGGAAGGTGGACGCGCTGCGGGATGGCGTGGCGGTGGCGGCGTCAGTGATTGATAGCGGCGCGGCGGCGGAGGCATTGGCGGTGATGCAACGGGTGAGTGCGGTTACGTAAGGTTTTTAGCCGCGAATAAGGCGAAGGGGTTAGTGGGTCAGGACGATGCGTTTGATCTCCAGGCGGGGTTTGCCGAGGTTCAGCAATAGGCAGATTTGGATGTTGGTGGCTTTCAGGTGGTTCAGGCATTGGGCGTGGTGGATTGGGTCCAGGGCTTTGACGGCTTTCAGTTCGATGAGGATGGTGTTTTCCACCAGCAGGTCGGTAGTGTATTGGCCAACGGTGACGCCTTGATAGGTGACTTGCACGCCGTGCTGCTGGGCGACGACGAGGCCCGCGTTGCGGAGTTCCGGGGCGAGCGCATTCTCGTAGACCTTCTCGGCGAAGCCTGAGCCGAGGGTGCCGGCGACGGTCAGGGCGCAGCCGATGATGCGGCTGGAGAGATCATCGAATTTCGTTTTGGTCGCGGTCATTCGTGTTCTTCGCGTTATTCACGACCGATTTCCAGTTCCTTTAAAGTTAGGCCATCTGTTTTCGCCGCAATATCCAAGGTGGCAGCACGCAGTTTTCCAACTACATCAGCAAGGTTAGCCTTCAGCCTTTCGACTGATACATTCACCGGAATGACCGGTCCACTACCAAAGGCGCCTTTCGCGTTATCCGCTACCAGAAAAGGTATCGTGTCGGTTATCGCGGCTGTCTGCCTACAGTATCTTGACAGATTATTCCGGTGACATATCCGCAACAAGTGCAAACGCCAGGCACCCCGGGGCGTTTTCGACAAGCAGTTGTACGTGAGTGAGGAGTGCGGGCGGGCCGGATGATGCCGGACTGGACGATATCCCTCGTCTATCCATGGAGGGCTATGATCTGCACCGCCCCGCCGCCGCATCGCCAGCGATGGCGCGCAGGGTGGCCGCGCCGTCTGATCCGGCTGGGCCCCGCTGCTCCCAGTCCCGCATTGTGCCGAGCGCGATCTGAAAACGCCTGGCGAATTCCTCCTGCGTCAATCCCAGCGCGCGGCGGATGATCTTCAGCCGCGGCGTCTGTCGCATGCGGGTCCGGTGCCCCGGCGTCGGGGGCCGGGCATCAGGATCGGCGCGCGCGTCGGCGTGGGTCTGCGCGTCGATCTTCGCGTCGGCGCGGGTCCGCCCATGTCTGGTCTTCATTGGGATACCTGCGCAGCGCGCAGGTGGATGCCGCGACGCCGTCGGCCCGTTTTTGGTAGGCTTGCGCCATGGACGAGGCAACGCCTAGCACGCACGCCCCCGGCCGCCGCGAACGTCCGCCAGCAGCTCCGCGCGGCCATGCGCCTGCAGGAGATCGAGGGCAATCCGCTCGACGCAGTTGATGTCGCGATGTTTGAGATGTTCGAGCGCGAGGGTTGGCCGCATGAGCGGCGGCGAGCCCACATCCTCGCCCAGGTCCGGGCTCGAGCGGCCGAGTGACCGAAGACGACGGGTATACCTATCCCGGCTTCTCGGTGCTCCGTAACAAGCTCGGGATCATCCAGGCGGCTTGGCTTGAGGCCGTCGAGCGGAGGCTGGTAGTCCAACGTGCCACCGAGGGCATTCCCCGCGGGCGCTTCGGCCCTGCCCATCTGCGCGCAATCCACCGGCATCTGTTCCAGGACTTGTATGACTGGGCCGGCGAGGTCCGCACCGTGGAGATCGCCAAGGGCGGTCATCAGTTCCAGTTCCGGCGGTATATCGAGACCGGCATGGCGGACGTGCACCGGCGGCTGGTGGCGCAGAACTTCCTCCGGGGACTGGATCCAGACGCATGCGCCGTGGCGGCGGGCGAGATCGTGGGCGATGTGGACTACGTCCGCCCCTTCCGCGAGGGCAACGGCCGCACCCAGCTCTATTAGCTGGAGCAGTTGGCCGCATTAGCTGGAGCAGTTGGCCGCGCAGGCGGGGCATCTGATCGACTTTGGCGCGATCGACCCGGCGCGGTGGCGCGCGGCGTCGCAGACCGCTCATGGCGCCGCCTACGCGCTGATGGGCGAGGAGATCCGGCGGGCGCTCCGACCGAAATGAGTTGACCCGCTCCCGGGACGTGGCGTGCTGAGGCACGGCATTGGCGGTTTACCTCGCCTCTGTGGCGCATAGGATGTACGATGGCCTAACAGTATTTGAGCTAACAGGAACGCCATGCAGCAGGTTCCCGACCCGACCCCGCTTCCCGCTCCCGACGGTGTTGCCATCGCGCCCGTCGGCGCGGACGGCGGTGGCGCGGGTGCCATGGATGAGACCCTGCGCCCCTGACGACGGTGGCGGGCCGCGAGTGCGTGGATGGCATGGGAGAACCCCTTGCACCTGTTGAGCGGAAGCCCAGCGGCTCGGCGCGCGACGAAACCCTATGCACCGTGGAGACGGTGGGCGTGGTGGTCAGTTTGGCTGCCGGTCTGCACAGTGGCGGGGCAAGACCCCGTGCACCCGTCAAGCATGCGCGCAGCCCGCGGCACGCAACAAAACCCCATGTACCGTGGGCACTATGTACTCTGGACACAGGCGGCTGCAGCGATCGGCACAGTCGCCAGTCCGTGCAGAGTGGCAAGACCTCATGCACCTATCAGCCAGACGCGCAGCCCCGCAGCGCACGACAAAACCCCATGTACCGTGAGAACAGTGGCCGCGGCGGCGCTCCCCAGGGCCCAAGCTTTCGCTTGGGTGACGGGATGGGGCGTATGCGTGGTCGGGACGAGGCAAGACCCCATGCGCTTGTTGCCAATGGGGCAGACGGCCAGCGCCAGCACGCGACATTCACGCTCTTCGAGGCTGTCGCGTTCTTTGCGGTCCCCTTTCGCTTCGCTCCGCCACCTCAACGCTTCCCAATTAGCAATAAATTGGCCCCGGTTAGGAAGAATTCACCAAGGCCGTAGCGACACCCAGACCGCGCCTGGGCTAAGATCCGCGTCATCGAGGGGCCCGCTCCAGACGCCCCCGACCACGGCACAGGAGACCAAAATGGCAATTCAGCTTGGCCAGATCGCACCCGATTTCGAACAGGACAGCACCGCCGGCCGCCTCAAGTTCCACGATTGGCTCGGCGGCTCCTGGGGCGTGCTGTTCAGCCACCCGAAGGACTACACCCCGGTGTGCACCACGGAACTCGCTGAGGTCGCGCGGCTGAAGGGCGAGTGGGACAAGCGGCACGTGAAGCCGATCGGCCTGTCGGTCGACCCCGCCGACAGCCACAAGGGCTGGGAAAAGGACATCGAGGAAACCCAGGGTCAGGCGCTGAACTTCCCGGTGCTCGCCGACCCGGACCGCAAGGTGTCGAGCCTGTACGACATGGTGCACCCCGAGGCGGATCCCTCGATCACAGTGCGCAGCGTGTTCATCATCGACCCGAACAAGAAGGTGCGGCTGATCCTGACCTATCCGCCCAGCACGGGGCGCAACTTCGCCGAGATTCTGCGGGTGATCGACAGCCTGCAGCTCACCGACGCGCACAAGGTAGCGACGCCGGTGAACTGGAAGGATGGGGACGATGTGATCATCGTGCCGAGCCTGTCGGACGCGGACGCGAAGACGCGGTTCCCAGATGGGTGGAAGACGCTGAAGCCGTATCTGCGTGTGGTGAAGCAGCCGGCGCTGCCGCGGTAGGCTAGGATGGTGCCCCTCCCGGTGCGGGAGGGGACCGTCACGACAGGAGACCCCGATGATCTTCCGTCAGCTCTTCGACCAGGCCTCGGGCACCTACACCTACCTGATTGCCAGCCGGCGCGGCGGCGAAGCGCTGATCGTCGATCCGGTGCTGGAGAAGGTCGATCGCTATCTGCAACTGATGCGGGAGCTCGATCTGCGGCTGGTGAAGGCGGTGGATACGCATCTGCATGCCGATCACATCACCGGGCTGGGCGCGCTGCGCGACCGGACCCATTGCGTGACCGTGATGGGGGAGCAGAGCGCGGTCGATGTGGTGTCGATGCGCGTGGCCGATGGCGACAAGCTGACGATCGAGGGGATCAGCCTCGATGTGCTGTATACGCCGGGGCATACGGATGATTCGTATTGCTTCCACCTGGGCGATCGCGTGCTGACCGGCGACACGCTGCTGATCCGCGGCACCGGGCGGACGGATTTCCAGAATGGCGATGCGCGGATGCAGTACGAATCGATCTTCGGGCGGTTGCTGAAGCTGCCGGAGGAAACGCTGGTGTTCCCGGCGCATGATTACAAAGGCGATACGGTCAGTACGATCGGCGAGGAGCGGGCCAGCAATCCCCGGCTGCAGGTGCGCTCGGCCGAGGAGTATGCCGCGTTGATGGGCAGCCTGAACCTGTCCAATCCGAAGATGATGGATGTCGCGGTGCCGGCGAACATGCGCCAGGGGCTAGCGCAGGATGCGATCGCGGCGCGCGGCTGGGCGGTGACGGCGACGGATGCGCTGACGCTGCTGGGGCAGCCGGATGTGGCGCTGATCGACCTGCGCGAGCGCAGCGAACGGGCGAAGCACGGCAGCATTCCGGGGGCGTTACACGCGCCGTATCCGGATCTGCAGGAAAATATCAGCCCGGGCGGGATGTTGTTCGAGCTGGCGGCGGCGACCGGCAGGCGGATGGTGTTCTATTGCGCGTTCGGCGAGCGCTCGGCGATGGCGGTGCAGGCAGCGCAGGACGCGGGGATCGCCAGCGCATGCCACATCCACGGCGGCATCGGTGCGTGGAAGGCGGCGGGCGGGGCGTTGGACTAGATTTCGCCTTGAAATCTGGCGCGCGGAGACTTCGCTTGGTCTGATTTAGCTAAGGTCACCCGATGCCCATCGTCAACATGCTGGAAGCATGCTGCAAGCAAAGTCCAACCTCTCCCGCCTGGTCGAGGCGGTTGAGTGTGGCCAGGAGACCGAGATCATCATCGCCCGCAACGGACGCCCCGCGGCACGTGTGGTTGCCGTCGCTGCGCGACCGGCGGCGCGCCGGATCGGCGTGGCGAAGGGCCGGTTTGTTGTCCCGGACAGCATCGATGCCGAAGAGGCGGCGATCGCCGCGCTGTTCACCCGCACCGACCCATGAGGCTGCTGCTCGATACCCATATTGCCCTGTGGGCCGTGGTTGAGGACCCGCGGTTGCCGGCGCGGGCGCGCGCGCTGATCACCGACACCGAGAATGAGATCTTCGTCAGCGCCGCGAGTGTCTGGGAGATCGCGATCAAGCATGCCCTGGCCCGTGGGGGGCCGGACGATATGCCGGTGTCAGGCGCGGAAGCGCTGCAGTACTTCCAGGAGTCTGGGTACGAACTGGTGGACATCTCCGCGGCGGATGCGGCCGCTGTCGAAACGTTGCCGTTACCGCATGCTGATCCGTTCGACCGCCTGCTGCTGGCGCAGGTACCGACCAAATCTTTGCGTCTCGTAACGCATGACGCGCGCGTCATGCGCCACAATGCGTCGACAATCGAGGTCTGACACAAGCGAGGCTCAGTCGTTCGCGGCCATCGCCGCGGTCGGCGCAGTTGCGAATTTCGGTATCACGTCCGTAATGAACAGCTCCAGCGATCGCATCGCCACCTCGTGCGGTAGACCGAACGACGCGCCGTAGCAGAACTGATCGACACCCACGGCTTCGTAGTCACGCAGCTTCGTTACGACCTCATCGGGCGTACCGAACACCATGCTGTCGCGGATCACCTCCGCTCGGTAGTCCTGCTGGTTAGGCAGCTTCGCCAGCTCGGCCGGCTCGGCGAAGCCGTTGGTGACGCCACCGACATTGGCGAACAGATTGTCGAAGCGCAGGTTGTGGCCGACCGAGACATCCACCGGGATGTGCGCGTCGTCGGGGCCATCGTAGACGCAGACGCGGCGCAGCATCAGGAAGCGCGGGCGCTTGCGTGTCGGGTGTTTCGCTATCGCATCGGAGAAGCGGCGGCCGAGGATTCCCACCTCAGCGTGCGGGCGCGAGAGTGGCGTGGCCATGATGTTGATCGGCAGGCCACCGCCGATCGCCCAGTCGTAGGTGTCGGGATCGCGCGCCGCGACCCACAGCGGCGGGTGCGGCTGCTGCAGCGGCTTCGGCACGGACGTCGCGCGGGGAAAGTCCCAGAACTTGCCGTGATGCTCGGTGTCGCCCTGCCACAGGTCCAGTACCACCGGCACCAACTCCTTCAGGTACTCGGCGCCCTGGCGCTGCTGGATGCCGCCCGCCATGCGATCGAACTCGTACTGGAATGCCCCGCGCGCAATGCCGAGTTCCAGCCGCCCCTCGGTCAGGATATCGACCAGCGCCGCCT
>Ga0210391_10005869_pt1 | contig 10102 bp, 11 predicted proteins | sample IncBWC12OmetaG_FD_160573 | JGI IMG/M metagenome (GOLD analysis project Ga0210391, IMG submission 160573) | Forest soil microbial communities from Barre Woods Harvard Forest LTER site, Petersham, Massachusetts, United States - Inc-BW-C-12-O ...
GGCCTCAGCGAAGCTCAGGAAGAAATTGCCGACGCCGGAACCTAGGCTAATACTTCACAATTTTGGCGAACGACGCCGGGTCGAGACTGGCGCCCCCGACCAGTGCCCCGTCGATCTCCTCCTCAGACATCAGTGCCGAGGCGTTGTCCGGCTTGACGCTACCTCCGTAGAGAATCCGAAGATTATCGGCGAATTCCTTTCCGAAGGATTTCTCAACCTCGTGGCGAATAACGCCGTGAGCATCGGAGCACATCTGCGAAGTCGCCGTCTTTCCTGTCCCGATTGCCCAAACTGGCTCGTAGGCAATTACCAGCTTTGCCGCCTTCTTCGCCGATATGCCATTGAAAGCGCGCACGCACTGCCGGCGCAGAACGTCTTCGGTCAAGCCAGCGTCGCGCTCTTCCAAAACCTCACCGACACAGACAATCGGGGTCAGCCCATTTTCCAACGCTGTTTCCAGCTTGCGATTTACCGTGTCGTCGGTCTCGTTGAAGTATTGCCGCCGCTCCGAGTGCCCGATGATGACGTGAGTGACAGACAGAGCCGTCAGCATTCCGGCGGAAATCTCGCCGGTAAACGCGCCTTCCTTTTCCCAATGAAGGTTCTGGGCGCCAACCGCAACGTTAGTGCCGCCCGCGGCCTCAACTGCCGTCTGCAAGTCGACGAAGGGTGGACAGACCACGATCTCGTCGCGGGTGTGTCCTTCAACCAGTGGAAGAAAGATCTGGAAAAATACGTTTGTCTGCTCCGGCGTTTTATACATCTTCCAATTGCCGGCAATCATTTTCTTTCGCATGCGCGTCCTGTATGAAATCCGCCCCGCAGGCGGATGTAGTATGACAACCCTCGATTATAGGCTTTCAGGTTTCGGTGAACGAAGGAGAGACATCCCGCCACGCAATCGGGTCAACGCGCGAAAGGTTACGGCTTGACGGTGGGACGCAGCAAAACCTCGCTCATGAACGATTGCGGTTCCTGCGTTACCAGTGACGCAATCACGTGAGCGACGTCTTCGGGCTTGAGCATCTTACTCGTGTCCTTCGCGCCTCGACGCGGACTGAAGTCTGTGTTCACCGATCCGGGACAGACGACGCTGACACGGATGTTGTAGCCGCGCAGCTCTTCCGCCACACCGTAGGTTAAGCCGTTCAGCCCCCATTTCGACGCCGAATAGCCCGCATTACCCGGCAGCGAGTTCTTCCCGGCGAGTGACGAGATGTTGATGATATGGCCCGAGCCGGTTCCGATCATCAGGGGCACCACCCCGCGCAACATGTAATACACCCCGCGCAAGTTGGTGTTGAAGATGGCATCCCAGTCCTCCGGCGCCAACTCGTGAAGCAGGCCGGACGGCCCTCCGATGCCGGCGTTGTTGACCAGAATGTCGACGCGCCCATAGGTTGTTCGGAGGTGTGCAGCCAGAGCGTCGACGCTCGCCACATCCGCGACGTCGCATCGAACCCCTTCCGCTCGCTGTCCTCGACTGTTCAAATCGCTCGCGATCTGCTGGACCAGCACCTCATCGCGGCCCGTCAGGACAACCGTGGCACCCATGCCCGCCAACTTGTGCGTGATGGCAAGGCCGATTCCTCGACCGCCGCCGGTCACAACAGCGATCGCTCCTGATAGAGAAAGAGCCTCTTCGGATTTCATGCGGTTGAGAACCTCTCCTTCCGATATGATGCCTGAACCGGAGAGCCAGCCCCATTCGTGTTGAGGATCGTGCCGCTTTCGAGCAATGCAGGACTGCCGTCTGATCCCTACGCTGTGCGGGCGCGCATCCGCAATTGGGACTGGCCGCATCTTAGCAGCGCGAGAATTGTGTATAGTGCTAAGCAACTTGCCTTACACTGAGGCGGCTACTTATAATCCCGTTTCTGCACTTTGCATTCCCAATGCAGCAGTGAGGGGCCGGACGCTGTGCACTTCCTAGGGGGCGGCGCTCAAAAACATGGAACTGATTGGCGCGTCTAAGTGTCCGTAGGTAAGAAAAGATTTTTCGTAGTTCTCCATATTCGAGGAGCCAACAGAATGAAGAGGTCGCTAGTCATTTCCCTGCTGGTCTTTGCCAGCGCCGCAACGATCCAGCAGGCGGTAGGCCAAACCGCGGGACAAGCTGAGTCGGCGCCAGCCGGCCAGAGCGCTCAGAAGCCCGAGATCAAGAATCCGGCCGAGTATAACGCCTACATTAACGCCATCCAGCAGACGAACGCGGCCCAGAAGGCCCAGCTGCTGGAAGCCTTCCTGCAGACCTATCCGAACAGCGTGATGAAGGTAGACGCGCTGGAACTGCTAATGGTCGCCTACCAGCAGGCAGGCGACGCGCAGAAGAGTCTGGATGCGGCCAACCGTATCTTGCAGGCTGATCCCAACAATGTCCGCGCGCTGGCTGTGCTGTCCTACAACTACCGGGCAGCAGCTTCGCAGGGCGGACCGCAGATGCAAGACAATTTAGCGAAAGCGAAGCAGTACGGCGAGCAGGGTTTGCAGGCTCTGCCCAAGCTGCAGAAGCCGGCGGGCATGAGCGACGCTGACTTTACCAAGCTTCACAACGAGATGGGCGCGATCTTCGACGGTGCGGTCGCATTTTCAGCTCTCCAGGCGAAGGACTACGCGACAGCCCAGAAGGACTTCCAGGAAGCCGTGTCGTGGGAATCGCAGCCTACGATTGCTGACATTTATCCGCTGGCGACCGCTGACTTGGAAGCGAAGCCAATGAATCCCAGCGGCTTCTGGTTCATCGTGAAGGCCGCCATGATGGCTCAGGGCGGTACGCAGCAGCAGATTCTCGATTATGGAAAGAAGAAGTACATTCGCTATCACGGCTCCGACCAGGGCTGGGATCAGCTAGTGAGCGACGCCAAGGCGTCGGCCAGTATTATGCCGCCGGCGGGCTTCACGGTGGCCGCAGCTCCTCCTCCGCCATCTCCGGCCGAGCAGGCAGCTGACCTGGTGAAAACCAAGACGCCGGTGCAGATGAGCTTCGCGGAATGGGAGCTGGTGTTGTCCTCCGGCAATCAGCAGGCCGCAGATACGGTCTGGAACGCGATTAAGGGAAAAGCTGTCAAGCTGCAGGCCAGCGTGATCAGCGCTACGTCGACCTCAGTCCAACTGGCGGGCAGCGACGACGATATCGAGGCCAAGAAGGCTGATATCACGCTAACGATGAGTAAGGCGATCCCGGCAAGGCTGACGCCGACGGTGGGTTCGATGATGGCGTTCCAGGGTACCTTGACCAGCTACACGCCCAATCCGTTCATGATGACCATGACGGAAGGCGTATTGCTCGACAAGAACGGCAACCCGGTTTCCTCGGGCACGGCCACTCATCACACGAGCACCACGCACCACTAAACCGAGTCAGAGGCAGACAGAAGAGGGAGCAGAGAAATCTGCTCCCTTTGCTTTTGCACGCTAGAAAAACGTTACCGGTGCTCGCTGCGGAAGGCACACGGATACCGTAAGGAAGGATCAGCTCATAGACCGAATGAGCTTCTAACGAACAGCTTTCTTGTCGATCGGAACGTTATGCGCGCTGCGGGGCGGGCGACGGGTTCCGCTGCGGAGGCCTTTGGCGTCGAGCTTGAGTTCCGTGATAGTGCGGCTGAGAGTATTACGGTGCATACCCAACTGGCGAGCAGCTTTGCACTGGTTTCCGTTGCTGTCCTGCAGGACAGTCAGGATGAACTTCTTCTTGAATTCGCAAACTGCTTCGGAATAAGTAATGCCGCTTCGATACATCTGCACTACGAGAGCTTCCAGTTGATCTTTCACGACGCCTCTCTCCGCTATGAGTTCGTTATGGCGTTGAATTACTTTGGCTGCTGCCTTTGTTATTGCTGTGTCCTGGCAGATGCTCCGGCACTGTACGCAGCAGTTTCCATCCGTCCCAGAAGCGCTGCCTGAAATCAAGCGGCGCCGCCCAAATCAAGGTGCGACCGGCGCTCAGCATGACAGGGGCGAGGCGTGATTGCGCCAGTCCCCACTGCGGGGCAAGAGCGGCCAGCGCCAGGACAAGCACAACACTGACCACGATGCCGCGGACAAAACCGAATGCCGCACCTAAAACACGATCAAACCAACTTAGCCCGACACTCTTTACCACTCGGCTGAGTATCTTGCCGACAGCCCCGGCCAAAACCATTACTACGAGAAAAACCACCAAGAATCCGACAATGTTCGCGGGCCAGGGCGAGCCCATAAACCGCGAAAACCATCTGGCCACCACGCGATACTCCCAAGCCGCGATCAGGTAGGCTGCAACCACGCCTACAAATTCAAAGAACTCACGAAGAAACCCGTTAGCGATCGCCTGTAAAACAGAAAGTAAAACGATGAGCACGATCACCCAGTCGAGGATGGAAAGGCTCATCATGAATTGGACTTACCAGGGAAGCGGTCGTCCGGTCATCTCCGTGTAGGCCTCGATGTACTTCTCGCTCGTACGGGCCGCGACCTCGGGAGGCAGCGCCGGCGCAGGCGGCTGCTTGTTCCACTTGATCGCTTCCAGGTAATCACGAACGTACTGCTTGTCGAACGACTCCTGCGCGCCACCGGGCTGATATTTGGCCTTCGGCCAGAAGCGCGAAGAGTCAGGAGTCAAAACCTCGTCTGCCAGCACCAGACCGCCCGGTGTGCGGCCGAACTCGAACTTGGTATCCGCGATGATGATGCCGCGGGTTTCGGCGTAATCGGCAGCCGTCTGATAGACCTTAATGCTCAGATCACGAAGCTGCTCGCTAAGCTCGCGGCCAGCCAGTTCTACCATTTTCTCGAACGAGATGTTCTCGTCGTGGCCGCTGCTGGCCTTAATCGCCGGAGTGAAGATCGGCTCAGGTAACTTGTCGGACTCGCGCAGCCCCTTAGGCAGAGCAATTCCGCAAACCTCGCCGCTCGTCTTGTATTCTTTCCAGCCGGATCCTGATAGGTAGCCGCGGACCACGCACTCGATTGCGATCATGTCGGCTCGCAGCACCATCATGGAGCGGCCGCGCAATTGATTTGCGTACTTCTGCAGTTCCTTGGGGTACTGCCGGACGTCGGCCGTCGCCAGATGGTTGGGCACGATGTCCTTCAAGAAGTCGAACCAGAAGAGCGATAGCTGTGTCAGCACCCGGCCCTTTTGCGGGATGCCGGTGGCCAGCACGTAATCGAACGCAGAGATTCGATCGGTCGCGATGAACAACAGGTGGTCGTTGTCGATTCGGTAAATGTCGCGAACTTTTCCGCTGGCGTACAGCTCCAGGTCGGGGAAGTCGGTATTGAGGAGAACGTCGTTACTTGGAATTAGGCTTGTCACGTTGCAAATCGTTCCGGAGAGTCGTCGGGTATTCTAATTTTCCCGATTGGTTTGTCAATGCAGTCCGAAATAGTGCTGTCAGTCGATTCTCAAAATGCTTTTCAAAAGCTCTTGACAACATTAGACATTGCGCGAAACACGCGTCAAGACTGGCGTTTCAGTCGATAACGACATACTACAACATGCAGGCCAAGACTGTTTCGCCGGGACGTTATTCGATTTGCTAAAAACCGCAGACACCTGCGAGCTGTCAAGAGGTTCGCAAAAATTTTGCAGTCTTGCGTGGCATATTAGTCGGCCGAGCTCCGATGCACGGCGCGCACGTCTTCCAGATACTGGATCTCAGGCGCACCTTGCACACCTGCCTGCTGCATCTTCTCCCGCAGTTCATCGGAGGTCATGAACTTGCGCGCCAGTTCGGCGCTCTCCCAGTCAAGCAAAAGAAAAACCTCGCGAGCGTCATCCAGGCTGTGAAAGAGACGAACGCCGATTTCGCCGGCGCGCTTGCGGGCCAGGATAGCGGCGTCAAATGCTTCCTTCCAGCGATTAAAGTCCGCTACTTTATGACGGACGAGAACATGAACCATGAGACCCTCCTCGCCATTCCATTCGTCGCATCCAAGATACGAAATCCGCTGTGGAATGTGAACTGGCAAATAAACTTTGCGCTATGACCGCGGCGCTTGGCCAGTTTTAGTGAAAACCGCTTATGGCACAGCGCAAGACGGCGTTCGAGCGTCGGGCTGGTACGGTATACTGCAGAGCAAACCAAAGGGAGATTTTTACTTGCCGCGCCTGATTATCCGCTCCTCCGACATTCATGCTGCCGGTTGTTTCGCGCTGGAAGACATACCGAAAGGCACCCGCATCCTGGAATACACGGGCGAACGCATTACCAAGGCCGAAGGAGACGATCGCTACGAAGGTCGTCCCTTTACATACCTCTTCGGTGTCGGTGACGGAGAGGTGGTAATCGACGGACACGGAATGGCCATGTTCGTGAATCACTCGTGCGATCCTAACTGCGAAACTGACGAGGAGGGTGACCGCGTCTACATTGCCAGCATCCGCGACATAGTGGCCGGCGAGGAGCTCACCTACGATTACTGGCTCTACGACGGCGACGACGATGCCCCCTGCTACTGCGGCAGCAAGGCCTGCCGCGGCAGTATGTACTCTCCCGAGGAACTCAAGCGCCAGGTGCGAGCCGAAGCTCGCAAGAAGAAGCAGGCGGAACTGGCTGCCAAAAAGAATGGATCCGCTGCGCCGGCCAACGGCCATCGAAACGGCAGCGGCAAGGGCGCGGATGCGGGTCAGAAGCGGCGGAAATCTTAGCCGTCGCCAGGTCGTATAATCGAAGTTCCTTCCATGAGTTATCAGGTTCTCGCGCGCAAATATCGTCCCCAGAAGTTTTCCGAGGTGATTGGGCAGGACCACGTCACCCGTACGCTGAAGAACGCCATCGAACAGGGGCGGATCGCTCATGGCTACATCTTCAGCGGGCATCGCGGAATTGGGAAGACGACCATCGCCCGTATCCTGGCCATGGCGCTGAACTGCCAGTCGCAGAATCATCCCGTGCCGGAACCCTGCGGTGTTTGCGATTCCTGCCGCGAGATCCGCGCCGGGAATTCTGTCGATGTGATCGAAATCGACGCCGCCACGAACCGTGGCATCGATGAGATCCGCGAATTGCGCGAAGCGGCAAGGTATCGGCCGGCGCGTGACCGCTTCAAAATCTACATCCTCGACGAAGCGCACCAGATTACCGATGCCGCGTTCAACGCGCTGCTGAAGACGTTGGAGGAGCCGCCGGGACACATCGTCTTCATGATGGCGACCACGCAGCCTGAGGACATCCCCCAAACTATTCGCTCGCGTTGCCAGCACTTCAGTTTTCACGCCGTGCGCTTCGATGAGATCGTTCAGCAGCTGCGCGATATCGCGAAGCAAGAGGGAATCAAGGCCGATGACAACGCCCTCGCGATGTTGGCGGAAGTTGGCGACGGTTCGATGCGCGACGCGCTCAGCATCATGGATCAGGCCATCGCGTGCTGCGGAACAACGCTGAGTGGCGACGTAGTCCGCGGTCTGGTGGGAAGCGTACCGTCGGATGTGCTCGAAGATGTGATGGACGCGGTGGCGCGGAACTCCAGCGAGGATGTGCTGCGGACCATTGATCGTCTTCTGGTCGAAGGTCAGAGCGCGCAGCACTTCGCCCGGCAGATGCTGCGATTCCTGCGAAACGCGCTGGTGGCCAAAGTAGCTGGTGCGGGCTCGCCGGTGCTGCAGATTTCATCGGACGAGCGTGCGAGGGTGGCACGGGTTGCCGAACGCTTCAGCGAGGAGGATCTGACTCGCTTCATGCAGATCATGCTGCGCACCCATAACGATCTCGGCTACAAACAAGAGCAGCGCTTTCATCTTGAGCTCGGACTCCTAAAGCTGGTGCATGCGCAGCGACTGCTGCCACTGGAAGAGCTGCTGAGCGGCGAAGCTTCGCAGCCGAAGGTATCCGGAGGCGCTGCAGGAGCGGTCCCGAGAACGGGCGCAGCTCCGGCGCGACCTGCCGTTCCGGCCGGGCGGGGAAGCATGCCCTCGCGCGCCGCCGAAGCGGATTCGCACACCGCATCACCGTTCGCCAGGCCGTCACCATTTGAAGCGGACCGAAGCCGGAAGAGCGAACCCAAAGCGGAGACCGCCGTGGAATCGTATTCGCTAGCCAGCGATTTGGGCGCGAGTGCGATGCCAGTCGGCTCCGCTCCAGCGTATGAGTCGGCTACTGGCGCGGTCGGCGTCGCGACGGCGGTCGCAGAGCGAACGATAGAACCTCCGTCAGAGCCGGCTTCTGAGGTCGGTGACGTAGACGCGATTCGCAACGCGATACTTGGGGCTCTGGAAGATGCGGGACAGAGCATGCTGGCGCACAATCTGGAAGAGGCAGAGTGGTCGATTCGCGGATTGGAAGTGTCGGCGAAGGTGGCAATGTCGCAGGTGCTGATCGACATCGCGCTGGGAGCGGAACCGAAGCGGGTCGTGCAGTTGGCCTTGAGCAAAGTATCGAGCAAGCCGCTGAGGTTCAAGATGGTGAGCGGTGGAACGGCAATGGCAGCCAAAACCAACGGAAGCTCGACCCCGCGACCGGCAAACGGCGCCGGCGCGCGCAGTCGCGCGATGAACGATCCGGTGGTGCAGCGGATGCAGGAGAAGTTTGGCGCTGAGGTTCGCACTGTAATTGACCAGAAAGATCGCGGCTGAAGCGGAGCAGAGTATGGGTGGATTCAACTTGCAGGAGATGCTGGCGCAGGCGCGACAGCAGGCGGAAAAGCTGCAGGAGAAAATGCAGCAGATCACTATCGAAGCTTCTTCGGGTGGCGGCAGCGTCATGGTTCGCATGAGCGGCCAGAAGCAGCTGCAGAGTATCGTCATCGAGCCCGAAGTGGTGAAGTCGGGCGACGTCGAGATGCTGCAGGACCTGGTGATCGCCGCCGTAAATGAAGCCTCGCGCAAAGTGGATGAGGCGTTGAAATCCAGCCTGGGTGGGATGCTGGGAGGAATGGGGCTTCCAGGAATGTAGATCGAGTTCACCATGGAATACCTGCACGGGTCATGAGTGTTTGGTTGGTGAAAATCCGCCGAATTCAACGCGAATTGAGGAAGAAACAACGTGTCCAGGTTCGCCGAGCCCATGGCTCGACTGATTGAAGAGCTCAAGAAACTGCCCGGGGTGGGCAGCAAGACCGCTCAGCGCTTTGCCTTTCATATCCTTCGTGCCAGCGATGATGACGCGGAGTTGTTGTCGGCAGCAATCCGCGACGTGAAGGCGAGCCTTCGCTTGTGCTCGATCTGCAACAACATCACCGACGTTGATCCCTGTACCTATTGCGCCAGCCCTACGCGTAATCAGCGACTGGTGTGCGTTGTAGAGGAACCCACCAATATTGCTGCGATCGAGAAGACCCGACACTACAACGGCGTGTATCACGTGCTACACGGCGCGCTGTCGCCGCTGCACGGGGTCGGGCCAGAGCAGTTGCGCATCAGCAACCTGAGCCGGCGCATGGAATCGGGCGATGTGGACGAGTTGATCCTGGCTACGAATCCCACCATCGAAGGCGAAGCCACCGCAACTTATCTGTCCAGGCTGTTCAAGGCTTCGGGGACGAAGGTGACGCGTATCGCAACTGGGGTACCGGTGGGCAGCGACATCGAGTACGCCGATGAAGTCACCATGCAAAAAGCCATGGAAGGACGACGAGAACTGTAGCAAAAGGCTATTTCTTGCCTGCGATGCCTGTCAGGTATCCGTTGATCTGCTCCTCCCACTCTTTGCCGGCATCTGCATCTCCCTTAGCGAAGCGCTGAACGTGCTCGTTTGCGCCCAGCGCCAGTGCCGTGCGCTCGTACACAACAGTCACAGAAGTTTTCTGCTGACCTTCGCTTGCGAGGCGGATGTCGATCGTCGTGGCCATTACATCGTCCAGCACGTAAGCATATTGAATGTGGCCGGTCGCCAGGTCGAAGGCCGTGTTCACCCACGTGCTCGTCAGTGACCCATGCGCGACCTGAAAGACCATGCCGGCCTGATCTTGTGCCGTGCTGGGGTAAAGGAAGTGCGGATTCCAGCCGGGCGCCCACTTGCGCTCTTCATTCGCGCCAAATAGCGGTGCGGCCTGCTCCAGCGGGGCGTTCACGGTGAAGTGAAATTCTGTGCGGGTGTGCATTGCGGCCGAAGGAGCTGCGGATTCTTGTGCCGCGAGGGAAGCGGTGGCGAGGACACTCACCCCTAGCGCGAGGGTTGCG
>Ga0210391_10005873_pt1 | contig 10100 bp, 6 predicted proteins | sample IncBWC12OmetaG_FD_160573 | JGI IMG/M metagenome (GOLD analysis project Ga0210391, IMG submission 160573) | Forest soil microbial communities from Barre Woods Harvard Forest LTER site, Petersham, Massachusetts, United States - Inc-BW-C-12-O ...
AGGCCATGATCACCGACTTCACCTACGCTTCCCAAAACCTGCCCGTCACGAGGCCCGCCAATGCCTTCGTGTTATCGCAGGCCGCGGCTTACCTGATGCTGTCCCGGGTCTACATGTTCCGGGCGTGTTCGGCCTTTAAGCAGTCCACCGACTTCACCAGCGCCTACCAGGCCGCCATCCAGGTTGTGAACAACGCCGCTTCGTTCGGTACGGGGCTGTTGCAGGATTATGGTCAGGTGGTCGCCCGGGGCAATGATTACAACCAGGAAATCCTGTATTCGGTGGAACGCATCCCCGGGGACCTGAACGACAACGAAGCCACCAGTGGACAGATCGGGGGCGGCAAGGAAAACGACGCCACCAACGACTTCAACGCCGATTATACTTCGGTTCAATCACCCACGCCCACTTCAGGTGTTAAGCCCGTATCGACGAGGACGACCTTGTACGGACGACCCCTGCGCCGCTTCTGTCCCACGGCATGGATGTTCAATACGGCCTTTGCAGACAAGTTCAACGACAGCCGGTACAACAATACCTTCCGCACCGTTTTTCTTTGCTCTACCGCAGGGGGAGGGTTCAACATAGGGGATACGGGCTTCATCCTTGCCAATACCAATGCCCAGGCGGACTCCATGAACGCCATCCCGAAAAAGTATCGCGTAGTGGCCCCCCGCGAATTCTACGTCATCGGCGGGGGATATGCCCAAAACATTTATCCCACGTTAAGTAAATACTCCGACAGCCTGAAGGCCATTCCCAATGACCCCGGCGGACGTCCTTATCCCGTGTGCAAGCTTTCCGAGTGCTACCTCCTGGCCGCCGAGGCCGCCATGCAGGGCGGAAGCGCCGGGGGCACGACCGAGGCTGCGCAGTTGATCAACGTCCTTCGGACCCGGGCTGCCTACCGGCCCGGCCTGCTGCCCTCGGACCTTGCGGCCCGCGTACTGGCCAACCAGATCTCGCCGGCCCAGATCACCCTGGACTTCATCATGGACGAACGTACCCGCGAACTTGCCGGGGAAAGCATCCGCTGGCCCGATCTGGCCATGCGGGGGATACTGTTGGAAAGGGTGCTGGCGGACAATCCCGACGCGGCGCCCAAGATTCAGCCCTACCACGTCCTGAGGCCCATTCCCCAATCGCAGTTGGATGCAACCGATGTTGCGAATAAGGCCGCATATCAAAATCCCGGGTACAATTAAAACTTGACTTGTATGAAACTGAAATATATTTTGCTGTTTTTGGTTTTTAGCGCCTGCGCCAAATACGACAAAGTTGGGATCCTGAACTACGGCAACTATACCGACACCGCCTCCACCCTGAAGTCGACCGCCTCCTTCCCCTTCGGCGTGGAAGTGGATCACGTGAACATGGAAACGAACGGCGTTTATGCGGCCGCGGTGACCAATAACTTCAACATGGTCACCTTCGGCAACGAGCTCAAGAACGGATCCATTATCCAGGCCAACGGGACTCCAAACTATGCCATAGCCGACGCCCTGGTCAGCGCCTGCCAAACCTCGGGGCTTGCCATCGTGGGTCATAACCTGGCCTGGTACCAGCAAACCGCCTTTTCGTACTATACCGGTCTGTCCGCGGCCCCGCCGGCGGGCAACGCCGTCAATATCCTGGGACCCGCGGACCTGAACTATAACCCCGATTTCGACGACGGTGGTTCGGGCACCACGCCGGCTACGCTCGCGTACTGGTGGTTCGGACAAGTGGGTGGGGGAGGCGTCGCCACGTTTTCCCTGGACAGCAGCCCCGGGAACGTAGAGGACGGGACGGCGAGCCTCAAGGCGGTGGTCACAACCCCGGGGAGCGCAGCCTACGAGATCCAGTTCATCAACCAGGACTGGCAGCCGACGCAGGGTACGAACTATGTCATTACCTTCTGGGCAAAGTCCCTGGGCTCGGGATCGATCAACACCATCAACCAGACCCCCAATGCCGGGAGTCCCAATTTTGCTCAGATCACAGTCACCCCCACGGCGGCCTGGACCCAATACACCTGGAACTATACGGCTCCGGCCAATTCGATCCAGTTCGGATTCCAGTTCGGCACGGCCGGGACCTTCTGGATCGATAACGTGTCGATCACCGTGGCGCCTCCCGCGCCGCCCAGTGGCCCCGCCCTGTATGCCTCGGTGGATTCCGCTTTCAAAGGCTGGATCACCGGCGTGGTGGGCAGGTATGCGTCCAGCATCAAGGCCTGGGATGTGCTCAACGAACCCATCACCGACGCCGGCGCCTTCCGCACGGGTGCCCCCGATCCCGTCCACCTGTATTATTACTGGGGCAACGTCCTGGGCAGGGGCTATATGGACAGCGCTTTCGTGTGGGCCCACCAGGCCAACCCCGCGGCGGATCTCTTCATGAACGATTACAACCTTGAATCCATACCGGTCAAACTCGATTCCTTCATCGCCCTGGTGGATACCCTCAAAGCCCACGGGGACCCCATCACCGGCGTGGGCACCGAAATGCACATCGCGTGGAACACCTCCTACGCAGGCATCGACGCGGCCTTCCAAGCCCTGGCGGCCACGGGCCTGAAGGTGCGCATCACGGAGATGGACGTCAAAGTCAATACCGGGCCGTCGGTGGGTTTCGTGTTGAACCCACAAAACGAAGCCTTCCAGGCGGACATGTATCATTACGTCATACAATCTTACCTGAAGAACGTTCCCAAGCCCCAGCAATATGCCATCGAGGTGTGGGGTTTGAACGATCCGAACAGTTGGCTGTATAACAACGGGACTGAGTTCCCTCTTTTGTTCGATTCCGTATATGCGAAAAAACCCGCCTATGCCGGATGTATTAAAGCATTAAAAGGACAGTAGCACATTATTTTTGGGCATGATCATACGTTTCGTTCTCGCCGCTGCGGCCTGCCTCGGTCTCTCCGGGGCGGCCACGGCCCAGCGTGCCAATGCCGCCACACAGGCCGATTGGCGCGCGATGATGGATTCTCTGCATATCGATACCCTGCGGCAGGGGGCGGACGGGAACAACCCTTCCGCTCCCAATGCCGCGAATTACGACGAGTCGCGCGCGAATCCCTATCCTGATTTGCCGGATCCTTTGCGCCTTCGCGACGGGCATCCTGTGACCACGGCTGTCGAGTGGTGGCGTGTGCGTCGTCCGGAAATCGTTTCGGATTTCGATCGGGAAGTGTATGGGCGCGACCCGTCGGGCATTCCGGCGGTTCGGTGGGAAGTCGTCAGCATTACGAACGAAAAGAACGGAGATTATTCGGTTATAACCAAAAAATTGGTGGGCCACGTGGACAATTCGGCATTCCCGGAGGATACCGTGGACATACAGCTCACCCTAAGCACCCCCGCCACGGCCTCAGGGCCGGTGCCGGTTATGATGGAGTTCGGTTTCGTATTTCCCAGGGGTATCCGTTTTCCGACACCGCCCGCCACGGTTTATCCGAATCCCATGCCACCCGGAGCGACAAAAGACGGGGCCAATTATCCCCCCTGGCAGCAGTTGCTGCTGGCCAGGGGCTGGGGATATGCAACCCTGGTGCCCGTGAGCGCCCAGGCCGATAACGGGGCTGGGTTGACCCGCGGCATCATCGGCTTAATGAACCATGGCGCACGCCGCAGCCCGGACCAGTGGGGCGCTCTAAAAGCATGGGCCTGGGCTGCTTCCCGGGCGCTGGATTATTTTGAAACGGATAAGGCGGTGGACGCCAGACAGGTCGGCATCGAGGGACATTCCCGGTATGGGAAGGCGGCTTTGGTCACCATGGCCTACGACAGCCGTTTTGCGATAGGATACATCAGTTCCAGCGGAGAGGCCGGCGCCAAACTTTCCCGACGCAATGCCGGGGAACTCGTTGAAAATGTAGCGTCGTCCGGGGAGTATCATTGGATGGCCGGGAACTTCATCAAATATGCAGGGCCGTTGCACTGGAACGATCTTCCCGTAGACGCCCATGAGCTGATCGCCCTTTGTGCCCCCCGCCCCGTCTTCATCAGCGGGGGATCCAAGGGGGACGGCTGGGTTGACGCCCGTGGAATGTTTATGGCGGCCGTGGCCGCGGGCCCCGTGTATGAGCTCCTGGGCCGTCACGGCTTGGGCACCACGCACTTTCCGGCGGCCGGTGTTCCTCTCATCAGCGGGGAAATTGCATGGCGCCAACACTTCGGTGGACATACTCCCGTTAATAATTGGCCCACCTTCCTGGAATTCGCTTCACGGTATATCCACCTTCATCCGGTGGCGATCCATTTGCCCTATCAAGACCCTCGCTTACCTCTGGAAACGCGTGTCCACGACCTGATTTCACGCATGTCCCTTTCGGAGAAAGTCAGTCAGATGATGAACGACGCGCCACCCATCGGGCGTCTGGGCGTACCCCGCTATGAATGGTGGAGCGAAGCCCTGCACGGCGTCGCGCGCTCGGGCACGGCCACCATCTTTCCGGAGCCCATCGGGATGGCGGCCACTTTCGATGACAGCCTGGTCCACCAGGTGGGTTCGGCCATTTCGGACGAAGCCAGGGCCATGTACAACGCCGCCGTGCGGGAAGATTATCGCCAACGGTTCGGAGGCCTTACCTTCTGGACCCCCAACATCAACATCTTCCGCGACCCCCGCTGGGGCAGGGGCCAGGAAACCTACGGGGAAGACCCCTTCCTCACGGCACGGATGGGCGTGGCCCTGGTCCGCGGGATGCAGGGGGATGACCCTCATTACCTGAAGATCGCCGCGTGCGCCAAGCACTACGCCGTGCACAGCGGCCCCGAAAAATTGCGCCACGTGTTCAATGCGGTGGCTTCGCCGCATGATTTGTGGGACACGTACCTGCCTGCTTTTCACGCGCTCGTGACAGACGCGCACGTCGAGGCGGTGATGTGCGCGTATAATCGCACCAATGACGAAGCGTGCTGCAGTAATACGTTCCTCTTGCAGGACGTTCTTCGTGATCAATGGCATTTTAAGGGGCATATCGTTACCGATTGCGATGCATTACAAGATATTTATGAAGGTCATAAGCTGGCGCCTGATCGCGTCCATGCCGCTGCACTGGCACTGCAAAGAGGAGTTAACCTGAATTGCGGCGATACTTATGGCGCATTGACCGATGCGGTTGCCCAGGGATTGGTTACGGAATCACTTTTAGATTCTTCCTTGGCCGTGCTGTTGCGCACGCGCTTCCGACTTGGGATGTTCGACCCGTCCACACCGTTCGATCACATACCGGCTTCCGTCATCAACTCCCCGGCTCACCGCGCGCTGGCGCTGGACGCGGCCCGCAAGTCGCTTGTGCTGTTGAAAAACAACGGCGTCCTCCCCCTGAAGGACAACCTGGCCACGTATTTCCTCACGGGACCCAATGCCGCGGCCACCGATGTGCTCCTTGGGAATTACTTCGGCGTCAACCCCAACCTCGTCACCATCCTGGAAGGCCTATCGGGACACATCCGCCCGGGGAGCCAGCTCCAATACAAGCAAGGCATCCTCCTGGACCGCGAAAACATCAACCCCATCGATTGGACCACAGGAGACGCGCGGAGTGCCGACGCGTGCATCGTCGTCCTGGGGATTTCGGGTTTGTTGGAAGGAGAAGAAGGGGAGTCGATTGCCTCCCCCTCAGCCGGAGACCGGCTGGACTATAACATCCCGGCCAACCAAATCGAATTCCTGCGGAAGATCAAGGTGGGCAATCCCCATCCCGTCATCGCGGTGATCACTGGGGGCAGCCCCATGAACCTTTCCGAAATCCAGGACCTGGCCGATGCGGTGTTGCTCGTGTGGTACCCCGGAGAAGAAGGGGGGAATGCCGTCGCGGACGTGCTCTTCGGGCGCGTGTCGCCCTCAGGAAAGCTGCCGGTTACTTTTCCCAAATCGTTCGACCAGCTCCCGGCGTATACCGATTATGGAATGAAAGGCAGGACCTACCGTTACATGGACTCCGTGCCCATGTATCCCTTCGGGTTCGGCCTGAGCTATACGACCTTCGCCTTTTCGGGTCTTCACGCCTCGCGGTCCGCGGTAGACGTGACCGTTAGGAACACGGGCCCTATGGCCAGCGATGAGGTCGTACAGTTGTACCTGACGTATCCGGACGTGCCGGGGGCGCCGCGATATGCGCTGAAGGGGTTCAAGCGTCTCCACCTAGGCGTTGGCGAACATCGTCTGGTGCATTTTGCGATGACCCCGGAAATGCTGGCGTTGGTGAATGACGCGGGACAATCGTATGTGCCGTCCGGGCGATTGGTGATCAATGTTGCCGATGCATTGCCGTCGGCGCGGAGTGCGGCGTTGGGCGCGACGCCACCGGCGACCGCCACATTGCCGTGAGGGGCGCAACGCCACCGGCGACCGCCACATTGCCGTGAGGCGCGCGGGGCGCCAAATCTTATATTTGCAAATGATGATGGAACAAACGATGCGCTGGTTCGGGCCCAACGACCCCGTCCGCCTCTCCGATATACGCCAGGCCGGATGCACCGGCGTGGTGACCGCACTCCACCATATCCCGGTAGGGGAAGTATGGCCCGTGGAAGAAATCCGGCGTCGCCATGACGAGGTTGCCGCGGCCGGCCTGACGTGGACCGTCATCGAAAGCCTCCCCGTGCACGAGGACATCAAAAAGCAAAGTGGCTTCTATCGCCTGTTTATTGAAAACTACAAGCAAAGCCTTCGCAACGTCGCGGCCTGCGACCTCAAGGTCGTGACGTATAACTTCATGCCCATCCTGGACTGGATGCGGACGGACATATCCTGGCCCGTGGAGGACGGGAGCCTTGCCCTGCGGTTTGAAAAAGCGGCATTCATTGCATTTGACCTTTTCCTGCTAAAAAGACCCGGCGCGTCGTATTCTGAGGCTGAAGTGGCCGCGGCGCGGGAGCGCTTTGCAATTATGACGGCTTCGGAAAAGGAAACGCTTTACCGCAATGCCCTGCTCGGCCTCCCGGGCAGCGAAGAGCGATTCACCGAAGAAGCGATCCTGGCGGCGCTCCGCACATACGATGGGATAGATGCAGCCCGGTTGAAGTCACATCTTTTTCATTTCCTTCGCCAGGTCGTCCCTGTCGCCGAAGAGGTCGGTTTGAAAATGGCCATCCACCCCGACGATCCCCCTTTCCCCATATTGGGCCTGCCCCGTATCGTCAGCACGGAAGCCGACGCCTCCGAACTGCTTTCGGCGGCGCCTTCCCCGGCTAATGGGCTTTGTTTTTGTACGGGGTCCTATGGGGTCCGGGCGGACAACGACCTCGTGGGGATGGTGCAACGCCTGGGCGACGCGATCCATTTTATCCATCTGAGAAGCACGCGCCGCGACGCTTCCGGTAATTTTTTCGAGGCCAATCACCTCGACGGGGACGTCGACATGTACGCCGTCGTGCGGGAGTTGACGCTCATGGCCCGGCGGCGGGGCGTGTCCATTCCCATGCGCCCCGACCACGGCCACCAGATGCTGGACGACTTGCATAAGAAAACGTACCCTGGATACAGCGCCATCGGGCGGCTCCGGGGCCTGGCCGAACTCCGCGGTCTGGAGTTGGGCATTATAAAGTCGATGGAATAAATTTCTCCTGCGTCAGCGACAAACGGATCGTAATCGTATCCGGCAAATTCTCCGCCGGAAGGCGGCAGACCCGCCCCGAAAGGACGCTCAGGTTCGCCAGCTCGAGGCTGTCACATCCTCCGAAAAAAACGGTAGCGCGGCCGCTTTGGTCGGTACTGAAATAGGTCACGTTGGACAGGACCGAATAGGGCTTGCGCAGGGCCTTGATGGTAAACTGGGGGAGGGGCGTACCCGCCGAGTCGAAGACATGGAAAAATACGGTGTGGGCGGGGCTTTTGTACGTGGAAAAAGAAACCGTCCGGACAAAAGAGCATTGTCCTTCGGTTAGCGGGGGCTTGGATGGGTCGTATAGCTCCTGAACCCCGGAAGTATCCTTCCCCGGCTGATTGCAAGCGCAACAAGCCAGGATAAAAGTTAGCAGAAATGGCTTCACAGAACGGATGTTGGTGTTTGCGCGGAAGCGCTACAATGGCCAAACTAGCGCTTCCGCGCAAACTTCGCTAATTCGACCTACGGTCCGGCCCCTTCGGGGCCCCCATTCGGGCGACCTTCGCCGACCGCCACTGGCGGTCGTCTCGGTCCGCCGCTTGCGCGGCCCCCTCCGGCGCGTCTTTGACAACGCATTTTACGCATTATTTAGGAACTTTAGCGCAAAAAATATGCGTTGGCTTTGCCTGCTTATCCTACTGGCGTCCTGCGGGGGCGGGAGCCCTGAAACCCCCGTCGCGGCCCCGGTTTCCAACCCCCAAATGGCATTTTCCATCCTGGCAGTACTGCCCCATGATTCAACCTCCTTTACCGAAGGCCTGGAGCTCCACGATTCTACCCTGTACGAAAGCGCGGGCAATTATGGAGAATCGGCGCTCGACGCCTATAATGTGCGCAGCGGCCGGCTCGTGAAACGGATTCCGTTGGCCGCAGACCAATTTGGCGAGGGCATCACCGTCCTTGGCGACAGGCTTTACCAATTGACATACAAAGAGCACAACGTCTTCGTCTACCACTACCCCGACCTCAAACTTCTCAAGACCGGCTATTGGGCGCACCAGGGGTGGGGGATGACCAACGACGGGACATACCTGATCACGGACGACAGTACAGACAAACTATATTTCATCGATCCAGGCACCCTGAAGGAAACAAAGGCATTAAGTGTCACCGACGTGTCGGGACCCGTCTTTGAACTGAACGAACTTGAATACGTAGACGGCCGGATTTATGCCAACCGCTGGCATACCAACCTGATTTACCGAATAGACCCCCAATCCGGTAGGGTAACCGGGATGGCAGACCTGGGGGACCTTTTCGCCCAGATGGGCCTGTCCTTCCACCCGGGTGACGGGGAGGACGTCATGAACGGGATCGCCTACGATCCTAAGACCAAGACCTTTATCGTCACGGGTAAGCGCTGGCCCAGGGCATTCGAGGTCCGATTTAACTAAAGGAAGGCCACGCAACGGACATGCACCAAAAACCGTATATAGGTGCATGAGTGATACATTACACCACCAGGATCTCGATACCCTCGTGCGTGAGGGTTTCACGGAATACTTACCTCATATTTCCGTGGATTCCGTCATTTTCTGCTTCCACGACGACCGACTGAAAGTATTGCTCCTTCGCATGAAAGATCAGCCCCTGTACGCTTTACCCGGGGGTTATGTAGGTCGGGACGAAAGCGTGGACGAGGCCGCGCACCGCATCCTCGAGGAAAGAACGGGACTCAGGGACGTATACCTGGAACAATGCGGGACCTTCGGGGACCGGGACCGGACAGGGTCTGACCGGGGCCGTACCCTGTTCGAATCATTAGGGGTAGACGTACCGGAGGACAGTTGGATGCTGGACCGCTTTATTTCTGTGGCCTATTACGCCCTCGTCAACCATGCCGTGGCCAAACCCCAACCCGGATTCTTCGAGACCGAATGCCGCTGGAGCCCCATTGGGGAGTTGCCCGAGCTCGTGTTCGACCATCGGCAGATCATCCGGAAGGCCCAGGATAGCCTTCGAATAGCCCTGGATCACAAGCTGGTGGGCTCCAATTTACTGCCAGAGACCTTTACGATGAACGAGCTTCAGCGCCTTTGTGAGGCCATCCTGGGGAGGCCCCTTTTACGGGCTAATTTCCAACGGAAAATGCTCAGCCTGGATATCCTGGAACGACTGGATAAACGTTTTGGGGGAGGAGCGCATAAGGCGCCCTACCTATACCGGTTCCAGAACGGGACGCACGCCTAGTATTTCGAAGGTTCTCCGGGCTTGGGCGTGGACTTCTCGATAAATGTCCGCAGATTATTAGTCGCCTCGACCAGATCGGGCTTCCGCAGATAGAGCATATGCCCGCTGCGGTACCCCTCCCAGAAAAGCCGATCCTTCAACTTCCCTCCGGGATCGAGCTGCCATAGGCTATACTTCGCGTTGAAGTAATCGCAAGCCCCGTCGTAATACCCCGATTGGATCAACAGGTGCAGGGAAGGATTTTCGGCCAGGGCCTGGCGCAGGTTCTCCCCCGTATGGTCGTTTTTATTATCCCAGGGAAACACAG
>Ga0210391_10005874_pt1 | contig 10099 bp, 6 predicted proteins | sample IncBWC12OmetaG_FD_160573 | JGI IMG/M metagenome (GOLD analysis project Ga0210391, IMG submission 160573) | Forest soil microbial communities from Barre Woods Harvard Forest LTER site, Petersham, Massachusetts, United States - Inc-BW-C-12-O ...
CGCGGCCTGCTAGTTCCCGATCCAACCAGGGCGAGGGTAAAAGGAATTGTAAAGAAAATGTCGTTGCCTCCGGAAGGGATCGGCATAGAATTCCGCCCCGAAGGGAGGCAAGAACCTATGCGCCGACTAGGCAAGATCGATACCTGGACCTTTGACAAGAACACGCCCCATGCCAGGTTGAACGGGGGAAAAACAGCCGAGGTTAAACTGAAGCGGTTTCAGGGTAGACGGACGACCCCGCGCTGTTGAGAAATGTTCGCTACTGAGGCGCGCCGCGGAATGACGGGTTTATTATGATGCCGCGGGTCTATAATGACCCAATCGGTACGGGGTGCGGCATGCGGTCCCTTAAGATTCGCTCCGATTCTTCCAGGCTCCTTGCGTTCCTTCTCGCCTTTTCCTCGCTTTCGCTCGCAGGGAATGCTCCAGCGGCGAAAATTACGCCGAAGACGCGCCAGGAAATCATCCATGCCTTCAGCGATGAGCTGGTATTCATACGGACGAATTTTCCGATGGGGAAGTCAGGGCTGAAACTGAAGAACGGGACCACCACGCCTAACGGGCAGGAATTGCAGCAATTGATGGCGCTCTGGGGGCCAGCGGCCAAACCAGGCGATCGAGCCCGCATCAGCACCATAGTGATCAAAGACGATCACATCCATTTTGAGATCAATGGCGGTCCGGTGAGGTGGAAGTGGTACCAGCATGTTCATCTGGATGCGGGTGTGAGTGCGCAAGAGATTTCGCCGGGGGATCCCTCGGCCAACGCGCGCGGGTCATACGTCGATCTCTACTTCGACAAGTATGTGCCGGATCTAACGGGACCGGAGCTGAAACAGTTGCTGCGCCCGGTATTTGATTTCGACTCGAAGACCGGGGTCGAGGCCTATCTGGAAACGGTTTCGCCGCAGGTCAGAGATGCCATCAAGAATCACCATGTGCTGGTGGGAATGAATCATGACATGGTGCTCTATGCCAAGGGACGCGCTCCGAGGAAGGTGCGCGAGCGCGCTGACGATGTGGAATATGAAGAATGGATCTACGGCGAGCCGCCGCAGGACGTGGATTTTGTGCGCTTCGTGGGCGACGAGGTGGTGCGCGTCGAGACCATGAAGGTGGATGGGCAGAAGATCGTGCGGGTCGACAAGGAAGTGGATCTGGGAACGACGGTCGCGAAACAGACAGAGCGGCCGGCAACTGCGCCCACGTTGAGGCGTCCGGGAGAAGAGATGCCGCAGTCGAGTCCGGCTAACCCTTCGACCATGCCGCCGGTGGCGCCGCCGGCTCCGCCATCCGGGCCGGGATCAGACCCGGGGCCGCAGATGGAAGTGGCGACACCGGCGACGAACTAGGAGCGAAACTTTACAAAAATGACGGCGTGCTTCACGACCGGGGTGAAGCTTCTGCTATCGACCTTCCACGCCTCGACCCTCTAAACTATTAATGTGAAGATTGCCCTCGGCCAGATCAACCCCACGGTGGGGGACTTCTCTGGCAATGCTGCCAAGATCATTCAGTTTGCGGTGCAAGCACGGAGCGCTGGTGCCGGCCTGATTCTTTTTCCCGAGCTTGCTGTCAGTGGCTATCCGCCGCGCGACCTGGTGGAGCGGCCGTCGTTTGTGGCGCGCGGGTTCGCGACGGTGGAGCGGATCGCCGCCGAAACGCAAGGCATCGCCGTCATCTGCGGGACGGTTACGCCCGCCCACGCCGACTCAGGCAAGAAGGTGATGAACTCCGCCGCACTGCTGCGCGATGGGCACGTCGAATTTATTCAGTCGAAGATGCTTTTGCCGACCTATGACGTCTTCGACGAGATGCGCAACTTTGCTCCCGCGAAAAGCCAGCAGCTTTTTAACTTCTGCGGCAAGCAGATGGCATTGACCATTTGCGAAGACGCGTGGAACGACAAACGTTTTTGGAACCGGCGGATGTATGGCGTCGACCCGGTGGAAGAGCTGGTGCGGGTGGGCGGAAATTTCGTGCTTAACATTTCCGCGTCGCCGTTTTGGCTGGGCAAGCGCGAGTTGCGGCGCGACATGCTGTCTGCGATTGCGCGCAATCAGAAAGTTCCCGTCGCTATGGTCAATCAGGTGGGAGGCAACGACAGCCTGGTTTTTGATGGATCGAGCCTGGTGATTGCTCCGGACGGGACGGTGATCGCGCAGGCGAAGTCGTTCGAGGAGGACCTGATCTATTTCGACTCGGAGCAATTGAGCGGCGACATGCATGCCCAGATTGCCGGTGAAGAGGCGAGCGCCTATGAAGCACTGGTCCTCGGTACGCGGGACTATGTTCGCAAATGCAGTTTCAAGCGGGCGATTGTCGGACTGAGCGGAGGCATCGATTCGGCGCTGACGGCATCGATTGCGGCGGACGCGCTTGGACCGGAGAATGTGATCGGCGTAGGCATGCCGGGCCCTTATTCAACGCGGGGATCCATTGACGATGCGCGCGAGTTGGCCGAAAACCTCAAACTTCGTTTCGAATTGCTTTCGATCGACGAAATCTACAAAGTGACGCGGCGCACGCTGGCGCCGGTGTTTGGCGGAATGCCGGAGGATGTCACTGAAGAAAATATACAGTCGAGGGCGCGTGGATTGCTGCTCATGGCGATGTCGAATAAATTCGGCGCGCTGGTGCTTTCGACAGGCAACAAGAGCGAACTGGCGGTCGGCTATTGCACGCTCTACGGCGATATGGTGGGAGGATTGGCGGTGATTTCGGACGTGCCGAAGACGATGGTGTATCGGCTGTGCGCATATGTGAATTCGCGGCGCAAGGTAATACCGGAGGCGACGATTGAGAAGCCTCCATCCGCGGAGTTGCGCGCGGACCAGAAGGATTCCGATTCGCTGCCACCTTACGATGTGCTCGATACGATTCTGGAAGACTTTGTGGAGGACTTGGCGTCGGCCGAGCAGATTGCTGGCGTGCACAATTTTGATCTGGAGCTGGTGCGACGCGTGATACGGATGATTGAGCGCAGCGAATATAAGCGTCAGCAGGCGGCTCCGGGCATCAAGATTTCGGCTAAGGCGTTTGGGTATGGGAGAAGATTTCCGATTGCGGCGAAGTCGGAAGTCTAAGTCGGGATGCGGTTCGCGGCAAAATGCAGATCCCTCGCTTCGCTCGGGATGACAACCCTGGAGTGGGATGACAACTCTGAGAATTTAGTCTCCTCTGCCTTTCGCGCGAATGACAACTGCGCCCGATTTTGTAACAATCGAATTTCAATCGAAAACCAAATTATGACGCGTATTCATCGCACTTTGCTCGCTCTTCTTTTTCTGTCCGGCGTTGCCGTTGCTCAACCCGCTCCCACGCTGCAGACCAGACCGGCGGCGAAACCAGCTGCTACGGCGGCGGTCGCGACCGTTCTTCCGAGCGAAGACACGGTCAACGCATTCTTGTTTCAGATGTTCGGTTACGATGCGACCATCACTTGGAAAGTGGGCGATATTCGTCCGTCTGAAGTTCCGGGGCTGGCGGAGGTTACGATCACTGTGAATAATGCCCAGGGCTCGAATCAGAATCGGTTGCTGATCAGTTCGGACGGGAAACATGCGATTACGGGCGACGTGCTGCCTTTTGGCGCGAAGCCGTTTGAGGAAGCCCGCGCGACGTTGGAAAAGGGCGTGAACGGTCCGGCGAAGGGTCCAGCAAAAGCGGCGGTTACGATTGTAGAGTTCAGCGATATGCAATGCCCGCACTGTGCGAAGGCCGCTCCTGGAATTGAACAACTGCTGGCGCAGGAGCCGGAAGCGCACTTTATTTTCCAGAATTTTCCTCTGCCCATGCATGACTGGGCGGACAAAGCGGCGGACTATGTGGATTGTGTTGGGCGAGCTTCGAATGATGCGGTCTGGAAATTTATTCAGAAGACATTTGACGACCAGGCGAATATCACAGCGTCGAACGCGGATGAGAAGTTGAAGGCCATCGCCACCGCATCGGGCGTGAATGGGGACGAGATCGCGGCCTGCGCCGCTAAGGCCGACACTCTGGTCAAAGTCCAAACTTCTCTCGCGCTGGGAAGAGCGGTAGGGGTAACGGGCACTCCGACGCTCTTCGTCAATGGACGCAACGTGCCGGGCGGTGCGCCCGTTGAGCTGCTGAAGAAAATTGTGGACTTCGAGGCAGGACAGAAATAAAGCATCGGGTGGTCCAGTGATCGGGCCATCGGGTGATCGAAAAATCTAAAATCGGAAAATCCTTGCCGTTCAGATCACCCGATTTGTTTACTTCAGCCAGATCTCTGGGGCTTCGGGGCGGTCGGGACTGCGGACTACGTGGGGCGTGATCAGGATCAGGAGTTCGTCATGCTCTTCCTGTTTGGTGCGCTGTGAGGTCAAGAGGCCCAGGCCGGGAATCGTAGAGAATGTTGGCAGGCCGGTCAGCGTGCGCGCATCGGAGTCGGTGATCATTCCCGCTACAACCGCCGGTTCGCCCTCCTTCACTAGAATTCCGCCTTTATATTCGCGATTGAGAATGTCGGGAATGCCGTTGCTGGATACGGTTCCCAGAGTGCGGAATTGGATCTCTAACTCGAGCGCGATGTCGGAATTGTTGTGAACCAGCGGCTTCGCCTTGAGCGTGAGTCCGATGTCTTCATAACTGACCGACGGGAACGGCGCCGTATAGGACTGATTGCCGACGACCGACGCGATGGCTGGGTTGTTGTAGATGGGCGCGAAACTGGCGTTGAGGATGGGATAGCGCTGTCCGAGCTTGAACGTCGCATCTTTGTCCTGCGACGCGCGCAACTGGACGTGATCGATCTGGCGGACGGAGCTATCGTTCATGGTGAGCGCGGCGGACAACTGGTCGAGACTCAGGCCCATGAAGGTGAGGCCCCCGCCGAAGGTCGCAAGCGGCTGGCTGAAAATTGAATTCTGCTGGCCTTGCAATTGCGCCAGCAGAGCGGAGATGGTCGAATTGCCGGCCTGATTGATGCCACCGGAGGCGATCAGCTGGTTGATCAGGGCCTGTATGTTTTGGCCGCCGGCCAGACCCGCGAGGGCCGCCAGTGGAATATTAAAAAGATTGAAAGTGTCCGGAACATGCAGGCCGATGTTGCTCATGTAGGTGTGACTGACCTGAAAGACTTGCAGGTCGAGCATCACCTCCGGGCGTTCGCCGTTGAGCTGGCCGAGAAACTCGGTGGCGGCTTCGAGCGCCACCTTTGGGCCGCGTAGCGTGATTGTGCTCGATGCGGAGTTGAGGCTGACGAGTTTGAACTCGAAGAGCGTTCGCAGTGAATTCAGCAGTTCGTTGAGATCCTGCGCCGAGTTGTTACCCGGAATATAAAACGAACGCAGGCCCATGCGATCGTAGACGCGATGATTCTCGGGATTGTCGACGGCGGTGAAGAGAACCTTGTCGTCGAGCGCGACGCTAAAACTCTTGGTGACGGCGGAGGCGGCGCGGATGGCGGTTGCGAAATCGGTGTTTTCGAGTTCGAAATTTACATGGCGGGTAGGGAAGCCGTCGTCGAAGATTACGGTGAGTCCGTAGCTGGTGGCGACTGCCGTGATCAGACCGCGCGAATCGCCGCGATAGTGGAAATCATGGAGGCCGTCGATCGGCTGGATGGTGAGCGAGCTGGCGCTGTCAACGACCCGCGGTGCTTCGGCCGTATGCACGGGGACTGGTCCAAGAGCATCGCGGATGCGCTGCTCGACGAATTCATTTTGTGGGTCGAGGTTGAGCGCGGCGCGGAACTCGGCCAACGCTTCAACGGGCTGTCCGCCGAGTAGATCGTTGTTGCCGCGCTCGAGATGAAGGCCGGCGAGGTGCTGGCGGGTGAATTCGCGCGCCGTGAGGTACTCGACATTCTGGGGAACAAGGCGAGCGGCTTCCTGGAATTGGTAAAAGGCCTCGTCGAGATTTTGCGGATTGTCGGTCTGCGATTTTTCAAGTTTGAGGCCGCGGGCGAAAGCCTGGCGGGCGGCTTTCAAGTCTTTTGATGGACCATGGCAACGGGGCGCGCTGCCGGAGTTGGAGCAGAGGGGAAGAGCGGAGGCCGGTGGCGCCGCGGATGGCTCGGTGGCAGCGGTTGGACTGTCCGCAGCGAAGCACACTGCGGCCAACAACCAAAACATTCCTGCTAACTGCCATCGCATAGTAACTACTATAGAATGCCTGGCTCTGGCTGTCTTGCAAGCGAAATACTCGGAAGGGAACTACGGTCGTAACGGGCGCGGAAGCAGTGGGGGGGATCCCCTCGGAAGCAGTCCAACGGCCCACGCCCAGACCAGAAACGAGACCAACGCCAAAACACCCAAGGCGCGGAATTTCCCCAGAAGGTTTCCCTCGGGATGGAGTCGTTTGTATTCCCGCCGAAGCCGTTCGGTACCTGGGCCAATGCCACCAAATCCAGAGAGAATTGCGGTTCTTTGGAAAGTTGCCGGTTGACCTTTCCTGTCATTTCGAAAAAAAGACTAGCGTTCGGCCAAACACACGCACTAACGAGCATATCAAGGCGGCGGTTCCGATCATGAGTCGAGGAAGAGTCACTCCTAACAACCCTAGCGCAGCATCAGGCGTTCGATGCGCGTGGCGCGGCCGGTCTGATCGTCGCAATCGATGACGACTCCGCACAGGCGAACATCGCCATTGGCGGCCTCAAAGCGCGCGGGCATGCCGGTCAAGAAGCGCTCGATCACCAATTCTTTTTTCACTCCGATGACGCTGTCGTAAGGGCCGGTCATGCCAACGTCGGTAAGGTAGGCAGTGCCCTTGGGCAGCAAGTTTTCGTCGGCGGTGGGGATGTGCGTGTGCGTGCCGACGACCGCGGTGACTCGGCCGTCAAGATACCATCCGAAGGCGACCTTTTCGGAGCTGGCCTCGGCGTGGAAATCGACGAAGACGATCTTCGCCTTGATCTCTTCGAGAACCCGATCGGCGAAACGAAAGGGATCATCGCTGGAGCCCATGAAGACGCGCCCCTGAAGATTCAGGACGGCGTAAGCAACGTTGTTTTTCTGGCCTTCGTAGACTCCCCAGCCGGGCAAGCCTTGCGAAAAGTTTGCCGGACGCAGCAGGCGGCGGGCGGGGCTATGCGGGTTGCCATCGGCCATCTGAAAATATTCGATGATCTCGCGTTTATCCCAGACGTGATTGCCGGTGGTCATGACATCGATGCCGAGATCGAAGAGTTCTTCGGCGAGCGAGGGAGTGATTCCGAAGCCAGCGGCGGCGTTTTCGCAGTTGGCGATGACGAGATCGACGGCGTGCTGCCGGCGGAGTTCGGGGAGGCGATCTTTTACGATCGCTCGCCCGGGACGGCCGAAAATGTCGCCGATGAAAAGAATTTTCAAGGTTCGATGGTATCACGCTGAAAAGGATGCTGGTCGAGCACCGGCAAACGGCAATCGGCTACTGGCTGGCGATTTCAGCGGTTTTGAGGAAATCGTAATTTCCGGACGGATTCAGAATTATGTTCCGAATCCGGCTGGTGTGCACGAGCACGTTATCGAAGTACCACAGGTTGATCGATGGCACATCCTGCGCCAGAATTTGTTGCACTTCAGCATAGAGTTTCTTGCGCGTATTCTGATCGGTTTCGCGTTGCGCTTCGTTGATCAGGGTATCAATCCGCGGATTGGAGTAAAAACTCCGGTTGCGCCCCGCTGGTGGAAAGTTGCGTGAGTGAAAAACGGCGTCAAAAATGTCGGGATCTTCGATCCCGCCGGTCCAGCGCAGTGAATAGAGCTGGAAGGCGCCGCTGGTGACATCCGCAAAAAATGTAGCGAACTCGAAAGTGCGAATGTCGAGCGCAATCCCGACGGCGCGCAATTGCTGTTGCATGACAGCGACCATGAGGCGGGTGTTTTCGTCGGTGCCGGTTTTCATGGTGAGATGAAAGCGCACGCCGTTCACGGCTGGATGTCCGGCCGCATCGAGCAGTTGGCGAGCCTTGCCCGGGTCGTAATCGTAGTGGGTCACGTCATCGTTGTAGGCCCAGCTTTGACGCGGCAGAATGCTGTAGGCAGGCTGGACCTGATTGCGCCACAAGTATTCCATCATCGGTCGACGATCCAAGGCGTAGGCAATTCCTTGCCGAACTCGTACATCTTTCAAGATAGGATCGCGCAGGTTGAAGGCCAGGTAGGCTAGCCTGGTACCGGGCGCATGCTGGACCACGAGAGAAGGATATTGTTCGAGGGTGAGTACGGTGTCAGGCGTCATCGACGAGTTGCTGGTGATGTCGGCGCTGCCTTTGCGCAGCTCGAGGGCCTGCGTGGTGGCATCGGGAACAACGGCGAAACGCACGCGGGCGAGATGCGGGATTTCGTCCCAGTAAGCGTCGTTGCGTTGCAGGATTACTTCTTTGTCCGTTTCTGCGCTGACAAATTTGAAGGGTCCGGTTCCGATCGGTAGGCGCGTGATCTCGTCGAGCGACCCATAGGGCACGATCCCAATCGCTCCCTCCGAGAGATTCCACAGCAAGCCGGCCCATGGTTCTTTCAGGCGGAACACTATGGTCAATTCATCGGGCGTTTCGATTCGATCGACGAAACGGTACGTCGAAGTCTTGGTGCTGCGAATCTTGCCTTGGAGCAGAGAATCGAACGTCCACTTTACGTCACGAGAGGTGAGCGGCTGTCCATTGTGAAATGTCACTCCGCGATGCAGGTGGAAGATGTAGGTCAGCGGATCGGGGATTTCCCAACGCTCGACCAGCCCAGGCTGAACATTGAAGTGGTCGTCGCGCGTCAACAGCGCATCGAAGATGAGTTCGTCAATGCGTTCCGAGTACGCATCGATTCCGACGCGCGGATCGAGGTTCGTGGGGCTGCTCTCGATGATCATGACCAGCGTGTTGGGGTCGGGAGGCTGCGAGCAGGAGAGCAGTGGCCCCACAACGGCGCAGAGCATCAAGAAAATAGTTGTCATCCCGAGCGAAGCGAAGGACCTGCTCCGAGCCTGGGCCGCCCGCACTGCTGCGCTACGCATAGGAAATCTTCCCCAGGATTGCCGGCCGCTTCGCTCCCGTCGCCGATGGTACGTTGCCTGGTCGGCGTTGCCAGGTCTCGTGGGCAAGCAGGGCGAAAGCGACGGCCTCTTTCGCTTCTGCCGGAACACCGAATTCGTCGGAGAAATGCAAGCCGATGCTTAGCGGAGCGACGGCTTCTTGCAGCATCGCCATCAGCGTCGAGTTTTTCGCGCCTCCGCCGGAGACGATCATCTGGCGGCCGCCGGGCTTGCCTCGAGCGGTGGTGGCTAGAGGAATGAATTTCGGCATGACGAAGCGCCGTAGTGCATCAGCCATCGATCTTGCCGTCAATGCAGTAGCCGTGGCAACCACGTCGGGCTTGGCAGCGCCGTGGCAGAGTTGAAGAAAACGGCTGAGGTATTCGCGGCCGAATTCTTCGCGGCCGGCGGTGCGAGGAGGCTTGTGCCGAAAAAATGGCGCGCGCAACAGTTGGGTGATTACGTGATCGAGAACGCGGCCGGATGCGGCTATTCTGCCGTTGCGGTCGTAGCGTTTTTTGAACAACTCTTCCATCACCGCATCGATGACCATGTTGCCGGGGCCGGTGTCGAAGGCAATTAACTGGTCGAGCGATGCTCCGGCTGGAATTGCGGTGAGATTTGCTATGCCGCCGATATTCTGTGCGACGCGGCTGACAGTCGGATTGCGATAAAGAAGATAGTCGAGGAAGGGGACGAGGGGCGCGCCTTTTCCTCCGGCAGCCATATCGGCGGGACGGAAATCAGAGACTACGGGCACACCGAGCCGAGAGGCGATCACGGCGGCTTCGCCGGTCTGCCAGGTGACTGCTAATTTGCGTCCAAGAAATTGCTGCGGGCTGCCTTGATGGTAAAGCGTCTGGCCGTGACAACCGATGAGGTCGATTTTTACGCGATGCTGGCGCGCGGTTTTCGTTAGCGCTTCGGCGTAGAGTTCGCCGAGAAGAAAGTTCAGGCGAGCGAGGTCGGCGACGCGGGCTAATTCAGCATTCATCATCGCCAGGATTGTGCGGCGTACCCGGGCGGGGAAGGGATATTGCTCGCGAGCTAGAAGTGTGAAGGTGGCGCGGTGGTTCTGACGCGACGACGATCTCGCGCGGGGTCCGGCCGGCTCGGAGGCAAA
>Ga0210391_10005875_pt1 | contig 10098 bp, 6 predicted proteins | sample IncBWC12OmetaG_FD_160573 | JGI IMG/M metagenome (GOLD analysis project Ga0210391, IMG submission 160573) | Forest soil microbial communities from Barre Woods Harvard Forest LTER site, Petersham, Massachusetts, United States - Inc-BW-C-12-O ...
GCTAGCGAGACCGCGATTTCGACTACGACTAGCGCTAAAGCTACGCCGCCAAGTTTGGCTACGTCGCCGAGCAGGAAGCGCGAGCCGAGCAGGACGATGCCGGTCTTCAGCCAGAATTCGTAGGTGGCGACGCCGGGCTGGAAAAGTTTGGGGACGCCTACCGTGTTGCCGATTGCCAGGCCGATGATGATAGCCCACAGAACGTACTCGATGTTCGGGAGCGTGAGGTGATGCGCTTTGCCATAGGTGGCGATGGAGCGCTCGATGATTCTGCCGGCGTAGCCGACCGCGGCCAGGAGCAGCAGGCCGGGGATCAGGCCGGCGGCTCTCTTTAAGAAGTTTTCGGTTGCGGGTGCGTCGAGTACGATGGAGCTGGCCATGCTGTGATGTCCTCCTGAAATTTTTGGCGCCGTTGGTGGCGGCAACGGCAAAGGCAAAGGCAACATCAAGAACGCCCGCCTAAAAAAGCAGGCGGACGCTACCCTTCGAACCGGTACCGCCGGTTCTCGGGCTGAATCGCCCTGTAGGGCGATTCACAAATTCACAAACGGCATCGTCAAAGGCCTCATCCCGCAATGACGGGATAGCCGCTACAGAGTCAAAATCTTGGGTGCGCGCTACCATGGGACATGCTTGATCCAGCCGATCCAGATGGCGAACGAGAGAGCCAGGGCTAGGATTACGGCCCAGCTGTCTAGCGATAGGATCGGCGATGGTTTGGTCGGCTTCACGTCGCGCCTCTGTTCCTCGGCCATTTGCGATTCTCCCTTGTTGCGTTGGCTGCGAAATTTTGCGGCGTAAAAACAAAAAGCCCGCTCGACAGTGAGGCTGGGAGCGGGCTGGAAATCCGGTCTAAAGTATTGCTAAACGATTCGGATCGCACCCCAGCGCTCGCCGGGTTCGGTACAACAACACGGCGTACAAAGACAGAGGTGTGAGCAGCGATCCACGATAGCGAATCCTACATTGATACGGATGCGTTCGCAAAGGGAAAGATTCATCGCAGAAGGCGCACAAAAAGCAACGGCCTGGCGGCGCCTTGACTGCGCGCCGCCAGGCCGCTTTTTGCTGGTTGCTGCGTTTACTTGAAGTCGAACAGCTCGAACAGGTCGCTGATGGCCGGCCCGTTCACAGGGACGTAAACGTTCTTGCCTTCCGTGATCGGGTTGGGGAAATTATCCCGGCTACGGTGCGAGACCGGAGGCAGGCTCCAATTCCTCTCGATGAATTTGAGGATGGAGACATGATCCGAGTAGTTGTGCGCGATCTTGCCGCCCTTCGAGAACGGCGACACGGCGAGGAAGATGATGCGCGTGCCGTCGCCGAAGAAGTCCAGCGGTTGGACGTAGCCGGAGTCGTAATAACCGCCGCCTTCGTCTTCGGTGATGAAGATCGCCGTTTCCGCCCACAGCTTCGGATTGGCCTGCACCGCATCCACGATCTTCTGCACGAAGCCCTCAAACAGATCGAGCTTCGAGGATGACGGGTGGCCGTCCACGAACCCGCTGGGCTTGACAATCGAAACAGCCGGGAGCGAGTTGTTGGCGATGTCCGCATACAGGTTCAGCGTGTCCTGGATGTGAGCCTCGCGGACCTTAGCGTTGGCCATGATCGACGTGTCGTACTGGAACGGGTTGCAAATGTTGCAGTACTCGTCGGCGTTGGTGATGGTCTGGCCGAGAGGATTGGCCGAGCCCGCCGCGCCGTAGTTGATCTGGTATTTGTCTTCGGGGATGAAGCAGTTCTTGACCAGCGCCGGCGGATTGCAGAGCGGCTGATTCGGGTTACCGACGCCCGCGTAGTCGTTCCACTGGTCCCCGTAATACTTCCAGGAAATATCGTGCTTGAGAAGTGTGTCGCCAATGCTCGGCGTTGACGAGGGTGGAACGGTGAATACGGTGTTGTCCGGAGATTCGTCGGCAAAGGCATTTTCGCCCTGACCGAAGTAGCCCGGATTGTAATTGTTCAGCAAATAGTAGTGGCCCACTTCGCAGTGCGGATCAACCGGGCGCGGGAGCGACTGGAGATATTTCACAACCGAGGAGACTCCGTTTTGCGTGGGGTCCGCGCAGTTGCTGTAAGAGCCGCCGCCGAAGGAGGGAGAACCGAAGGAACCGCCGCCGTAGCCGTCTTCTGAGTACCAGTTGTTGGTGCCGGCTGCCGGATTCGGGTTTTCGACTTCATCTACCTTGCCAGCGTTCGGGGTTCCGGGGTCAACGGTCACATTGTGGGGTGGTTCCTTGGCATGGCCTTCGCCATCGCTGAACCAGATCATGTCGCCGTGGCCAAACATGATGTGGTTCGCGCCGGTGCCGCCTTCAACAGACTGGTGGAAGTTGTCGCTCATGGCGTAGGTGTCGGCGAGGCTCTTGAAGTAAGGCACGTCGCCCTGTTGCACGTTGTAGAAGCCCAGAGCGGTAGAGCCTTCACCGGTGGTCTTGGCGCCAGGCAAGTAGTTGATGTCGAAATTGGCAGGTTGCGCCAGACCGTTCGTGCCGGCTCCGACGGTTACTTCCACCCAGGAGAACAATCTCGCGTTGCAACCGGAACCATTTTCTTCGGTGATGTGTTCGCGGGAGCAATCTAGTTGCTGCCACATCTGGTAGAAGCGGTGCACGGGGCTGGCCGCGTAGGCGTTGTAGTCGAAGAGTTTTTTGTTCGTCAACTGAAACGGACCTGCGGGCAGGTCGTTGACGTTGGTGATGCGGGTGTCTGGCGTGTCAGACGTGAGGCCGGTGCCGCCAGAAACAAGGAACTGGTAGTAATCGGCGGGCAAACCATTTTCGGAAGCTTCGGCAAGACTGATGCTGTCGTTGGGGATGTAGGAATCCTTCGCGCCGCCTACCAGCGGAGCGGGGAGCACATCGCCGCCGAAGTCAAGCTTGGGAGGGCTCATCAGGAATGGATCGCCGCCCCTCTTTTCGCCGAGATCTACTGCCGCGCGCTGATGAGCTTTTTCGAAGTTCGGGCCAGGAGTGCCATCCGCCTTGACGATACCTTCCGAAAGCAGGTTAAACGTTGTTTGCCCGGCTTTTGGCACGTAGGTGGCAAAGACGTGGTCGTAGCTGCGGTTTTCACCGATGATGATGATGACGTGTTTGATCGGCGAGGTGGTCTTGTTATCGTTGTCAGTTTGGGCCTGGGCTGTGCTGGCCAAAGGACCACCAAGTGAAAATTGGAACAGAGCGAGCGAAGTCAATCCGATGCGCAAGCAGTGCATCGAGTTTGCAGCAAAACGCTTCAAGGACATGCATCCTCCTGTGGATTTGCGAAATCTGCTCCAACGGAGCTTGTGAGTAATAGCTGTTTATTGTTGCGATAGAGTGTTACTTGTGTGAATGGTGAGAGACATTCACGTGACCGCCGTAAAATATTTCGCGCATCGTGAGAGACGTTCCGGTGACCTGCGTAAATAATTCATGCGTTGTGGTGAGGCGAGTTTTGCGCACACAAACACGCGAGCTTCGCGGGACGGCTGACGCACCGCGGCAAGTCAGTTCAATTGCTGGTGGTCGAGTTTGCGGGCGAGCTCCTGGTTCTGGAACTGGCGGTACTTTTTCCAGGAGCTTGCGCGCTGTCGGCTGGGTCGACGCGGATAAGGCCCATCATTCCGCCGTCTTCGTGTTCGAGAAGATGGCAGTGATATACGAAAGTGCCAATGGTATTTGGATCGCGAAAATCCATGCGCAGACGCACGCTGGGATATTGCAGGTCTGCGGCGCTGTGGAAGGGCACGTTGATGGTGTCGCGCAGGAAAGGCTCGTTGATGGCGACTCCATCCCAGGCCACTAACATGAAGTGCAGTTGGTGGATGTGAAAGGCGTGCAATTCCGTGGAGCGATTTTCGATGATCCAGTCTTCGACTTCACCTTGTTTTACGACGATGTCCGGGACGCCCGAATTGGGATCGAACACTTTGGGCTCTTGGCCATCCACGGTAAGGAAGAAAGTGGTGGCGCTGTTGGGATCGTTGGGATCGAGCAGCGTTTCTGAGAAATACAATTTGCGGACGCGGACGGGAGCGACGCTGCCCAGCCAGGGCTGCGTAGGCGCAGGCAGCGGCGTGGGCGATGACGCGAGTATGGAACGCGGTTCCGGAGCATCTGGTGTGGCTGTGATCGTGGCGATCATGCGATTCGGATCATTTTCGCCGCCGACGCCGGTGTCCACGGTACGCGTCACCAGAAGGCCTGGAACGCCCGCGGGAGGGCCGGTGACGATGAATTCCACGCGTCCGCCGGGCGGGACGCCGATGTGATTCTGCCAGCTGACGAAATCTCCGGCGGTTCCATTGGCGTTAATTGGAACGCCGTCGAGCGCGACGACCCCAAGTTGTTGCGGCGCGCGTTTGTAGAGGACTGCGAGATTCAGGTAGGTGATCGCCGAGGCGTTCAAGACACGCCAGAATTGGCGTTCCTGCGGCTTCATCTGAATTGCGGCGGGCGGATAATCGGGGTAGGGAACCGGGACGAAATTGATGGAGAGATCTTTTGCGGGTTTGCCGAAGCCTGTGCCGTTATTGGCGGAATCACCATCATGATCCACCAAGAATTTCGGGACGACGGGTTCTGATTTCGCGGGCGGGGCGTTGGGATTTAGCAGGTCCTGATCGCGGATCACCAGGACGCGTTCTGGGAGGCCGGCGACTTCTTTATTGGCGCGCTCGATGCCTTCGATGATCATCGCGCCGGATGCGCCGCCGAGAACTTGCGGTTTGCTGAAGCCGTGGATGTGCGGGTGATACCAGTAGAGGCCAGGCGGCTCGTTTTCTGGGATGCGAAATTTGTATTGGAAGGGTGGGTCGCCGGGCTGGATGGAAGTTTTCAGAACATCGTCTTGATGGCAGACTGCCGGGACCGTGAGGCCGTGGAAGTGGAGATTGGTGGAGGAAAGCGACATGGTGCTGCTGTCGCACGGGTCGGATTTTTCTTTGGCGCCGGTGGCGTGATCGTGACTGTGGCTCTTACCGTCAGCGGCAGCGGCGGCGGGAGAATCCGTCAGATCATTTTTCAAATTTAGAATGAGCAGGTCGCCGGGGCTCAGGCGCAGTGTGGGGGATTGATTTCCCGCGGCGTCGAAATAACAGAAGCGCTTGGTCCCATCGGGCGCGGTGAAATTGCGGACAGTGAAATCAACCTTCAAGACCCCATTGTCGCTGCGCAGATCTTCCGGTTCGGGGACGCCTGAGCCGGGCGCCGGGCGAGGGCAAGAAGTGTTGGGCGATTCCTGGGCGTGCAGAGACATATGCCCGTGGAAAATCCACAAGCTTGCAAACGACATCAGAAGTAGTTTTTTCGTGGCGACTGCCAATGCGTGAACGACCTGCTCCGGAAGCTGGGTTCCGTTTTTGAATTTCCGAAATATTATTGCGATTCAACTATTGCGATTTAACTTCCGCTGCCGGCGATCTTGCTGAAGAGCCAGAACAGGCTCGCCGCGAGGCAAATGGACGCGGGCAGCGTTAGGATCCACGCCAGAGCCAGATTGCGGACGGTGCTCATTTGTATGCCGGAATGGTTCGCGGCCATGGTGCCGGCCACGCCGGAAGATAAGACGTGCGTAGTACTGACCGGTAAGCCAAACCAATCGGCTGCGCCGATTGTAGCCATCGCGGTGATTTCGGCGGCGGCGCCTTGCGCGTACGTCAGGTGATCTTTGCCGATTTTTTCGCCGACGGTGACCACGATGCGTTTCCATCCGATCATGGTGCCCATGCCGAGCGCCAGCGCCACGGCCACTTTCACCCACGTGGGAATGAATTTCGTGGCGTTATCAACGTGCTTTTTGTAGTTGGCGAGGACGGCAGCGTCGGCCGTCGAGAATTCCGGTTGATGAGTTTTGTTCATCAGGCGCAAAGCTTCGCTGACGACGTACATGTCGTTGCGGAAGTTGCGAACTTTGTCCTGCGGGACGGCTTTGAGCTCGCGGTACAGAGACATTTCCGTGCCGATGCCGTTCACGAGGTTGCGCAGGGCCAGCATGGTGTTGGGCGTGAACTGCTTGCTGCGAATGTAGTCGGTAACTTCTTCGCGCGCGTCGCCAACAACAGCGGCGGGAGAGACATAATGATTCAGCATGTCCGCGGTTTGCGTGGAGACCGCGACGAAGTCCTGCGTCTGCTGGTAAGTGACGGCGTGGTTCACGGCGTACGCGGTGGGCACGGTGCCGATGAGGATGAGCATGATCAAGCCCATGCCTTTTTGGCCGTCGTTCGAGCCGTGGAAAAAGCTCACGCCCGTGCAGGTGATCATCAGGAGGACGCGAATCCAGAAGGGAGGTGGCTCGTTGCCCTTCGGCGCTTGGTACAGTTCCTTATTGGGGATCAGTTTTTTGCTGACGATCAGTAGGAGCGCCGCGAAGAAGAAGCCGACGATAGGAGAAAGAACGAGCGACTTTCCGATGTTGGTGGCCTGACCCCAATCCACGCCACTGGTGCCGGATTTTACCGACATTAATTGGTTGGCGATGCCGACGCCGATGATCGAGCCGATCAAAGTGTGCGAGCTGGAAGCGGGGAGACCGAACCACCAGGTGCCGAGGTTCCAGATGATCGCCGCGACGAGCAGAGCGAACACCATCGCGAAGCCGGCGCGTCCGCCGACTTGCAGAATTAGTTCCACCGGGAGCAGGGAGACGATGCCGAAGGCCACCGCGCCGCTGGAGGCCAGCACCCCCAGGAAATTCCACATGCCGGACCAGATCACGGCGACGTGCGGTTCCATGGTGTGCGTGTAGATGACGGTGGCGACGGCGTTGGCGGTGTCGTGGAATCCGTTTACGAACTCGAAAGCGAGCGCCGTGAGCAGTGCGACGCCGAGTAGCGCGTAGGGCAGCCAGCTTTCGGCCCGGATGCCTGAGAGGTCTTTGAGCAGGTGGCTCGCAATGTAAACAAGGCCGACGAGCAGCACCACAGCGCCGACGAGAACGCCAATTCTTCCGGGACCCGCCGCCATCTTGGAATCAAGAACTGACGTTCCTGCTGCCATTCGTCACCTCGGAGTGTGTGGGAGATTCTGGTGGGCAAACTAACGGGTAATTGTTACTGCTGCGTGACAACGCGGTGAACAGTTCCGCACGTCGAGTGTGCTGCGAATTTCGCGAGTGTGGTGCAGCGAAGCGGATATTTTGCGGTGCCGAGTGGCACTGGGACTTATTGCCGTCGCTAAAGTACCGAGGGGGCCGAGCCCGGGGAGCGCCGGCCAGCATCCACGCAGTGATGATTCGCTCCCAGCTCGTTGAGAACTTTTGCGGCTGCTTTTCCGAGGATGAACATTTAGCGTTTGTCTTGCGGAGGCGGACGCGCTCTCCCCCGAGGTTAAATCGTTGCCATCAGACAGACCCCGCCAAGGCTATCCGTTGCTGCCAGCTTGCCGACCGTTTCTTGTTGTCTTTACTCCAGACGCCAACACGAACGCGATTCCCGCGACCATTAGAAGCGAGGTCGAAGGCTCAGGCGTGTTCATCGGAGAAGGATCCGTCGCAGTCCAGTTGATCGGATTACTGGTTCCGAAGCCGTCGCCGTTTGCGTCCATGATTTCCAGCAGGTTGTTCTCGACGTCATTTTCCAGCCAAGAGAATGAACCGTTGGCCGTGAAGTAAACCGAGCCGAGAATAAATTGCGTGCCGCTCTCTTCGCTCATCCAAGAACCGATGCCCTGCGGCGCTGCGGCAAGCGTCATGGCGCCGCCGTTTAGCGTGCCGGCGATGTTCACTACTTCATACTCAGTGCCAGTGAACAGGAAGCCTTGACCTGAATCGAAAAACGTTCCAGTGACCTGTTCCACCGTGAAAACCGCTTTTAGATTAATCGGCGGGGAGCCAGGAAAACCGCAAGCCGCAGCGCAACTGGTGGCCGTTACATCCACGGTTATTGGCGTCGAGTCTGCGCGCGCCAGAGTTGCGGACAGAAGAACAGCGAATGCTACTGCTAGTTTCGCCTTCATAATAGGTACTCCCACGGCTGGTAAGGCCGTTACCAGCACTCGTATGTCCACTTCGGGAAACCGGAAGTTGCTGAAAAATCGGGCGTTATCCTTCTGCAATTTAGATGGGTATCTAAATACGTGCCAATAATGTGCAATTACTTTCTTGTTCGGCGTCTAGAGCCCGCAAGCGTCCTTCGCCGCGCGGCATCTGGTAGTGCAGCACATGTGCATTTCGTTTCATCGTGGATCCCGTAGGAAGCCTGCACGTACACCTCACCGTCCGCCTCCTGAAGCCGCCATTCCACGCCTGCTTGTTGTGGCTGATTCGCTGGTTCGTGATCGCGCGTCGAAGGAAATTTCATCGCGGGGGCCGCGCGTAAAGCCTTTTGGTGCATGGATCTTCAGTTTCAAAAAATATTGTGTTGAAAGAAAAAGTGACGTGGCGCTGGAAACTGCAAGCGCGCCCGCGAAATTGATTTGCCGGGCGCTGTTGAAGTCGGGGGCAGGGTATCGTAATCTAGTGGGAATGCATGTGTTGTTTCGGCGGGCCTGTAGCTCAGCTGGATAGAGCACCTGGCTACGAACCAGGTTGTCGGAGGTTCGACTCCTCTCAGGCCCGCCACTTCCTTACTTCCTGAAAATAAAACCCTTCTCGGATATTCTTCATTACGGCTCTCGCAGTGTTTAGTTGCACACGGGCCCGGGACGGTCCCGGATTTACGCGCGAAGGTGGGAAAAAAATCGCGCCCACAAGCCTCAGGACAAACGTATTCGATTCCATTCAACGCGGGCTCCGCGTAGCTGCTCCACGAAGAAGCACTGCGGTTGCTCGACGGGAATCGGCACCGGCAAAAATTCTAAACACTTATTTCAATGAGACCATTCGTAGTATCGAATTTTGGACGCCTCATATTTCGGGGAAGTGTCGGGATTCCGGAGAGGCTTACGGTTAACCTCTGAAAAGTACGGTGGCACTATTTCTCCTTGCGACCTTCAACGACAATGGTCTCGAACTGATTAATATGCTCGGCCCCTATCTCCCTTCCGTGAGATTCCAGATCGCGGAGGTTTGGATCCTCACTGTCTCCGGCCTTGTAGAACCTCATCTGGTGAAACCCTGCGCTTCCGAGTGCTAGGTCTAAGGTTTCTTGGTCATACAAAAAAAGATGCCCCCAGAAGTGGAAGGCATTATTAATCACAAAAACGTCCTTGCATTCTTTGACTTCGGGCATCAGTCTCGCAACAACCCAGTCTGTGTAATATCTTTGAGCGTCCGTTTTTTCTTTGGAGTGCAGAGCCAGAAGAACTCGCATGTCCGGTGTAGAGAATCGCACGCGTCCTCCTGGTTTCAGAACGCGAAAACATTCCCGCAGCATCATCTGTGCCTGATCGTATTCGATATGTTCGATCATGTGTTCGGCCATGATGTAGTCGAACGTATTTGCATCAAATGGAAACCTCGCTGTCGCATTCAAATAGACAATCAGGGGATGATTGAGAAAGGAGTCGGTGTTGAGCCACCCGTCGAGAATGTTGTTGCTGGTCCCGATTTGGAGCTTTTTCACCTGGTGAGTTCTTAGGTACTCAGCGATTTTGGCTTTTCGCCTTACCAGCCAAACCAGCACGCGCATATCCACCGTGAGCCCCCGTAGGGCCCTGTACTCACCAAGAATGAACTGTGAACGCTTCAGCTTGGAAGCGAGTTCCTTCGTCTTTGAAGTCATCGCTTAGAGACTAGCCTAAAACTAAAACCACGAGTGATAGATAGCAAGCCCTTTGTAGGGGTTTTATTGCACGCACGTAAAGAGTGCTTATCTTGCGGGACTCGCTATCTAGTTCAGGATCGAATTCACGCCGCTGGACACTTGAGCAGCCAGATGTTTGGAGAGTCACTCCCAGCGTCTCTTCGTCCCATAGGTATTTGTGCTATTCGCCTTGCCAAAAGTGGTAATTGATATGGTCAAGCTGTGTTCTACAGAATGTTGGATGAACTTCTGGCGCAAATGTCCAATAAGGATGCCGGGGATTGCAGTAGCCAAGAAGCGGCCATTCCGTACCGGCCATGCTACTCCCATTCCCAGAACCCCGTCCAGCGTTGCAAATTCGTTCGTCGCGACGAAGCGGGTCAGCGACGGAGCGCAGTCACGGCTCGCACGCTCTCGACATTTCTGAA
>Ga0210391_10005876_pt1 | contig 10098 bp, 6 predicted proteins | sample IncBWC12OmetaG_FD_160573 | JGI IMG/M metagenome (GOLD analysis project Ga0210391, IMG submission 160573) | Forest soil microbial communities from Barre Woods Harvard Forest LTER site, Petersham, Massachusetts, United States - Inc-BW-C-12-O ...
CAAGCTCGTCGGCGTGAAATCCAATCGCGGAGCCATCGGCGCCCGCATTCACGTCACCGTCGAAAACGCAGGCGCGCCTCCGCGCGAAATCTACCGCACCGTCAATAGCGGCGGCTCTTTCGGCGCCTCGCCTCTCGAGCAGCACATCGGCATCGGCAAAAGCGCCCACATCGACAACATCGAAATCTGGTGGCCCACCTCAAACACGCGCCAGAATTTCCGCAACCCCGAACCCAACCAGTTCATCCAGATCAAAGAATTCGACACCGCCTTCACCAAACTGGATCGCAAGCCCTACCGTCTAGGCGCCTCCGCCGCACCAAAGCCATGACGCCCGCCACACCGAATTCGGACACACGCCGGGTCCTGACTCGTTTGGCGACCTTCATCTTCATTCTCGGCGCTTTCGTCACAAACGCAGCCGATGCCCAGCACTACCAAGCCCGCGGCATCGTGCTAAAAGTCGATCCCGCCAAGAGCTCCATCTACGTCTCCACCGACGCCATCCCCGGCTTCATGGAAGCCATGGCCATGTCCTACCCCGTCAAGAATCCCAAAGACCTCGAAGGCCTTGCCCCCGGCGCGATGATCGACTTCACTCTCACCGTCACCGCCGACACCTCCTACATCGAAAACATAAAAGTCCGGGCCTTCGAAAGCCTCGAGCAAGATCCGCTAACCGCCCGCCGCCTGAAGCTCCTCGATCAAATCGATTCCGCCGGCTCCGCCACGAAACTCCTAGAGCCCGGCCAGCACATTCCCGACTTCACCCTCACCGATCAATCCAACCAACCCGTCACGCTCTCCACGTTCTCCGGCAAAGTAGTCGTCCTCAGCTTCATGTACACCCGTTGCGCCCTGCCGAACTACTGCTTCCGCCTCTCCAACAATCTCTCCCGCCTCCAAAAACGCTTCCACGATCAACTCGGCCGCGACCTGATCCTGCTGAGCATCACTTTCGATCCAGCACACGATCAGCCCCCGCAGCTCGCCGACTACGCCAAGATTTGGAAAGCCGAATCTGCCGCGTGGCACATGCTCACCGGTTCCACAGCCGACGTTCAAAACGTCTGCCGCGAATTCGGCGTCGTCGCCTATCCCGACGAAGGCCTCTTAATTCACTCGTTGCACACCGTGATTATCGACCGGCAGGGAAATCTCGCAGCCAACCTGGAGGGAAACGAATTCACCGCCACCCAACTCGGCGACCTCGTCGAAACCGTGATGAAGCGCTAGCTCAGTACCAGCCCGTCCGCTTAAAAAGTAGAAGTAGGATCACCGCCAGTGCCGTCATCATTCCCGTCGCGATGAACACTCCATACTTCGCATGCAGAAACGGCAGGTTGTCGAAGTTCATTCCGTAGTAGCCCGTGATCAGCAGGATCGGCAGCGTCACCGTCGCGCACAGCGTCATCACCTTCACGATGTCGTTCGTCCGGTTCGCCGCCGCCGTCAGATGCACTTCCAGCACGCCCGTCAAAATGTCGCGATACGTTTCCGTGAACTCCAGCGCGCGCAGCAAGTGCTCGTAGACATCCTGAAAATAAAGTTTCTCCACCTCGATCCACGGTTCGCTGCGCCGCAACATCTGGCTCACCATGTCGCGCATTCCGATCGTCACTCGCCGGAATTCGATCAGCGCTCGTTTCAGCTCAAAAATTTCACTTAGCAGCTTCGCCGACGTGTGTTCGATCGCCTTCGCCTCGACGACCTCGATCCGCTCCTCGATCGTATCCAGCACCGGCAGGTAATGGTCGACCATCCCATCGATTAAGCGGTGCACCAGCTTCGCCGTGCTCCCTAAACGTGGATCGGTTGCAAACGCGGCCTTCGCCGCATCGGCGAACGCGTTCTGCCCCTCGGTCGCGCTGATCACCCACTTCTCGTTCATGAAAAAGTCCATCTCCGTGAAGGAGCACTCATTCGTCTTCGCGTCGTAGTGGACGATGTTCGCGACCACAAACAGCGTTTCGCCGTACTGATCGATCGTCGCGCGCGTGCCCGGCACGCGGCAGTCCTCGACCGCCAGTTCGTGCAGCCCGTACACCTTCGCCAGCTCATCCAGAGCCGGCCCATGCACGTCTTCCACGTGGTACCACTTATACCCGTCGCGCTCACCCACATACGCGCCCTGCATCGCCGCACTGGTTGTGCTCGTTGTCATCGGAATATCCTTTACGGACGAGGGTGATAAGATGCGCGATTGCCGCACTTCGAGCAACACGGCCATCCGCCGCGCGCGCGAATCACCGGCCCATCGTAATACGACTGTAACCTTGCTCCACTAGGCTTCCACGGCTCCGAGGACCGCATGGCACTCAAGAAAGACACGCCCACTCCCAATTCCGAAATGTTCCTGAACCGCCACTACGGCTGGATGCTTTTCAACGACCGCGTCCTCGAAGAAGCCCAGGACCCGTCGAACCCGCTCCTCGAACGCGTGAAATTCCTCGCCATCACAGCCAGCAATCTCGACGAGTTCGTCGAAGTCCGCGTCGCCGGTATCCTGCAGCAGGTGGAACACGGCAAGGGTGAAATCGGTCCCGACGGCTCCACGCCCCAGCAAACTCTCACCGGCCTCGCTGAGCGCATCCACAAATTCGTCAAAGCCCAGTACGACTGCTGGCGCGAACAGATCGTCCCCGCTCTCGCCGCCGAAAACGTCCGCATCCGCCACGCCAAAGATCTCAAGCCCGAGGAGCGCACCTACCTCGACTCGTTCTACACCAAATCCGTCGAGCCGCTGCTGACGCCCGTCACCGTCGATCCGGCGCACCCGTTTCCGCATGTGCTCAACAAAGCCCTCTGCCTCGCGTTTCTCCTCAAACGAAAGCGCCGCGGCTCCCAAACCTATCTCGGCGTCGTCACCGTTCCGCGCGCCCTCCCGCGCCTGGTGCAGCTTCCCTCGAAAGATGGCACCACCGACTTCGTTTTCCTCTCGGACGTGATCCAAACCTGCGCCGACCGCCTCTACCACGGCTACGAAGTTCTCTCCGCCGCCGCCTTTCGCGTCACGCGCAATAGCAATCTCTACCTCGAAGAGGAAGAGTCGCGCAGCATCATGGATTCGGTCGACGCGCAGCTCCATCGCCGCCGCAAAGGCGAAGCCGTTCGACTCGAAATCGAAGCCGGCGCCAATCAGGAAATCGTCGACCGCCTGGTGGTCAATTTCCGCCTCGCGCCCTGGCAAACTTTTCGCGTCAACGGTCCGCCGAACCTATCGCGCATCCTCTATCTCTATGACGCCGTCCCGCGGCCCGATCTAAAGTTCCGCCCGTTCGTCCCGCGCGAACTCGCGCTGAAGCCCGGCCCGGCGTCCATCTTCGAACTCGTGCGCAAGCGCGACGTGCTGCTTCACCATCCCTACGATTCCTACAGCGCCGTCGTCCGCTTCATCGAGAGCGCCGCAAAAGATCCCGACGTTCTTTCCATCAAGCAGACTCTCTATCGCACCAGCGAAAATTCGCCCATCGTCCGCGCGCTCATTGACGCCGCCGCGAAAAAAGAAGTCGCCGTCGTCGTCGAACTCAAAGCCCGCTTTGACGAAGCCTCCAACATTCGCTGGGCCCGCAATCTGCAAGAAGCCGGCGTGCAAGTTTTTCACGGTGTCGTGGGCCTCAAGACGCACTGCAAGCTCGCGCTCATCGCTCGCCGCGAACAGGACGGCCAGATCCGCCGCTACGCCCATCTCGGCACCGGCAATTACAATCCGTCCACCGCGCGGTTTTACACCGACCTCAGCCTGCTCACCGGCGATGCGCACATCACCAACGCCGTGCATCACGTTTTCGATTACCTCACCGCCTACTCCGAGCGCCCGAAATACGAGCCGCTCTTCGTCGCGCCACTCAATCTCGGCCGCTCCTGCAAAGCGCTCATCGAACGCGAAGCCGCCTTCGCTCGCTCCGGCAAAAAAGCCTTCATCTTCGCCAAAGTGAATTCGCTTCTCGACGAACAGATCATCGAAACGCTCTACAAAGCCTCGCAGGACGGCGTGCACATCGAACTCATCGTCCGCGGCGCCTGCGCGCTCCGTCCTGGGGTCCGGGGCATGAGCAGCCGCATCCGCGTCCGCAGCATCATCGGCCGCTTCCTTGAGCACAGCCGCATCTTCGCTTTCGGCAACGGCGGCCGCCCCGAGCTTTACCTCGGCAGCGCGGACTGGATGCACCGCAATATTTACGAACGCGTCGAAGTCATGTTCCACATGCGCGATCCGGAACTCTGCAATCAGGTTTACTCCGAGGTGATTCAGCCGTACCTCGCGGACACCGAGAAAACCCGCATCCTGCAGCCTGACGGCAATTACATTCGCGAATCGTCTGCTTCGTCGCGCAATGGGCGCCCGCCGTTTCCGTTCAACGTGCAGGATTTTCTGATCGGCTTTGCCGAAGGCCGCGAAGCCATCAGCGAAGTGCCGCACGCGCCGACGTCGCTCCGATTTGCCCCGATCAAACCGGCGGCGAACTCGCACGGTCACACCGCGCCTCGCGCGAAGAAAAAATCCGCGGCATCTTCCACTGCCGTCGCTGCTTCGAAGAGCTGATCCAGCCCGGGCCTCTCGTTCCCGCGTATAATCCGGGGCGATGCTCGAAAAAATCTCAGCCGCGATCCGCTGGCTGCTCGATCCCGAGCCTCTGCGTCCAGACGGCACAGCCACGCACCTCTGGGTCCGCTGGATTTTTCTTCGCGCTTTCGGCCTGATTTACTTTTCAGCGTTCCTCCCGCTCATTTATGAAGTTCGCGGCATGCTCGGCGCGAACGGAATTCTTCCGATCGTCGACTACTTGCAAGCTGTCGCCGGAGCGATGCGCGGTTGGCGCTTCTGGTACGCGCCCACTGTTCTTTGGCTCAGTTCGAGCGATCGCGTGCTGTTGATCCTCTGCTGGGTCGGCCTCATCGCCTCGATCTGCGTCGTCCTGAATCTTTGGCCTCGTCTTTCGCTCCTCGTCTGCTTCATCTGTTTTCTTTCGTTCGTCTCGGTCGCTCAGGAGTTCGCCAGCTTCCAGTCCGACGGCATGCTTCTCGAAGCCGGATTTATCGCGCTCTTCTTTGCACCCGCGGGGCTGCGCCCCGGACTCGGCGCTGCAAGCCCGCCATCTCGAGCCAGCCTTTATCTTTTGCGTTGGGAATGGTTCCGGATTTATTTCGAATCGGGCGTCGTGAAAATCGCGAGCGGCGATCAGTCCTGGCGCCACTTCACCGCGATGGACGACTATTATCAAAACGGCCCCCTGCCCACCTGGGTCGGCTGGTACGTGCAGCACCTCCCGCACGCCTTCCACGCCGCCACTGCCTTCTTCACGCTCTTCGCGGAACTGGCATTGGTCTGGATGCTCTTTCTCCCGCGCCGCCTCCGCCTCATCTGCTTCTGCATCGTTACGCCCTTCCAGATCGGAATCATCCTCACCGCCAACTACACCTTCCTCAATTACCTGGTTCTCCTCCTGGGCGTCCTCCTGCTGGACGACCGCGCCGTCCAGTGGGCCCTCCCCTCGCGCGTCCGCACGTGGCTCTCCGGCGCTCCCCCAGCCGCGACTGATCGAGTTCCACCGACCGCGCCAGTGCATCCAATTTCCGCGGCATCACCATTCGCGCCGTTCGCTCAGGCCATGTGGCGCCTCATCTCCGGCGTCTGCCTCGGCATGAGCTTTTACGTCACCACACTCCTGCTTCTGTGGATGTTCATTCCCACGTTGCCCCTGCCCGAATATCCAGTCCGCGCTCTGGAGCCCTCGCGCATCGCCAATCGCTACGGCCTGTTCGCCGTCATGACCCACGAGCGTTACGAAATCGAATTTCAGGGATCCACCGACGGCGGCAAAACCTGGACACCCTATCCCTTCCGCTTCAAGCCGCAAGCGCTCGACAAAGCCCCCGGCCTGTATGCGCCGTACCAACCGCGCTTTGAGTGGTGCCTCTGGTTCGCTTCGCTCGATAACTGGCGCGGCAACCGCTGGGTCGTCTGGACCCAGGAGCGTCTGCTGAAGAACGATCCCGACGTCCTGAAGCTCTTCGCGTCAAATCCCTTTGCGTCCGGCGCTCCCAACCAAGTTCGCTCCGTTCTGTATCAGTACTGGTTCACCGATATGAAGACCAAACACGACACCGGCAACTGGTGGCGCCGCGAACTCCTTGGCGACTACGCCCCCACCCTAGAGCGCGCTCCCGACGGCAAGGTTATGATCCACGACACCTCCACCCCCGACCTCCAGTAGCTCATTTGTTGTTCTACAAAGGTGTTTTTCATTGTCGCTTAGAAATTCGTCCGCCGTTTGTTTTCTTGGAGTTACAGCGTTTTCGAATCGCATCCAGTGTCGATTAGAAATTAGGGGTGTGGCTGGGGGAGAAGCCGGGTGAGCGGCGACCGGCGGCAACGAGGGAGTGCCGCTTCGCACGTGCATACAGAGGTGGGCGTCGATTAAAGCCCGCTACATATTACCATATAGATACTAAGTTGTCAAGGTTTCAAGCTGCGTTCCGGAATGGGAATCGGTTCCATTTTGGGAATTGGTTGGCACTAGCAGGTCTTTCGGGGGCGAGGGCGAGGAGATCGAGTCGGATCGATGCACGGCGATCAAGACGAGCCTGGACGGAAACCATCTTTTGCCTCGCACGCGCAAATCCAGTAGCCTGATTCCGGCCATGCCCCCGACCCGCCACTCCATCGAACCGCGCGAGCCGATTGTTCCTGAAGTCGTACCCGAAGACGTCCTCGCCTTCCTCGCCAAGCAAAATCAGCCGCTCAGCATCCGCGAGATCGCCCACGGCATGGACCTCCGCCACCGCGGCCGCCGCTACCTTCCGCGCGTTCTGAACAAGCTTGTTAAGCGCCATGAAGCTGAGAAAGTGAAGGGTGATCGCTATCGCCTGGCAGGCGCGAAGCAGTCCCAAAATGAAAAATCCGCGCGCAGCGCCGAGAAGTCCAAGCCGCGCGTAACAATTCCCGCCAAGCCGACCGACGCAACCGAAGCTCCCGCCGAGCGCTCAGCCCATAAAAAGCCGGAACGCGGCCGCGACCCGAACCTCGTCTCCGGCCGGCTGATCACGCATCGCGACGGCTACGGCTTCATGGTGCCGGACCAGCCGATTCCGCGCGTCGAGGGCGATCTCTTCATCGGCCGCGAAGGCCTCGGCGATGCGATGAACGGCGACAAGGTTCTCGCGCGCATCGAGCGCCGACGTACGGACGGCCGCGCCGAGGGCCGCATCGTTCAGATCGTCGAGCGGCAGCACCCAACGGTGGTCGGCCTATTTCGCTACGGTTTGCATGGCAACGTGGTGCTGCCATACGACGCACGCATCCTTCACGAAGTCTCAATTCCTGCGGGCGCCGAACTCACGCCGAAGCTTCGCGCGCAGCTGAGCGAAAAGCTCGGAGTCAGTGAAGCTGAATTGCCGGCTTCCCTGAAGCGCACGCGATTGCCTGAACTCGATGGCGCGGTAGTCGACGTGGAACTGACGCGCTTCCCGCGGGGTGGCCTGGCTCCTAGCGGGCGTGTGATCGAAATTCTCGGACGCCCGGGCGAAATGGGCGTCGACGTGGAAATCATCATCCGCAAGCACCACCTGCCGCACGTCTTCCCCGAAGACGTACTTGCCCAGGCGCACGCCGAGCCGCAGACGGTATCCGCGAAACAGCTTGTAGGCCGCCGCGACTTTCGCGATCTGCCCATCGTCACCATCGACGGCGAAACCGCCCGCGATTTTGACGACGCGGTGCTCGTCACGAAGCTCGCCAACGGTCACTACGAGCTGCAAGTTCACATCGCTGACGTAGCGCATTACGTCGAACGCGGCTCGCCGCTCGATCGCGAAGCTCGCCTTCGCGGAACGTCTGTCTACTTTCCCAATCGCGCCGTGCCGATGCTGCCGGAGGAGCTCTCGAACGGCATCTGCTCGCTGAATCCAAAAGTCGATCGCCTGGTGATGAGCGCGATCATGGAAATGGACGCGACCGGCAAGATGATCCACTCAGACTTCGCTGCCGGCGTGATTCGGTCGGCCGAGCGCATGACGTACACCAACGTCAACAAGGTGCTCGAAGGCGATCGCGACATGAACGAGCGCTACAAGCCGCTCGTCGAACGCTTCAAGCGGATGCGCGAGCTCGCCGAGCTGCGTATCAAGCTTCGGCACGCGCGCGGCTCGATTGACTTCGACTTGCCCGAGCCGGTGATCGAATTCGACGAGCAAGGCCGGATGACCAGCATCATCCGCAGCGAGCGCAACATCGCTCACCGGCTCATTGAAGAATTCATGCTCGCAGCGAACGAGGCCGTGGCGCAGTACCTTGAAAAACGCGCCGTCGCGTCACTGCATCGCGTGCACGAAAAACCAGACCCGAAAAAGGTAATCGAATTCGAAGAGCTGGCGCACGCGTTTGGTTACTCGATCGGCGTGGGCGGAATCGCGGAGCGTCGCGTGGTGGTGAAACACGGCGATACGCGGCAGGGCGCTCACGGGAAGCGCGGCGGCAAAGGCCGCGAGCGGCGCATCGAATTCACGGAACCGACCGTCGACGAAATCGATATTCGCCCGCAGCACTATCAGAAGCTCGCGGAGAAAATCGCGGGAAAGCCCGAGGAGCGCATTCTTTCGTACCTGATGCTGCGATCCCTCAAGCAGGCGCGCTACTCGGTCGACTTGCTCGGGCACTTCGCCCTCGCCGCCAAGGAATACGCCCACTTCACTTCGCCCATTCGTCGCTACCCGGACCTGATCGTCCACCGAGCGTTGAAATGGGCGCTTGCGAATCCGGACGTAGCGCCAGCGCGGATGAACGTCGAGAACCCCAAGACACACGAAGAAGAATCCGTCCCGGCGCTAGGCCCCTACCGCCGGACTGAACTGAAGGAAATCGCGACAGAAAGCTCGGACGCCGAACGCGGCGCCGACCTGGCAGAGCGCGACCTGATGGACTGGAAGACAGCCCAGTTCATGGAGCAGCATCTCGGCGACGAGTACGAGGCCCTCATCATTTCGGTGCAGAAATTCGGCTTTTTCGTGGAGTTGATGGAAATCTTCGTCGAGGGCCTGGTAAGCGTCGGCGCCATTGAGGAATTTACCGGCCACCGCTGCGAATATCGCGAACGGGATCACACGATTGTCACCGAGCCGCACCGCACTTCGCGCGGATCGAACCAGCGTCTGGTGTTCCGATTGGGAGATAGGGTGCGCGTCAGAGCCGAGCGAATTGACCCGATTCGGCACAAGGTGGAGTTCGCCCTCTTGGAGATTTTGGCATCCCCATCAAAACAAGATACTTAGCGATCCCCAAAGGGGCCCATCCCCTTTACTCGCGCTAGCTGTTGAAAAGACAGTATACTTTCGCGCCTCTCCAACCGCAGTACCATTGACGCGTTTTTCACCAGACTCGAAACTGGAAAATATGGAACGCTACGCTTCGTTCATCGGCAAACGGGTGGAAGCCCACTACCGGTCCGCCGATATACACCTGTTCGCAGTGGGCGTCATCGTGGCTGACAACGGCAAGTCCATTTATCTCGAGGATCGTTTCGCATCGGGTGGAACCGAGAAAATGATGCGACTCGAGCTGCCTTATACACACGTCGTCCGTATCGTCGAACTGGGCCTTTCCGATCCTGCGCTCGTTCCAATGCTTCGCCCCACCGTCAAATAGCCCTCTGTCCAAGTCGCAGCCCGTCCCGTACTGTTTCGTACCGATTCGCCTTCGTCCGCCCTCGGGGTATGATTTTCCGGTGAATCGGAGGAAGCCATGAAACCGACCGTCGGAATGATCGGCCTGGGGCTGATGGGCAAACCCATGGCGAAGAACCTGTTGAAGGCGGGCTACACCGTCTACGTCTGGAACCGCACCGCCGCCAAAGCACAAGACCTCGTGAGCGCAGGAGCGAAGCTCGCTGCAAACCCACGCGAAGTGGCGGAAAACGTCGATGTGCTGATTACGATCGTCAGCGACCCACCGGCGCTGGAGGAAGTGTTGTGGGACAAGGACGGAGCGTTTCCGGCGCTGAAACGCGGCAGCTTGTACATCGAATCCAGCACGATCTCGCCGGATCTGGCGCGCCGAGTCGCGGCGGAGTGCGGCAAAGCGGGCGTTGAGTTCCTGGACGC
>Ga0210391_10005877_pt1 | contig 10098 bp, 6 predicted proteins | sample IncBWC12OmetaG_FD_160573 | JGI IMG/M metagenome (GOLD analysis project Ga0210391, IMG submission 160573) | Forest soil microbial communities from Barre Woods Harvard Forest LTER site, Petersham, Massachusetts, United States - Inc-BW-C-12-O ...
GCCGGGTTGGTTCAGGGTATCGACGGGGACTTCTACGGGACAACCTACAGTGGCGGGGCTAACGGCTGTGGCACAGTCTTTAAACTTAACTCCAAGAACACGCTGACCTCGCTGCACAGTTTCAACGGCACGGATGGCTGCGGCGTTTACTCTGGATTGATTCAGGGCACCGACGGGAACTTCTACGGGACCACGGAAGTGGGTGGGCTATACACCGATGGCACGGTTTTTCAGATGACTACCGAGGGCGCTGTGACCACGCTGCACAGCTTCAGCAATACGGATGGCTCCTACCCTGCCGGACTGGTTCAGGGTACCGACGGGAATCTCTACGGGGCAACCCAAGGCGGGGGTAACTTCACCTATGGTACTGTTTTCCAAATAACCGCCGCGGGCGCGCTAACCACTCTGCACAGTTTCGATTACAGTGACGGAGAGGATCCTCAGTCCGCGCCGGTACAAGCTACCAGCGGGATTTTCTACGGAACGACTTACTTCGGAGGAGCTGACGGCTACGGCACTGTCTTCAGTCTCTCCATCGGGCTGGGTCCGTTCGTGGAAACGCAAACTTCCTCCGGCAAGGTGGGAGCGGACGTCAATATTCTGGGAACGGATTTGACTGATGCGACCGGCGTCACTTTCAACGGCACGGCGGCCGTCTTCAAAGTGGTTTCGAGTTCCGAAATCAAGGCCGAGGTGCCGGCAGGTGCCACCTCCGGCGCGGTCCGGGTAACAACGCCCAGCGGCACTCTGACGAGCAACGTGAACTTCCAGGTGAGGCCATAGATTCCGCCCTTCGAGCACAAGATGGCGGCTCGCGGTTTCGGGTGGCAGGTAACTTCTGTTAACAGGCGTGGGTGTTGAAAGAAAAACTCTTTTCAGGGAATTTCAACGAAGTTATTGAGTGTTCGTTCGCCAGAGTCGCGAAAATTCAGAGAAAATTGGTTCCTTTTTCAACACCCACGCCTCGTTACAACCGTTGGCTCGCATCTTGACGTTTTTGAGAATCGGCCTATTCTCGTCGAGTGCGTAGACAGGCATCTGCACCAGTGTCGGGCAAGAATCAAAGCATTCAGGGCCGACGAATCGAGTAGGTGGTCGCCGCGAGGGGTTCGTTTTATGGCCTCGTCAGCAGAATCTGTGGGTGGTCTCGGGTTCTGGAAGTCGTCCTAGCGTGTGATAGAGGGCAATTTCCATCGCTTCATAGGTCCGAAACCCATACGATCTTCTGGTCACCACTCGAATCTTATTGTTGAGACCCTCGACGGCACCGCTGGAAATCTCTGCTTTGGCACGGAACCAGTTCAGGAGTAACTCCTCGTGCGCCCGTAGCATGCGAGCGACCTTCTTCATAGGTTCCAAGCGACTGCGCATAGCCCGGACGCACCCATAGTCGAGAAAAGTTCTGGCCCAGAGCAGGGATCGAGAATGCCACAGATGTTGAAACGTCTCCTTCAGGTCCCAAGCCCGTGCCGTCGCCAGTTTGCTGACCAGCAGCGCCTGCAGTTTTTGCCGGGCTCGCCCCCGTACCCGACTGCCACGGCGCAACAACGTCCAACGCATGTGCTTGAGTCGCTGCGCCGCTGCCTTGCCCTCGGCCCGCAACCGGGTGCTCTCCCCCCGTCGCACTTGGTCCACCGCCTGATTCAAATGCGTCGTGATATGGAAGCGATCGAGTACATGCAAAGCCTGACTGGCCTCCACCGCCATCACGCTTACATAAGGTTGCCACATATCGCTACACACAAACCGCAGCCCCTTCACCACCTCCGGCCCCAAGACCTGCAAGCCGCGCCGCAGCGTGGCTTGCGTTCGTCTCCGCCCCACCCATAACAGTCGTCGACAATGACTGTCGATCTGATAGATCACGGTGAGAAACTGGTCCGCACGCTTCCCTTGTCCCCAATGGATTTCGTCAATGCCAATCGACCACACCTGCTGTAGTTGCCGCTGCGCCAAGCCCCACTGCACAAACCATTCCACCGAGCGGTACACCGCTTCCCAACTGGTTTGGAACACCTGGGCCGTCTCCCGCCAGCTCAGCCGCCGCGCCCAGCGCGCCAGGAACCCCATCATCGCCCGCGTCACCGGACGCTTGCCTTCACTCCACGGGATCTGTTCCACCACCACTCCATGCTCGGCGCATTCCACCCGCCGCGGTGCGTACCGAAAATGGGTGGGGATTCCCCACAGCGGAACAAATAGCCAGCACCGCTCCGCCAGTCGATCATAGCCAGGGGCCGGCTTCCGACACTGCGAGCACCGACCGCGCATGCTGCCATGCGGCTCCAAGCGAATTTCGATCGCGCGCGGCTGCTCCTCGTGACACTGCAGCTGAACCTCCTGGTATACAAACCCCGCAAAGTGTTGTATTCGATTCAGAATCGTCTTAACCTCTAGTTGAATAGCTGGTCTCCTCGGTCGATCCTTTGCGTACTAGACATCCGCAGAGTAATCGAACCGCTTGAGATCAGCTATTTTGTTTTTTGCTTGCTTACCTAACCGCCGTCGCCGGAGCTGTGGGAAAAGTGCGAAATCCCGCCGCTTTTGCGGGATTTCCAAGCGCAGTGGGAAAGTCCGCTCTTTGGACTTTTCCACGCAGCGGCTTTTTCCATAGCTCACCTACCCACAAATTCTGCTATAGAGCCAGATTTTCAAAGTGGAGTTTTTGATGAGTTTCGCAGACAGGAGCGCAGAATCCTCAACAGGCACGATCTGGTCGGCATCCCCATGAAGGATCAAGGTTGGCGCATCGATCTTCTTGAGACCGTCGGTGAAGTCCGTCTCGGAAAAGGCTTTGATGCAGTCGTATGCTCCGACAATGGATACCTGCATTCCCTGCAGCCAGAATGCATCCCTAACACCTTGCGAACTCTTGGCGTCGGGTTTGTTGTATCCGTAAAAGGGGATGGTAAGGTCCTTGAAAAATTGTGAGCGATCCGCAGCCACACCAGCCCGAATGTTGTCGAACACAGACAGCGGAAGGCCGCCAGGATTTTTCTCGGTTTTCAGCATAAGTGGCGGGACCGCGCTGACCCGCACGGCTTTCGATACTCGTTCGGTTCCGTGCCGGCCAATGTATCGCACAACCTCACCACCGCCTGTGGAGTGGCCGACCAGAGTCACGTTCTTCAGATCCAGTTGGTCGAGCAGCGCTCCGAGATCATCGGCGTATGTGTCCATGTTGTTGCCGTCCCACGGCTGGCTCGAACGTCCATGGCCGCGGCGGTCGTGGGCAGCGACACTATAGCCCTTCTGTCCCAGGAATAGCATTTGTGAATCCCAGGCGTCTGCGTTCAACGGCCATCCATGCGAAAACACGACGGTCGGCCCTGCGCCCCAATCTTTGTAAAAGATCGTGGTCCCATCTTTGGTTGTGATTGTATTCATTTGAAACTCCGCGACATGGATGGCTTCCTCCACACCCTTCAAATCTGGTTATTTTCTTAGCAAATGCTTTTCGGCGCCATGCCGACCATCTCGGTTCCCTCCTGAGTAATCGGTCGCGAGATTCCCAGTCTTCTCATCCTGGCAAGCAGCGTGGTTCGTTTCAGGCCCAGTTTGGTCGCTGCACCGTTTGGTCCACCTACGACCCAGCCAAGCTGTTCAAGCGTTCCAACAATCAGGGTGCGATTGGTGTCGTCCAAGGTCATCGGTGACTGGAAAGTTCGGATACGCTGCACACTGGAGATCGTGAGCCCTGTTTTCTTTTTATGAAGGGGGTTCCGGAGCACACCGTCCCGCGAAAGGATAACGGCGCGTTCCACCAAGTTCTGCAACTCGCGAATGTTGCCAGGCCATGGATACCACTGGAAGGCAGCCATGGTTTCCGAAGGAATGCTGTGCACTTGCTTTTTCATTCGGTGGCTAAATATCTTCACGAAATGCGAGACCAGGGCGGGAATGTCTTCACGTCGCTCTCGAAGTGCCGGTACTGAGATCGGGAAGACGTTCAGACGATAGTACAAATCACTGCGAAATTGGCCTCGCGCTACCATATCGACGAGATTTCGATTGGTCGCGGCGACCAGTCGGACATCCACTTTGTGGGTTCGACCGCTTCCCAATCGTTCGAACTCCTGTTCTTGCAGCACACGTAGCAACTTGGTTTGCGACGCAGGAGGGATGTCGCCGACTTCATCCAAGAACAGCGTACCCTTATCGGCCATTTCGAAGCGCCCAATCGTCTGCGCGATCGCTCCGGTGAAGGCGCCTTTCTCATGACCGAACAATTCGCTTTCCAGAAGATCCAGAGGGATAGCCGCGCAATTCAGTTTTATAAAGGCCCGCCCATAGCGCTGACTTGCATTGTGAATGGCATATGCGATGAGTTCCTTTCCGGTACCCGTCTCTCCTTCGATCAGAACGGTAGCGTCGGTCGGTGCCACTGTGCGAACTAGGTCCAGCACTTCCATTAGAAGCCCACTGCGACCAATGATGGTTTCAAACTCCGGATTCGACAGGTCTACCGAAGCAAAGCCCGCTCTTGCGAAACCTTGCACCTCAGGAAAAACAGCCCTTGGGCTTCCCATACCTCATCCCTCTCACCCTCGTCTACGTCAACTAGTTCAGATATGTCGAATGTTCGTCTCGATCGTATCCACCACCTCATCAATATGGCCTGCCAGAACCAGCTTTCCCATCGTCAGCCCGAAGCCAACAACTTGCTCGGCCGTGATGTGGGACGGTAACGAAACCGCATTTGGATCGGTCACCACGTCGATAAGCGCGGGTCCCGAATGCTGAAGCGCCCGCTTCAGTCCCGACGAAACATCGGCTGGGTTTTCGATTCGCACACCCATCATGCCGATAGCCTCGGCGACCTTTGCGAAGTTTGGATTCTTCAAGTCCGTCTGATAGTCGGGCAGTCCTGCGACTTCCATTTCGAGCTTCACCATTCCCAGAGCGCTGTTGTTGAACACCACGATCTTGACCGGGAGGTCGTACTGGGTCAGCGTTAATAAGTCACCCATGAGCATGGCAAGACCTCCATCTCCCGCCATTGCGATAACCTGTCTTCCGGGATAACAAAGTTGGGCACCGATGGCCTGAGGAAGGGCGTTCGCCATTGACCCGTGGGTGAAAGAGCCAATCAGCCGCCGGTCCTTGGTCGATCGAATATATCGGGAGGACCAGACGTTACACATGCCGGTATCAGCGGTAAAGATCGCATCGTCTGCCGCAATTTCACTCAGTGCAGCCGCGACCGGCTCAGGATGCATGGGTGCGTGTTTCCCAATGTGATTTACGTAGACATTCAACCGGCGAAGTGCATCTTTGTATTTTGTGACCATCGCATCCAGGAAGGCTCGGTCGGCCCTTGCTTCTATCATGGGCAGAAGCGCTTGAGTGGTTTCGCGTACGTCGCCCCAAATACCGAGATCCAGTTTGCTTCGCCGGCCCAAGTGGTCGACCCTGATGTCAACCTGGACTATCTTGGGCTTTGATGGCAGGAATTTGTCATAAGGAAAATCAGTGCCCAATAGCAACAATAGATCGCATTCGTGCATTGCTTGATATACCGAGCCGAAGCCGAGCAATCCGCTCATTCCCACGTCGAATGGATTGTTGTACTCGACGAACGACTTTCCGCGGTAGGAATGCCCGACGGGAGATTTCAGCTTCTCAGCCAGAGCGATCACCTCATCGTGAGCGTCGGCGCAGCCAATACCGCAAAATAAGACGACTTTCCTCGAGGAGTTGATCAACTCCGCCAATTGCGCCAAATCCTTTGCACACGGGCGGATCACAGGCCTTTGACCTATCAGGGAGCGAGAGGAACCATCCGCTGGCATCTCCATCCCGGCGACGTCGCCGGGCAACGCGATCACGCTCACTCCGCGCCTTCCCACTGCATTCTGCATTGCGATGTGCAGGACACGCGTAAACTGCTTCGGGTTCGAGATCAGCTCACAATAATGGCTGCATTCTTTGAACAGGATTTCTGGATGAGTCTCCTGAAAATATCCCGTACCGATCTCACTGGTCGGAATATGCGACGCGATCGCAATCACCGGAGCATTGCTGCGATGAGCATCGAAAAGACCATTGATGAGGTGAAGATTACCGGGGCCGCAACTGCCCGCGCAGGCTGCGAGCTTCCCGCTCAGTTGGGCCTCGGCACCAGCAGCAAATGCGGCAGTTTCTTCGTGGCGCACATGGATCCATTTAAGTTTGTCATTTAGGCGCAAAGCGTCGGTTACAGGATTCAAGCTGTCGCCGACGACCCCATAGATTCTTTCGACACCCGCCGCTAGAAGATTGCCAACCAACTGATCCGCAACTCGATGTGCCATCCGCTTATATCTCCTCTAAGATTTCGTCGTTTCTGCGACCAATTCGAGTCGATCCACCGCGACAAACTTGCACACAAATCAAGCCGCACTCCCTCTTTGGTTTGGTGCTGGTTGTGGACGTGCCTTGCGACCTGTCTCACGTAGAAAGAAGCTCACGATAATCGCGGCCGCACAGCAAGGAATCCAAAACAGTATGCCCTTCTGAAAATGCGATGCCAGGTTAGGACCAATCCCGACGCCTTTCCCTACATGGTTTGCGAAAATGGGCCCCATGAACGCCGTAATTCCAAAAACGAGGAAATTTATCGCGCCAGTCGCACTACCTTTCGCATTGTCTGGGTTGACTTCCTTAATCACGCTGTAGGGAATCATCGCGGCGCCGGATGCGATACCGAATACGAACATTCCGATCTTTGTTGGAATCGGGAACAGCTTGAACGCGACTTGAGCGGCAGCGAAAATCATGATCGCCGCGCTCCCTATGATTACCGGTTTTCGACGTCCAACACGGTCGGAAAGCCAACCAAGTAGAGGGCAACCGACAACCCAGCCGAGGGGGACCATCGAAGCGGTGACCACTGCGCTGTGGTACGACAGCTGGAGGTCCTTTTGAAATCCCGCAACCCCCCAAATCATGTCTCCGATCGTGGTCGGTGCGAATAGCAGTCCTGCAACGGCACCGCAGAGATACGACTGGGGATTTGAGAACACGACTTTGTACGGCTGTAGCAGTGAGCCGAGGCTGCTTTGCGCGTGGGGTCCGAACTGTTCCTTCGGGGCCGCGATATAAAGAAGAATGGCATTGGCCAGGATTATGGCTCCGAGGCCGACCCACACAACATGAGCAGTGATTCCGTGCTCAATCAATGGCCCGACAAGAGATTGTCCGGCCGAGCCGCCGAGCATTCCTACGCATTGTGTGACGCCGATAGCGGTCGCGAGGTATCGCGCGGGGAATCCGCGCGCCGCAAGATAAACCGCGCCAGTGAATGCGCACGCCGAGCCCGCCCCCTGCAGCAATCGCCCAATATCCCCCGCGAGCGCCGTCGATGCGCTGAACAGCAAACAGCCGATTCCAAGGACCGCGAGGCCTACGGGAACCGTGCGTTTTGCTCCTAAATGGTCTAGAGCCGCCCCAGCGATCAAGCTTACAGATGAGTACGTGTAGTAATAGACGCCAAGAATCGCGCTGATGCCCAATGCGGTCGTGTGAAACGAGGCTTCCAACTGCGGAATCATTACGGATGGCGAGGACCTCACCGCATATTCGAGGAAATAAAAGACGACGGTGAAAGCCCAAGCAAAAACGAATGCTCGTGTCTGAACCGCGTTCGGCGTTTGTTCCGAATCAGAGCGCCCCGACGATTGAAGTGGCATTCCGTCCTACCTCTTTTCTCAATTGGGGTAAGGCACGCGAAGCAAGGTGCCTGACGTCGAAGGCAAAACATATCGGAAACCCATGTAGACCACGCTGAGATGGGCATTCTTAGGTTCGCCCGCAGCAACGAACCATGGGGCGCGAGTCAGGTAGGAATATTGAGTGTAAAACTGCAACGCTCCGTACCTAGGGTTTTTCCAGAAAGTCAGCAGCCAATCGAAGGTCGCCTGCTGAATGGCGCGATTGTTTGTATTGGGAGAGCCAGGCCCGCCATACCCGATGATCGTGGTCGGATTCGTAGTATTCGTAGTGTCGGGGAAGAAATTCCGTTGAAAATAATCTCCGGCATAGTACATCGCGAACGCGGTCTTTGGAGTCGCGATCCATTCAACCCCGGCGGAGCCTGCCCCGGCGTGCACCATGGAAGGGGCGACGTTCGTTCCCGCTGCGTTCGGGCGAATAACAAGTTGTGGTCCAGTACCCACCAGATAGTGGGCGCCACCGTCGCTCCAAAACGCATTGGCTAGTAATGTGAAGTTTCGGAACAATTCAAAGTTCGTGGCGAGGTCACCCCCGCCGCCCGCAGTCGAGTGCGACGAGAAAGACGCTCCACCGACAGGCAGAACCGTGGCCCTCGCTCCCGTCAGCAAGCCGGTAGCTTCCAGATGGAAATGTTTTCCCGCAACGTCTCTGTCATACGCGACCTTGGAAAGGATGTCCGGGAAGAGATTGGGAGCACCAGGCTGAGCGCCGTTGTCAAACTCCGGGCCGAGCGTCGCGCTAAATGCCGTGGGGAGGGCGACGTACCCGCCGATGAATTGATTGGGATCCTCAACGCCCACCCCCATCGTCAGATGATCGCTGGCGTGATACGCGACGCGGAACTCCGCGGCACGGGTGTAGGGTATGCCGACCCCAAGGTTCTGGTCCTCGTTGTAGGTGATGGCCAAATCGGATGGCATCGGACCCAGCCCGTTACGGTTCGGGGTCAGCCAGCTCCACGTTTGCCCGCCAAGTACTTCCCACTTCCCGCGCTTCAAGTCCATAAAGTAAAGGCGCAGACGGTTGGTCTGGCCATTCACGCTCTGATAGACGTTGGCGGCATCGTTGCCGCTGAAATCTCCTTCGATGTAGGCGGTCACATCATTGCGGCCGAACTTGTCCGTAACCTTGAGGTTGAGACGGGAATACTGCGCGGTCGTGCGAAACTCCGAGAGCTGCCCCTGCGCCGTGTTGCTGAAGGGTATGGCGGCGAAGTTGGTGGCAATGTTGCTCTGCGTGTTCGTGGTGCGGAATATATTTTCCAGGTCCACGAACCCGCCGGGACTAAATATCGCGTCGCCAAGCTTGAACGATGACAGCGGCGATTCGTTTTCCTTTCCTTTGTCCTGAGCCACCGATGGATTGGCCGCGCTCGCGCCGGCATAACTGTCCTCGGACCGGAGGACGGATGGAGTCAGGCCGGCCTCGATCACTTGCGGAGGCTCTCCCTGCGTGCTAACGGAAATGGGTTGCCTGGCGCTCAATCGCTGGTTTAGCGATTCAATTTCCTCTTGTTGCAACGCCACTTGCTTCTGAGTTTGCAATAGAGCTTCACGGAGAGCACTCAGCTCAGCGGCCGAGCTGTTCGGGGAAGAATCCAGTTTCTGAGAGTTAGCCTGCGCCCAGATAGGGCCCGGCGCTAAGAGCAGTAGCCATAAAAAGGCTGACGTTTGCATGTTTCGCGATTCGCGCATTGCTATCAACCTCGCACCCTGTTGAGAAGAGAGATTAGGTGCATCCACGTTCGTTACCGCTTGTTGGCTTGACAGTCGCAAGAATGAAACGGATCAGGCCCGCGCACCACACCAAATGCGGTAGTTCTTTCACCCCATTTTTCTGTAGGCGAAGCCGATGGCCCGAATTCCTCAGACAGCGCAGACTGGAATGGGTGGCGCGCACTGCGCCTCGCCCGTGCGGACTCGCTGTCGCTTCGCAGCGCGCGCCGGGGTCAATCTGAACGACTATCCCGCGCGGCGGTTTCTTGACTCCACCGCGTCAGATCGAAACTTTGGCGGCGAAGGCAAACAACTATACAATTGCGGGCATGAGGCAATAGCGATGGTTGCGGCCAAGCCGATTCGCATCCTGAGCGTAGAGGATCATCCGGTCTTCCGCGAAGGACTGAGATTGATCATCGGGTCCGAACCCGACATGCTGCTAGTCGCGCATGCTGACAATGCCGTGGAGGCGATTGCGGAATTTCGTCGTCATCGACCAGATGTTACCTTAATGGACCTTCGTCTTCCCGGCACGGATGGCACCGACACTCTGATCGCAATTCGAGGGGAGTATCGAGACGCGCGTGTCATCATGCTGACAACCTCCGATGGCGATGGCGACATTCAGCGTGCGATGCGAGCCGGAGCCGCAGGTTATGTCTTG
>Ga0210391_10005878_pt1 | contig 10097 bp, 7 predicted proteins | sample IncBWC12OmetaG_FD_160573 | JGI IMG/M metagenome (GOLD analysis project Ga0210391, IMG submission 160573) | Forest soil microbial communities from Barre Woods Harvard Forest LTER site, Petersham, Massachusetts, United States - Inc-BW-C-12-O ...
CAAGGTAGGCACCGAATTGGCGTTATGAATATGGACGTGGATCGAATCGTAGACAAGACTTCCTTCTCGGCCAATTGGTACCGTCGAGCCAGATCCGGAGGCGATGCGCAGACTAAAAGGGCAACTACGGTAGCTTGGTGATCAAAATCGCCACGCTGTTTTCACCCGAGTTCACCGCCGCAATATCCGGAAGACCGTCGCCATTAAAATCTGCGGCAACCACACTAGACACCTTCGGTGAAACGAATTTACTGGAACCGGTGGGGAAATCGTAGGTAAGGTCAATATTGCCACCCGGTAAGCCGCTCACGTAGGTGATGCCGTCGCCGCCGTAATCAGCGAACGCCAGGCTCAGATTTCCGCTGCCGTCAAAATCCGCCACGGCCACTGCAATGGGAAGAGAACCGGCGGCGGCAAACGTTTTACGCACGAACGTTCCATCGCCTGCGCCGAACAAAATCGTTGCCGAATTGAAGTTGTAGTTCGTCACGATTATGTCCAGATTACCGTCGCGATCGAAGTCGACCAGCGCCATTCCTGCCGGAGTATTCAGTACTGGCACCGTACTCGGCATCGAAAAAGTATCGTTGCCCGTGTTCAGCAAAACGCCGACAGTCCCCGGCAGAAAATTGGACGCCGTTAGATCGAGTTTGCCGTCGTTGTTGAGGTCACCCATGGCCACGCCCATGCCGCCGCCCGTACCGCTGGGCGAAGTCGCGTAAGCCACGGGCGCCTCGAACGTGCCGTCACCATTACCAAGCATCAGAAAGCTCTTGCCCGGAGCGCCGATCCAAAGGTCCACGTCGCCATCGCCATTTAAATCACCCACGGCGATCGATTGGCCGCTGGCCGGAGTCGTTATGTTATGTGGCGTCCCGAAAGTTCCGTCTCCCTGGTTTAACAGAATCGTCACGGTTGGGACGCTCGCGCCTGACGACGCGTTCAAGACCGCAATGTCCGGCTTGCGATCTCGGTTGAAATCACCTACCGCGAGCGCTACAGGAAACGAACCATTGGAGTTTAAGGCATAGGTAACGGCGGTCTGCAGAGTTCCGTCCCCGTTACCGCGAAGGATCGCGACGTTGCCGGAGCCTTGATTCGCTACCGCGAGATCCATTTTGCCATCGCCGTCGAAGTCGGCGGCCTGCGCCGAGATCGGTATCGTGCCACCCGTCGTGTAGGCCACCGGCGCTTCAAAACCGATTGCGGGCGGCGCGAGCATCTTGCTGCAGCCAACGAGCGAGGCGACGCAAACCAAAAGCGTGCCGCAAGCGAGCGGCTTTATCGCGTACCGTAAGGCAATTTGAATCGCTCGGATCCGCATAAAAAGTCGTCTGATGCGTACTTCAGTTCGAGAACCAGTTCGCGTACACAAAAACCTCTATCGCATTGCATCGGTTCAGAAACGATAGGTATAGCCGGTTGAGAATTGGAAATTGCTCTGGGCGACAATATAGTCGTCGGACAGGATATTGCCCGGAGGCTGGCGTGGATCGCTGCGACCGGTTAGGTAACGGACGACAGTCGTCCCGGCGTCGAAGCGAATGGCGGAGTGTTGAGAAGTAAACCATTCAAAGACGGAACCTACGTCAAACGCGAAACGCGTCGCCTCGGTTAGGTTGTTGCCGCTCTCCGCCGTTAAAGTTTTGTCGTAGTAAATAAAGCCGGGACGCAGCTTGAAGTACCACGCCCATGATTTACCGGTATAGCCATAACGCGGCCCGAACATCCCTTGAACCAGGCTGCCTTTGCTGCCGGTGCCTGGAAAATAGTTCAAGTCCGAATCGACCCACAGACGATTGGTTATGCGATAGGCCGTGTTGACGCCAAAACCGGAATTACTGACGCGACAGCTGATACAAGTTTCGGTATCCACGGGAAGGCTGAGGTAGGTGTAGTGTACGCCGACCTCCCAGCGCTTGACCCCCTCGAACGTGAATTTTGGGCGGTCTTGGAAGCGCTTGCCGAAGAGAATATTGCCGTCATCGGGGCCGTAAATGCGATACCGGTACCATGGCACCTTGCCGGCGACAAAGTTTGCCATAACGTGCCCGGGACTTAGCGCCGCGCGCATCATTTTCCATTTGAGCGCCTCATCGGGTTCGTTGGGGGCAAAGCGATCCGTCAATTCGGCTTCAATGGAGTCTTCCAGGAGAATCCAGCCGGTCCCGATCAGTGGCGTCACCACGAAATCGACCCATCCCGTATTGTTGGTGATTGGCTTATTGCCCTGGTTTGTGCAGCTCAAGTACGGGTCACACCCAGGCTTGTAGAAATACCCACCCTCGTTCCCAATGGCGGATTCGCTGAGGATGGGCCCCGCTTCGAATTGCGCGCTGTAGACAGCGGCCCAGGCCATGGCCCGAAGACGGCTCATCCAATAGGCTCGCGATCTGCCGAAGGTAAGGCTGCGCCCGCGCGGATCGTTGACGATTTCGATGTTCCCGGTGACAGCCCCTTCCAAGGGATGGCCGATGTAATTGACGATAAAGTCGTCGCCGTCGCCCCACTGATTGAAAAAGAAATGCTGATTGGAGGCGGCCCAGTCATGCCAAAACGGTTTGTGCCACAGCAGATACCGCAAGAACGGATCAGTCGCAATCCTGAATCCGTGCTCAATCAATAGGAAATTGAAAGACTGTTGCAGCGCAGGCCACCAATGGAAGCCCTCTCGTGGTCCTTGGAAGCTCTCTTGCGCTGTAGCCGCATCCAAAAGCGATTTTTGAGAGTACTGACCGAAGGACGAGAGGAGCGAGTCACTCGGAAACGGCAATACTGAGACCCCAGCTAAATCAAACGAGATACTCGTTTCGAGGTGATACCTTGGATTGTTGCTTTCCGTCTGGCATACCGGAACGATGCGAGCAGCTTCTGTGAGAGAGCGAATAGGTTCTTTGTAATCTGGGCGATCCGACGCTGAAAGCGCGAGTCCAGCAACCGGATATGAGTTCGAAAATTCGCACGGCAGTAGATGGTAGCGTTCGAAAATGTCTGTTTTGGTCCCTTCAGTAAGCAGCGTCTGCTCGCCAATGGCGGCTGAAACGACAAGGTAGGTTGGTTGACGGTTATGAGCGTGAGATTGCGCGCTGGCAGACGACGTGGCGAGTACCACTATCGCTAGGAGAATGAAGCAGAGCACAAATTTTAGGAAGTGATCGCACAATTTAATGGTCAAAGGCGACTCGGACCAAACGGGCATTTACAGTCGCGCGGATCTACGGAAATCAGACAAAAGTCGCCCGGATCGTCATCGCCGAGGATGTCTTCGATCCTAATAGTTGGTCTCGGAACGCGCACAGTGTCCCCACGCCATTAGTACGACGGAGCCCCTCCTGATTGATCAGAAAGTTGTGTGGCGACTAGTGTAAGAAGTAACAGTCTGTGTCCTTTGCTTGCGGAGCGTGGACTAAGTCCTGATTAACGCCGTTAGGATAACTCCTTATTAGTCGCGTTACTGGACATATAGATTTAGCTGGATTTCACTTGTCCGGTAAGGGCGTTCATCAGGCATTAGAAAGCCAGATTTTAACCTGTTCCTGTGATCGACATCTAAATTGTGTTGAATCTCCTTGACAGCGCCAGTTATTTATTCTACATTGCAGTCATTATGACAGACCAACTCGGTGAATTCGAACAGGTGGTCCTGCTCGCGATTATGCGACTCGGCGAGGACGCATACGGCGCATCAATTCGCTCGGAGATTGAGAAATGCACGGGCCGTGGCCCGACTCCGGGGGCGATGTACACGACGCTTGACCGGCTCGAAGCGAAAGGCATGGTTACATCGCGGATGGGTGAACCGACGGCGCAACGTGGGGGTCGGGCCAAACGCTATTTCAAAGTAACTAAAGCAGGTACTGCGACCGTTACACGCGCCCAGCGGGCGTATCAGAAATTGCTTAGCGGTTTACCACTCATAGGAGGAGCCCATGCGTCATGGTGCCTGTGCTGAATGGATTCTGACTCGATTCATTGACCGACAGCGCGCCTCCTCGATCGTTGGAGACCTCATCGAGGAGCAACAACGGGGAACAGTTTGGTTTTGGTTGTCGCTGATGGGAGTAACGCTTTCGATCGCTCGGCGACCTCTAGGCGGGTTCTTGATGGCGACGTTTGCGGGAGGCTCGGCCATCGCCGCAATTCAATCGAAGCTATTCACTTCTTTTGTCTCCCACGCTCCGACTGATTGGCAACAGTCCTGGACGACTACAATTGGGCTTCTGGTGGGCTTCGTCTGGATAACTACGTTCTATTCCACTGTCCGTTTCGGTGTGAAAGACCCGTTAACGCGTTCAGCTGTGGGTTTCTCGCTAATTGGAACCGTGGCGATTGGAATGTGGTGGCAGCCAACAGTCCCAATAATCGCTGCGACACTTGGTCTTCTTCTTTTTGCGACGGCGATGTTTTTCCGTGATGGCCGTAAAGCGGTGGCCGCAATCGCCATTTTAACTCTTACACAGTGCCTCGTTTGGATGGTAGGCCTTACGTTTTTTGCGACAATTGCTAAGTATTTCTTCCACAGTCTCGAACCTATCCTGAAAGTCTTACTCTTTGCTGGTTATTTTCTTCTTACATGGTTGATATGCGCCGCGTGTACGTGGATGCATCGAACGATCTTGGAGTAACCCAGCCGATGTCTTCGGGTTTCTCGATCAGAATGTCAAACATTGACGCGGTCGCCCAGAATTGATGGGGACGTGATTTCCCACAGACTCAGAATTGTCTAAGTCCTGATTAATCGCGTTACCGGACAAGTGCCGTACTAGAACTTCAGATGTCCGATAAGTGCGTTTATCAGGACCCAGCGCGACTTCTGCCATAACTTCCGAGTTGCCGACTACACTGAAGTTACCGGCTCAAACCACGTCAAAACCTCGTGTTTATTGAAGATTTGCAGGATGAAGTGCGGTTGCAGTTACTTGCCGATTGGAACCTTACGTCGCACCTTATGAGCAAAACGCCCCGCTGGAGATTATCCGGAGAGGCATTGAGCTATACGTTCGGCGCGATAGGTGCTTGGTGATTCGCGCCATTCTGCGAAGCAACTCAACGACAAGATAAAGGAAGCCTGCAAGTTTTTTGGTGCCGAAACGACAGAAGAGGAGATTTTTGTCCTTAAAGGGCAGAACCAGTCTCCGTAATCGTAGGGTCGCTGTCAGTAATGGCGGTCACGGGGGTGTAGGTTGAGGCAAGCCGAAAGCTGGCGGAGGGGGCGCACCGTACCGTGCGAGGGGAACCGGTCCGCAAGTTCCGGGGCCGCTGCAAACCTGATGGCCTTCACCAGCAGGAGATGCTTAGCCGAGCCGAAAGGACTTAGGAGCAGTTGTCAGTGGCCAGCAGCGAGTTCTCAATGCCGTCAAGGGCGCTGTCCTGGCTGATCGCAACCCTTTTCAAATAGGTCGCCTGTGGCGCGAGCGCACTAGCAACCGCGCGGGGTTATGACGGATACGGAGGAGGGGTTACGCTGTTGCCGTGCTCATCAACGAACGTCCAGAGCTGGTTGTCCCAATCTGGGCCCTTGGTCTTCAGCGTGAAGGCATCGAGCAGCGCACCGGGCTTCGTGCTGGCGCCTTGGACGTCGATAACGAGACCGGGGGTATCGGCGCTCTGGATGAAGTAATAGCCACTGAATTCATCCCCTGAATAGTTTGGCACGAACATCCAGAGCTGGTTAGCTACATCAGGGTACTTCGTCTTCGCCGTGAAGGCATCGAGCAGCGCACCGGGCTTCGTGCTGGCACCCTGAATATCAATGACCAGGTCACCTAGCTTGCTCTGGATGAAGTAAAAGTTCGGAAGGAAATCCGGTGTCCCGAACGTCCAGAGTTGGTTATTCCAGTCCGGGCTCTTGGTTTTCTTTGTGAAGGAGTCGAGCAGCGTACCGGGCTTCGTGCTGGCACCCTGAATATCAATGACCAGGTCACCTAGCTTGCTCTCGATGAAGAAGTACGAAGACATGAATGTTTCCCTTTCGGCTCTCGCAGAAGAGATTTTATCCAGGATTTCCATTTTGGCACCCTGGGTGACCAAAACTATACATCCGAATCCCCTCGCGCTGCTGATCTTTCTTAAACCGGAACTTCCGATTAAGCTTCCAACAGCCCCACGCTATATACCCGTCGAGGGGTTCCAGCGCATTCTTTTTTCTTTGGCTGGCCGCAGGGCTTAGGACAGGGGGCCCCATCTGCCCGAACCCGAGTCCCTCAGGGGCGATACAGGTTCCCCTCCGTTACCAGGGTTGCGCTGCGATGTCCAATCAGAGTCTTGCTCCGAGGCTTCACCAAACCGAAGTCCAGTACCTTGGCTTTGCCTTCCGGCGTCAGCTTCACATTGGCGGGTTTCAGGTCGCGGTGAATGATGCTCTTCTCGTGCGCTGCTTCCAACGCTTCGGCGATCTGCTTCGCAATGGTGAGGGTTTCTTCAACCGGGACCGCACCCTCTCGCTTGACGCGATCCGCCAGCGTCTCGCCGGGAACCAGCTCCATCACGAGGTAGGTTGTGTTGTTGGAATCTTCGATGATGTAGTTCGTGGCGATGTTCTGATGATTCAGCGATGCCAGCAGTTGTGCTTCCCGCCGAAAACGAGCGAGCCGATCAGCATCACGAGCGAAGGATTCTGGCAGAACCTTGATGGCGACGTCGCGCCTGAGCTTGGGGTCATGCCTTATACACCTCGCCCATACCCCCGACGCCAATTAAGGCCAAGAGCCGATGCGTTCCGAGTTCTGTGCCTGCGGGTAGTGGCGTGGTAGCGGGATCGAGTCGGCTGAGTTTACTCCATCAAAGACTGATAAGGTTATGGAATACGGGCTAACCGGAAGTTATTCCGAGCCAGAAGGCCCGTTGGGACATTCCGGCTTGCTAAGTCCTGGTTTGTCGTGCCGGTTCAAACGGTCGATGCAACACCGTCTAATCAGTTGATCTGCCAATACTTCCCCTGAAGAACTATCTGTTTGGCTGAGTCGGCTAAAACCCAGCCAGGGCAACGTTCTGTCTGATCTGACCTAGCCAGCGCTTTTAGCTTTTGTTTTCAATGACTATGGGTCCGAGCTGAGTGTTGCGTCGACCCATTGAGACCACCCGGATTACCGGACATTTGACGGGCTAGTATTCCACTTTTCCGGTTTCGGCGTTTATCAGGACTTAGCCACGTTCGGAATTATGGGGAACCGACTACTGGTTCCGCGCGTCGAATTCTCCCTACATTATGTCGAGGGAGAGATACGGTTTAGCTCAAGAAACCGACCGCGGAATCCTCGTAGAGGCGAAAAAATAGGAACACCACCGGCGCAAAATGGCTCTATGTAGGTCGTCCACATGAGTTCTCTGAAGGGAGATTAATGCCGATGGCCTTGCCACTGAAACCCACGTCTGCTTAGCTGGTGGGGCATCGTCTCCGGCTGGCCGAGCCTGAGCAGGCACATCGCTACTCCCGCATACCCCACCAAATAATCAGGGGTGATCACGCTCGGGGTTTCAGATTGCCACAGAAGTCCGTCGCCGTTCTCAAGCGAAAATGCTTCAAGTGCACTGGCTAGGTCACTAGCATCGGACAGATGGACCGGATCTCCAGTGGCTTGGAACATATCGATTAGAAACTCGATATTCCCAGCCAAACCATGGCATTGAGTAGGTCCGACCCAACGGCCACCTTGGGAAACTGTCAGTGCTGCACGTTTCGCTAGCTCCCAACACTCGCGCCCAAGACCTACCTGCGCTGCGTGCAGGAAAAACCGCCCAACGCCGGTAGCGCCATGGCACCAGAACGGCCCAAACAACGCTCCTTCCTGATCGATGGGCCACGTCAGTCCTTTTCCATCGTCAAGCGCAGGCACGGCGAGACCCGCAAGCCAGTGGTTCGCGCGTCGAGCTATTTCCAAAAACCGCAGTTCGCCCGTCGCTTCAAATAGATCAAGTAAGCAGTCGGCAATTCCCGCAGCCCCATGTGCATACCCCAAGTTTGCCGTCCCGCTCAACGATTCATAGCCCGGCGGAATTATCCAGTAAGCGTCATCGCCCCTGACTGTGGCGTGCTGAAGCAAAACGTCACCCGCTCGTACAGCGGCTCCAAGATGAGTGGGATCTCCCGTTGCATCCCATGTCATAAGGTGAAATCGAAGTCGGCCGGCCGTTCCATTATAGACATCGGGAGAGGAATACGGCATTTCGGAGATTGAGCAGCTCTTTCGAATCGCAGCGTTCACTAGAGCGACGTCGCCCAACACTTGGCCCGAACGCAGGAGTGCAGCTCCGACCCCCGATTCACCTATGTATAAACCGGGTAGCGGAGGATCTGCGAACGGAGGAACTGAAGCCAACCATGCGGCCGCCTTTTTTAATACGTTGCCATGGTGGTCGTCCCCGAAACGCATAACCAGCTCGGCCAGAGCCAGTAAAGCACCAGCGGATCCGATTGCGAGGTCGTGTGCCCAGAGAGCATCTCCATCATGCGTGCTCCTCCAGCCGAGGCCCAGGTTATCCGGACTTGCCTGCGCATTTCTTGAGAGGGAGTCGCCAAGTCGGCGAGCTAATCCTTCATAACGCTGAGTATCAAGTCTCGGCAACGAAGCGCAATTTCCTCCAGCGACCCGAACCCTTCGTGCCGAATCCTTGACGTCGATTCGTCGAAGGGCATTCTCAACTTGAACTGCCGATGCGTACCGATCTTCCGGTTCCGGTTGCAGACATCGAGAGATGACGGCTTCGAGATCTCCATTCAAGGCAGGGTTAAGCATCTTTGCCGAGCGCTTACCAAGCATTACGTCGGCTGTGGCGAGAGAAGGCTCGGCGCTGGTCGACATGAAATAAAGCAACGCACCGAGAGAATAGAGATCATCTGTAATTGCAGGCGCGCAGCCGGCCTGCTGCTGGGGGCACGCGTAGCCCGGAGTGCCGCGGCTAGCTAGTAGTTCACTGCAACCGATCGACTGAGCACCGTCGAAATCCACTAGCCGCAAACGCCCGTCGATCCCAATAATTACATTCGCAGATTTCAGGTCGTGGTGGACTAAGCCGCTCGCATGGAGCTTAGAGAGCATTTGCGCTAGCTCCGTTCCCCAAGCAATCACCTGTTCGGTCCCGGGTGTTTTGCCGTAACTTGCGAGTGCTCTCATGTGCTGTTCAAGTGTGGCGCCTTCAAATTTCTGTTCCGCCAAGTAAAGATCACCGTCATGTGCCACGAGTTCGAAAGGAATTGGAAACCGATCATCAGGCGCCAAACGCGCCAAAACCGCCGCCTCGTTCCTCAGCCGTCGTTGCGCCCCGTCGCCAGTCGAATCCACACCGATTTCTTGGATGGCGCGCTTCAAGATGCATGGCTTGGGCGCGTTGATATCTACGGCGTGGTAAACCGTTCCGTGCGCTCCGTCATAAAATTTCGAAACTATCAAGTAATGATTTGCAATTAGACGTGCGGGATTGAGCATTGGCTGCGCTACACCCGCGGCTTCGAATGGATCCGGGATCCACTTCGGCGGCTCGTACGAAAGTCCCCGGCGATCGATTTCAATGCGCCCGTCTGTCTTCGTAATGACGGGTACAATCTCGCCTAGAGGTGTTTGAATGAACGAATCATCAAATACGCCATACCGGTAATGAACCAGGCTACCGTGCGAAAGCTGTCGGTCGGAAGGGACTCTAATCCCACGCAATCCACGTGTGACGCGATCAAGCTCAACCGCCAAACGGATCGCATGCGATTCACTATTCGGGTAGATCGTTATGAACTTACCGATCTGGCTCAAACCAAATTCACCTTCATTCAGTAACATCAAGGAGTCGATTGAGCAGGCGAGCTTGAAACTGGCTGTTTCTGGAAGTAAAACAGAAAAGGCGCGTTCGAGAACTGAAGTGGCTGATTCGTGCATGGCCGAAACGTGAATTTTCCAGCCTTGCTTTGTCGGGACGGCATTGAGATTGGTGACCCGTATCCACGGGTCGCCAGGATACAAATCGCTCTCAACTATCCAATCAGAGGCATTTGCACTAAGGGCGCAGGTCTCTTTAGCAATTGCGAGAAATGATTCGAATGGAATATTCACCGCCAGACTGGATGGAACTAGACGCTAGCCTTCTTGGTCTTCTTGATGGTTCCAGTT
>Ga0210391_10005881_pt1 | contig 10091 bp, 7 predicted proteins | sample IncBWC12OmetaG_FD_160573 | JGI IMG/M metagenome (GOLD analysis project Ga0210391, IMG submission 160573) | Forest soil microbial communities from Barre Woods Harvard Forest LTER site, Petersham, Massachusetts, United States - Inc-BW-C-12-O ...
GCAGTGGGCGCGAGCGGGCAATATGTCCTAGCGTGTCGCGCCCGACATCGCCGTAGTTGGCAGCGTCGGGGAGTTCGCCGATGCCCACGCTATCGAGCACGATCCAGATCACGCGCGCGAAATTCGTAGTGCTCTGCCCCACTTCTGCCTCCCTGATTATTAATCGGCGTCGCGGAATTGAGATTGTACTCTATACGTGTGGCTGCGCCAGTGCGGGCGCGCCAGGGGCGGAATGGTCCAACCGTTTCCATGGATTGAATATCCGCGAAGCCTGGCCCGGCCACAATTTGTCCTGCGGCCTTACGCCCATAAGTGCAAAACGATTTCCGTTCAGGTTCGACTGGCCGTAGCTGCGGTTCCTATTGTTGTAACCGTCTCTGATTTTCGCCCTCGAGACGTATGTTTCAGATTTGCGCAGTGAATCGTGGTCGGTTCGAATCCGACTGTTCAGGGCCGCGTGCTATTTCTGATTTCCCCAGACACCTTTGCCTGTGCCCGCAAGCGTTCGACTACTTCGATACCAATGCCTTCGCCGGAGTCCCGGCTGTGGCCGTGACGAAGGGCGATTTGCGGGGGTTGACGGTCGGGCGTATAATTTTTTGTTTACGCATATGGCTACGGAACCTACAGAGAAGCTGTCTCGCGAACGAGCGGAACCGCAGACTGTTCCAGGCGGCGGGAGCGCGTCCAGCGGCTCGGGTGTTGTCACTCGCGGGAGCGCATCTGGCGCGTCGACCGCTGGCGCGAATGCTGGCGATACGGCGGGAGTTCCCCTCCCCGGGGATATTGAGGAGATCCGCGTTCGTGGGGCGCGCGTGCATAACCTCAAGAATATAGATTTTGTGATTCCGCATAACGCTATCACTGTCGTGAGCGGAGTTTCCGGGTCGGGCAAATCCAGCTTGGCGTTTGATACTTTGTATGCGGAGGGGCAGCGGAGGTATATCGAATCGCTTTCGGCGTACGCACGGCAATTTTTGGAGCGGATTGAGAAGCCGGATGTGGACGAGATCACCGGAATTGCGCCGGCGATTTCGATCCGGCAGAAGAATTCGACCCGCAATCCGCGTTCGACCGTGGCGACCGCTACTGAAATTTACGATTACTTGCGGCTGCTGTACGCGCGGATCGGGAAGACGTTTTGTTTGCGCTGCGGCGAGGAAGTGCGCAAGGACACGCTAGACGAAATCGCTACGCGGGTGCTGGCGTTGCCGATGGGACGGCGGTTTTACGTGTTGTATGAATTGAAATTGACGCCGGAGGCGGCGACGAATGCGCCGCAAGCGCCACGGGTACGCAAACCGGTGCGTCCGGGCGCGGATGCCGTTCGCGAGGCGCTCGTCAGTTTGCGCAAGCGCGGGTTCAACCGGATTTATCAGGCGGGGCGCGTATTCGAATTCGCGACGCCGGAAGATTTGCTGGACGTGGATTTCACCAAGCCGGTGTACGTGCTGGTGGACCGGCTGGAGCTTTCGCTCGAGGTGCGTTCGCGGGTGATGGACTCGATAGAGATTTGCTACCGGGAAGGGCGCGGCGAAGCGATTCTGGAATTTGTGCCGGAAGCGCCGGGAGCGGCGCCAGAGCGGATGGTCTTCAACGAGCGCTTCGAATGCAAAAAGTGCGGCGCGATTTATCAGGAGCCGGAGCCGCGGCTTTTTTCGTTCAACAATCCCTATGGAGCCTGCCCGCGCTGCCAGGGGTTCGGGAACACGGTGGATTTCGATCTGGACCGAGTGATTCCAGACAAAGGCAAGACCTTGAACGACGGCGCAATCGAGCCCTGGACCAAGCCGCGCTACCGGCAACTGACGATGGACCTGCGGCGGTTCTCGCGCGCAAAAGGGATTCCGATGGACGTGCCCTTCCGGGATCTGACGACTGCGCAGCGACACGCGATATTGGACGGCGACAAGGGCGAAGACTATATCGGGGTAAAGGGATTTTTCGGCTGGCTGGAGCGGAAGAAATATAAGTTGCACGTACGCGTTTTCTTGAGCCGCTACCGCGGGTATGCGACTTGTCCGGATTGCCGCGGGACGCGTTTGCGCGCCGAGGCTCGCGCCGTGAAGATTGCGGGCCGCTCGATCACGGAAGTTTGCCAGATGACGGTGAAGGAGGCGCGGCCGTTTTTTAAGAATTTGCATTTGAGCGAGACCGAGGCGGCGATCGTCGAGAAGGTGCTGGAAGAAATACAACAGCGTTTGCGCTTTCTGGACGACGTCGGGCTCGATTATTTGACTTTGGACCGGCTGACTTCCACGCTCTCGGGCGGCGAGGCGCAGCGCATTCAGTTGGCGACTTCGCTAGGGTCGCATCTGGTCGGTGCGTTGTACGTGCTGGACGAGCCTTCGATCGGATTGCATCCGCGCGATACCACCCGACTGATTGAAATATTGAAGGGTTTGCGCGACCTGGGAAATACTTTGCTCGTGGTGGAGCACGATCCGGACACCATCCTGGCAGCCGACTACGTGCTGGATTTAGGTCCGGGCGCAGGCGAGCACGGCGGCAAACTGATTTTCGCAGGCACGCGCGACGCAATGTTGACGGACGCGCATTCGCTGACGGGGCGTTATCTGCGCGGCGAACTGAAAATTGTGGTGCCGGCACGGCGGCGCAAGCCTACGGGAAAATTCCTGAAGATTATTGGCGCGCACAGCCACAATTTGCAGGGCGTGGACGTGATGCTGCCGCTGGGACTGCTCGTAGCGATTACGGGCGTTTCTGGCTCGGGAAAATCCACGCTGGTTTACGACGTGCTTTACAAAGCGCTGCAGGCGAAACGCACGGGCGGAAATTGGAAGGAATGCTGCGACCGGCTGGAGGGCGATAATTTGCTCGCGGGCGTGGAGATGGTGGACCAGTCTCCAATTGGGCGGACGCCGCGGTCGAATCCGGCAACGTATTTGAAGGCGTTCGATCCGATTCGTGAAGTGTTTGCTGCGACGCCGGAGGCCAAGAAGCGCGGATTTACGGCGGGACATTTTTCGTTCAACATTCCGGGCGGGCGTTGCGAGGCTTGCCAGGGGGACGGGACGGTGACGGTTGAGATGCGCTTTCTCGCGGACGTGGAATTAGTTTGCGAGGAGTGCCGCGGTACGCGTTATAAGAGCGCGGTGCTGGACGTGCGTTATAAGGATAAAAATATTCACGACGTACTGCAAATGACGGCGCGCGAAGCGATTACTTTTTTTGCGGCGTATCCGAAAGTGACGGCGAAATTGCGCGTGCTGGATGAAGTCGGCTTGGGTTACCTGCGCCTCGGTCAATCCGGCACGACGCTTTCGGGCGGTGAGGCGCAACGTTTGAAACTCGCGGCGCATCTTACGCGGCAGGAAAATACCGGCGTCCTGTATATATTCGATGAGCCCACCACTGGGCTGCATTTCGACGATATACAGAAATTGCTGACCGCGTTTCGCAAATTGATTGAAGGTGGTGCTTCGGTGCTGATCATCGAACACAATCTGGACGTGATCAAATCGGCGGACTGGGTGATTGATCTGGGTCCGGAGGGTGGCGAAGCGGGCGGGCGCGTGGTAGCGGCTGGGACTCCGGAGCAGGTGGCGCGCAACCAGCAGTCGCACACCGGGAAATATTTGGCGCGCGTATTGAACGGCGGGCACAACGGCGCGAACCATAGCAATCATGGGGCGGAAAAGAATGAGGCGGGCGGCTGCGCGGCGCCTGCTGCGACGCCGCCGCGCGATTTGCCGACGGAATGAAACTGCGGAGCACTCGATTGAAGAAACCGCTCGGGTTTGGCGCGTGGAGCGTGGTTTTGGGCGCGGCCGTCGCGGCGTTTCCGAGCTTGGTATCGGCGCAAACCGTTGGAACTTCTCGTACGAAAATTCCTCAGGACCCTGCCGCAGTTGAACTGAACCGTCTGCTGAGTGTCGCGCAAGATGCCGTGAACAAGCAGGATTATGCCAGTGCGGCGCAGGATTATCAGGCGTATCTGGCGAAGAAGCCAGACGATGCCGTGGTGCACTACGATTTGGGTTACGCGTACACGGCGCTGCAGAAGCCTGCCGCAGCGAAGAGCGAGTATGAGAAAGCGATTGCCCTGGATCCGAAAATGGCACCGGCTTATCAGAATCTGGGCGTGACTTTGATTCCTACCGATCCTGCGGCAGCGATCGAGCCTTTGCAGCACGCGGCGGAGTTGATGCCGGAAGACGCGCGGACCAAGTGGTTGCTGGGGATTGCGCTGGAAGCGACCAAAAAAGACGCGCCGGCTATCGAGCAATATCAAGCCGCGGAAAAGCTAGATGCGAACAATGTCGAGATTCGCAATTCGCTGGGATTCGCACTGCTGAGAACGGGACGCGCCAGCGACGCCGAAACTGCCTTTCGCGCCGCGCTGGCGCTGCAGCCTGCGGGCGAGGCGGCGGACCAGACGCACAAGGGATTGTTGCAGGCGCTGCTAGCGGAGAAAAAGAATGCTGAGGCAGCGACGGAGATGGGTGTTTATCTCGCGGCGCATCCTGGTGATACAGCGACGCAGCTGGAGCACGCTTCCCTGCTGGTGGATGCCGGAAAAGAAGATGATGCGCTGGCCGAGCTGGATAAAGTTGCGGCCGCTGGACCTGAATCTCTGCGCGCTTTGAAATTACGGGCGCTGATTTATTTTCGCAAGAAGCAGTATGACAACGCGGTGCCCGTGTTGGTGAAAGCGATCGCGCTGGCGCCGCAGGATCCGGACCTGCGGGCGCAGCTGGGCCACGCCTATCTGGAGAAAAAAGATTATCCCAATGCGGCGAACGCGCTGGTGGCGGCGATCCAGGTGGATCCGCAATCCATTGACGTGTTAAAAGATTTGGTAACGGCAGAATATCTGAACAAGAATTATCCGGCGACATTGCACGGCCTGGATGTGTTGGCGCAAAGGGAAACACCGCCGCTGGGAAGCTGGTTCGTGCGCGCGACCTGTTACGATAAACTGGGACAGGCGCCCCAAGCGCTCGAGGCTTACAAGAAATTTCTGCAACTGAACAAGGACCAGAACAGCGACATGTACTTCGAGGCCAGCGCACGCGTTCGCACGCTAACTCGGGAGCTCGCGAACAAGAAGAGGTAGTACATTGCCGGCACGCGGTGGATTTGGGCCCGGTGGTTTTTGGGCAGGAGTTCTTTTGGTGGCGCTGGTTGTGGGGCCGCTACTGGCCCAGGACCGGACGGCGCAGTTGCGTGCGCGATTCGAGAAGGAAACGGATCCCGTGCGCAAGGCACGGATGGTGACACTATTGGCAGATTCCGAATTTCGCGAAATGCACGAGAAAATTGACACAGGCGATCTAGCCGCGGCCGTGGAAATTGCGGGGCGCGTGCGGGATGAGGCACGGGCCAGTAAGAAATTGCTGGATGCGAAGAGCCGCGACGCGGAGGAGCACCCGGACGGCTACAAGCAACTGGAAATTTCGGTGCGCGAATCCATGCGACGGCTGGACGATATAATGGTGAGTCTGGCGAAGGACGAGCAGGCGCCGTTGGCGGAAGTTCGTCAGGATATGGATGAGTTGGACCGGCAGATGATCCATCAACTTTTTCCTAAGCGGCCGGAAGCGGCTCCGAAGACGGAGCCGGAGAAGCCGAACAGTTAGTGGGGAGCGCGCGATGGGGTGGCGAGGGCGAAGGCTAGCGAGCTGGATGACGCTGCTGATGGTGGCGACGGCGGTTTCAGCGCGTGGCGTTCAAGCGCAGCAGGAGAAGAAAGATTATTTGACGGACGTGGAGGGGGATCGCATACGCGACGCGGTCACTCCGCCGGAGCGGATGAGACTTTTTGTAATATTCGCGGATGACCGGCTGAAGAAATTTCAGTACGAGCTGACGCGGACGGTGCCGGAAGGCCGACGGGCTGAAATCTTGAATGGCCTGCTGAATGCTTATGCAGGCTGCATCGATGACGCAGCGGATCAGATCGAAGTAGCGCGGGAAAAGCAGGTGGATATTCGCGCTGCGTTGAAAAACATGCAATCGAAGGGCAAAGAATTTCTGGAAGCGCTGCAGAAGATCAATCAGGGCGGGCCGGAGTACGACATATACAAGGATACTTTGCAGGACGCGATTGAGGGGACGCAGGACGCTTTAAGCGACGTGGACAAAGCGCTAAAGGAACTGAATACGGCGCCGGTGCGGAGAAAGCCATCTTGAAGAAGCGGCGCGCGAAAAATGCCGTGCCGGGCGGCGAACGCATTTTCCAGCGGATCTATACGCGACTGGGGTGCGAAGGGCGGCCGCCGCATTTCGTAGTGGAGTTTCATCCTTACACGGACCTGACGCACACGATTCGTTTGCGAGAGGATACGGCTTACGTGCGTTTGTCGGATGCGCTGGACGATGCGCCGCACCCGGTGGTGGAAGCGACTGCGGCGATTTTGCTGGGACGTTTGTATCGGCGGGAGCCGCCGAAGGAATTGCTGCAGGCGTATCGCGAATTTTCTTATGCGGGGGCTACGCGGCGGCGCTTGCTGGCTTTGCGGCAGCGGCGGGCGCGTCGCGTCGAACATCGGCCGGCTGGGACGCACCATGACCTTGATCAGTTATTTGAGCGGCTGAACGCGCGTTATTTTGCGGGGGAGCTTGCGAAGCCGCGGCTGGGTTGGAGCCGGCGCGTGTGGAGCAGTTTGCTGGGATGTTTTGATCCGGCGCTGCAGCAGATTGTGATTAACCGGCAATTGGATCGCGAGGCCGTGCCGCAATTTGTGGTGGCTTATGTGATGTATCACGAGATGCTGCATGTGAAGCATCCGATGAAATTTGCGCGCTGCCGCCGCGAGTCGCATGGGGCGGAGTTTCGTCGCGAAGAAAAGAAATTTGCGGATTATCAGCGGGCTATGAGGTTCTTGGATCGGTTTCCTACTCGTTGAGCGGACCCTGGTCGCCCGAAGAATCAGACCTTTCTCCGACGCGTGAGAAAAAGCACATCCCTCGCTGCGTCCCGCGCCCGTCCCGCAGTCGCGGGACAGGGGGAGAAAGAGCGCCGGACCGCGTTCGGGATGTCAATCGCAGTGCTTTTTTCCCTCAAGTGTTATTTCTTCGAGAGTTTGTCGATTTTCTCTCGGACCTTCTTGGCGTCGGGAGCGTTCGGGAGCACTTGAAGATATTCCTTGTAGTAGCGCAGGGCCTCAGACGGATCACCTTTCTTCTCGTAGCACTCCGCCAACAATAAACGCGGCTTGGCGAAATTGGCGCGCAGGCGGATCGCGTCTTCGAAGCGGCTGATGGCGGCGTCGGTGTCGCCTTTGTGCAGATAGAACATTCCGACGTCGATGTCCTGCTGCGCGTGGAAGGGATCCCAGGCGGGATCGTCTTCCGGAGGCAGCACACCGGGCTTGGATTTTTTGGAAGCGTCGGCGGGAGTGGCGGCGGGCGCCTTGGCGGGCGCGGGATCGTCCGGCGGCAGCGCCTTTTTGGACGACGACTCTTGCGAGGAATCCGGATTCGAGTCTGGGTTCGAGCTTGCACTCGGGCGCGGTGGTGTCGCAGGCGGCGGTTGCTGCTGTTGCGCTGGAGCGGCAGGTTGCGCGGGCGGCTGGTCCTGCCGGCCGTAGCAAGGCGGCGCTGGGAACAATATTGTGCAGAGCGTCGCTCCGAGCAGCACGAGAAAAGCGAATTGTGGCGCGGTGCGATGCATCGGGCTCCTGCGGCAATTAGATAGCGTTTGCTATCATGAACGTTGTACGCGGTCCGGCGCAGGATTCTGCGCCCGGGCCTGCGTCGGACATCGTAAGTCTTGGATATTGTAACTCGCCGCCATGGAACTCCGCGAAAAAGTCGCGCAATTGCCCACCCAGCCAGGGGTGTACCTATTTCAGGACGCAGGCGGGAAAATTTTGTACGTGGGCAAGGCGAATTCGCTGCGCAGCCGGGTGCGGTCTTACTTTCTGGAATCGCACTGGCAGGACGCCAAGACCGGGTCGCTGGTGCGCGAAATTGCCGACATCGATTACATCGTCGTCGACAATCAGAAGGAAGCGCTGGCGCTTGAAAATAATCTGATTAAGCAGCACAAACCAAAATTCAACGTACTGCTGCGCGACGACAAGACCTATCCGTACATTCGTTACACGGCGTTTGAAAAATATCCGCGGGTTTACGTGACGCGGCGCTTGCATAAGGATGGCTCGATTTATTTCGGGCCGTATTTTCCAGCGCGGCTCGCCTATCAAATGGTTAATCTGATTCACAAACATTTTCTGGTGCCTTCATGCACGGTGGATTTGACCCGCGCGCATCCGCGGCCCTGTCTGCAGTATTACATTCACCGCTGCCTGGGGCCGTGTGTGGCGGGATTGGTGGCGGATGAGCGCTACAGCGAGGCAGCGCGCGACGTGCGACTGTTTCTGGAAGGCCGGCGCAGCGATTTAGCGCAAAGCCTGAAGGAGCGGATGCAGCATGCTTCGCAAGCGGAGCGTTACGAGGAGGCCGCGGGATATCGTGACTTGCTGCGCACAATTAACGAGATGGAGGAGCGGCAGAAAATCGCGGCAGCCTCAGGCGACGACACAGATGTGCTTGCTTGGTATGCCGAACCGCCGCAAGTGGCTGTGAATCTGTTTCACTTGCGCGGGGGGAAAGTGGTGGACCGGCGGGATTTTTACTGGGAGGACATGGAGGAATTCAAACCGGAGGAATTTCTGCCGTCGTTGATCAAGCAGCTGTATTTGGATGCTGCTTATTTGCCGCGTTACATTCACACGCCGATGGAATTTGAGGATTGCATGCTAATCGAGGAAGTGTTGACGGAGCAGGCGGGCCACCGCGTGGAGATTTTGAATCCACAACGCGGGCAGAAGCACGCCTTCCTGGAATTGGTGGAGAAGAATGCACAGCATTCGTTTATTCAGCGCTTCAGGATTTTGAAGCCGAGCTCCGCAGCGATTGTGGATGCGCTGGAATCGGCGCTGGGGTTGCCGGAACCGCCGAAGCGCATCGAGTGTTTCGATATTTCGCACATTCAGGGATCGGACACGGTTGCTTCGATGGTGGTGTGGGAATCGGGCCGTATGAAAAAATCAGATTACCGGAAATTCATCATTCGCGGCGAAGCCATGCCGGACGGGGCGGAGAAAGCTGCGGGAATTCTGCGCGACGATTTTGCCAGCATGCAGGAGGCAGTGGAGCGGCGCTACCGGCGTCTGCAGCTGGAAAAGAAGCCGATGCCGAACTTGATTCTGATTGACGGCGGGATTGGACAATTGCACGCGGCAGCGAAGTCCCTGGACACGCTGGCGATCATCAACCAGCCGATGGCGAGTATCGCGAAGAAGGAAGAAATCCTTTACGTGCTCGGGCGGGAGGACGAGCCGGTGGTGCTCGAAAAGCATTCCCCGGTGCTGCACTTGATCCAGCAGATTCGCGACGAGACACACCGGTTCGCTGTCACGTTTCACCGGCAGCGGCGATCGAAGCGACGCCTACGCACGGCGCTGACCGAGATACGGGGCGTGGGGCCGCGCACGGCGCAAAAGTTGCTGCAACGCTTCGGCAGCGTGGCCCAATTGCGGCAACTGAGTCTGGAGCAGCTAGCGGCGGAGGTTCCGCGGGCGCAGGCGCAGCGCGTGTTCGAAGCGCTGCGGGAGGGCCATCCGCCGGAAGCCTCGCGCGCGTGAGAGGTCATCAAGCCCCACCCCCATCAGCGGGCTTGATGGCCCGCGCGCAGACGATCACACCCTGGCACCCTCACACGGGCGCAGGAGCGAACGATTCTAATGACTCGTCAATGCATCAGGGGTAGCTCACCACCGTAACCGGAGTATCCGGGTTGGCGATGGTGGACGACCCGCCAGTGTTGTTGATCACGTTCAAGATCCCACCCGACCCCGACGTGCTAAGAAAAATCGTCAGCAGATCGTTCATACTACTCGCCGGGAGGGAGCGGGGGACTTCGAACGCATTCGCAGCGTAGATGTTTATGCCCTGGTTGAAGAAGCTGTAACTGCCGAGTCCGTAGCCGTTGAAGCGGGTGATGTAATTCGCGACTTTGAAGGCCGCGTAGCCATCGACGCCCGGCGCTTCCATCCAGGCCGCTTGGCTGGGCGGGTCGTAGGGCATTTCGTTCTGCAGGAAAATGTCCGTCCCGCCGT
>Ga0210391_10005883_pt1 | contig 10088 bp, 13 predicted proteins | sample IncBWC12OmetaG_FD_160573 | JGI IMG/M metagenome (GOLD analysis project Ga0210391, IMG submission 160573) | Forest soil microbial communities from Barre Woods Harvard Forest LTER site, Petersham, Massachusetts, United States - Inc-BW-C-12-O ...
TCGCGAGGTCTGGGCGCGCAGAGATCTGTAGAAACGGCGATTGCTGGCAGAACACATCTCGTCCTCGATCGCAGCCCCGTCGCTGCCCGTAGCCAGGATGGGCGACGAAAGCGCGGGTGACTTTCTGGTGGTGGGCTCGGCCTTCGACGCATGCGTCGTCGCAATCCCCGAACGCAGAGACAGCCGCACTTGATCCGCGCCTGCATCGTGGGCAGAACGGCAGCACCCACCCCAGCGAACGACGCATCCGAGATCGGAACGCGGCTGCTGGCGAAAGAGACAATTTCTCGCAGTCATGGGGGTAGCCCCAGAGAACCCGACTCGGTCCCCGCCGAATACGGAGTCGAGTCAGTTCCTCCTCCGCCTCCGGTTGGATGCGCGGTCCGACCTCGGCGACTTGGGTAGCGGCACCATGCGGTTTTCCCGGCGAAACTTCTCCCAGTCCTTGCGCACGTTGGCCGAGCCGCCGAGCCGAAGATCAACGAGTATCTGCGAGATCACATCCCAGCTCGCCAGGTGTCCTCGGCGCGGACGTCCTGTGCGCTCGGGCCACATCTCCACCAGGCGTTCGGCCTGGGCGTCAGTCAGTTTCACCGCGAGGTCCGGATACCCATTTTCCCGGATCAACCAGCGGACGATTTCCCCCGGGGGCGGCAGCTCGGCATCGGCCGCCGTCTGGTTGGTGACTGCTTCTTCGCGTTCGTACTGGATGACTCCGTACGAGGGCTGGCTTGGCTGGACCCCGCCGTCGAGTAACCCCGCAGCGACTTTTGCTTCGGAGCTTCGCGCGATCAGCACCTCGTCTTCAGCGTCGAGAGGGCTTCCTATCCGCTGTCGGGCCACGGCCCGAACGGCCTTCGATCTATGAATAAACCGCTTCGCTTGCTCCACTGCCGCAAGGAGAGCCATACGCGCCCGATGCTCAACCGCTTCGCGGTTGCGCGGGGCCGTGCCGGGGCGATTCCATTCCGCCCACAGCGCGTCGATCTTCTCGAACGCCGCTTCCAACTCTTCCAGCGGCAGACTCTCCGCGAGATTGCGAGCCATCGCATCGCGCACGTCGTTGCCGCCCGCGGAAGTCTTGTGCAGCACCGCGGCCATGAACTCCAAAGCCTGGATCAAATTCTTACATCGTTCGGCGCAGAAGAGTCGCCGCTGCGCGAGCGCGTCCGCTGCCACCTTCAGCGTCGTCCCTTCGGCGGTTCCGTCTGATCCGGGCGAATTCTTCATACCTGCGAAGATGCGAGGCGGGGCGAGCGCCCCCCGGGCACGTAACTGGTTGGTATCAAGGTGGAGTCCACGCGGAGGACGGGCGTCAGTCGAACGCGATGCCCTAACGGTAAAGCATCTGACACGGAGCAGGAAGAGCTGGAGTTTGGCGGTCCAATGTCGATCATCAAAGCCATCCCGAGCGTAATCGAAGGCGAGCGCAAGCGTCGGCAGGGGTCTTAGGTTCCGCCGCCGCGAGGCGTATGGGTTCAACTCCCATCCCGTGCACTCAGACGCAGCGGAACCGCCCGATCCGGGTGTTCCGCTGCCTCCACCTCCGCCAGACGCATTTTCCGATCCGCCGGGCGCGTCCGAGGCGATGGCCGAGCCGCCAAGTCGCGACGCAGACGCCGCGTTGGCCTACGCGCTCTGCGAGGCGACCCGCGCGGGCCAATGGGCCGCGGTTGTGGAGCTCTCACGCGCGCTGTCCTCGCGGAGGATGCCGCCGTGACGGCGCACACCGCGCTTGCGAGCGGAGGCCAGAGTTCGCCGGTGGGCCCCGTCCCACGTCGGTCGTCGCGCGACCCGAACATCACGCCCGGAGGGCCGACCAGACGTGCGACACGATGGGCAAGAACCAGATGACTGCTGTCCGAACCATGGTGGTGGCCGCCGTAGCGTGACAATCCTCCGCGCGGCAGATGCGCACGCACCCCTCTTTGCCGTACTCGTTCTCGACCACCACCACATGGCCGGGCTTCCAGATCGGGAACGCGCCCGACCACGATCCGCCGCCACCGTCGCACACGAGAGCTGGATCATTGCTCACGACTTCGACGTCTTCTCGGAACCGGCCATCACGATAATGGGTGTGCCATCGATGGCCCCCCTCCGCGAACCAATCGCGCGCCCCCGCCGGCCCATCATCTCCTACTTTTTTCATTCGTTCCTCCGACCCGGTGCGCGGTGTGATAGTCGCCGCCGGCCGATTTCTTTCCTACCGCCGGCCGTCTCGTGTCGGTGAGTCACTTCCACGCTCGGGACCGGCGCAAGGCGATACGATGCGGCGCAAGAGCGAATGAACCTCGACGCAAAGAAGCTCGCGAGCGCCCTCAAACTGGTCCGAAACCTGATCGAGCGGATTCAGTCGCGCCCAACGGGCGGGGCGGCGGATGACGAAGATGGGCCGGTCGTTGTTCACCTCGGTCTTGCAGGGGGCTACCGACTTAGCGGTGAAGCCGCACAGATGCATGAGGATTGCCTCGCAGCCCTCGAGAACGCACAATCAACGAAAACGAAGCCAGCCCTTGCGAGTAGAACTCGCGCGAAGAAATTGCTTCACACGGCCGTTGTTCGGACACTGATGCCGCGCTTGAAGCGACCGGATGAAACCAGGAAGACATTCGCACGCCGGTTACAGAAGGAGCTCGCCAACATAAAGCACGCCATAGCCGCGCCACCGAAAAAGTGGACAGTTCGGGTGAGGGTTACCGGTATTCTATCGAAAGCGCTTCCGTTCGCTCTTGGCAATATCGACTTCGACGAGGCAAATGCCGATAAAGCGCGCACTCTTGCCGACGCCATAAAGGATGCAGATCCGAAGCGCAAACGCCGAGGCCACCCGCATTCCGTCGAGGCCGAGAACGAAACCCGCCAAGGCGCGCGCTCCGAGATCGTCGAGGCATTCTCGCAAGACGTTATTGCTATGCTGACCGTGTATGCAGCCGACGCCGAGGCCGCGCGAGATATTGCCATAGAACGAGTGAGAGAAACGGCTGACATCATCAACTTCTTTTCGACGTTTCTTGACGAAGCCCAACGGCAGGGCCGTGTCTTCGTCGCACCCGATGGCCCCCGGGCGCATGAGGTCTGGGCAGTCCAGGACGCCGACGGGGAGGGCCGCCTGAACTTGTGGACTCTTCCGTGGGCGAGTGACACTGGCGATAAGCGGATTTTTTCTTTTGATGTTGGATCCAAGGCTGCAAAGGAGTGCGGACTCGCGAGAGTTCATGAAGTTCTTCGCAAGGACGAACGAAGCGACCTCGAAAAGCGCATCCTGACGGGACTTAGCTGGGCCGGACGCGCCAAAGTCGAATTCCGGCGCGAGCAGGCATTTGTCCTTTACGCCATCGCGCTTGAGTCGCTGCTCGCCAGCTCGAACGCGCGAGTGGGAGTGATCTCCCGGATCCCCCTTCGTCTCGCGCATCTTTTGGGACGCGACCGAGGGTACCGCAAGCAATTGCATGAACGCGTCGCGTATCTTTTCAAGATTCGAAACGAAATCGTGCACTCCGGCGAGGCGAACGAGCTGGAGGAGGATGACCTTCGCGACATGCAGGAGCTCGCCAATTTGGCTCTTACCAGCATGCTCATTCATGGTGCGTACGTCGAAATGAAAAACGCGCGCGAATTCGAATCGTGGCTCGACGAGCAACTTCTTTGAGGGCGCATGTAACCATCCCCGTCGCGGGCCTTCCGATGACGTAACCCCGAGTTCGGCCCACGATCGCGGCAAAGCCCCGGTGTGAAGCTCGAAGTCGAATGGGACGATGTGACGCTCGGGAAGCGCGCCAACCTGCTTAGCGGTTCCTCTGCTGGACGCGTTGAAGCGGATGGCGCCGCCGCCCTCCCCGGAGCACGTGAGCCGCGCGCAAGCGGTGCGGCTCGGGCTCGAGTTGAAGGCCCTCTTGCGCGCAGAACAAACCCCCGACCTCGAAGCCTTCCGGCTCGGCAAACGCGTTCTCTATGGGCGCGGTAATGTCGATCGGCTTGTGGAGCGCCATCGCATCCACGCGACTTCGTCGAGAGGTCTGCCGACGTCGTTCCGATCGATCCGTTCGAACGCGCCCTCGCGCGGGCGGACCAGCGGAATCGGCGCGGATACAGACTCTGCGGGCGAGCGCGAGTCGCCCGCCCCGGAGGCCCCTTCGCATTCCGGTTGCTACTCCTGCTTGGAGACACGTCGCAACGGAGGAAGCGCCGACGTCAACAAACTGTGAATCGACTTAGCGACTCTGCGATAGAATCGGTCTGCTTGGACAACGCGGTCGCCGCTTCCATTGGGCTCGAGGAATCGCTTGAGGCCTTCTTGCGTGACTACGTCCGTGTAGACGAGTCCACGGCGACGGAGGCACGGGATTTCTTCGAACGCTGCTGCCGGCGGCTCGAGGCATTGGAGATCGTGGTGGAGGTGCTCCCGTCAGGATCCTTTGCCAGAGGGACTTGTGTCCGGCCGCTCCACGATATCGACGCGCTGGTTCGCTTCGACGTCGCGAAGTTACGGGAGTTCGGCGCGCACGACCGCACGAACTGGGGCCTCTCGTTCCTAGACTACACGGCGGTGCAGAATTGGCGTCGCGGAGGGCCAACAGTTAGTCCCTCGGGCGCCTCCGCGGGAGCCAACCGTTCCGTTTCGGGCGTTCGGTCCCGCCCGGTTCTCAAGAGCCGTGGCGCCCCAGTGCCATCAGATTGTTGGCAATGCCCGCCCAGTAGGCGCATCGGGCGACCCCCTGTTCGCCGCGATAGCGAGTGCGATGCATCCCAAACGTGTGTTTGAGGCGCGCGATGCGCGCCTCGCCACCCGCGCGCCATGCCCTGGCTCGTCGGAATGACCGACGGTGCTCGCGCGCGAGCCACGACGGCGAGCGGTAGCCTGGTTTTGGAACAGCCACACAACGGACTCCCAAGGCTTCGACGTTACGGACATTGTCCAACGAGAAGAAGCCGCGGTCGGTTGCGACGGTCTGAGGCACGCGACCGAAAACCTTTTGATGATGCTCGACGGGAGATCTGTGTGATCTCACGCTGGCGTCGACCGACGCTCCGTCGCACGTTGCGAAAGCCGCGGGGTGCGGTCAACCCCTCGGACCGCGCTCGCTCCACCTCGCGGCAGAGCACTTGCGTGACGTCTTCGCAGAGGCGCGAATCACTCGGATGCCGGATGGGCGTCTCGACGACAGTGGTATCCACGCGCATCTTCCGACCGCGTGTCGCGCGTCGCTTTGCCGCGAGCTGCACGACTCGATCGAACAGCCCACGAAGCGCGTCACCTTCGAGCAATTGCCCCAGCCGGACCATCGTCTTGGCGTCGGGGACCTTGCCGCCGTCGATGCGGCAGAAGTAGCGGTACACGAGGTTGCCCGTGACCTCCCATTCGAGTTGCTCGTAGCTCCAGTCCTTGAGGTGCTTCAGCACCAGCATTCGAAGTGCCACTTCCGCGGGCGTTCCGTAACGACCCCGTTGACCGCTCTTGGCAAAGCGCCCTCGCATCGCGTCCAACACGCCATCGACCAGCGCTTCGTCGTTGAGCAGCTCGTCGATGACACGTAGCTTTGGCTCCATCAACGTACGCGGGTCTGGCGCTCCGAAGAGCACTGCGTCCCAGAGCGATCGCTGCCCATTGCGTCGGCGGATCATCCTCATTTTTGATCACGCCGACGCTGTGCTCGTCCACAAAATACGAGCCCTTTGCCTCCAGCGGGCGTGCCTTTCTACGGCAAAACAGCTGCCGGATCGGCTACTTCTGCACCGCCGTGTAGACTAGGAACCATCCTCGACGGGCTCGCGCCCGAGCACGCTCTACGTTCCGATCGCGAATGGACCTACACCGCCCGCGACGGTGACCTTACGTTCACCCTCCGCCGTCAGGGATGCTCGGTCGGAGTGTGCATCGGGCCTATGTGGTCGGACGATTCGATCACGTTCGACTTCGTCCCTTGCGTCGAAGCCGGGGGCGAAGACGGGGCTTTCAACGTTCTCCACCGGCAGCACGGCTACCTTCGGACGTACCCGAAGGCCGCTCGAGCCCTCGTCGACGAACTGGACCAATCGCTCGACGGACTCTTTCGACCGCTTGTCCAGCTGGCAAAGGTCTGGAACCTCCGTCACGTCGTCGAGGCTCATGCCCCCGACGCCCCGCCGCATCCGTTCAAGAGCTTTCATCTGGAGCTCCTTTGCGCGGACTTCGTATCTAAACCCGGGATCCGCTTGCGTTCGCGCGGCGGGCATGATCTGCGGTGGTCATGCCGAGCCCCCATTCGATCGAGATCCGAGAGCGAGCGGTGCGAGCGTACGAGGCTGGCGAAGGAAGCTTCGAATCGGTCGCGGCTCGCTTCGGATTGGGACGGCGGACACTGCAGGAATGGGTGGCTCTGTATCGTGAGACGGGAAGCGTAGAGCCGAGGCCAAAAGGCGGTGGCAATCCGTCGCCGGTGGATATCGAGGCCCTGGAGCAGGCGTTGCGCGATCGACCTGACGCGATCGTCGAAGAGCTGAAGAGAATGCACAACGCGCGCGTTCCTAAGAAGGCCCGCGTTCACCGATCGAGCATCTTGCGTGCGCTCCATCGGCGCGGATACGTCTTCAAAAAAAACGTCCCCGGCCCGCAGAGCAAGACCGGCCAGACGTCCGAGAGAGGCGACGACGATTCGTGAGGTGGATGGCGAGCGTGGACGCGCGGCGGCTCGTTTTCATCGACGAATCCGGGGCCAACGTCGCGATGGGCCGCTCGCACGCCTGGACGCTCAAGGGACAGGTTCTCGTCGAACCTCGGCCCATGAATTGGGGCAACAACCTGACGATGATCGGCGCCATCCGCACTGAAGGTTGGCTCACGCTCGGCACCATGTTCAAGCCCGCCAACAGGGAGCGCTTTCTTCATTGGATCAAGCGAAGCGTGTTGCCCAAACTGCGCGTCGGCGACATCGTCGTCCTCGACAATGCGCAAGCTCACAAGGACGCCCGGCTCGCTCCACTCCTTCGTTCGCACGGAGCCCTCCTCCGCTACCTGCCTCCGTACTCACCCGACTTCAACCCGATCGAGCCTGCCTGGAGCATCGTAAAAAAGGGAATCCGAGCCGCCGCCCCTCGGACTCGCCTCGCACTCCGTCGCGTCGCCCAGAACTCCCGCCGGCTGGTCTCGCCAACCCACTGCGTCCGTTGGACCCGGCACGCCGGCTATCGACGCGGACTCAATTGATCCTTGGGTTTAATCTTGCCGCGGCCGCGTGGTGACCCTCGATAACCACCGAATCGGAGGAGGCCATGCGTCGTTCGCGGCGCTCACGGAAGCGCGCCGGCACCGACCTTCCGATAATGTGGCCGTATGAAGGGATTCGAGACCCTCCTCGGGCTGCTCTTCGCGTCGGCGCTCCTCGCGGCGCTGGCGCGCAAGGTGCGGCTGCCTGTGCCCATCATCATGGTCCTGGGGGGCGTCGCGGCCGCGTTTGCGCCGGTCGTCCGGGAGCTAGCGATCGATCCGGACGTCGCGTTCGCGGTCTTCGTTCCTCCCTTGCTCTTCCGCGCCGCGACGACGACGTCGGTTCGCGAGATCCGAGATCACGTGCGGTCCGTCGCGCTGCTCGCGATCGGCCTCGTCGTCGCGACGACGGTCGTCGTCGCCGCCGTCGCGCGCTACGCCGTCCTAGGAATGGCGTGGCCGGCCGCGTTCGTGCTCGGGGCCGTGCTTTCCCCGCCCGACGCCGTCGTCTCCATCACGCTCGCACGTGCGTTCAAGCTCCATCGCACCCTCGTCAGCCTCGTCGAGGGCGAAGGTCTCTTGAACGACACGACGGCCTTCGTCATCTACGGCCAGGCCGTTCGTGCCGTCGTGACGGGCAGATTTTCGCTCGCTCGTGCGGTCCCGGAGTTCCTCCTGGTGGGGCTCGGCGGAGCGGTCGTCGGCTTCGTCGTGTACCTGGTCATCTCGCGTCTTCGCACGATCTCGAAGGACCCGATCGTTCTCAACGTCATCTGGCTGCTCACCCCGTTCGCCGCCTTCCTTCCGGCCGAGCGGATCGGGGCGTCGGGGGTGCTCGCGGTCGTGGTCGCCGGAGTCCTCCTCCGCCGGTGGTCGTCGCTCGCGGTCGCGGCCGAAACGCGAATCACCGGGCAAGGCGTCTTCGACGTCCTCGAGTTTATCTTGAATAGCTTGATGTTCATTCTCATCGGGATGCAGTCGGCACCATCCTGCGCGATCCGAGCGCCCCACCGCTCCTTGACGTGCTCCGCGCGACCGCGGTCGTGACGGGTGCGGTCGTGGTCTTCCGGTTCGTGTGGATGTTTCCGAGCGCCTATCTCCCGCGGATGCTGAGCGCGCGCGTTCGCAAACGCGAAGGGATGCCGCCCCCGAGCCACGTCGCGCTACTCGCGTGGATGGGGATCCGCGGCGGCGACTCGCTCGTGACGGCACTGGCCCTGCCGACGATCACAGCGGCGGGCGTCCCGTTCCCGAGCCGTGAGATCATCGTCGCGACCACGTTCGGCGTAATCCTCGCAACGATGCTGCTCCAAGGCCTCACCCTCGGACCGCTGATCAAGTTGATGCGGGTTCAGGTCGATCATTCGCTCGACGCGGAACTCGTGCTCGCTCGGCGCAGGATGGTCGAAGCCAGCGACGCGTGGCTTGGTCACGCGGCCGAACAGGGTCGTGTGCCCAGAGCAATCCTCGACCGCGTCCGCGGCCACTACGCACGCAAAGGGCAGCTAGAACTCGACCTGGACGGAGAAGGACAAGATCGGGTTACCGCCGAGACGTATCGTAGCCTCGAGCAAGGGCTCCTCGCAGAGCGGCGTCGGGCCGCGGTAGCCCTGCGCGACGAACGGGTCATCGACGACGAAGTGCTCCGCCGTCTCGAGCGCGACCTCGATCTCGAGGAGCTTCGGATCGCGCCCGACGAAGAGGATCCCCTGTAAGGCAATGGGCGTCATCAGCAGCGTTCAACTAGTGCACCGCCGTCGAGATGGAATCAACGTCGAGCGTCGCGGGTTCAGGCATCATGGGCGCACCGTCCGTGGTCGAGATCAACGCTGCACAACGGCTGGAGCTTGAGAGAATTGTCGCGCGGCCGTCCGAGGCTGCGGGGCTTGTGCGGCGGGCAAGGGTGATTCTGTTGAGCGCTGCGGGGGTGTCGAGCAGTGAGATTGCGCGCCGCCTCGATCTCTCCATCGAGGCGGTGTCACGCATCCGGACCCGGTTCCGCGACGAGGGCGTCGACGGGCTCTTCGAGCGCCCGAAGGCCGGTCGCAAGGACCACGCGGTGTCCGCGGACACGGTGGAGCGCCTGGTGCAATTGGCCATGTCGCCGCCGCCTGCGGGACGGAGTCGCTGGACGACGCGTCTGCTCGCCAAGGAGGTTGGTCTCACGAGCGGCTGCGTGTCGGACGTCCTGCGTCGCTGCGAACTGAAACCGCATTTGTCGCGTACGTACAAGGTGAGCCGCGACCCCAAGTTCGTCGCGAAGGTGAAGGACGTTGTCGGCCTGTACCTGGCCCCGCCCGAGCATGCGGTCGTCCTCTCCGTCGACGAGAAAACCTCGATCCAGGCCCTCGAGCGCACGCAGCTGCCGTTGCCTTTGCGTATCGGACGCGCGCGACGCCACACGCACGATTACAAGCGCCACGGCGTCGTTGACCTCTATGCGGCTCTGGAGATCGCAACGGGCAAGGTCACTCATCGCGTCAGTGAATCGCATACAGCGACTGATTTTCTCGCGTTCATGAACAAGGTCGACCGCGCCTATCCCTCGCAGGAACTTCACGTCATCCTCGACAACTCGTCATCCCATTCGACTCCTGAGGTCAAGGCCTGGCTCGAGGAGCATCCCCGCGTGACCTTCCACTTCACTCCGACCAGCGCATCCTGGCTCAATCAAGTGGAGGGCTTCTTCGGCATCCTAGGCAAGCAGTCTTTGAGTGAGACGGACTTCCCCTCGAAGAAGGCTCTTCGCGAACATCTCGCCGCCTATATGCGGAGCTGGAACTCGAACCCAACCCCATTTGCATGGACGAAGCCGGCCAGCGCGATCATCAAGAGCCACCGACGAATGCTTGATCGCATCTCGACGGCGGTGCACTAGCAGGGTGCGGATAAAGCCGAGTCG
>Ga0210391_10005885_pt1 | contig 10084 bp, 9 predicted proteins | sample IncBWC12OmetaG_FD_160573 | JGI IMG/M metagenome (GOLD analysis project Ga0210391, IMG submission 160573) | Forest soil microbial communities from Barre Woods Harvard Forest LTER site, Petersham, Massachusetts, United States - Inc-BW-C-12-O ...
GGGGCATCCGCTGGGGGCGACTGGGACTCGGCTGGTGATTACTTTGCTTTACGAGTTGCGGCGGCGGAAGAAGAAGTATGGGCTGGCTACGGCTTGCATTGGCGGCGGTCAGGGGATTGCAATGATTGTGGAGACGCTGCTTAATTTTTAGCCAGGGATGTTCCCACCACGGAGACACAGAGGCACAGAGAGAATCTTCTTGAAGAATCTGAAGAGGGCGCTGTTGGCAGTCGGGGGTGGGGTCGGCTTAACCCTTGCCCCCTTCCTCTTGCCGATTTCGTGGAACAATGCTCCAAGGTTCTTTCACTGGCCGATGCTGCTTGTTGACCGACCTCATGCGACCTGGCTTCCTCTCAACGCTGGTAATCGTCTGATTGCTTTGTTCTTGATTAACATAAGCGGCTGGGCGGTTTCGTTGGCTGTCTTCTGGTTCGTAGGTAGTGCAATTACGCGGAGAGAGGATCATGTTGGGGATTGATATGGACATCACGAAGGTTGGCGTTCTCGGTTGCGGGCTGATGGGCTCCGGCATTGCGCAGGTTTGCGCTACGGCTGGATTCGATGTGACTGTGCTGGAAGTGGAGCAGAGGTTTCTGGATAAGGGGTTTGCCGGGATTGAGAAGTCTTTGGCTAAGTTTGCCGAGCGTCCCGTTGAGAAAGGCGGGATCACCTCCGCGCAGAAAGACGCGATCCGGGCGCGGCTCAAGGGGACGACCAACAAGGCGGACCTGGCTGATTGCGAGATTGTTATAGAGGCCATCATCGAGAATGTGGATGAGAAGAAGAAGATTTATGCGTCGATTGATGGCATCGTGAAGAAGGAGGGGATTTTTGCTTCGAATACTTCTTCGATTTCGGTGACTGAGCTTTTGACGGCGGTGAAGCGGCCGGAGCGGTTTGTTGGGTTGCACTTTTTTAATCCGGTGCCGCTGATGAAGCTGGTCGAGGTGGTGCGGACGATTGCTACTGCTGATGATGTTTATGAGACCGCTTACGAGTTTGCTAAAAAGCTGGGCAAGGTTCCGGTGCGGACTTCGGACAAGACTGGTTTCATTGTGAACCGGCTGCTGGTGCCTTATTTGCTGGATGCGATCCGGGCTTATGAGGAGGGTGTGGGGTCGATTGAGGACATTGATAATGCGATGAAGCTGGGGTGCGGGTATCCCATGGGTCCGTTTACGTTGCTCGACTTTGTGGGGCTCGACACTACTTATTACATTACGCAGGTGATGTTTGACGAGTTCAAGGAACGGCGGTTCGCATCGCCTCCGCTGCTGAAGCGGCTGGTGATGGCGGGATGGTACGGTCGCAAGAGTGGTAAAGGGTTCTACGATTATTCGGATCCGAGTAATCCGAAGGCGAATAGGCTATAGAGGCGAGTTTGTAGAAAGGTGGAGACTGAGATCCCTCGCTACGCCTGAAGAACGGCTCCGCGCGGGATGACGCCGTTTATTTCTTGGATTTGAGGAATGATGGAGAAACGAAGAAAAACTGATCGGATGCCGGATGAAAGCAATCCACAGGATGTGGAAACGTATCGCCGTGCGTGGCGGAGCTATGTGGCTCGGCGGAATCTGGTGGTGGTGCTGTTTCTCAGTTTTATATTTCTGGGGTTGATGATTGGGAAGCTAAAGCTGGGAGAGCCGGCGGATTCGGCGATTTTGGTGGGCTGGATCGCGGTGTACCTGGCGGGCGGGTGGTGGCTGACGGAGTGGAAGTGTCCGCGGTGCGGGAAGGTGTTTGGGCACCGGTTGTGGACGCAGAGCTGCATCAGTTGCGATTTGAGCAAGGATGATGTGGAGGCGATGGCGCGGAAGTAAATCCTGGCCACGGATCTGCAGCGATTAACATGGAGCCAGAATCTGTTTTGGATTGAAATTCATGGGTACGAAGCGTTCGGGTTGGATTACAGGCGCAGTGGTATTGCAGCTTCTCACGCTGATGCTGCTCGCGCTTCCGATGTATCTGCTGGTGCTGATCCGTGCGCCAGAGACCCGCAGCGGTCCCGATGCGCAGGCGAGTATTGCTGGACTGAAAATTGCGGCCGCGATTATAGGCGGTCCTGCGCTTCTCGCCCTCGCGGCGTGGATCGGACTGTGGAAGGGAAAACTGTGGGGATGGTGGCTGACCGTCTTGACGGACGTGGGGCTGGTTGCGCTGTTGGTGTACAGCATGATGGATGACGGCTGGCACAACGTTGATTGGGACGTTTTGGCTTTGAGTGTGATCGCGGTGATCCTGGTGATTTACCTGCTGTTGCCCAAGGTGAGAAGGTTCTATTGGAAGACAGGCATTCCAGTGGCGCCGGCAGATTGCATAGGTCCTTCGCTTCGCGAAGGATGACAACACTCGCCTTGAATGACATTTTGAAATCCGTTTCAATCGGCCGGAATCCGCAGCGGGTTTGAATTTATGAACTTCGAAAACATTCTTCTGGAAAAGAAAGGTTCGGTTGCTTACGTCACCGTGAACCGGCCCAAGGTTTTGAATGCGCTGAACATGGCTACCATGGAGGAGTTGCGGGCGGCGTTTCACGAGATCAAGAATGATTCGTCGATTCGCGTCGTTATCTTTACGGGCTCAGGCGAGAAGGCGTTCATTGCCGGGGCCGACATTGGCGAGCTGGCTAAGCAAGATGCGGTTACGGGCAAGGAATATACGCACTGCGGGCAGAATGTTCTCAATCTGATTGAGAATCTGGGGAAGCCGGTGATCGCCTGCATCAACGGATTTGCTTTGGGCGGAGGATGTGAGATTGCTTTGGCTTGCACGATGCGGTTGGCTAGTGAGAATGCCAAGCTGGGGCAGCCGGAGGTGAAGCTGGGGATTATTCCGGGCTATGGCGGGACGCAGCGGCTGCCGCGGCTGGTGGGCAAAGGTGTTGCGATGCAGATGGTGCTGGCGGGGGAGATGATCACGGCGCTGGAGGCGCATCGCATCGGGCTGGTGAATGAAGTTACGGTGGCGGCGGAGTTGATTCCGCGGGCGGAAGCGATTGCGGCGAAGATAATAGCGAACGCTCCGCTGGCGGTGCAGTATGCGATGGAGGCCGTGAACAAGGGCATGGAGATGACTTTGAGCGAGGGGTTGTATCTGGAGGCAGTTTTGTTTGGCGTGGCTTGCGCTACGGAGGATAAGAAGGAAGGGACTTCGGCGTTCTTGGAGAAGCGGGCGGCGGTGTTTAAGGGGAAGTAAAAGCTTTTGCCACGGATTTGCGCGGATTTTCACGGATCGAAAACAGTTCACCACCGAGGCACAGAGAAGAGCTTGATTAAATGGGTGCATGTCGAGTCCCTTGCGAAGTCATCTCAAGACTTCACGGCATTGGTGAAGTTGCTGGAGTCGCTAGGACTGCGCAAAGGGTTTGTCGGAGAAAACGACATCTCTCTCTCCGCTATTTTCCTTCCCCCGCAGCTCCGCTTTAACGTGATCTACCGAAAAGAGCCATGGGACGACGTTGATCTGAGTCTAATGGTTACCGACCCAGATACTGCTTTCGAGTTGGTGAGACGGCTGGGGCTGCAGGTTCTAGAGGACGGTTCCGGGCCTGAACCTTCGCACTCTGCGCGCCACTTTATTGCTCAATTCCCGGGTGGAACTCGGCTGATGATCATGGGGGGACGGGTAGATGACAATGTGCTCGATTATGAGCTGATGGCCTCGTTCGAAGGAAACCTCAGCGCAGCCGGAAAGCAGTTCGCGATTGTGGTCAGTCGATTCAATTCGTTCATTACAGAACGGCTGTTGATGGGAACAATCGATGGGTTAGTGCGTTGCGGTGCGAAACGCTTCGAAGGATACGCGATTACTCGGGTGCCAGGAGCTTTTGAGATTCCGTCTGCTGCGCGAACACTGGCGCTCACTAAGAAGTACGACGCGATCATTTGTCTTGGGTGCTTGCTGCGCGGCGATACAGCTCACTACGATGTGATCGTGAATGAAGTGACGCGGGGGATTGGGCAGTCGGCGCAGGAGACTGGGGTTCCGCATGCGTTTGGGGTGCTTACCTGCGAGAACCTGGAGCAGGCGATCGATCGCGCTGGGCTGAAGATGGGGAACAAGGGATTTGAGGCGGCGCTGGCGGCGGTGGAGATGGCGTCGCTGGGACAAGCTATCAGCAGTCAGCCATCAGCCGCCAGCAAGAAGCAGATTCCTCGCCCTGCTCGGAATGACAAGCCCAGTCGGAATCACAAATCCAAGAAGATCCAGGCAAAGACGAAGCGCAAATAATCCTTCCCTACAGTAAACTGGCCACTAGCGACTGACCACTGGCCACTTCTTTCTTATGGGTACACGCCGCAAATCTCGCGAACTGGCGCTGCAGATGCTGTTTCAGGCAGACATGGGCAAGCAGACGGTGGATCATGTGCAGCGCACGTTTTGGGCGGAGCATGGCGGGACTAGCGCCGAGGTGAAGGGGTTCGCGGACGATTTGTTTCGGGTGGCAACTGACCGCGGCGCGGAAATCGACAAGCTGATTGAACGGCATGCGGAGCACTGGCGCATGGAGCGCATGGCGGCAGTGGATCGCAATCTGTTGCGCGCGGGAGTGGCAGAGTTTCTGGGATATCCGGAGACGCCGCGGGCGGTGGTGATCAATGAGGCGCTGGAGATTGCCAGAAAGTTCTCCAGTCTGGAGTCGGTGCAGTTCGTGAATGGTGTGCTGGATAGTGTGGCTAAGGATTTGGAGAAGACAGCGTAGGGGCAGCGCAGCGCCGAAGCATCGCGCGCCATCAAGAATCTCGCCTTCGAACACACAAGCTAATGAGCCGCGCTAAAGCGCGTGACTGCATGCGGCCGGGCTTCGCCCAGGCCTGGACGGGCGAAGGCGCCCGTCCCCACACAACCCCATTCCCGCACACAAACCCTCCCCATTCCTACCCCGTCGCGTCTTGCTAGGGTCGAATGGCGATCATGTTCAGGGCGCAGTTGGAACCGGTATAGCAGAAGCTGTTGGAAGAGTCGGGGAGGGCTGTGAAAGTGACATCCATGCGATCCAGGGATAGAGCTGTGTTGACTTCATGCAGCAGGCCATCGGAGCCGGCCACGTAAATCAGGGAGCCATCCACGGTCATGTCGGCGGAGAGGGGGGTTGCGTTGTTCACAAGGGGGATGGATGAGGGGGAGCCGGTGTCGAAGTTATAGACCAGGATTCCGCTGCTGTCGCTGGCGATGATGTAGGCCTTAGTGGCATCCGGCGAGAGGAAGAAGTTGATGGGAGTGAAAGAGCCCACGCCGAGATTGATATGCGTGGGCAGGAAGGTTGCGTTCAGAGGAGTTTGGGCCAGAGTAACTTGCGGCGGACAGAGTGTGGTGAGCGGCGCCAGGGAAGAAGTAGTGGCGATGATGTCAATGCCGGTGCTGTCGACGCCGAAGAAAAAATCGAGACCCTGGGTTTGAAGGGTCGGGATGGTTGAATTGCCCATGGGGACGTTGCCTGAGGGCACCATCTTCAGGAAAACAGGCGGACCGGGAATGGTCCCGGCCGATAGGGGTGGCGCTACCGCGGAACTGTCGCAGGTGTTGTAGATGGCGAGAGTTCCGGGAGAACTTCCGCCGGAGAGTAAGGCAAATGAGCCGGTGGAGTTGAAAACGATGGAGGAAGCCGGGGTTGGCAGAGCAACGGGCGGTTCTAAATACTGCAGGGCAGAATAGATATACAAAGTGTTGCCGCCATCGCCGAGGATAAAGGTTTTCAATCCGTCGGGAGAAAATGCCGCCGCGGTTGCGCTATTAATGTTCAATGGCAGGGCGGAGGACGAGGCGCCGACCAAATACACCTGGTTGGGAGTGGAGACGGTATCGGAAAAGATGGCTTGGGTGCCATTATGCGAGACAGCGATGACCTTGCCGGTTACCAGGCCCATGGGCGTGCCGGAAGCGGAAAGATAGGAGAACGGATTTGTGCTGCCTCCGAGGCTGGCGGGACTGATGGCGATCGCGCCGAATTCGCTGCCCGCGTAAGCTCTGTCTCCTGGAAGGTCAAACATCAAAGAATTGGGCGGGCTGGGCATCGGGGAGGCGCCGCCCGGCAGATTGGTGCTGGTTGAGACGTTGTAAAGTCCCACCAGGCATTGAATGTTGCTGTAACAGTCCTGGCTGGTTGACAGGACGCTGGTGGCACTCGCCGCGCCGGTCACCAAGCCCGAGATGGCGGTGACTGGATAAACCGGTTCCGGGACATAGGGTGCGGGAACTCCCGATATATTGAGGGGGTATCCGATGTTGCAAGTGGGCGGGGTGCAGGATGCCGAGATGGCGGCCACGCCCGGCTGGGCAGTCGCAATGGTGCAAGTTGAAGAGGTTGCGGAGCATCCGGCGCTGCTGCTGCCGGCGGTAAGGGCGGCCGGTTCGGAGGAGATCCAAGTCAGGGGAGGTTTGGGCACGATGCAGCCTTGCACGTCGACAGCATAGGCGGTGACGGTTTCCGTCGTCCCTTTGTTGACTACAAAGCTGGTCAAGTTGCTGCTCTGCGAGCCGCTGACGTTGAGCTCGAGCGCGATGCACTGTACTGGGCAGGTTTCAAAATCGAAGGGCTGGCTGGCGGCGCCGGAAGTCGAGGCGATCACCTGGGTTTGTCCTGGCGTGTTGGCGGACGCGTTGGCCTGGTTGGTGGGTACATCGTAGGTATTATTCGTCACGATAGGAGTGAGCGTAGCGACACCGGCGTTGCCCTGGCTCCAGGTAAAGGGCCCGACGGAGGCGGTGATATCGGTTCCCTGGTTGTCAAATGCGTTCGCCTGCAGAGTGAGTATCTGGTTCTGCGAAAGGCAGGAATTTGTGGCCTTGAAGGGGAGTGTGCAGGCGGCGGGTAGCTGAGTCTGCGTGGGGCAGGCGGGAGGCGGAGAATTGACTGGTGGAACGATACTGACCTGAATGTTGGCAACAAAGGGATGGACGAAGACCAGAGTGGGAGCGCTGGTGGTCCCTCCGGACTGGGCGGTTATCTCGGCTGTGCCGATGCCACCGGGGCTACAAATTGTGTAAAGCGGGGCGTTCCAGGTGCCAGCGCAGGCGGCGCCATTAGAAGCGATGTCGACGACTCCGGGATTGCTCGAAGCGAAGGTGAACGAAGTCCGGATGCTTGAGTTTGCTGCGTTCTGTGCAGTGGCGCTGAACACAATGACGGTCCCAGCCTGCAGGGAATAACTGGTGGCGGGACTGAGGGTGATTCTTGCCGCGAAGGGCGAGGATCCAGGTGGCTTGTTGCCGCCGCACGCCGGCAGGAACAGGAACGAAGAGATAGCGGTGACTATGCACGAACGTTGACCGAAACGCAACCTTCCCATGCATCCTCTCGTCGCCTCATGGTGGTTATCAGAGGAGGCGAACAGCTTTACTGGAATGGAAAACTTTTAGTGTAGAGAATGGAGACGGATTCAGCAAGCAGGTGCGGCGGCGTTGGTGTGAGGGAGCGAGCCAAACGCGCGATAATCGCGTGGCACGGCTCGCCCAGATCCTTCGCGAGATAAAAGAACCTCTCGCAGAGAATGACAATCCAAAGTCGACAGAGACCGGCTTGGCCGGATCGCTCCGGTTCCGACAGTGGGATGCAAAAAGATGGGTTGACGATGTTTCCATCCAGTTGCTATATTTGTAAGGTTCCGCGAGTTAATCCAGGCTTGCTGTGTGCCGTGAGTTCCGGTGGAGTGTGCGGGAACTTTCGGTAGAGCTTTTGAGAAATGCGTTTCCGGTGAAGTAGTGAGTAGGTAGGTGAAGTACCGGAAACTTTCCTCGCTGAAACGTTCCTGCGCTGCCTTCTGCCCTATCACGAGGGCTGCTGGAGCGCCTGAGTCAGGCGCGACGGTGGTCTGCGGAAGGATATGCAGGACAGAGCTGGCGATACGGAGCACCCCCGAGTTTTGCCGGGTGCCACCGTCGGCAGCATAAATCTAAGTTGGGACCCAAGAATCTCTCTCCGTGATTCGTGTGCGGCGAGAAGCATGGCTGGGCGATTGCGCCTGCCAGCCCGGATCGCGCAGTCAGGCACCCGGGAAAGCTGATGGCGCCGCGCGCTGCCTGTTCCGGAAGGGATAGGTTTGGGTGCGCGACTTCAGTATGCGACTTGGCGCGCAGTTTGCGTGAAACTTCAGCGGAGTAATTTTAAGGAGTGGCGAAGAGTGCCTACTTTTAATCAGTTAGTGCGTGATGGTCGGAAGCGGCCGCGATATAAGACGGCCAGTCCGGCGCTGCAGGGATGTCCGCAGAAGCGCGGGGTTTGTACCCGCGTGTATACGCAAACGCCGAAGAAGCCGAACTCGGCGTTGCGCAAAGTGGCGCGAGTGCGGCTGACGAACGGGATTGAAGTTACGACCTACATCCCCGGCGTAGGACACAACCTTCAGGAGCACTCGATTGTGCTGATTCGCGGCGGCCGCGTGAAGGATCTGCCGGGCGTGCGCTATCACGTTATTCGCGGGACGCTGGATGCGGTGGGTGTGGCCGGACGGCAGCAAGGACGTTCGAAATACGGAGCGAAGCGGGCGAAAAAGGGTTAAGAGGAGTGGTCAGTGGGCAGTGGCCAGTAAGATCAAGGACCAGAGATGAGAGCCAGGAGCTAAAGCGGAATGCCTCGTAAAGGACATACAGTAAAGCGGACCGTGCCAGCCGACGCCGTTTACGGCTCGAATCTGGTGACGAAGTTTATCAACTCGATGATGTGGCAGGGCAAGCGCTCGACCGCCGAGGGTATTTTTTATGAGGCTCTCACCAAAGTGCAGGAAAAGGGCGGCGACGAAGCTTTGAAACTTTTCACCAAGGCTGTCGAGAACGCGAAGCCATTGCTCGAGGTGAAGACTCGGCGGGTTGGTGGCGCTAACTATCAGGTGCCGGTGGAAGTGAATGCCGACCGGCGGACATCGCTCGCGATCCGCTGGCTGCTGATTTATGCGCGCGGGCGCGCGGAGCGAGGCATGGTCGACAAGTTGAGTAACGAATTGCTGGACGCGGCGAATGGAAAAGGCGCGGCCATCAAGAAGAAGGAAGATGTGCACCGCATGGCGGAAGCAAATAAGGCGTTCGCTCATTACAGGTGGTAAGGAAATTTGTAATTTGGTAATCGGGTAATTTTGTAATTTAAGACCCGTCGAACATTTGGTTTTCAAATTACCAAATTACTCAAATTGCAAAATTACTAAATTGAAGTTGGAGCCCAGAAAGAGTTAGAGAGTCGTGCCCAGAACAGTCCCACTAGAACGCTGCAGGAATATCGGCATCATGGCGCACATTGATGCCGGGAAGACCACTACGACGGAGCGCATCCTGTTCTACACGGGAAAGACGCATCGCATCGGAGAGGTGCACGAAGGCACTGCGACCATGGACTGGATGGAGCAGGAGCAGGAGCGCGGGATTACGATTACGTCCGCGGCGACGACCTGCACCTGGCGCGACATTCGGATCAACATTATTGATACGCCCGGCCACGTGGATTTCACGGCGGAAGTGGAGCGCTCGCTGCGCGTGCTCGACGGTGCTGTGGCTGTGTTTGACGCCGTGCACGGGGTGCAGCCGCAGTCGGAAAAAGTCTGGCGCCAGGCTGACAAGTACGGTGTTCCTCGAATCTGTTTTATTAACAAGATCGACAAGATGGGTGCGGATTTCGAGCATGCCGTCGATACGATCCGCAAGCGTTTAAGCGCGAAGCCGGTAGCGATTCAGATTCCTATCGGGCAAGAAGACAAGTTCAAGGGCGTCATTGATCTGATCAATATGAAGGCGATCGTGTGGCAGGACGACACGATGGGCGCCGAATACGTCACTGAAGAAATTCCCGCCGAGCTGAAGAAGAAAGCCGAAGCGTTTCACGCGCAGCTGGTTGAGAGCATTGCCGAGAACGACGACGAAATCCTGCACAAATTTCTGGAAGGTGAAGAGATTACCGCGGATGAATTGCGTGCGTCGCTGCGCAAATCGACGATTGCTTTGAAAGTGTTTCCGGTGGTGGTGGGGACGGCGTTCAAGAATAAAGGTGTGCAGCCGCTGCTGGATGCAGTCGTGGATTATTTGCCTTCGCCGCTCGATGTGCCGGAAACGCATGGGCTGAATCCGGACAACGGGGAGCAGATTTTTCGCAAGGCGGACG
>Ga0210391_10005886_pt1 | contig 10084 bp, 8 predicted proteins | sample IncBWC12OmetaG_FD_160573 | JGI IMG/M metagenome (GOLD analysis project Ga0210391, IMG submission 160573) | Forest soil microbial communities from Barre Woods Harvard Forest LTER site, Petersham, Massachusetts, United States - Inc-BW-C-12-O ...
TCAATTTCATGCAGTCGCGACTTCGGGATTCATCAATGCGCAAGATCAGGTTCGGATCGTACTTAGCCGCAGCGGGCATCATTTTCACAGTTGTGCTGTCGCTGAACAGTTGCGGGGGCGGCTCTTCGGGCGGTAATCCTGCGCGTCCTAATATTGCACCGGTGGCGAATCCTTGTCCACGCGAGGCGGCTGGCAGCGTACTTCAAAACCCGCCCGCGCTCTTCAGCCAGAATGGAGTTCTCAAGGTTAATCTTTCTTACCAGACGATTACCGACAGCGACGGCAGAAATCTTTTCTGTTTCATGACTCCCGACGGACTTGAGAACCCTACGCTCGAGGTCAACCCCGGCGATCGTCTCATCATTAACGTGACCAACAACACGCCGAGTACCCCGGTCGTGATGCCAATCAACGCGCCCAACTGCGGGCAGTCCGAGCTGACCGGGTCGTCGGTCAACATGCACTTTCATGGCACCAACATTTCGCCCACCTGTCATCAGGATCAAGTGGTGCATACGCTAATCAATTCCGGCAAATCATTTCGCTATGACTTTCGATTTCCTAAGGACGAACCGCCGGGTCTCTATTGGTATCATCCGCACGCGCACATGTTGGTTGAGCCGGCCCTGCAGGGCGGGGCATCGGGAGCGATTGTCGTCGAAGGAATCCAGAACCTTCAGCCCGCGGTCGCCGGCCTCGAGCAGCAGATCATAGTCATTCGCGATCAGAATGTAGCCGGGAATCCTACTCCCGGCGGCGACATACCTTCATGGGACCTGACGCTGAATAACATCCCTATCGCTTATCCCGAGGAGACTCCCGCCATCATTCAGATGACCTCCGGCGAGAGCCAGCTATGGCGGGTTTCGAACTCCAGCTCCGACAGCATTCTCGATCTTCAAGTCCTAAACGACGGAGTGCCGCAGAATCTGCAGATAGTAGGACTGGACGGCGTTCCGACCGGGTCTCAGGACGGCACCGCGCAGGGAACCATCGTTAATGCGACCGATATTCTTCTTCCGACCGCCGGCCGTGCGGAATTTATCGTCAAAGCGCCGCCTTCGACGGTGACCAGTGCCAGCCTGGTAACGTTGAACATCAATACCGGACCCGATGGCGATAACGATCCACAACATACGCTGGCAACGATTCAAACGGTTCCCGGCGGTGACAAGGTTTCGGCTGCTGCCGACAGGAAAGTGACGGCTGCGGTTGGGCCGAAGTGGAAACAGCGCTTCGAGAAACTGGCAACCACTGAGCCGGCCGCAACCCGTACGCTATATTTCTCCGAGGATAACCCACTCTCAGAGTTCTACATCACCGAAGCGGGCGCGACGCCGATTCTCTTCGATCCGAACAATCCGCCGGCAATCACTACGACGCAAGGTTCGGTTGAGGACTGGACGATCCAGAATCAGACCCTGGAGAACCATGAGTTCCACATCCATCAGATCCATTTCCTGGTGGAGTCGCAAGACAATTTCCAAGTCAACGGCACTCAGCCCGACGAGAGCGTCGACGGACAGGTTCTCGATACGATCCAGGTGCCGTTTTGGGACGGAAATCCCGACCATCCTTATCCCAGCGTGACGCTCAGGATGGACTTTCGCGGAGCCGACGTTGGCGACTTTGTCTATCACTGCCACATCGCCGAGCACGAAGACATGGGTATGATGGCGATCATTCGAGTTCTTCCTTCAAATCATGTCGCTCGCACGCTCGAGCGAATGCAACTCTTCGTCGCGTCCCTGAAATGGGCTATCGAAGCGAAACCAAGCGAGCAAAGGATTGCGTCATGGTGCGTCAGGGGCAGAGTTGGGAAAACTGGGACGCGCCGTTACGCGCGACCGCTCATCAGCGGCACCGAACCGATCGAGAACAGTGCGATAGCGCCTAGGTTCAGGGAGTAGCCGAAGTCCCTTTCGGTCGCGTCATTTTCGTCCCGTCGCGATCTTCCGCGTCGTCTCGCGGACGGCAATCGCGGGGAGCGAGTGATGATTTTCTTTGATGTAGGCGGCGACCGCTCGCCTGTTGTGCGCGACCATGCTTCGAAGCAACCAGGAAACGGCCTTGGTAATAATGATCGCCCGTTCCGCCTTCAGCATCTCGATCGTTCTGAATCCCAGATCGGCAAGTTTCTTGTCGTCCGAGCGGCGAAGCGGCGCGGTCAGGAACACCAACGCCGCGCGGCGCTTGTTGATGTTCTTGTCACGCGCGAGCGCCGTGATAAATCGCTCCCATTCACGCCGATGCGCAAGAACCTCGTCCGCTGTGAAAATGGTGCAAAGAAAATCGATTTCCGCCCAACCCACTAGCCGATCGAGCCACGCGTTGAGTTGCTTAGGTCCGACAGCCTTCCGCCCACTCGGGTGATGCGAGAGAAGAATGCTGGCGAGGGTCTTCTCTTCATGCGATTCGCCACCAAAGAGACTCCCGACCACCGCTAAAAATTCAGCGTCCTCGATGCCCCGGTTTTCCTTGAGCCAGTTCTTTGCCAGCGTCCTGCGGACGGGAACCGAGACGTCGTAGTAGATATGCCCGCTGCCCACATAGCTGTCGTTAGCCTGAGAGTGTACGCGGTTTCGGCGATGCGCCTTCAGGCCGGCAAGCAGAGCGCGATGGTGTTCGAGCGTACGCAAGTTACCTCGCATGCTGGCCGAGGTTAGCAGACTTTGACGACACGTAACTCATCTGACTGCCGAGATTTCGTCGCGTGGATAGAACCTAAAAGATTCTCCGGATCGAAACGATTACTTTGATTGCGCGGGCGTCCTCAGATTTGACCTAACGCTGCCCGGGTGCGATACAAAAATCCTGAATCGACCTGTGACGCGATCAGCCAGCTCGTTCTTCAAATGAATAGCACCGGAGAACTCTCATGGCAGAATTGGATTCCGCGCAAGCAGCAGCGGCAGCGAAGCTGCTCGAACTAATTTTCATTCAACGCATTTCGCAAGCGATCCATGTGGCGGCGGCGTTGGGAATCGCCGATTTGATCGCCGATGAACCCAAAAGCGCTGAGCAATTGGCGCAGGCGACCGGCGTTCAAGCGGCGTCTCTTCGGCGCGTCATGCGGACGCTGGCAGGTTTCGGGGTATTTGCGGAAGAGGGTGCGGACCGGTTCGCGCTAACCCCAATCGGTGAATTCCTCAAGGCGGGTGTCCTAGGTTCCTTTCGTCCCGCGGCGCTTTTCTTTGGTGGCGAGGACGCGGCGCAGGCCGAGGGCCTGCTGCTGCATTGCGTCAAGACCGGTGAGACCGCCTACGAAAAGCTATATGGCAAGAGCGACGCACTCTTCGATCGCTTCCAGAAAGACCCCGTGGCGGCCGAGCTGTTCAATGCCACGATGACCGGGTTTTCGACCCTGCATCTGACAGGGGTGCTCGATGCGTATGACTTTTCCACGATTAAGAAATTGGTCGACGTGGGCGGCGGTCATGGCAGGAATATTGCCGAGATTCTGAAACGCATCCAAAAATGCGAGGTGTGCTGTTCGACATGCCGCATGCGTTCGAAGGCGGGAAGAAGACAATTGCGCAAGCGGGGTTCAGCGATCGCTGCGAGGTCGTGAGCGGAGATTTCTTCAAAGCTGTGCCGAACGGGGCCGGTGCGTATCTCCTATCGCGCGTGATCCACGATTGGGACGACAAAACATCGATCGCTATTTTGAAAGTAGTGCGTAACGCGATCGCGCCTGATGGCCGGTTGCTCCTGTTGGAGACGATGCTGAGGCCGGGACAACGTTCGCTGTATCCGTTGCTGTCCGACCTGAACATGATGCTTCGCACGGGCGGCTGCGAACGCACCGAAGAGGAATATCGAACCATCTACCGAGCAGCAGGATTCGAGCTGACAAGAACAGTCGAGACGATCTCCCCGACCGGAGCGACGATCGTCGAGGGAAGGCCGATATAGCTTAGGATGCCTACTCGGCGATTCGCTTTGAGTGTCCTACCCAGTAGCGATCCTTGATTAGGCGCTTGTAGAGCTTGCCAGTTGGATGGCGCGGCAACTCCGCATCGAAATCAATTGTCCGCGGACATTTGATCGCGGACAGGTGCGCGCGGCAGAACTCGATCAGCTCGGCCGCCAGAGCCGGGCCGGCCTGCTTGATATCGACCGGCTGTACGACGGCTTTGACTTCCTCGCCGAAATCCTCGTTGGGCACACCGAACACTGCGACGTCCTCGACCTTCGGATGCGTGGCGAGAAGGTTCTCCGCCTCTTGCGGATAGATGTTCACGCCGCCGCTGATGATCATGTTTGCTTTGCGATCAGTCAGGTAGAGATAGCCGTCGCTATCGAGGTAGCCGATGTCGCCGAGCGTCGACCATCCCTTGTCGTTGCGCGAGCTTTTCGTTTTCTCAGGATCGTTGTGATACTCGAATTTGGCGCCGCCTTCGAAAAAAATCGTCCCCGCTTCGCCAGTCGGAAGCTCAACTCCGTCATCGTCGATGATATGTATTTTTCCAACCAGAGGCTTGCCGACTGAGCCCTTATGTAGCAGCCACTCGGAGCTGTTGATTGCGCAAAACCCGTTGCCCTCGGTCCCCGCGTAGTACTCGTAAATTTTGGGGCCCCACCATTCGATCATCTGTTCCTTGATCGCGATCGGACACGGCGCGGCCGCGTGGATCACCACCCTCAAGCTCGTGTGATCGTACTTCTTGCGGATCGGTTCCGGCAGCTTGAGCATCCGGATGAACATCGTCGGGACCATCTGCGCATGCGTCACCCGGTACTTCTCGATCAGCGCGAGCGATTGTTCCGCGTCGAAATGCTCCATGACGATCACGGTGCCGCCAATCCGATGCACCGCCATCGTGAACTGCAGCGGCGCCGAATGATAAAGGGGAGCTGGCGACAGGTAGATCATCTCGGGAGACGCCTGGTAGAGCCCGGCCAGCAGCATGCCGATAGGACTCGGCGAGCCGAACGGTTGTCCGCTTAGCCGATGCTGCACGCCCTTGGGCTTGCCCGTTGTGCCCGACGAATAGAGCATCGGGGCGCCTTCGGTCTCGTCGGCAATCGGAGTCGCTGGTTGCGAGCGAACCGCTTCCTCCCACGACTCATAATTCGCGATCGTGCCGTCCATCATGTAGCGCTTGACGCTGCTCGAAATCAGCTTGGCCGCGTCCATCTGGCTCGCGACATCGGCCAACGCGCGGGTGGTGATGAGAACTTTCGCGCCTGAGTCGTTTACGATGTAGGCGAGTTCCTCCGCCGTCAAGCGTGAGCTCACCGCCGTGTAGTAAAGTCCGGAACGCTGGGCAGCCCAGAGAACCTGGTGATAGCGGGGATGATTCTCGGCGAACAATGCGATTGTGTCGCCCGTCTTGAGTCCCAGCGAGCGCAATAGATTCGCGGCACGATTCGACTCATCGTCGAGCTCGCGATAGATGACGACCTTGCCAGTCGCCGCCATGATATAGGCGGCCTTGTCAGGATTGCTCTTGGCGTGAATTCCGGGATGCATCTGTTGTCGTATAATACGAATCGATGTCATCGGGAAGGAGAACCGATTCGCCGCCCGCCTGCCATTTGATTTTGATCAATGTGCGGCCGAGGTTCTCCATGGTCCGAATGATTGAGAGTGGCTCGTGTGGCAGGTGCACCTCGCCAGTCCGCGGATCGCGAACGATTCTTAGCAGAGTTGCTGTCATCACACGTCTCCTCAATCGGTGATTTGCGGAAAACTGATCTCCGCAGCGCAGACCTCAAGCGGCCCTTTGAATCTGCGGCGACGTTTCCGAAACCTGCGGGCGGAGCCGCGATTGCACCCATTCAACAGGCCTCGCGAATCGCGTGATGATTTTATGACCGGCATTTGGAGCAGCTAGCCCGATCGCGATGCCGATCGCCGCGTTCACGTGCCGAAGGCCGAAACTTCGAAAGAACATCCGCGCGGTATCGATAAGGATCGTCAGGTTCATCATTTTCATCGCCTGCTTACCCCCGACTCAGTTTGAGAAAGATCTCCGTAGCGTCCGGACGGGTCTCGCAAATCGCGAGACTCTTTGGCCGTTCGCAAATTGATTTCATTGTCATCTCAACGATTTTGCAGTTTTCACAGTCATCAATTTTTGTAGATACAAAATTCGGACCAAAGTCGCTGGCAGTTGACCAGCGGCGAATGCATGCATATACAATTAAGTATGAGTCTGGATGGCAAAATTCTGGATACGAAGAGCATCGAAGGCGTATGCCTCGGTGGGTGCGTCCGCAAGCTGAATCGGATGGTCAGCGCGATCTATGACAGCGCGCTGGCAGATGCCGGATTGAAGACTAGCCAGTTCAGCGTGCTGGTTTCGGTCGCCAATCGAAAACAGGCTCGGCCAGCGGAACTGATAAAGAATCTACAGTTGGATGAATCTACCCTCAGCCGCAACGTCGAGCGGATGTGCGCCCGGGGCTGGCTGCGGCTCGTGCAGGACTCAGATCGCCGGAGCCACCTGATCGAAGTGACCGACAAGGGTCAGGCGTTGATTCGTAAATGCATTCCAGCGTGGCAGAAGGCTCAAGCAGAAGTCAGCCGGCGCCTCGGCAACGACAGTATCGGAGAGTTGAGGACCGCCCTGCGCAAACTAAGCGCCCGAAATTAGTCGCCTTTCACGAAAATGAAAGTTGCCCGATAGCGCGAATGCTATTTGGGGAACAACGCACGGAGTATCGCAGGCAGGACTGCACCGTCGTAGCGCTCGACGTGTGAGTCTAGAGTCCGCGCCAACTCCAGCAGCGTTTGGGCGAAGGCACTGCGGTCTCCTGCTGCCAGCTTGCCATCTCCTCCCGAAGACATCTCGTGCAATGTTGCGATCAGCTTGCGCATTTCCTGACGTTCATGCTTCAGCGCGTCGAGCAGCGCGCCCGGGATCGCGTGATGCGCCTCGCCCCAGGAGACGAGCCCGTCTTCGATCTGCAGGTGCGACCATAGATCGTGGCGGATTTCGTCCCACACTGGCCCGACCTGTTGACTGACTGTAAACGCGCGGGAGGCACCGGCAAGCCTGCTGGCGGCGAAAGCCAATCGCATGTCCAGTCCGTTCAACTTTCTGTGTTCGGCTCCCAGGCACGCCACCATCGTGTTGATCATCGGAACCTCAAGCTCGGGCAGCGGACTGCTGCACGGCGCTTTCTGAATTGTAAAATTCTTCGTTTCCATGTTTGTGGCCTCGCCTACTTGAGCAATCCGGATGCCACGAGCGAATGTGGTCCAAACCTTGTATATACAAGCATAGGGGCCAGAAAAATGAACAACTTCATTGGAAATAACGGCGAAGTGCAATTCGCGAACGGCCAAAGCAGTCGCGATTTGCGAGTCAACTCGGAGAATTTGCTCGAGTGGTCCGATTCGATCGATCCACTGGAAGCGCTGCGCAGGGATTCCGACGAAGTCATCGAGCGCCGGATCGAGTTGCCTGACGGGCCCGGGCGGAAGTCAGGCAATTCGGGTGGGAGTCCTTCGGGTGGAAGTCGATGGTATGGCCGCATAACCAAGCGGTTCGTATTGCTCATGCTGGTCGTTCTCGCCGTTGGATCAGCCTTCCCGTTCGCATGGAACTACCTGCAGTCGTACGAATCCACCGATGACGCGCAAATCGACGGCCATATCGATCCATTGAGCTCGCGCATCAACGGCACTGTCATCCAGGTCCACCCCGAGAACAATGATCGGGTGAAGGCGGGCGAACTGCTGGTCGAGATCGATCCGCGCGACTACCAGGTCGCGGTCGAGAACGCCGCGGCAAGTCTGGCCGAGGTCGAGCAGGTCGTGAAAGCGGGAGAGCAGAACTACGACCTCACTGTCGCCAATCTCGCAGCCGCCGTCGCCACGAATGATAAGGCGCAGATGGACGTGAGGCGATATCGCGAACTCCTCGACCAGGGCGTGATCGCGCGCGAGACGAACGACCAAATCGCCATGACGGGCAAGGTCGATGCGGCCGCCGTAAACTCGGACCGCGCGGCAGTAGCTGCCGCGGCGAGGGTCATTGGCCAGGCCGAAGCTGCCGTGCAGGCCGCTCAAGCTGCATTGGATCAGGCCAATCTTAACCTGAGCTACACCAAAATTTACGCGCCCGCAAACGGCATCGTCGGCAGACGCACTGTCGAGCTTGGCTCGCGAATCGAACCCGGACAGACGCTGATGTTCGTGACCGAGACCGACGACATCTGGGTGACCGCTGATTTCAAGGAGACGCAACTCGCGCGGATGCATCGTGGCGAGCGCGTCAGCGTCCACGTCGATACCTTCGGCCGCGACTATCAGGGCTACGTCAGGAACCTGCCGGGCGCGAGCGGCGATCGCTTTAGCCTGCTGCCGGCCGAAAACGCGACCGGCAACTACGTGAAGGTGGTGCAGCGCCTGCCGGTGCGAATTGAGTTCGACCCAGGACAGGATCCCGATCATCTGCTGCATCCCGGCATGTCAGTGGAGCCCAAAGTATGGCTGCGATAGCCGCACCGCGGATAATCGCGACGGCAGAGGCGCCCGCCAAAAGGTCGGCGCACAATCCGTGGGCGATTGCGCTTGTCGTTACTATGGCAACGTTCATGGAGCTGCTCGATACCAGCATCTCGAACGTCTCGCTGCCACACATTGCCGGCGGCCTCGGCACCAGCTACGACGAAAGCACGTGGGTGCTGACCAGCTATTTGGTCGCCAACGCGATCATCCTGCCGATGAGCGCGTGGCTTAGCCGCGCCTTCGGCCGCAAGCGCTACTACATGATGTGCGTCGCGCTCTTCACCGCGAGCTCGTTTCTCTGCGGCGTCGCACCGAGCCTGGCAATGCTGATCGCGTTCCGCGTGATGCAGGGAATCGGCGGCGGCGGCCTCGCGCCGGTAGAGCAGGCAATTCTCGTCGACACTTTCCCCAAGGAAAAACTCGGCGGCGCGTTCGCGCTCTACAGCATGGCGATGGTCACGGCTCCGGCGATCGGCCCTCCGCTCGGCGGATGGATCACCGACAACTTTTCGTGGCGATGGGTTTTCTTCATCAACGTTCCGATTGGACTTCTGTCGCTCCTGCTTTCGAGCCGCATGGTGCACGACCCGGTCGAATTCACTGAGGAGCGCAAGCAAGCGCGGCGCAGCGGGCGACTTCGAATTGACTACGTCGGGATCACGCTGATCGCCGTCGGCTTCGCGTGCCTCGAAGTAGTGCTTGATCGCGGCCAGCGCGACGACTGGCTCGAAAGCCACTTTATCGCCACCTTCCTCGCGATTGCCGTGGTCGCGATCGCGATCGCTATCTGGTGGGAGTGGCACCACGACGATCCGGTGGTCGAGTTGACCCTGCTGCGCGAGCGCAACTTCGCCCTGGCCAACGTCTACTATTTCCTATTCGCCTTCGGGCTATTCGGCAGCACTGTGCTGATTCCCGAGATGATGCAGACGCTGTTTGGATACACCGCCACCGACGCAGGCTTGGTGCTGGGGCCTGGAGCCGCGGTTATCACGATGCTGGCGCCGTTCGTCGTGCGGATCGTCCCGCGAGTCGGCGTGAAACGCATGCTCGCGTTCAGCTTCACCGTCGCAGCGCTGTCCTTCTTCTACTATAGCGGGATGACGACCCAAACCGACTATTTCCATTTCGCCTCGGCTCGCGTCTTTCAGGGTTTTGGCTACGCCTTCATGTTCATTCCGGTGAGCCAGCTTGCATATTCCTACTTGCCAAAAAATAAGAACAACAAAGGATCGAGTCTGACCAACCTATGCCGCAACTGGGGCGCCAGCTTCGGTATCGCGTTCGTCACCACGATGCTCGAGCGGCGCACGCAGTATCATCAGAGCGTGCTGGTGAGCAATCTTACTTCTGCCGACGAAAGCGTGAGGCGGTTCGTAACGATGTCGAGCCATATGCTGGTAACCCGCGGAGCGACCACTCCCGATGCGATCCATCAGGCATACGGGTTGGCTGAAAGCATGATGACGCAGCAGGCTGCCATGCTCGCGTTCATGGATTGTTTCCACCTGCTCGCGATCATCGTGCTGGCGGGACTGCCGCTGGCGTTATTAATCAAACGTTTCGATATAGGCAAAGCGGCGCCCGCCGGGCACTGAAATCACATCCAAGGAGATCTCA
>Ga0210391_10005889_pt1 | contig 10081 bp, 5 predicted proteins | sample IncBWC12OmetaG_FD_160573 | JGI IMG/M metagenome (GOLD analysis project Ga0210391, IMG submission 160573) | Forest soil microbial communities from Barre Woods Harvard Forest LTER site, Petersham, Massachusetts, United States - Inc-BW-C-12-O ...
CTGAATCGAACGCGGACCGCCGGAACCGATAGCAGGATTCGCGGCCGCGATGTCCGGCGTAGCGCAACCGCAACCAAACGGCTGTACCGACGGATCGTTCAGACCAAACCCGTTCTGCCCGCCATACGGATTAGCGAAGTTCGGGTGATTGAAAATGTTGAAGAACTCGGCGCGGAACTGCAGGCGCATGGCTTCTCCGAAATGAAAACTCTTGCCCACCGAGAAATCGAAATTCTTGAAACCGGTGTCCTGGAACATGTTCCTGCTCATGTTTCCGAACTGCCCGAGCGGCGGGGGCAGCATGACGGAATTGCCGTTGGCGTAGCAGCCGAACAGGTTCAGTGACGCGTTCGACGCACCGACTGGTCCACCATCCACTGCCACTGCTTGCGCCTCGCAAGCAGCATTCGAGGCGCCTGGGAAGTACGGAATCCCCACGCCTTTTTGCGATTTGAAGTCCGAGGTCTTGCCGTAGAAGCTCCAGCGAATCGGCGTGTTGGCGGGCGGACTGACCGGTAGCGGGCCAATGCCGGCCGCGTCGGTATTCTCGTCCATCGGACCCCAGTACTGCGGCGTCTCCAGCGTGGTGATGGTATTGATTTCCCAGCCCTCCGCCATCTGCCTGTAGCCTTTGCGCCCAGGAATGGCGTAAGAGAGCGAGATGGTGAGCCGGTGGCGCATGTCGAAATCACTGTTGGCATACTCGGCGCCGGGGTTGGAGGCGTTCTGCGGCAGGCCGGACCCGAAGCCGAAGTCCCAGTTCGCGCCCACGTCGTCGAGGGCGTGCGCGTAGGTGTACCCGGCGACCATGCTCAGGCCGTGGTAGTTGCGTGCATTCAGCGTGACTTGCAATGCGTTGTAGTTGGAGCGGTAGACGTTGCCCATCTGAAAGATGTTGGCCAGATAGGGGAACTTCGAGTTGAAAGGTTGATTCGTCTGCTCGCCGTTGTTGTTGTCGACCACACAGTTGTCATAGGCGGGTGCGCTCTGCAGGCAGAGAGTCAGTTCGCCGCCGGGACCACTCCCCCAACCCGAGCCCACGGGCGGCTGATTAATGTCGCGGATGCCCGTCAGATTCGTGCCGCGGTTGCCCACATAGGCGAATTCCATCGACACGTTCTGAGTGAAGGAGTGCTGCACATTCAAAGTCCAGTTCCACACGTAGGGCGTAGTGAGATTGCGGTCCACGGTCATGATGGGACACGGACTCAGGAAGCAGTTGATGCTGCCGCCGCCGTACAGCGGCGTGCCCGCGGTGTCCCATGGAACAGGGTTCAGGAAATTCTTGATGGTGGCATTTCCCGTGGTAATCGTCCCGCCCGACGTGTCGCCAGCAGCGTCGATCGGTGCCCCTGTCGGAACGCTGCCCGGACCAAAGGCATTATTGAAGGCAACGAACGACTGCCAGTTTACGGTTTCATACATCAGTCCGCCGCCGCCGCGCAGCACCGTACGGCCGTTGCCGAGAATGTCCCACGCAAAGCCCCCGCGCGGTCCAAAGCTCTTGTGATACGGGTTATAGAGGCTGCTGATGCCGTGGCCCACCTGCACCATGCCCACATTAGGATCAAAATTTCCCAGCAGATCGTTAGCTTCCTGCGGAACGCTGCTGAACTCGTAACGAACTCCGAAGTTGATCGTCAGATTTTTGGTGGTCCGCCAGTCATCCTGGAAAAAGCCGGCGTACGCCCAGTTGTGCAAGTGCAGCGTCGGATTGCCTACTTCGACCGACGACTTAAACGGCAAGCCCGCAAAGAAATCCTCCAGCGGCGTTGACCCGGCTCCAGCGCCCGATGCCACTCCGCCCAGGAAAGTGATGCTGCCGCGTGCGTTGCCATACGCGGCGTTCGTCACTTTGTTGTAGTGCAGATCGCCGCCGAACTTCATGGAGTGCTTGCCCGTGCTGTAAGTCACCTGTTCGATAAGCTGTGTGATGGAATCCGGTCCCTGAAACTTTGGCCACTTGAACCCGCCCAGCCCGGGGAAGAAATACCCCCCAAACCCAATGCGCGGCAATCCTCCCGTATTCGCTCCGCTCACCCCGGTGTTCAGACCACCATACGACGACGCCGCAGCGTTGAGATCGCCCGGCAGCGTCGGCTGGTACAACCGGTTGTACCCGGCGCGCACTTCGTTGACCCAGCGCGAACTGGGAGTCCAAATCCAGTTGCCCCCCACGACTTGCGCACGAGTGTGAATATCGGAAAGCCACTTCTGCTGCAGCTCCGGAAAATCTTCCACCGTTCCGGAATTGTTGCCGAAGAAATACGTCCCGCTGATCGAGTGCTGGTCGTTCAGCCGGTAGTCCACTTTTCCAACCACGTTATCGACATGCACGACGTTGTTAAAACCGTTGGTAATGCTAATGCTCGGAGCGTTGTTCAAGGGAAATCCCGTGCCGGCGCAGGTGACGGTGCCTCCAGAAACCGTGCAACCCGCAATATTCAGACTCGCCGCATCGACCGTGAACCCCGAGTTGTTCGCGGGCGATAGCAGGTCAGCGATTACATCGGGAATGCTGTCGGCACAGTCGCCCGTCGCAACAAAGCTGCAGGTGCCGTTGGTCGGCATCGATACCATCGAAGGACTGGTGATTCCACCGAAAGAGTTGCCCACGTTGTAGCGCTGGCCTTCGTAGGCCCCAAAGAAAAACGCCTTGTCCTTGATGAGCGCGCCCCCTAAACTGCCGCCAAATTGTTCTAAAGTCCGAGTCAATTTCGGGTTGGGCGACGCATTGAAGAAGTTGCGTCCGTCCAGCGCTCCATCGCGGCCGAAACCAAACGCGGTTCCGTGCACTTTGTTCGTGCCCGACTTCAGGCCCACGTTGACCACGGCTCCAGGTTTGTATCCGTATTCTGCCGGCAGATTACTTTGCAGGTTGAATTCCTGAATCGCATCGATGGGAAGAATCGTTGCCGAGTCTCCGGCGATTCCCGCACCGTTCACGATGGACTGCCCGGAGTAAGGTTCGCTGTCGAATAAACCTTCTATGTAATAACCGTTGTCTTCCGCGCGTAGGCCGTTGGCGCTGGTCGTGGAAAATCCGCCGCCCGGATAGCGGATCACGCCGGGCCGAAGTTGCAGCAAATTCTCATAGTTGCGCCCGCTGAGCGGCAGGTCGTTGATTTCCTGGTTGCTCAGCGTGCCGCCCAGCGTGGCAGACGTTGTGTTGACCAAAGGAACCGCGTCTTCGACAACGACCACCTGCGAAACTTGCCCAGGCTGCAACGTGAAGTCGGCGCGCACGTCAGTGGCAACTTCAACGCCGATGTTCGGGCGCTCACTCGCCTTGAAGCCCTTCGCCTCTACGCGGATCTTGTAGCTGCCTGGGAGCAACTCAGGCGCAACGTATTCGCCGGAATCATCCGTGGTCAGCGTGCGCGAGGTACCGCGCTGGACGTCGCTAACCAACACCGTAGCCCCTCCGACGGCGGCTCCGGTCTGGTCGCTGACCGTGCCGAGAATACGTCCCGCGGTGCTCTGGGCCAGGGCGGAAGCGGCGAACAGGAACAGCGTGAAGGCGCCAATCATCCACCGGGAAGTTGCGGTCCGGATGTCGGGCGACGAGGCGGACCTGACCGTGCGGGATAGCATAGGTAGAACTCCTCCGTATTTCTGGTCCGACAGCCATACCACTATCGGAGAAACCGTGTCAAGCTTATTCAAATTCTGGTTAGAAGCTGTTCAGAGGCTATACCGCCCCGGGCCAGAAGGGGAGTTCTTAAGACGGTAACCCGGAAGTCGGCCGTTAGGACTCCGCGCTCTGGCGAACAGGAGTTTGCAACGCCGTGTCCGGTATAGTATGTTGAATGTGGTCATACCACCATACCCATTGCCCAATTCATGTCCCCTGCTCAACAAACGCGCCCCCACCCCGTGGATATGCGGTATAGTAGCCAGACCATGGCCGGTGTGGCGTCCGCCGGCCCGTCACCAGGTGCGGGGGGCGAAGTCGTGTACAAACTCGTTCGTACGTCGCGACTCTACGAGCAAATCGTTCAGCAGATTGAAGAGTCCATCGTTAAAGGCACTCTGAAAGCGGGAGACCAACTCCCCGCCGAGCGCGAACTCGCCCAGCGTTTCGGCGTGAGCCGCACCGCCGTGCGCGAGGCCGTGAAAGCTCTACGCGAAAAAGGCCTGGTCGAGGCCTACTCAGGCCGCGGCACTTTCATCACCGACGGAACCACGCAGGCGGTTCGCCAGTCGTTCGATCTGATGGTGAAGATTGGTCAGCCGGAAGGGTCAACTGATCTCGCGGAGGCGCGGGCAATTCTCGAGCCCGAAATTGCAGGGCTGGCCGCGGCACGCATCCAGGAACCGGAACTGGCAACTATGCGCGAGGCGGTCGCCACGATGGACCGGGCGGGGCAAGATCCAGAAGCCTACATCGAAGCCGATCTCGATTTTCACTTGGCGCTGGCGGAGGGTGCGAACAATCCGATCATCCTTTCGCTGCTCGATTCCATTGTTGCCCTGCTGCGGGAGCAGCGGTTGAGAATTTTCAAAGTCCCCGGCGGTCCGGAGCGCGGGCAGGTTCATCACAAGCGAATTCTTGACGCAGTCGAGCATCACGATGCCGAGAAGGCACGCGATGCGATGCGAGCGCATCTTTGCCAGGTCCGCGACGACAGCGCGGCGCCAGCGGCCAAATCGGCTCCTGGCAAGCCCAGAACCAACTAGCCCTGATCACGGGTACGCATGGCTCAGGTTCGCGCGTTTTGATTGGAAACGATTTCGCAGCGCTTTGAAAGGGTGCGGCTTTTAGCCGTACCGCGAGCGCACACAAATATGAGAGCGGCTTTAGCCGCGAAGGATACCAGCATGGCAAAGATCGGATTTGTCGGTTTGGGCGTGATGGGCAGCCAGATGGTGAACCGGCTGCTAAGTAAGGGTCACACCGTAAGCGGTTACAACCGCACGCGGGCCAAGGCGCAGTGGCTGGTGGAAAAGGGCATGCAATGGGCCGACTCGCCGCGCGCGGTCGCGACCGCATCCGACTACACCTTTGCCATGGTCACCAACGCCGCGGCGATTGCCTCCATTACGGAAGGCCCGGACGGTCTGCTAGCTGGACTGAGTGTCGGCAAGATTTTCATCGACATGAGCACCGTGAGTCCGACGGTGAGCCGCGCACTGGCCGCAAAAGTACGCGCTGCAGGCGCCGACATGGTCGATTCGCCGGTTTCCGGCAGCGTGATCACTCTGCAGGAAGGAAAGTTGTCGGTGATGGTCGGCGGACGGAAAGAAACATTCGAAAAGATCAAGCCGCTGCTGCTCGATATCGGCCCCAAGGTCAGCTATGTGGGCGACAACGGCCTGGCGCTCTCCATGAAGATCGCCATCAATTTGAGTCTGGCGGTCCAGATGTTGGCATTTTCCGAAGGCGTGCTGCTGGCGGAAAAGAGCGGCATCGCCCGCGACGTTGCCGTCGATGTTCTGGTCAACAGCGCGGTCGCATCGCCGATGATCAAGTACCGCGGCCCGTTCGTCCTGCAACAGCCGGAGGAAGCCTGGTTCGACGTGAACATGATGCAGAAAGACATGGTGCTGGCAATGGAACTGGGCCGGCAGCTCGACGTCCCATTGCCGACGACGGCCGTGAGCAATGAGTTCCTCACGGCGGCCCGTGGCATGGGCTGGACGAAATACGATTTTGCCTGCATGTTCGACGTGCTGGCCGCCATGTCTGGCGTAACCACTCCCGTCACCGCAGGAGGACCGAAGAAGTGACCACCGCAACTTCCAAGCCGGAAGCGGGTCATGAAGCGGCCGCTGAAAATAAATGGCTGCGCGCCTACCGCCAGATGGTGCGGATCCGCCTGTTTGAAGAGCAAGTCAATGAACTCTACACCCGCGCGCTAATGCCCGGCCTGGCGCATCTGTACAGTGGCCAGGAGGCCGTCGCGGTGGGCATTTGCGAAGCGCTGCACATTGACGACTACATCACCAGCACTCATCGCGGCCACGGACACTGCCTGGCCAAGGGCGCATCCCCCGACCGCATGTTCGCTGAGTTGCTGGGAAAAGAAGCTGGCTACTGCCGGGGCAAAGGCGGATCGATGCACATTGCCGATCCCGCGACCGGGAACTTGGGCGCCAACGCGATTGTTGGCGGCAGCGTCGGAATCGCCACCGGCGCCGCTTTTGCCGCAAAGCGTTTAGGCAATGGCCGCGTGGCTTTCTGCTTTTTCGGCGAAGGCGCCCTCGGTCAGGGATCGCTCTATGAGGTCATGAACCTGGCGCAACTCTGGAAGCTCCCAGTGATCTACGTCTGCGAAAATAATCTCTACAACGAGTACACCCATTTCTCAGAAACGACGGCCGGAACGATTCTCGGGCGGGCCGCAGCCTTTGGTCTGGAGTCAGCACTCGTCGACGGGCAGGACGTGCGCGCAGTGAACGAAATTGCAACCCGACTGGTGAAGCGAGCACGTGCCGGTGATGGGCCTGCGTTCCTGCAGGCCGATACCTACCGCTACAGTGGCCATCACGTCGGCGACATCAATCGCGAGTACTACCGCTCGAAGCAGGAAGAGCAGCACTGGAAGACTGAACGGGATCCCATCAAACTGCATGCGAGCTGGCTGCTCACGCAGGGTCACGCCGACGCAGCGGTACTCGATCAGATCACGTCGGAGGCGCGCGCCGAGATGGAAGCCGCCGTGAAATTCGCCATCGCCGCGCCCTATCCCGGTGTCGACCAGGTCGAGCAGGATGTTTATGCGTGAAAAAGTCGATGCCTGAACTTTATGTCTGAGCGGGAACTCACATTTGCGCAAGCCGTTCGCGAAGCGCTGGCCGAAGAAATGCGCCGCGATTCGCGCGTCTGCATCTTTGGCGAAGACGTCGCCGAGGCCGGAACGCCGTTCAAAGTGCTCTCCGGCCTGGTAGAAGAATTCGGCGCCGAGCGGGTCCTCGACACCCCAATTTCAGAAGCCGGCTTCACCGGAGTCGGCGTAGGTGCGGCCATGACGGGCCTGCGCCCCGTGGTCGACATTATGTTCGGTGACTTTCTCACGCTCACAATGGACCAGATGGTGAACCAGGCCGCCAAAGCTCACTATATGTCGGGCGGACACTGGCGTGTTCCCATGGTGATGCGCACGACGCTGGGCGCAACGCGGCGCTCGGCGGCGCAGCACTCCCAGTCACTGCACGCTTGGTTCAGCCACGTTCCTGGATTGAAAGTTGTCCTGCCATCGACACCCTATGACGCGAAAGGCTTGCTGAAGACCGCCATCCGCGATGAAAATCCCGTCATTTTCTTCGAAGACAAAATGATGTACAAGCTGAAAGGCCCGGTTCCCGCCGAAGATTACACGATCCCGCTAGGCGTGGCCGACGTCAAGCGCAAAGGCGACGACATTACTCTGGTGGCGACCAGCAGCATGGTACAGGTCGCGCTGGGCGCAGCGAATATGCTGGAAAAAGAAGGCATCAGCGCGGAGGTAGTCGATCCGCGCACCACGTGGCCGCTGGATGAAAAGACTATTATCGAGTCGGCAAAGAAAACGTCGCGCGTGATCGTGCTCGACGAAGGCTACGGACGGTATGGAGTAACCGCCGAACTCGCGGCCGTGATCGCCGAAGGCGCGTTCTACGATCTCGACGCGCCCGTGAAACGCATGGGCGCGATGCACGTCCCCATTCCGTTCTCTCCGCCGCTGGAAGACGTAACGGTGCCGACGGAAGAAACCGTATCAGAAGCCGCTCGCAAGATGTGCAGCAAGTGACGAAGCTACGGGCTCTGAGCGTTGAGCAGGTAGCCGGAGCTAAATACTCGTAGCTCACAACTCGTAGCTCGCAGCTGAAGGAGTTTTTATGGGACTCAAGACTCACGGAACCATGGCCGTCGACTGGGAGAATCGAATCGACTTCGATCGTCTCCGCCGCGAGCGTTTGCAAAAAGCCAAAGACCTGCTCAAGCAATCGTCGATGGGCGCGTTGCTCTGCTTCGACATGAACAACGTGCGCTACCTCACGTCTACGCACATTGGCACGTGGGCGCAGGACAAAGCCAACCGCTTCACGCTGCTGCCGCAAAATGACGAACCCATCCTGTGGGATTTCGGATCGGCTGCCAAGCATCATCAGCTGAATTGCCCGTGGCTCGACGGCCGCTCGCGCGCCGGCATTTCGATGCTGCGCGGCGCGATGACCCCGCAGATGGGCCGCGCCGAAGACGTCGCTAAGAAAATTCGGATCGAACTGGAAATGCGCGGCCTGCACAAAGAACCGGTCGGCATCGACATCATCGAATTGCCGGTTCTGTTCGCACTGCAAAAAGAAGGCATCGAAGTCGTCGACGGACAGGCGCTCATGTCCGAGTGTCGCGTTATCAAAACGCAGGACGAAATCTCTCTCCTCAATACTTCGGCCATGATGGTCGACGCGGCCTACGACGAACTCTACCGCGCCATGAAGCCCGGCCTCCGCGAAAATGAGGCGGTTGGTCTTGTAAGTAAAGTTCTCTATGATCTCGGTTCTGAATACGTCGAAGCCGTAAACGCGATTTCCGGTGAGCGCTGCAATCCTCATCCACACGTTTTTTCCGATCGCGTGCTGCGCCCCGGCGACCCGGTCTATTACGACATACTGCATTCCTACATGGGATATCGCACGTGCTACTACCGCTGCTTCACCGTTGGTTTCGCCTCACACGCCATGGTCGACGCTTACAAGCGCTGCCGCGACTATCTCGATGCAGCCATCGAACTGGTTCGCCCAGGCCGCACGACCGCCGAGATTGCCGCCGTCTGGCCCAAGGCCACCGACTTCGGCTTCGCCAACGAAGAAGCCGCGTTCGCTCTGCAGTACGGCCACGGCATAGGCCTAGCAATCTGGGAAAAACCGGTCATCAGCCGCCTGGTTTCATTCGAGCATCCAGTCGAGATCAAGCCGGGTATGGTGTTCGCACTTGAAACTTTCTGGCCCTCAACCGATGGCTGGAGCGCGGCGCGCATCGAAGAGGAAATCGTGGTCACCCCCACGGGACACGAAGTCATCACCCGCTTCCCTGCCGAGCAACTGCTGGTTGCGGGGGCGCACTACTTCACGGTGAATGGCCCACTGCCGACGACGCGAGACAATGAATCTGCGCCCAGCGAACGCGTTCTCGAGATGATCGAAACCAGCGCGAAAACCGAGCGGGTGGGAGTGGCGGACTGAAGCGCGGTTTGCATAGATAGGCGACGTTCCTAAATAAACTATGGCTTTCAGCGTAGTAATGCCCGCCCTCGAAATGGCGCAGGAAACCGGCAAGCTCCTCGCCTGGCGGAAGAAGGAAGGCGATCGCGTCACCAAGGGCGAACCCCTCCTCGAAATCGAAACCGACAAAGCCGTCGTCGAAGTCGAAGCGTCGGCCGACGGCATTCTCGCGGGAATCAAAGCAGTGGAAGGCTCGGATATTCCCGTCGGGCAGACCATCGCGTGGATCGTCTCGCCCGGCGAAGCGATTCCTGTCGAAAGCGAATCGACCGCGCCAGCGGCACGAGCGGGATCGCACGCGAAAAGCGAGCCTACGCACGCAGCTGCTGCCGAACCAGCCCGTCCTTCCTCGGCGTCGCCGACCAGCGCAAGAATTTCACCCAAGGCCCGCCGCCTGGCCAAAGAACTAGGCGTCGACATAGCAACCGTGCGCGGCTCAGGGCCGGGCGGAGAAATTCTCGCATCGGACGTGCAGGCTGCTTCGGTCGCCGCATCGAGCCAAGCCGAGAAACAATCTGGAAAGCTCGAGGTGCCCAGCTCGCTCGGCCGTATCATGGCCGAGCGCACCACGCACAGCTGGACGAGCGTCCCTCACTTCTTCGTGACCCGCGAGATCGAAGCGACCGCGCTCAACCAATATCGCGACCGCGTGCTGGCTGAAATCGAGCGCTCACATCAAATTCGCATCACACATACAGATCTGCTCGTCGCGCTCACGGCGCGGGTGTTGTTGAAGCATCCACGATTGAATGCCAGCTGGAGGGCCGAAGGAATTCGTCTGCACGATCACGTCAACATGGGAATCGCGATTGCCGTCAACGATGGCGTGGTCGCTCCGGTAGTTCCCAACGCGCACTCCGCAAGTCTCGCTGAA
>Ga0210391_10005890_pt1 | contig 10079 bp, 8 predicted proteins | sample IncBWC12OmetaG_FD_160573 | JGI IMG/M metagenome (GOLD analysis project Ga0210391, IMG submission 160573) | Forest soil microbial communities from Barre Woods Harvard Forest LTER site, Petersham, Massachusetts, United States - Inc-BW-C-12-O ...
CAGCGTGGCGCTTATCAAGGTCAATCCGTTTTCCGTGCCGAAGTATCTCCGGGACACGTAATCAGAGATCGTTATTCCGACGAAAGTGCCCCAACCAAATAACAGGACGCCCTTCACAAACACATATCCGCGCTTGCCGAGCCCGATAAGGGCCGCTTGTGTCTCGGTCCCCCGTCTCCTATTAAGCGGAAAGGGTAAGCGTACTCCGCAGAGGCGTAACCCAGCGATCGCGAGAAAAACCCACAATGCGAAGGTTGTTGAGCCAACCGCAATTTCAAACAAGAACCGCATATTCGCGACTCGTTCTACTGAGCGAATTATAGCTCCAATTAACAGCGCATTCGCAGCTAACGCGCACGCAACATTGCTTTGATCAGGCCGGGGATGGTGTATTCCTTGGCCTCGATGTCCACCGGGAGGCCGAGTTCGCGAAGGGTTGCCGACGTGACCGGACCGATCGACGCGAAGCGGATACCGGCGAACGGGTCAACTTTTCGCAGGCGAGCGCGCTCGCGCCACATATTTTTTCCTAGCAGGGCTACAAAGTTTCGCACCGTCGACGAACTGGTGAAAGTAATCACATGGGGCCTGCGTTTCGCATCTTTCAGGATAATGCGCAATCCTGCGCGCGAAGACTCTGGAATGACGGTTTCGTAGGCTTCGACGACATCTACCGTGGCACCCAGCCTGCGCAATTCGTGTGGGATTACGTCGCGGGCGACTTTAGCACGCGCCAGCAACACGCGCTTTCCTCCCACTTGATCGCGCAAGCTCTCGACCACCGACTCGGCTACATACTCTTCAGGAACAACATGCACTTTGACTCTGCGTTTCTCGATTGCTTTCTTGGTGGCTGGTCCGATGGCGGCAACTTTCAAGTGTTTCAGTTGCCTCTTGGTTAAGCGGAGCTTATGAAGGCGTTCCCACAGCGCTTCGACTCCGTTCACGCTAGTCAGGATGAGCCAGTCGTAGTCTTTAAGGTTCTTAAGGGCTGAATCCAGAGGCTTGTACGAGCGTGGCTTGCGGATTTCGATAAAGGGAATTTCTGCTACTTCCGCGCCCAGTTTTCGCAGGCCTGAGGAGAGGGCGCTGGCCTGATGGCGGGCACGACCAACAACGATGCGGAGTCCAGAGAGCGGGCGACCTGCTATCTTTGTCATCGACTTAATGGCCCAAGCCCTCTTGTTGCATGAGTTGCGCAACTCCTAAAATGCTCGAGTCCTTGCTTTGGTTCAGGGACTGAATCACTTGCGCTTGTTCTCGCTTGGTGCGATTTTGGCTGAGCTTGAATTTGCCCTCGATCCTTTTGACCTTAATGTTAAAACCGACGATGTGTTTCATCATCCGGCTCTGGTATTGTTCGCCCAGCTCGGACCATTGCGCCATGTAGGACGATTCGAAAGTCTCGATCATCCGATGCAGCGTTGCTCTCAAGCTTTCTTCGTCCGTGAACAGCGTGGGCTCGCCGTAAACATGTACCGTCGCGTAGTTCCAAGTGGGAACGCTCTCTCGGCTCTCATAGAGGCTCGGTGAAATATAGGCGTGTGGCCCGTGAAAGATTATTAGGGATTCTTCGGTCTCCTTCATTGACTTCCAATGCGCATTCGCCTTCGCCATGTGGCCCTGAACTACGATCTGATCGCCAGCCTCCTCGATCAGAAGTGGGAGGTGAGTGGCGAACGGAATACCGTCGACGTTCGAAACCAAAATGGCAAATGGGTTGGCTCGCATAAAAGCGAGGATAGTGGCGCGATCTTCCTGGCGATTAAATTCAGGTATGTACACTCTTGGTCTCCGTGTTGTCACGATTCGCGCAGCACACGCAGCGAGGGCGCCCGCGCCACACGCTCAAGGTTGTTGGGGCACAGCAATTCCCTGACCGTAGACTGCTTCGAGGATTGCATCTCCGCCGCGCCGAAGTAAGGTTTCACCGACCGATTCTCCGAGCTGAACTGGATCAGTGCCATCGCGCGACTCGCGCAGAACCTTGGAACCGTCGGGGTCGGCAACGATGGCCTCCAGGTGCAATCGTTCGTTGCGGACCTCAGCAAAGGCGCCGATCGGTACCTGGCATCCGCCACCGAGCTTGTTGAGTAAAGCTCGCTCGCAAGTCGTGGTCGCACGCGAGGCAGCGTCATCCATGAATGCGAGATGTTGTCGCGTGACCGAGTCCCCGGCGCGAATCTCAATCCCCAAAGCGCCTTGCCCAGCCGCTGGGCACATTACCTCCGCAGGGATGACCTGTCTGACTAGTTGCGTTTTGCCCAACCGGTTCAGACCTGCTGCCGCCAAGATGATTGCGTCGTACTCGCCATCTTCCAGCTTGCGGAGTCGCGTATCTACGTTTCCGCGCAGCGGGTGGATGTCGAGATCACGGCGTACGGCCTTCAATTGCGCTTGACGGCGCAGGCTGCTGGTGCCAACCCGTGCTGCTCGTGGCAACTCCTCAATGCTTCCGTATTTAGGCGAGCAAAATACATCGCGCGGATTCTCGCGGGTCGTGACGGCCGCGATCTCGAACCCTGGGGAAAGCTCGGTCGGCAGGTCTTTCAAACTATGCACCGCGAGATCAATGCATCCCTCAGCCAGCGCTTCTTCGATCTCCTTGGTGAACATTCCCTTGGTGCCGACTTTCGCGAGGGCAACGTCGGTGATCTTGTCGCCTGTGGTCTTGATGATTTCAAGTTCGACTTCATGACCACGTTCGCGAAGCAAGGCGCTGACGTGATTGGCTTGCCAAAGTGCGAGTTGAGAGCCTCGCGAACCAATACGGAGCCGAGCCATCAGGCGCGTCCTCCGGGACCGCCACTCGACTGGGCCGCCTTCTTGTCTTTCTCTTTTCCTTTTTCCTGGAGATTAAACAAGCGGCGAACGATGTCGACGACAGTGGTGGCCTCGGATTCACGCGCGGCGGTCTTCAAGGTGCTGATGGGCGCATGCATGATCTTGTTCACAATGCCGTGAGTGAGGGTGTCGATCGCCGACTCTTGCTCGGGCGATAGCGGGCCGAGGCGTCCGCGAACCCGATCGATTTCGGCTTGGCGGATGGATTCCAAATGGTCTTGCAGGGAAACGATGGTGGGAACGACATCGAGTGTTTGCAGACGAGCCTGAAAACGCTGGACTTCACTCTCGATAATTTCGGTGGCGGCTTCAGCCTCCTTCTTACGGTCTGCGACATGCGAGGAGACCGACTGCTGCAGGTCGTCGATGTCGTAGACGAAGATTCCGTCCAACTTGTTCATCTCCGGGTCGACATCGCGCGGGACGGCGATGTCGATGAAGAACATAGGACGATTCTTGCGGCGGCTCATGAAAAGTTCGCCGTGTTCGCGGCGGAAAATGGCGTGCGGTGCGCCGGTTGAAGTAATGACGATGTCACCCTTGTCGCAGGTGTCGTAAAGCCGGCTGAATTCGATGGCCTGACCGTCGAATGTCTGGGCGAGGCGGATGGCCCGGTCGTAGGTGCGATTCGCAACGAAGATTGACGCCGCTCCGTGCGCCAGGAGATGACGAGCCGCCAGCTCGCTCATCTTCCCTGCCCCAACCAGGTAGACAGTTTTGCCATTCAAAGATCCGAAAATCTTTTTAGCGAGCTCCACTGCAACCGACGCTACCGAAACTGCAGAGGAGCCCACCGCAGTTTCAGTACGCACTCGTTTGGCAACAGCAAAGGCGCGAGTGAGCAGCAGGTCCAGTTGGGAGTGGATCGCGCCGACGGCTCGCGCGGTGGCGTATGCTTCCTTGACCTGCCCGAGGATTTGCGCCTCGCCCAGGATCATCGAGTCAAGGCTCGATGTCACCCGGAACAAATGGCGAATGGCCTCGTGTTCGCGATATTCGTACAGGTGCGGGGCAAGTTCGGCATGTTCGATGTGAAAATATTCGCCCAGAAATGCTCTTAGGTCTGCGCTGCCATTCTTAGTCTGGGCCAGCAGTTCTACTCGATTGCAAGTGCTGAGAATGAGCCCTTCGTCCACTCCAGGGTGTTGGGTTAAACACTTGAGAGCATCGGGCAGTCGCGATTCTGGTATCGCCAGGCGTTCACGTACTTCGACCGGAGCACTGTTGTGATTCACGCCGATGAGCTGGAAATTCATGACTGTGCAAACCTGTGAATCGTGCTGAAGTAGTTTGCTGCCCAGGCAATGATCGCAAACACGAATGCTCCGGCTGCGAGATAGGCAGCGCGGCGGCCGCGCCATCCCGCAGTCCAGCGGGTGTAAAGCATGATCAGGTAGACGACCCACATGAGGATCGAGAGCAGAATCTTAGGATCGAGAAGGTCGACCCGCCCGTAGGTTGCCTGGGCTACGACTGTGCCTGCGATCAGACCCAGCGTCATGAAGGGAAAACCCAGCAGCAACGATCGGAATCCGATTTCGTCGATTACTTCGAGCGCAGGCAAACGGGAAAGAAGCCCGCCTCCCTTCTTCGATTTCAACGACCGCTCCTGAATGAGATACAGCACGCTGGCGCCAAAGCTCAAAACGAGTGCAGCGTAGCCGGTGAAAATGAGAGCGATGTGGGCGAACAACCAACCCCTCGCCAACCCCGGCGATGTGAGCAAGAATGGCTGCTCGCCAGTGGCCGCGACAAAGGTCAGCAGAAAAACCAGTGGGAACACCACGATGCCCGGAGACGTGGTCTGATACACAAGGTACACGATCATGAAAACCACCATAATCAGGAAACCCAGCACAGATTCGGCATTGTGCACGGAGGCCATGGCGATCTGCCCAGAGATCAGTATAGAGTCGGTGAGCGAGACGAAATGAAATACCATCCCCAGGTAAGCTGCGTGCAAGGCAATCTTATTCAACAGATCGCTAGTGCGGGTCAGAGCGACCAATGCATAGAGCAGACCGACAGCATAAAAACCCAACGCCACTCGCAGCCAAAGTATGGGCATAGCTTTATTGATGCCTCTTCGCCGGTTCGGGCATCTCCCAATCCGCCAGAGTGATTATAGTCCGCCCCGGAGGCGAGGCATCAGGCAGTTGGGCAGCGTCACAGGCCATTGTGAGGTGGATCACAGGTCTGCCGAACTTTGGGATTACCTGGGGATGAGCCCGATGCGGTAAATATTTGCTCCGAGTTCGGTCAATCAACTCCCAGAGTCGCTAGAACCTGCTCCAGATTTGCAGCGTTGACGAACAACCGTCGGCCGTCCACCATCATGTTTTCGATGTCGTCGAAGGCCTGGAACAAACGCATCTTAACTGCGCCGTACTGTTCAGCCTCGGTCAGCGTGCGACCGTGGGCTGTTGACCATCCGTCGATGGCGTCCTTGGTGAGGAAGACGCTGACCGCGAAGGTGGTCTTTCGATCGGAGGTCGCGTCGAAAATGTATTCGGTGGCGGCTTCCTGGGACGGATTTATCGTGGCCGCACGCTTTCCCACAAAATAATATTGGTAGACGTACCCTTGTCCACCAGTGTAAGTCTTCATTCGGCGGATGGTCATAGATGAGTCGTTGTTCGTCCACCGTTGGCCGTCGGCGCCGCTCGCTTCAGCGAACGACTGACGACTGAGGGCGAACGACGGTTCCTACAGTTCTATTTTCGCATCGCGCAGTCGCTTGACAGCAGTTTCCGAACTCAAAGGCGAATAGTACACCTCTTTAAACGTATATGATTTTGCTTTGGCAGCCAGGATTGGCATGATTTCGATGTGCCAGTGATAGTCTTCGTCGATCGTCTTCCAATAGCCCAGGTTTCCCGAGCGATGCAGGCTGTTAGGCGAGGTGTGCAGCACGAGGTGAAATTCCTCCGTGATCGTGCGTATGCGCTGCAAGGTTCGTCGCAGCAGGGCGCCTAAGTCACGCATCGTTCCCGGGCGATTCAGGCCGAAGCGTTCGAAAGCAGCTTCGTGGGTACGCGGCATAATCCAGCTCTCATAGGGCACACGCGGCGCATAGGGACACAAAGCGATGAAGTCGCCGCGAAGCTCAATCACGCGGAGGTCCTGCTTTATTTCCTGGGAAACAATGTCGCAGAAGACGCAACGCTCCTTGCTCTCGAAATATTCGCGGGCAGCACGGAGTTCGTACAACACGCGCCGGGGCACGAACGTGGTTGCGGTCATCTGCGAGGTGGGATGCTCAAATTCTTGGCCGGCACTGTTTCCGTGGTCCTTGAAGATGCTGACGTACTTGAAACGACCGTCGCCTTTAAGATCCTGAATGCGCTGCGCAGCCAGCAGCAGGAATTGCTCGATCTCAAGGTCGCTGGCATTCCACAGGTGCCGATTGTGCGTGGAGTTTTCAATCAATACTTCGTGCGCGCCGATCGGGCGCATGCGGTCGTAAATGCCGTCTCCGCGCCGGGCAGGCTCGCCCTCGATGCGATACAACGCAGTGGGATGCACGACGGCGCGCGCCGACCAGGGAGCGCCGGGCGTACCTGAGATGTTGGCCACGAGTTGCGGCGGTTCGCGCGAGTCGGGACAAAATCGGCAGAAGGGCACCGGGCGCTGTGCGTTATCGGGAACGTCGTCGCCAGTAATAACCCAAGAGCGAGTGATCGGATCCTTGCGAAGTTCCATGCATAAGGAAACCACCTCATGGTAACGGCGTCAACCATCGGGCACACCGGCGTTTTGCACCGGGCAGCGCAAGATCGCGGTTTGTTATAATCCGCGCACGAAGCCGCCTGAGATGACCGAGCCTTCCACGCCGTTGATGCGGCAGTACGCTGCTATCAAGAAGGAACATCCTAGCGCCTTGCTGTTCTTCCGCCTGGGCGATTTCTACGAGCTTTTCTTTGACGATGCCATCCTGGCGTCACGCGAGTTGCAGATTACGCTCACTTCACGGAATAAAGAGAAAGGCGTGGCCGTTCCCATGTGCGGCGTGCCTTATCACGCTGCTGAAGGCTATATTTCCAAGCTCATTCGCAAGGGATTCAAGGTCGCGATTTGCGAGCAGATGGAGAACGCCGGCCTTGCCAAGAAATTGGTACGGCGAGAGGTCACGCGGGTGGTCACGCCCGGCACGGCTGCGGATTCATTGCTGAGTTCCGAGGAAAACAATTTCCTCGCGGCGGTGGCGCAGATCGGAGATCGAGTAGGATTCGCGGCTCTGGATCTTTCCACCGGCGAATTTCGGGCTACCGAGTTTAGTGGTGAAGATGCCGGGAAGCGGATTCAGGAAGAATTGCAGCAGTTAAGACCAAAAGAGCTTTTGTATGGCTCGGCAGCTCCGCTGTTTGAATCGGAAGCCCTGTCGAGTTCGGCTCGACTAGACGGGAGAGGGCGGCCGTCGCCACGTGGGCCGTCGAACTTCGCCGAGACTCCGCTCGACGACTGGATCTTTGCGCCCGATCACGCGATCCCACTGTTGGAAAATCACTTCGGCGTCTTATCGCTCGAGGGCTTTGGCCTCGCGGGCAAGCCTGCAGCAGCTTCTGCCGCAGGAGCCATCCTCTACTACGTTCGCTCCACGCAACGCGGGACGCTGGACCACGTGGACCGAGTCGGGTTTTACGAACGGCAGAATCACTTAGTGCTGGACGCGGTGACCGTACGAAATCTGGAACTGATCGAACCGCTGTTCGCTGGGGCAGACGCCGGAGTAACACTGTTCCGCTCGATTGATGCCACGATAACGCCCATGGGCAAGCGCCTGCTGCGTTCGTGGATGCTACGCCCGTCGATCGAAGCAGCGGAGATCAATGCGCGGCTGGATGCAGTCGAGACTCAAGTCAGCGGAACAGTTGCGCGCGAGGAACTGCGGCGGGCGATGGACGGAATCCTCGATCTGGAGCGCTTGCTAAGCCGGGTAACGCTGGAGACGGCGAACCCGCGCGATGTGCTCGCGCTGGCCGCGTCGCTGAGAAAGATTCCGGGGCTTCGCGTTGCATTGGCGAAGTTCACGACCGAACGGTTGTCGACGCTACACGCATTGCTTGATGAACTGGGAGATCTGCGGGAACGAATCGACAAAACAATTGTCCCGGAGCCGCCGATTTCGCTCGTCGACGGCGGCGCGATTCAGAGCGGTGTTGATAAAGAACTCGATGAACTGCGTGATCTGAGCCGTAATAGCAAGCAATTTCTCGCGCAGATCGAGCAGCGAGAGCGACAACGCACCGGAATCAACTCGCTCAAGGTCAAGTTCAACTCCATTTTTGGATACTATCTCGAAATCTCGAAACCTAATCTGCATCTGGTTCCAGCCGACTACGAGCGCAAGCAGACTCTGGTCAACGCCGAACGTTTTACGACTCCCGAGCTCAAGGAATATGAAGCAAGGATTCTTGATGCCCAGGAAAAGATCGTCGAGATTGAACGTCGCCTATTCGCTGAGTTGCGCTCAGCAACTGCCGCTGAGGCTCGACGCATTCGGCAAACTGCACTGGCGCTGGCGGAAGTGGACGTGCTGTCCGGTTTGGCCCATGTCGCGGCTTTGCGCAACTATTGCCGGCCTCAATTCGATGACACCGCGGATATCGAGATCGTTGGAGGAAGGCATCCGGTGATCGAGCAACAAGAGATGGCGGGCGGCAACGAACGCTTCGTACCCAACGACCTGTATCTCAACTCGACCACGCATACGGTGCTGGTTCTGACCGGACCGAACATGGGCGGCAAGTCGACCTATCTCCGGCAGGCAGCGCTGGTTGTGATTCTTGCGCAAATGGGATCGTTTGTGCCAGCAGCTTCCACGCGGCTGGGCGTAGTCGACCGCGTGTTCACGCGCATTGGGGCGAGCGATAATCTAGCCCGAGGCCGTTCGACGTTCATGGTCGAAATGACGGAGACCGCGGCCATCCTGCACACGGCAACGCCGCGATCGCTCATCCTCCTAGACGAAGTAGGGCGAGGAACAGCCACCTACGATGGGCTGGCGATTGCCTGGGCGGCGGTCGAATATGTCCACGCGCGCTTGCGGGCCAAAACACTTTTTGCCACTCACTATTTCGAGCTCACCGAACTGGCTGAACAGCTTTCAGGAGTGAAGAACTATCACGTATCGGTGAAAGAGACTACCGGCGGAATTGTGTTTCTGCGGAAAGTGGAACCGGGCGCGGCCGATCGCAGCTACGGAATCGAAGTGGCAAAGCTGGCCGGGCTGCCGAATGAAGTTATTGAGCGGGCACGCGAAGTGCTGGCCGAACATGAGAGTGCGGAGCAACGAGTCACGGAGCAACTCGCCAGTGATAACTCGCGTCCACGCGCGCCGGCGCAGCTAACTATTTTCACGCCGCTGTCGCAGCCTGTATTGGAAAAGTTGCGCGAGTTGGATTTGAATCGATTGACCCCTCTCGAAGCGCTGAATTTGTTGGCGGAATTAAAGAAGCAGGTGGATTGAAGAAAACCACATCAACGTCCGTTCAAATCGGCCAACTCCTTATTATTGGCTTCGACGGCACCGAAATGTCACCGCGGCTCCGTTCCCTGCTCACGCGGGTACAGCCCGCGGGTGTGATTCTTTTCGCGCGCAATATCGCCAGCGGGGAGCAAACGCACCGGCTGCTCAAAGAGTGCCAGTCGTGCGTGTCTACGCCCCTGTTTACTTGTGTCGACATGGAGGGTGGCCGGGTCGATCGTTTTCGCAACGTTACTGGACCCGCACCATCTGCTGCCGATGTATTCGCGTCTGGTAATCCAAACCTTTATCGTAGGCACGGCAAGATTATCGGCCAATCTTGCCGTGCATTCGGTTTCAATACGGACTTCGCGCCGGTTGTAGATCTGGCATTTGAGGCATCGCGCAATGTTATGAGTTCGCGTGCTGTTTCCGCAGATCCTACCGAGACCATCGCCTACGCTGGTGAATTCCTCGCCGGATTGTCCTCGGCGAGAGTGCTCGGAGCAGTCAAGCACTTTCCCGGCCTCGGCGAAGCCAACCTCGATACTCACCATGAACTTCCGAGTGTGGAGAAGTCATGGAAGAACTTGTGGGGCGCCGACATCGTTCCATATCGAGCATTGCGGCGCGAATCTCGATTGGTCCTCGTCGGCCACGCCGCTTATCCTGCGGTGACCCACGACTGCACGCCCGCCTCTTTATCGAGGAAATGGATAACTGATGTTTTACGCAAGAAGATTGGCTACCGAGGGCTTGTGGTTTCAGA
>Ga0210391_10005891_pt1 | contig 10079 bp, 8 predicted proteins | sample IncBWC12OmetaG_FD_160573 | JGI IMG/M metagenome (GOLD analysis project Ga0210391, IMG submission 160573) | Forest soil microbial communities from Barre Woods Harvard Forest LTER site, Petersham, Massachusetts, United States - Inc-BW-C-12-O ...
GTAGGTGCGATTCTCTTTGATGATGTAGACGACGTGATGAAAGGGAGGATAGCGCCGCGCCGCGAGGCGTTGCTGCCAGTTATTGGCGGCGGCGACGCGTTCGGTGAATGCGGCAAGTTGCGTCTCGGTCATCGCGGACGGCAGCACTCGCAGGCTGCCGTTCAACTGCCCGAGCGTGTACGCGGTTGGTTTCTCATTCGGCCAGTTGGTGAGTGGAACCGGGCCGTCGGGGTTGGCGTGGGTGCCGTGGCCTTTGCCGGATAGGACCAACAGTTCTCCATTGTCTTCGGCGACCGCAGTGGGATACCAGTCGGTGGGAACGCGACCGAGCAACTTGCCGGTGGCCAGGTCGAAGACGGCGACGGCATTGTTGTCGGCCTCTGCCACAAGCATACGCTTGGCATCGGAGGTAAGTGCGACAGCGTTGGGTGTACTGCCTTCGGGTGGGGCACCGGGCGCGGCATCCTGCAGATAGCGCGCCACCCTGCGCAGCCTCGTGTCGACGACAGCCACGCGGTCGCTACCCGCCAGTGTCACATACAGCCTGGTTCCTTTCACCGCTAGCGCCGAAGGATGCCGGCCGACCTCGATCCGGCCGAGATACGCGAGGCTTCCGTCCGCCACAATGCGGAACTGCGACACCGTGCTGCCGCCCCAGGCTGAGACGAACACTTGACCATCCGCCGTGAGGGCGATGCCATACGGATAATGATCGGTAGAAAACCGTTGCGTGATCTCTCCGGTCGCGGCGTTCACCACCGCGAGCCGATCGCCGACGTCCTCGGCGACATAAACGAATTTTCCGTTGGGCGAGAATGCCAGCCCCGCCGGATAGCTCGTGCCCGTGCCGTCTGCCGTTTTTGCCTTCGCCAGTTCGAACTTGTTCTCGATGGTGGCGGCGCCGTCCTTCCACACGTAGACGAAGAGCATGTCGGTGTTGCCGCCGGAGACGCAGAGGCGATGGCCGTCGGGCGAGAATGCGGCGCCGTAGAACGCGCCATCCTGGAGCAGCTTCTGGGTGACCTTCCGCGTCTTCAGATCGACGACCTGAACGCCCTGCTCGCGCCAGCCGCTGAGCACGACCACGGCCTTGCCCCTCCCTGGCGCGAGTACGAGACTTATCGGCAAGCTGCCCAGGTCGACCGCTTCACCGGCAGGATCGAGGCGCACGCCAGTCGGCAGGGGCGAAGTGAAGTGCGGCTTTGTTTGGGCGAAGACCGACGTGCAGAGCAGTGCGGAGAGCGAGAGAGCGAGTCGACAAATACGAAGCGAGAGCATAACCCGGCGTTCCTCACAGACTGGGTACCAGATGACAGATTGCGGATGTTCCGCCGTCCAACAGGGTGCACCTTACATATCGTACTGAATCGGTCGATTGCGTGATGCCATTGTTTCTCTCTGGGAACGTGGCAGTGACAGAGGTCCTTGGTTGGAGTCTCTGCACTGAGCATTTCGATTCGAGCCATCCCCCCGATAGATCCCGAGTAGTCTAACTGTTAGCGACCGGGAGGCGGGCTGAAGTTGGCCGGATTAGTAACGAAAAGTCGGCAAGTGTTAGGAACGAGTTTGTTTCACTTGGACGAAAAATCGGCACCCAGGGGGCAGGACAGGTCTTGAAGGTCGTTGTGCCTGCTGACGAAGATTGAGGAGGCATCCCGTGGACGCTTCGCAGCTGCGGTGCGTCCGCGGTTTCTCGTTCATGTGGCCGTCGTTTCCATCCAGCAACGCTCTGGAAGCAGGACTTTCTTTCGAACCCGAGCGCTCGTTATCGATCTGAGCAAACGCGTACGCGGTGCTGGTTAGCATAACGTTGCCACAGCACTGCGGCATGCGCCCGCGAATGCCACTCGAAAACACAACCTTTAATGCTGGCCGCTGCGACTTTGGGCCGCCAGCTGACGGAATTCGGCAAACCGCTGCAAAATCCCAAAGGTTTCAAGGCAAGCTCGATCAGACTCCCGGAGCTCTGATCCTGTCGCATCCTGGGGGTGAGCATCCAATTCGCGGGCCAACAGGTCTGCAACGTAGACGGCGATTGTACTGTCGAAACCCGAGTGGGGGATGCGAGTGGGACGATGGTGGTGCGCGATGGCCTCCACTGCATCGTCAGGGATATGCCACAATCCGAGCAGATAGGCGCCTATCTCTGCGTGTGAGGTCCCCAGTATCTCTTCTTCTGCTTCGAAAGGCTGGCATTTGCGCTCCTCAGTCAGGGCGAGGACGGAGCAGAACTCATTGGGCATTTTGCTAGCCAGAATGAGCCTTCCAACATCCTGGAGAAGTGCGGCCACGAGGGTACAATCCCGAAGTTTTTTGTCCAGAGGGAGCTTGCTGACGATGGCGGCTGTGCGGTGCGCATGTTGCTGAATAGACTCGCAAGCTGACTCTGAAATACGCGAGTCCGGCGCAAGGACTCTGAATGTTTCACTAGCCAAGGCCAGATGCTTTATGGTCTCCATGCCCAAGTGTGAGATGGCGCTCCGTAAGCTGGGGGCGTTCTGCGCCAAGCCGTAGAAGGCGCTGTTGACGAGCTGCAAAACCTTCGCCGACATGGCCACGTCTTGCTCGATGATGTCTGCCACCTGGCCGATGGAGGTGTCCGGGTCCCCTACCGCCTGCGTAAGAGAGACGTACGTGCGCGAAAGGGAAGGCAGTTCACCGACGGAACCAATGATTCGTCGAAGCTCAGGCGCCCACAATATCTCTTGCAGCGCGCAGACCCGCTCAATCGTGTTTTGCAGCTCGGCGGCATCGCATGGCTTGGTGAGAAAGCGGTGTGCCACGGGAACCACTCGTGTAGCCAGCGCGCCTTCGGCATATCCGGAAAGGACAATTCTCGCTGTGCTCGGGTAGCGGTCTCGAATGTGACCGAGCAGTGTGGCACCATCCATTCCAGGCATCCGCAAGTCGGAAACGACAACGTCGAAGCTGCCTGTTTCGCAGGCCTGCAAGGCGGCTTCACCTCCGACTGCGAACCGCATGTCCCAACGGTTCCGCTCGCCGTGCAGCATGCGCCGGATGCCGTCAAGAACATTGCTTTCGTCGTCCACAAACAAGATGCGTTTCACGATGACGCCGTAGCGGTAAGAGCCTTGCCGTCGTGAGGCAGGCGAATAATGAAGGTCGTGCCCGTTCCTTCTTCGGTTTCGAAATGAATGGTGCCGCTGTGCCGGTCAACGACCACCGAGCGCGCGATGGCTAACCCCTGCCCTGTTCCCTTGCCAATTTCTTTTGTCGTGAAAAAGGGATCAAAGACACGGGCGCGCGCCTTTTCCGGGATACCTGAGCCGGTATCCTGGATTCGGATTTCGACCCAGTCCGGGTAATTCCGGGTTTGCACCTTAATCCGTCCCTTTCCTGCACCTCCCTTTCCGGTAACGTCGCCTATTGCATGCGCGGCATTGACAACCAGGTTCAGAATCACTTGGTTAAATTCGCCAGGCTGACAGGAGACTAAGGGCAGTGTTGGGTCAAATTCTGTTTCTAGATCAGCCACGTATTTCCACTCGTTGCGTGCAACCGTAATGGTACTGTCAATGGCGTGGTTCAAATCCAGCGGGATCTTCTCCTTCGTACCTGGATGAGAGAACTCTTTCATGGCACTCACCAGTTTAGACACCCGGGTTATGCCTTCGACCGTTTGTGCGATGGCTTTGGGAATCTCCTCAAGTAAGTAGCCGGCGTCCGCGCGTTCCACCGCAGCCGCAACCTCCTGCACGGTTTCGACAGACAAAGTATTGGCTTTGGCCGCTGCCAACAACTTTTCGTAGTTTGCCAGCAGGTTGCTCAGGTCCTGGAAGGCATCTTTCAGGAACCGCACGTTGTCTCCTATATATTGCGTTGGCGTATTGATCTCGTGAGCTATTCCGGCTGCCAGTTGCCCCACCGATTCCAGTTTCTGAGCCTGCAGAAGCTGGCCCCGCAACAGTTTGCCTTCGGTGATGTCCTCAGACATCCCCTCGTAGCGGATTACGACGCCATCTTGACAGATCGCACGCGCGCTCGAAGCAATCCATACCCTGCTGCCATCTTTGCGAAAGACTTCGCATTCAAAATTCTGGATGATTCCCAGCTTATCCATCACCGATATAAACTCGCCACGACGCTTGGGATCGACATACATCTGCCGGGAAATGTCAGAGAGGGTGGCGATCATTTCTTCAGCGGAATCGTAGCCGAGGATCCGGGCCATGGCTGGGTTCACACTCAAGTAGCGTCCGCCCGGCGTACTCTGAAAGATTCCGAAGATGGCGTTGTCAAATATTCCGCGATACTTCCTTTCGGCTTCCTGCAGCGCGTCCCGTGCCTTTTCGCGTTCGGTGACGTCGGAACCGATGACGAGTAGTTCTTTCGAGTTTGAATCCGCCGTGCAAACTACCGTGATCGTCAGTCCCAGCAGGCGCGTTTCGCCGTTCAATTCAAACGGAATGGAATCGCTCCGCCGGTTAATGGGTTCAGCACACCAGGATCGGATTTCGTCAGGCATGCCAGGCCGGAGCCATCTGACGCCGCAGTCGGCAAGTCGTTTTCCAGCCACCTCGGCCCCAGACAAGCCGAATACACGAGCGGCTGTTAAGTTCCAGCGCGTGATGTGTGAATCGTGGTCCAACCCGATAAGAATCGATGGCACGGCGTCGATAAACACTTCCGCCTGCCGATGCGCCGTCCGCACTGCTGCCTCAGCCACCTTGCGATCGCTGATGTCGCGCCCTACGCCCGCAATGCCAGTCACGCGCCCTTTGCTGTCGCGTAGCGGTACTTTGGTGGTGAGAATGTGGATCTTGTTTCCGGCACCGTCGAGGCATGTTTCCTCACGATTGAACAGCGGCTGCCCGGAATGTATCACCATCTGTTCGCCTTCGTAGAACTGGTTGGCCAGCTCCCGGGGAAACAAATCGAAGTCGGTTTTTCCCAGCAGCTCTTCCGGACTCTCTACGCCAACCGCATGCGCCAAGCAAGCATTAGCCACCACGAACCTGCTCTTTTCGTCTTTGACATACATGAAATCCGGGATGTTGTCGATTAAGGCGCGAAGCATTCTGCGCTCGTTACCCGCCAATATCTGTTGAGCGGAGATTCGGCGAGCGACGCGTGAAGTGAGCAGGGCAGAGCCCAGAATCACGAAAGTCACGACCAGTATAGCCGCGCTCGCCAGCGCCGAAGTCTCCACCGAATACGTCAGATTCGACGCCGCCATGGTGGGCACAAAAATGACAGCCGCCATTGCCGTGTAGTGCATCACAGGAATGGCCAGCCCCATAAGCAGGGCATTTGAGACTTTGATTTTCCAGCCACGGTTCTCGTTGCGAAAATGGAAAATGAGGAGTAGGGCGACCGCTGAGATAATGACCGCCAGAAAGACTGAAAACATCGACAAACCACTGCGGTAATGGTGCATCGCGCCGAGGCGCATTGCCGCCATACCGGTGAAATGCATCGTCGCAATGCCGGCGCCCATGAGCAGACTTCCAACCGCTACCCCGAGCGGCGTCACATGCTGGCGGCTGACCACGTACAAAGCGATCAAAGAGGCTAGAACTGCAGCCAGCAGCGACAGCGTCACCGTGGGAACGTGATAGTAGACCGGTATCGGTAGGCGGAGGGCCAGCATTCCGGTGTAGTGCATAGACCATATGCCGCTGCCCATGACAAATGCGCCTCCCAGCAGCCAGGCAAAGCGGGCGCACCCTCGATTCGCGGTAACACGTCCGGTGAGGTCGAGCGCGACGTAGGACGCACAAACGGCGATCACTACCGACAGTGCAACCAATCGATAGTCGTAGGTTGGCGAAGTAGGGATCAGTTCTTTCATCGAGTAGCCTGGCGCAGACACCAGCGATTCTCCTGTCCCACCATCGGCCGAAGACGTAGGCTTCTTCACCGGGTCCGGGCTCCAAACGTGCATTGCCGGGAAATCTTAGGTAACTGCTTCGCTCAGGACAACTTGCCGATTAGGTGAAATCTGCACTTGTCACGACAAACAGGGCACGATAAACAGTCGATGTTCGAGGGAGATTATGGTTGACAAGATTCTGTTCGTGGACGACGAGCCCGCCGTACTGGATGGCTACAAGCGAATGCTGCACCGCGAGTTCGAGGTGGACACAGCCGGGGGAGGGAAGCAAGGACTGGCTGCAACCCACGAACACGGCCCCTATTCGGTCGTGATCTCCGACATGCGGATGCCTGAGATGAATGGCGCACAGTTCTTCGCACAGCTGCGGCAGACTGCGCCGGACACGATAAGGATATTGTTAACCGGATACACCGACTTGAGTGCGGCCATGGATGCGGTCAATGAGGGGAACATATTCCGGTTTCTCACCAAGCCCTGCGAAAAGGAGGTCTTGGCACGAGCCATCACCACCGGATTAGTGCAATACCGTCTGGTAAAGGCCGAGAAGGAACTCCTGGAAAAAACTTTAATGGGGAGCATTAAGGTACTGACGGATGTCTTAAGTGCGTCAAGCCCAGAGGCATTCGGCAGGTCGATGCGAATAGCCCGTGTTGTGCGCCACCTGGTCAGCAAATTCAATCTTCCGGCGCCATGGCGCTTCGAGACTGCCGCCATGCTTTCGCAGCTCGGCTGCGTGACGCTTGATCCTGAGCTCATCAATGCCGCCTACCTTGGCCAGCAACTTTCGCCTGAAGATCAGTCCCGGTTTGACTCTCATCCTCAGGTGGCCAAGGATCTCCTCGGCAACATTCCCCGGCTGGAGCCTATCGCCTGGATGATCAGTCAGCAACTAACCCGGGAAGCAGTCCATAAGATTCCTTCGGATGCGACAACTGCGTCTGCGCAAGCCATCGTGTTGGGGGCAAAGATGCTCAAACTGGCCGTGGCTTTTGACAGTTGTAAATTGAGCGGTTTATCGGACGAGGATGCCATCGCCCGCCTGGAAAAGCGCGGCGAGTTCGCGCGGGACCTTCTCGACGCTCTGAAGCACTTAGCGCCCGAGGACGCAAGGATGGAGCTGCGCAAGGTTTCTACCACAAAGCTGACCCTAGGCATGATCTTGCAGCACGAGATCCGAACCCGGACAGGAATGCTGATGGTCGCCAAAGGACAGGAAGTTACTCACGCTCTCCTCATCAAGATCGCGAATTTCTCCCGTGCCGGGGCGATTGACGACGAAATCATGGCGCTCGTACCTGTTTAGCTCAATTCGAACTCGCTCGCTTTGGCGAGCCGGGCACGAGACTCCAGCCTGCGGGAATGGACTTCGGAAACAAAGCGGTTGCCTTTGACCGTGCGTTGCCAGACGACAGGTGAAACAGGATGGCGCCCTCGAATTCCAGAATCCTGTAAAAGGTTCGCCTCAGCTGTAAGGAGGCCTACTGGGGAAACCCCAACGGTCTCTAACCTATCCGGAAGGATGGAACCATAGAGGCGTATCAAGGCAGCGCCCTGACCAACTGAGCTACGCGCCCACCGGTGATCAGATTGTAAGCGTCAGAGCAAATACACGGTTGACGAATGTGTCGTGAGTTGTTATCAGGAACTCAGTTATCGAGGAGTTGGTAGAGTGTTGGAGCATTGAGGGTCCCCCCTCCGTCGCCGTGCCACTGGCCGTCCATTCTCTTGCCATCGCCGGACAACGTTGCTTCGTACTTGTATTTTGGACCCCACGAGTTGACAGTCCCGAGGACGATAGCGCTCGGCGTGGCAGACAAAACACTCAACCTTTCACCATTTCGCTGGTCGGTTTGGATAGTGCGGTCGAGCCAGGCGGTCAGAGCTCCGTCATAACGCTGCCTAATATGCAGAGTGCCTGGCGCGCCGCGAAACCTTGCTGTGGGATCTGAATATCCCTCCCAGTCTCCCACGAACGCGCTTAGATGGACTCCTTCGCCCGGATGTGGACGCTCCAGAACCACCTCGAGCGGTTTGTCGCAAAATGACCAAGACCCAGTCCAGCGCCCGGCGGTCGGATCGAACCTGACATCTAGATCGAACGGGGGGATATCTGTCCGATCTTTAAAGTGGATGATCAGCCGCTTACCATCGAACCCGGTCGATCCATCGAGACCTGGACCTGCAGAAAAGTATCCACCGCGCTCTTGTTCTCCCTGACGTTGATAGACGCGGATATCGATGGACTGCGATGCAATGTACTCCTGACCAGTTTGGGTCAGGAAAGTGTTTGCAGTAATGAACACACCCGCCGCCCCATTGGGGTTTCTGCATTCCCATGGTCCCTCGAGAGCTTGTAGGTCACGGATGGAAATTTGTGCCTGAAGTGGGGGGAGGAGAAAACCGGCACAGAGGACCATCGTTAGGATTGGGATGTGAGCGCTCACTGGCATCGGATTATAGTCAAAAGGAGTCGTGTCCTCCTCGGCTGGGGAACCGCAGGCAGTTTAAGCTGGATGCCGCCTGTCCCAAGTTGCGTTAAATTATATCTTGCTCAAGTGAGCCAGAAATACCTGCCACGGCGGACGAGTTTGAGAGGTTCAGAACCGTCCGCTATTGCCTGTTGCAAAGTCCCCGCCACGGCGGCGACAATCGTTCCATGCCAACAAGTTCGCGGCGAGACGATAGCGGTGCTACGCGATTGCCAGTCCCCGGTCCTTTCGTTTCGGGATGTATGGTGGTTGTGACGTTGGGCAATCCGCGGGACAAATTCTGGGGAATGATTTTTTCGCTGGCGCCGGAAGGACTCAGCATGAGCGGGATTGAACTGGCTTCCTTTGAAGATCTGGTGGTGATGGTAAAGGATGGGGAGCCGTTTACTCCGTCGGTTGTGTTCTTTCCCATGCACCGGATCGAACGAATCGAGCTCGATCTTCCTGATGGGAATCTGCCATCACTTTCGCAGCGTTTTTCAGCGAAGACCGGTCGTAATCCAGCGGTGATCCTGGGGTCTCCCCTGGCGAACCGGGCGGATGATCCTATTACAGGCGCAGCGCCTTCCAGAGTTTCTCCGAAGCGGGGGCCGGCATGAAGCTGTCTCAAATCTTCACTGCGCCCAACCAACTCACGCTGCTGCGGATGGTCTTCGTCCCGTTTATCGTCATCGAACTGGTCGAGGGGCGCTACTTCCGGGCGCTGGTCCTGTTCGTCATTGCCGGTTTCAGCGACGGCCTGGACGGATTGTTGGCTCGCAAGTTGCATCAGCAGACTCTTCTCGGACAGTATCTGGACCCGATCGCGGATAAGCTTTTATTAAGTACCATGTTTCTGGTGCTCTCGATCCTGCACAAAATTCCCTGGAAGTTCACTGTGCTGGTTTTCAGCCGAGACATTTCCATTCTGGCGGCGAGCGCCGTGTTATTTGCCATCGCGGGATTGCGCGATTTTCGTCCAAGCATCTTTGGGAAGGCGAATACGTTCTCACAGATCGCTGCCGTTTTCTTTGTCATGTTGCTTTCCGTTCGGCCGGAGCGTTGGATCTGGATTACTCGCACCGTCTTCTTGCGGGCCACTTTCTCCTTCACGATTATTTCTGCACTGCACTATGTCTTTTTGGTGCAACACCGGCTGCGGTTGCCCACGCCGGCACTTGCCTCGCTTCCTTCAGCCGATGTCCCTGCTAGTTGACCCGCTTTCGCGCGTCCCCCTAGAATTGGGGGTTCATCTCTGAGTGCTGCATCGCCAATGGCCCTTCGCCTTTACAACACCATGTCCTCGCAGGTCGAGGAATTCCGTCCGCTCCGCGACCACGAGGTCCGCATGTATGCCTGCGGTCCTACCGTCTACGGTTATGGTCATATCGGCAATTTTCGGACCTTCATTGCGGTGGATATGCTGCAACGATTCTTGCGACAGTCCGGGTACGCCCTGCGCTACGTGATGAACATAACCGACGTAGACGACAAGATCATCCACAACGCGGCCCGCGACGGGGTGAGCGTTCAGCAATACACGGCAAAGTACGAGAAAGCGTTTCTGGAAGACGCTGCCATGATTGGTATTGAACCGCCTATCCTGGTGCGCGCCACCGAGCACATCGCGGCGATGGCGGCATTCGTAGCCAAGCTTGTGGAACGGGGCATCGCTTACCGAACCGACGATGGCTCTTACTACTTCCGCATCGCGAGCTTTCCGCAATACGGGAAACTTTCAAAAAAAGATTTCA
>Ga0210391_10005894_pt1 | contig 10076 bp, 6 predicted proteins | sample IncBWC12OmetaG_FD_160573 | JGI IMG/M metagenome (GOLD analysis project Ga0210391, IMG submission 160573) | Forest soil microbial communities from Barre Woods Harvard Forest LTER site, Petersham, Massachusetts, United States - Inc-BW-C-12-O ...
GTAGGCTAGCGCTTCTCGCCACGCGATGCCTCGCTCGATCGCGTCAGAGAGCGTCACGGCTGGATTCAGGTGCGCGCCGGAGATGGGGCCGAAGGTCAGGATTAGCGCCACTAGCGCGGCTCCGGTGGCGATAGTGTTGGCGAGCAGAGCGATTGCTACGTTGCCTCCAGCGAGGCGTTCTCCCATGATGCCGGAGCCGATGACGGCGGCGACTAAGAACGCGGTCCCTACAAATTCGGCGGTGAGTCGCGCGGGCAGGGTTGGCTTCATTGAGCGGACCTCACTGGCGTCCTATGTTTCCGATCTCTCGCTCGATTGCCAGCCTGCCGATGGTGGCTAGAGGCAAACTCAGGAACAGATCGATGCGGCGCTCCAGCATCATGAAGGCACTGCGGTAGGCGCGCTCGATTTCTTCGGGCGTGCCGGTGACGGCGGCGGGATCGGGAACTCCCCAGTGCGCGGTTAGCGGTTGCCCTGGCCAGATCGGGCACACTTCCTTGGCGGCGTTGTCGCAGACGGTGAAAACGAAATCCAGCTTCGGTGCGTTGGGCTTGGCGAAGTCCTCCCAGCTCTTGCTTCTTAGTCCTTCGATTGGCAGGCGGGCGCTTTCGAGCTGCGCGATGGCCTCGGGGCGAACGGTGCCCGTGGGCTTGCTGCCGGCGCTATACGCAGTGAAGTTGGGACGGCCTTTGAAGTTCATGACGGCCTCGGCCATGATCGAGCGCGCGGAATTTCCGGTGCAGAGGAAGAGAACGTTATAGTGCATGGGCGCTCGGCTTCACGGCGCGCACGAAGGCGCTCAGGATTTTGCCGTCGACCTGGGGCGCGATTGCGTTCACGTCGATGTTCTGGCCGGTAAGAAATTCGCGCGCGTCTTCGACGTGATAGACGCGGGTGGGCTCGATCTCGATGTTTTCGAATCCGGCTTGCTGAAGTTTGCTGCGGTAGTCATTCTCTTCGAGTGCGCCTGCAATGCAGCCGACCCAGAGCAGGACGCTGCGGCGAATCTCGGCGGGGATCTCGCCGCGAGTTATCACGTCGGACACGGCAAAGCGTCCGCCCGGCTTTAGGACGCGAAGGGCTTCGCGCAGGACGCGGTCTTTGTCGGCGGAAAGATTGATCACGCAATTCGAGATGACGACATCGACGCTGTTGTCCGGCAGCGGGATGTGCTCGATTTCGCCTTTCAGGAATTCGACGTTGTCGACTCCGGCTTTGCGTTTGTTTTCGTTTGCGAGCGCGAGCATCTCGTCGGTCATGTCGAGACCGTAGGCCTTGCCAGTGGCTCCAACTCGCCTCGCAGAGAGAAGTACGTCGATGCCTCCGCCCGATCCTAGGTCGAGAACGATTTCGCCAGCGTTCAGCTTCGCTAGCGCGGTCGGGTTGCCGCAACCTAGCGATGCTTGCAGGGCTTGCTGTGGAATTTGGTCAGTCTGCGAGGGGTCGTAGAGATTGGATGTGATGGGATCGCATCCGCAGTCGGGCGTGGCGCCGCAGCAGGAACTTCCTCCGCTGCCGACTCGCAAGGCGGCTCGGCCGTATTTTTCTTTCACGACTTCCTTGATGTCGTCGGCGGTGTCGATGTTCTGGGCGTTCATGGTGTCCTTCTATTTGCAGATTTGGATTACGTTTTCGAGCTTCACGGCTTTGTTGCGAGTGCAGCACTCGGCGTAGAGAAACTGGAGCAGTCCCTGCAGCGTGTCGGTGTCTGCGATGTAGCGGAGGAACGTGCCTTTTCTTTCGACGCGAACGAGATCCTCGGCTTTGAGTTTGTCGAGATGATGGGAGAGAGTGGAGTTGGGGATATCGATCTCCTCTTGAATTTCGCCGACGACTAGACCTTCGGGGTGGGCGGACAGCAGCAGCTGCATGATCCGCAGGCGCGGCTCGGTTCCCATGGCGGAAAACATGTCGGCGTATTTGACGACCTGGTCGGCGGACTTCCTGGATTGGGCTGCTCTCATATTTCGATGTTTGCAGAAATATAGGATCGGAGTCAAGCGGGACTGAGGAGACCGACCGCAGAAGTCGGATTACTGTTGTAAATAGGCGACAGCGGTCAAAACTCTTTTGGGAGCATACCTACCGCGATGTGCTTGAACCCTGTCGCCTCAGGTTTCATACAAGTCCTGGCCTTTCCGGTTACAGCAAACCCCTTATATACAGTAGATCGGAGCGACCGCTATCGTAACCGGGACATTTTTCAGTGTGTTCCCGCGTGGGAAGCTCGCATCCTAAATGGGTCGTACGAACTCAAAATAAATGCCCAGCCAACCTCAAGCCATTGTGTGGCCTGGCCGGCCTTATCCCCTAGGGGCGACTTGGGACGGCGAGGGCGTCAACTTCGCGCTCTATTCAGAACACGGCGAGAAGGTGGAGCTTTGCCTGTTCGATAGTTCAGGGAAACGTGAGACGCACCGCGTTCCACTTCCCGAGCAAACTGACATGGTGTGGCACGGTTATTTACCGGAAGCACGTCCAGGGCAATTGTACGGATACCGAGTCTATGGCCCTTATGACCCGGCGCAGGGTCATCGTTTTAATCCCCATAAACTTCTCCTCGATCCCTATGGCAAGCAAATCCAAGGAGCTCTGAACTGGACCGACGCGCACTTTGGATACAAGATCGGACACAAGCAAGAGGACCTATCCTTTGACCGCCGCGACAACGCCGCCGGCATGCCGAAGAACCGAGTGATCGACTCCGCTTTCACCTGGGGAACTGATGCACCGCCCAGGATTCCGTGGCACGACACCGTGATTTACGAACTCCACGTCAAAGGTTTTACGATGTGCCACCCCGACGTTCCGGCCAAACTGCGAGGAACATATGCGGCTCTGGCAACAGCCCCTGCGCTCGAATTCCTCACCCGGCTGGGCGTGACCTCGATCGAGCTTATGCCGGTGCACAGCTTCGTGGATGACCGCCAACTCGTGGACCGCGGCCTGCGCAACTACTGGGGCTATAACTCCATCGGCTTTCTTGCGCTCGAGCCTCGTTACCTTTCGACCAACTCTGTCCACGAATTTAAGACCATGGTCAAGGCCCTGCACTCAGCGGGACTGGAGGTGATTCTTGATGTCGTCTATAACCATACAGCGGAAGGTAATCATCTCGGTCCCACGCTCTCACTGAAGGGGATCGACAACACCAGCTACTACCGCCTCATGCCCGAAAATCTGCGCTATTACAAGGACTACACAGGCACCGGAAACACGCTGAATATGCGGCATCCGCGCGTTTTGCAATTGATCATGGACAGTCTGCGGTACTGGGTCCTCGAGATGCACGTTGACGGGTTCCGCTTCGACCTCGCGGCTACCCTCGCCCGAGAACTGCATGAAGTCGACCGCCTTGGCGCGTTTCTCGACATCATCCATCAAGATCCAGTGCTCTCGCAGGTAAAGCTAATTGCCGAACCTTGGGATCTCGGCGAAGGGGGCTATCAGGTTGGAAATTTTCCCGTGGGCTGGGCGGAATGGAACGATCGCTATCGCGACACGGTGCGCGCCTACTGGAAAGGCGATGGTGGCCAGGTAGCAGACCTCGCTTACCGTGTTACCGGATCCAGCGATCTGTATGCGCATAGTGGCCGCAGTCCCTACGCCAGTGTAAATTTTGTCACCGCGCATGACGGGTTCACGCTGCGCGATCTGGTCAGCTACAACGAGAAGCATAACGAAGCCAATGGCGAAGATAATCGAGATGGCAACAACAACAATCTCAGCTGGAATTGTGGAGTGGAGGGTCCGACGGACGATCCCAATATCCAGGCCCTACGCGCTAAGCAAAGACGGAATCTGCTGGCAACGCTGCTCCTGTCTCAGGGGGTTCCAATGATCAATGCGGGAGACCCCATTGGGCATACGCAAATGGGGAACAACAACGCCTACTGCCAGGATAATCCCACAAGCTGGCTGAACTGGAATCTGCAGCCCCCGGACCGCGATCTGCTGGCGTTCGTTCAGCGCATGATCAATCTGCGCAAGAGGCATCCGGTCTTCCGCCGGCGGCGTTTTTTCCAGGGTCGCCCGATCAAGGGTGCAAATGTAAAGGATGTGCTGTGGCTGAATCCCTGCGGCAACGAGATGAGCGAAGATGAGTGGCGCGATCCTTCGGCTCGCTGCCTGGGAATGTTTCTCTCCGGACAGGGACTGGACGAAACCGATGAACGCGGCCGAAAACTCGGCGACGAGACTTTTCTTGTGCTTCTCAACGCTAATTATGATGACGTTGGATTTACCCTGCCAGCATCCTGTCCCTGTGCCCGCTGGAGCACATGGATGGACACCTCTCGAGAGAGTGGATTGAGGGGCGCCGATACGTACGACGCAGGCGCGACCTACCCACTGCAGGCACGCTCACTGGTCGTCTTGATAGAGCGTCGCAAGAACGGTAAGAAGGAAGAGGCGAATGAAGCGCCGTCATGACATGCCGTTCGGTACCCAGTGCCGTGACGATGGAAGCGTGGCTTTTCGTTTGTGGGCCCCTGCCGCTCGCAAAGTGGAGCTCCGCCTCGACGATGTTACTCGGCCGACTCACACCGTTCTTGCCCGGCTCGATAAAGGCTGGTTCGAGTTAGTGACCGATCGGGCCAAACCCGGGACACAATACCGCTTCCGGATTGACGATGCGCAAACCGTTCCGGATCCAGCTTCACGGTTTCAGCCCCGAGACGTGCACGGACCCAGCGAAGTCATCGATCCCGATGCCTTCTTCTGGCTGGATCACGCCTGGCATGGCCGCAAGTGGGAAGAAGCGGTCATCTATGAACTGCATGTTGGAGCTTTCACGCCGGGCTGTACTTTTGGCGCCGCATGCGAGCGACTCGACTACTTAGCGGAACTCGGAGTCACTGCGCTGGAACTTATGCCGGTCGGCGACTTTCCCGGCCAACGTAACTGGGGGTACGACGGCGTTTACCCTTTCGCTCCCGACAGCAGTTATGGCCGTCCGGAAGATCTCAAAGAACTAGTTCAAGATGCCCACAGTCGTGGAATTATGGTTCTACTTGATGTCGTTTATAACCACTTCGGCCCGGAAGGAAATTACCTCGGTTGTTACGCTCCACAATTCTTTACGAATCGTCATCCTACTCCGTGGGGTGATGGCATTAACTTCGATGGCCCTGAAAGCCGGGCAGTCCGCGAGTTTTTCATCCACAATGCGCTCTACTGGCTGACCGAATACCATTTCGATGGACTCCGTCTCGACGCGGTTCATGCAATTGCCGACGACTCCTCTCCGGACATCCTCACGGAGTTGGCCGATAATGTTCGGAGTCACGTTGCTCCGGATCGCCAGGTCCATCTCCTCCTCGAGAATGAACGTAACCAGTCACGTTACCTGCAACGAACACCAAGGTCAGAAGAGCGCTGCCGGCCTCGAACCTATACCGCTCAGTGGAATGACGATATCCACCACGCACTGCACGTACTCATCACAGGTGAGGAAGACGGATACTACACGGACTACTCCGAACGTCCGCTCGACCAATTGGGCCGCTGCCTGGTCGAGGGATTCGCTTACCAGGGCGAGCCTTCGTTTCACCGAAACGGCGCAGTTCGCGGCGAGACAACCGATGACTTGCCGCTGACCGCGTTCATCACCTTCCTTCAGAATCACGATCAGATCGGAAACCGCGCGTTCGGCGAGCGCATCACCAAACTCGCAGATCCAAGAGCCATCCGTGCGGCATCGGCAATTCTTTTGCTCGCCCCTTCGCCGCCGCTGCTGTTTATGGGCGAAGAATTCGGAGCGGAAACGCCATTTCTCTTTTTCTGCGATTTCAATAAGACTCTGGCTGCAGCCGTTACCGCGGGCCGGCGCGATGAGTTCTCTCATTTCGCTAAGTTCAGAAACGCGGCCGAACGCGCACGGATCCCCGATCCGAATGCAGCCTCCACCTTTGCAGCCTCGCACCTTGACTGGAGCACGGCTGCGCAACCGCACCATGCAGAATGGCTCGGCTTCTATCGCAAGCTGCTGAAACTGAGGTCCGAATACATTGTCCCCCGTCTTTACAGTGCATGCAGGCTCGAGGCACACTTCGAGGTGCATGGTGGTAGCGGGCTTAGCGCGCGTTGGAGGTTTGCAGACAATTACGAACTCATTCTATTAGCGAATCTTGGAACGGCTCCGCTTTCGAACCTGACAACCTCGGCGTCGCATGTCATCTATGCCAGCGAAGAGGTGAGTGCAGACATTCAGGACCAAGCAGTACTGCCCCCTTGGTCGGTAGTGTGGTTTCTGGAACCATGAGGAACCGCTCGCACATCCCGCTGGCAACCTATCGACTGCAACTCAATCGCGACTTCACGTTCACACAGGCAACCGAAGTTGTTCCTTATCTTTCCGCCCTGGGTATCAGTCACTGCTACATCTCTCCCTGCCTGAAGGCTCGCCCCGGCAGCATGCATGGATATGACATCGTGGATCACAACTCCTTCAACCCGGAGATCGGCAGCACTGAGGATTTCGACCGTTTTGTGTCCGCGCTGCACGATCACGGAATGGGATTGATTCTCGACATCGTCCCCAATCACATGGGAGTGATGGGCAGCGATAACGCCTGGTGGCTGGATGTACTGGAGAATGGCGAGTCTTCAATTTATGCCAGTTTTTTCGACATTGACTGGCAGCCACTAAAAGATGAACTCCACGGAAAAGTGCTAGTGCCCGTCCTTCATGATCATTACGGCACGGTGTTAGAAAGCGGCGAATTAAAGCTGAATTTTCACCCTGCGCGCGGCGAATTCGACATCACCTATCGCGAGCATCGTTTTCCGCTCGATCCCAAAGAATATCCGCGGGTTCTCGAACACTGCGAAACCAAAGCGACCGAAATGCTCGGAGAACAAAATCCGGAGCTTCTGGAGTTTCAGAGCCTGGTCACCGCTTTCAGGCACTTACCAGGAAAGCGGGAACTCGGCAGCGACCGAGTAGCCGAGCGCAGTCGCGACAAGGAGATTAATAAGCACCGGCTGGCCGAGCTTTGCGCCCGCTCTCCCGAAATCACTGCCTGTATCCTTCGAGCTGTCGATTCAATCAATGGGAATCCGTCCGATTCCGCAAGTTTCGAAGAACTCCACGAGCTCATCAAAGCGCAGGCCTTTCGCCTAGCCAACTGGCGGGTGGCCTCCGACGACATCAACTATCGCCGCTTTTTCGACACGAACGATCTTGCCGGTATCAACATGGAGAGCGAGAAAGTATTCGACGCAACCCACCGTTTCGTTCTCAGTCTGATGACTGAAGATAAAGTGGACGGGCTGCGCATCGACCATCCGGATGGCCTCTACGATCCCGCTCAATACTTCGAACGCCTGAATCGCAATATCGCGATCGTCGCGAACAATGCCGAAAGCCTACCAGGCAACGGATCACATTACGTGATCATCGAGAAAATTCTTAGCGGTTCGGAACGACTGCGCGCCGAATGGCCGGTGAACGGCACCACCGGCTACGACTTCGCGAATCTCGTCAACGGACTCTTTGTGGATCCGGCAGCAGTCATGCGATTGGAACGTATCTATAGAAACTTTATCGGTGAGGAGATCGATTTTGAGAATCTCGCATACCGGAGCCGAAAGCTTATTATTCAGGTTGCCCTGGCCAGTGAATTGAGTGTTCTTGCAAACTGCCTGACCCGTATCGCCCTCTCCAGGCGCCAGACCTGCGACTTCACGCTCAATAGCTCGCGCGAAGCGTTGACGGAAGTAGTCGCCAGCTTTCCCGTCTATCGCACCTATGTCAGTTCCGCGGGCGTTTCGGAGGAGGATGCGCGCTACATCGGCGTGGCCATCGCCTGGGCCAAATGGAGAAGTCCGGCCGCGGATAACAGCATCTTTGATTTCATCAGCGATGTGCTGCTGACTCGCATTGCCGAAGGACAAGACTCAGCTTACCGAAACGACGTCACCAACTTCGTCATGAGATTCCAGCAGTTCACAAGCCCGGTGATGGCCAAAGGCGTGGAAGATACCGCCTTTTACCGCTACAACCGCCTGATCTCTTTGAATGACGTCGGAGGAGATCTTCATCGCTTCGGAGTCACAACCGCTGAGTTTCACTCCGCAAATCAGGAACGCGTGCGCGCCTGGCCTCACACTATGTTGGCTACCAGTACGCACGACTCGAAGCGCTCGGAGGACGTGCGCGCCCGGATCAACGTCCTGTCCGAGATATCGGCGCTATGGAGGCTTCGGGTGCGGGATTGGCGACGATTGAATCGCAACCATAAGCGCCTGGTCAACGACCGGCCCGCTCCTTCGCCGAACGATGAATACTTGCTGTATCAGACCTTGCTCGGCGCCTGGCCATCGGACCGCTTGTGCGACAAGTGCGACAAGAACGGCTGGGCGACCTTTGCCGAGAGGATGGGAGCCTACATGTTGAAAGCTGTCCGGGAAGCGAAGCGGAACACGAGCTGGGTCAATCGAAATGCCGAATACGAGGATGCCGTTTCGTCCTTCGTGAAGGCGTTGCTGGATCCGGCAGCCGAGAATCGATTTCTCGACGATTTTGTCCCTTTCCAACGCCGTGTGGCTAGGATCGGCCTGTGGAATAGCCTGTCGCAAACGCTGCTTAAACTGACATGCCCGGGCGTTCCCGATATCTACCAGGGCAATGAGTTGTTGGATTTCAGTCTGGTTGACCCGGACAATCGTCGTCCCGTCGACTATATTCGGCGCCAGAGAATGTTCGATCGTGTCCGTAGCCTAATCGACGGGTCTGATGCGTCGTCCATAAGCAGGTTGCTGGAGACACCCGAGGACGGTCTAATCAAGTTGTACTTGATAGGGAGAACTCTGTGCTTGCGCCGTCAGGACGCGAAACTCTTTCAGCAAGGCGAGTACCTGCCGTTGACCGTTGCCGGCGCGAAGGCCGAGCATGTGGTTGCATTTGCCCGGAGATTCAAGACGAAAAGCCTGCTCGTTGTTGTTCCACGGCTGGTAGCCAGCTTGCTCGAGGACCGCGATCTCCCTCCCATCGGAGCTCAAATCTGGGAAGACACAAGGGTTCTCCTCCCGTTCTCCGCCAGTGAGTGTCAAAATGTCCTTATCGGAAAAACCATGGAAACGGAGAAGGCGGATGGTCACGCGAGGATTGACGTCTCCATCGCCTTGGCAGAGTTCCCGGTAGCTCTTTGCGTATTGAGCTGACCTGCATCGACGCCATTACGATGACGCCATGGTGGAAATACGGGACACGGGCTTCTCCTGTAAGAGGAGTTCTGTGGCTCGTACTCTCCGGTCGGAGTGAAACCAGCTTTGCACAACGTTGTCGCAGAGAAAGTTGGCCAAGGAGAGCAGACTCATTCCCTGATGGTGAGCCATCCACGATTGGACGAGCTCGTACCGCGGCCCGAGGAAACGATTGGGGGAGTTAGTGTAGTCGGCTGCCTCATAGAAGCCGTAGCTGCCGAACCATCCCTGTGCATCCATCCGGCGCAGATTCAAAAGTGCGCCTTGGGGGTCCACATTCAAAGCTAGAAATGTAGAGTATGGGGAAACTACCAACGGCTCGGATCCGTTTTTTCTCAGCGCAAGGCTGGGCACGCCGAACGCTTCGTAGTGATAGTCCCCTGCTTCATTGCGCTTCGCGCAGGCAGATTCAGAAACACCCCAGAGAACACGTTTGCCGGCGGCATAGGCCTGTTGCGAACGGACGGCCGCAACTATTGCCCGGTCGAGCAATGTGTTGGGATAAGCATGCATCCATATTGAAGGCATCAGGTACTCGAACATGGTTCCTGTCCACGAGAGCAAGACCGGGTGACCGTGATCGCTCGTGAAAGGCCGGTCCAGCCGAAACCAGCAATCCTGGGGGATATCTTCCTTCGCGATGGCGATGAAGACCGCAGTTCTGGGTTCGGTCGCGAGCAAGTTGTAACAGTAGGGTTGGAGTTCTTCGGACTCGGCGTCGAAGCCCACTGAGAGCAGCAGTCGCTGCTTATCGAGCAAGAACCTAAAATCCATGTCGTTTGTCAGGGCGTGCGCCTGTTCACTGGCTTGGCGCAGATTCTCGATCAGCCGGAGCGCATTTTGCCGCGCCTTCGCGAGCATGGGCATGA
>Ga0210391_10005895_pt1 | contig 10076 bp, 9 predicted proteins | sample IncBWC12OmetaG_FD_160573 | JGI IMG/M metagenome (GOLD analysis project Ga0210391, IMG submission 160573) | Forest soil microbial communities from Barre Woods Harvard Forest LTER site, Petersham, Massachusetts, United States - Inc-BW-C-12-O ...
AGCGCTTACAGCGGCGGGCTCTATCTGTCAGCTCTACGTGCGACCACAGAGATCGCGCTGAAGGTAGGCGACCCAAAGACAGCGACTGAGTACCATGCAATGTTCAGGCAGGCACAGGCAAGTTACATCAAGAAGCTTTGGAATGGGACATATTTCAACTACGACACAAAGAGCGAATACCACGCGGACATTATGGCGGAACAGTTGGCCGGGCAGTGGTACGCAAATCTGACGGGGCTGGGCGATCTGGTTCCCAAGCCGATGCGGCTCTCGGCCTTGAAACGTGTCTACGACTACAACGTAATGCTCTTCGGCAATGGACAGATTGGCGCGGCAAACGGCATGGGTCCCAGCGGTGAACTGCTTGACCAGAATCCGCAGGTAACCGAGGTGTGGACCGGGACGACCTTCGGCGTGGCCTCGCACATGCTGTCTGAGGGCATGCGCGATGAGGCCTTCAAGACGGCGCAGGGCGTGTACAACGTGGTTTGGCGCGATCGTGGGTATTTTTTCCGCACGCCCGAAGCCTATGACGAGGATGGAATGTATCGCGCCAGCATGTACATGAGACCGGGGGCCATCTGGTCGATGGAGTACGCGGCAGAGTTGGGGAAGAAGTAGGCCATGACACATGGATTCTGCATTCACCGGCAAAGAACGGGATACCGGTAATGACTATTTCGGAGCTAGGTAGACGGGGTATGGATGTTACTAATGATTCTCACATTTCTGCCGCTTCTACTCGTTTACTTGAGTTGGTGGCTCTATCGCAATGAAAGCGTCAATCTTGCTGGTTGGAGGAAAGGTCTTTTTCTCACCGGCATTGCTGCTAATGCGGTGAGTGCGGCGGTCCTAATAAGCTTCACAATCCATGCCTATGTAGCCTCAAAAGGCACGAAGCCAGTTGATCTCGACAGGTTGTATCCGGTGTTCTCAATGTTCGGTCTAGCGTTGTTGACCGCCGGATTGACATCTTCTGGTAAGCGTGTCTCGCGGCTGATTCTCCTTGGCACCGGCCTCTTTACTGCTGTTCTCTGGTATTTCGTTGCTCTCGCTGCGAGCCCTTAGTTAAAACGGAATTGTTCGTGTATGACTACGACGCAGGCTCAATTCACACACTACTGCACTCCACGTCTGTGTCATTTATGTTCATCGCACTTCACCGGCAAAGAACGCGACCCCGAATCTGGCAACGACTCCTCTGGTGGTTGGCCCATGCCAAAAGACAGATTGTAAAGCTATGTCACAGAATTGACACTCGCTCCTTAGACGTGGGCTTAGGATGATCTCCATGTCTCAAGGCTTCCAGGTTGAGACGTGGGCCACCCGTCAGGCATCTCTATAGTATGGAGATCGGCCATGAGCAGTATGGATCGCCGCAGATTTAATGCAATCCTTGCAGGACTGGGCCTTGCTTCCGCGAGTCATGGATGGGCCAGCGATTCCAGCCCGGCGCTGAAGCCGGAAATACTACAACTGTCGCGCAATGGATGGATGCCGAACAATGAGCATCTGCCGGTGCTGCTTTATCGCAACGTGATCCCCGTATCGGGGGCCGATCCGGCGGCACATTTTGAGGCGGTATTTCAGCACAATGGATGGCCTCCGCAGTGGCGCAACGGGGTATATGACTTTCACCACTACCATTCAACGGCGCACGAAGTTCTGGGCTTTGCAGGCGGCCAAGCCCACCTGATGCTGGGCGGCGAAAATGGACACGAGGTTGTAGTCCGGGCTGGGGATGTGGCCGTGCTTCCCTGCGGCACGGGGCACTGCAAACTGCAGGCAGACGCAGATTTTCTGGTCGTCGGCGCATATCCTCCGGACCAGAATTGGGACATTTGCCGCAGTGCGCCGTCGCAAGAGGCATCACAGCGTATGGCGCAGTTGCCGTTTCCGGCGTCCGACCCGGTCGACGGTACATCCGGTGCCCTTGCTAAGCTCTGGAAAAACAAAGCCTAGTTTTCTGTATCGAGAAACCCGGATACGCGCCAAACTGATACACTGGCGGTGTCGTGGTTGAGCTTGCTCCTTCTATACTTTCGGCGGATTTCGCCCGTCTTGCAGACGAGGTTGCGGCTGCAGAGCGCGGCGGCGGCACTGTGATTCACGTAGACGTGATGGATGGGCATTTTGTGCCCAATATCACGCTGGGACCGCCAGTGGTGAAATCGCTACGCAAGGTAACGAGCCTGCCGCTCGATTGCCACCTGATGATCGAGAATCCCGACGAATTTATTCCCGCATTCGCCGATGCCGGCGCGGACTGGGTGAGTGTGCATTGTGAAGCCTGCCGTCACCTGCACCGCACGCTGGAGCTGATTGCGCAGCACGGGATGCAGCCGGCGGTGGTGATCAATCCGGCGACCGAAGTTGCCGTGTTGCGGCCCATTCTTAGCATGGTGCATCACGTTCTGGTGATGAGCGTGAATCCGGGCTTCGGCGGACAGAAATTTATCCCGTATTCGCTGAAAAAGCTGCGGCAGCTGCGAGAACTTCGCCAGGAACTGGGGCTGAGTTATAGGATTGAAATAGATGGCGGCGTGGCTCACGACACAGTAGCGGCCGTCGTCGAAAATGGAGGCGAGCTGCTGGTGGCAGGAAATGCCGTATTTGGCGGCGGCCACGCCGAGCAGAACGCCCGCAAACTGCTGGATGCAGCACGCAGGGCAGCAGAGGTAGAAAGCTGGGGTCCGGTGGCATGACAGACCATCGAGACAAGGCGCGTGCAGGCCAGCTGGCAGTATCTGTCAACTTCGAGGTGTTATGAATCGTTTTGTTACCCAAGTCTCGGCTGTTTGTTTGTGCCTCGCGATGGTGCCTGCGGCCAACGCAATCGGGAAGAAGAAGAAAAAGAAGCAGACAGACCTGAGTGCCAACCCGCTGGGCAATGTGAACTCACGCCAGCCGGATAAAGAGTTGTTCGACAAGGCCATGGTCGCGATGAAAAAGGGTAAGTTTGACGTGGCCCGCCTCGACCTGCAGACGTTGCTGAACACCTACCCTGACACCGAGTACGCGATGCGCGCGAAGCTGGCCGTAGGCGACACCTGGTACAAAGAGGGCGGCTCGGCAGCGCTGACCCAGGCAGAACAGGAATACAAGGACTTCATCACCTTCTTCCCCAACACGCCGGAAGCAGCAGAGGCGCAGATGAAGGTGGGCGACATCTACTTCCAGCAGATGGCAAAGCCCGACCGCGACCCGCAGAACGTAATGCATGCGGAATCCGAATATCGCCAGATGATCCAGCAGTTCCCGGATTCGCCGCTCATTCCGCGCGCGAAGCAACGCCTGCGCGATGTGCAAGAGGTGTTGGCTTCACGCGAGTTTGAGATAGGCCAGTTCTATGCCTCGCACGAAAACTGGCAGGCGACCATCGCCCGCCTGCAAACGGTCGCGGACAGCTATCCGATCTTCAGCCAGAGCGATCAGACGCTGATCACACTGGGTGATGCGTATGTGACTCAGGCGCAGTTGGCCGACAAATTGAATCTTCCACCGAAGGCCAAGGCTGAGCTGGTGAAGGCCTACAATGATCGCGCCGCAGACGCCTATAGCCGTGTAGTCACGCGGTATGCGATGGCTCCGCACGTGGAAGACGCGAAGGACCGCCTGATTGCCATGGGCCGCCCCGTGCCTGAGCCGACGCAAGCTCAGTTGGCCGAAAGCGAAGCAGAAGAAGGCAGCCGCACCACGGTCAAGCTGAAGGACCGGGCCATGCTCTTGATAAAGCAAGGGCCAACAACGGTGCACGCCGCACGCGTGGGTGAGCCAACCCTGACGGATCCACAGCAGACGACAGCTCCCCAGGTGCGGGACAAAACAGTTGCGATGTTCAATGCAGCGCTCAAAGGCGAGCCGGTTCCAGCGGGTCCAGGCTACGGCGGAGGAGCGACTACGGCTTCAGCGGCTGCGGCAGCATCCTCGTCTGGCGAGGCAGCAGCAGGGGGTACGAATAGCGGCGCCGCAGTAGAGATGGAAGCCGTTCCGACAGGGACCAGCGGCGGTAACTCAACGAGCGTCGAGATCGTGAATCCCAGCGGTAACAGCAGCGCGGGCTCCAGTAATGGAGAAGCCCCGGCCGCTGGTGGCGGCAACGAGGCAGCTCCCGGAAACGGTGGCGCTGCTGGAAGTGGCGCTGCACCTGAAGGCGCAGGAAGCCCTGCTCCAGCCCCGGCGAACCCCGGTGCAGAGTATGGGTTGAAACCAGTTGGCCCGACGAACACCAACGCGGCTCTGCCAGCGGTTGATAAACCGGCGGCCGCTCCGGATCAGGTTAACGACGTTAAGGCCGGAAGCCAGCCCGCGCAGGTGCAGACCGGCACAACCAAGGGAAAGAAGAATCCGAACGTCCCGGTCGACAAGAGCAAGGAATCTTCTACGAAGAAAAAGAAGAAGGGTCTGGACAAGCTGAATCCGTTCTAAGACGGGAACGACCTCAGCCAGCGAAGGCCGCCTCTTCAGGCGGCCTTTCTGCTGTCCGGCGCATGCACCTATGGACGAAATGCTTTATCGTGAAAGGTTAGGTTCACATTCATAATGTCGCACGATCTGCCCAAAGCTTATGATCCGACAGCGATTGAAGATCGCTGGGCGGAATACTGGGTGCGCGAACGTCTCTTCGACGTGCCCACACCCGACGGCGCTCCCGCTGCGCCTCCTTTCACGATTCTGCTGCCTCCTCCAAACGTTACCGGCCGTCTACACATGGGGCACATGCTCAACCAGACGGAGATGGATATTCTGACGCGCTGGCGTCGTATGCTGGGCGACCTGGCGCTATGGCTGCCGGGAACGGACCATGCCGGCATTGCCACGCAGATGATGGTGGAGCGCCAGCTGGCTTCTGAAAATAAATCTCGGCAGGAACTGGGACGCGAGGCTTTCGTCGAACGCGTATGGCAGTGGAAGCAGCACTACGGCGGCGCGATTCTCGACCAGATGAAACGGTTGGGCGCGAGCGTGGACTGGACGCGCGAGTACTTCACGATGGACGATAACCTGTCCATTGCTGTGAAGGACGCCTTTGTGCGGCTGCACGAGCAGGGGCTGATCTATCGCGGCGCCTATATCGTGAACTGGGATCCGGTGCAGCAAACTGCCGTTTCAGATCTCGAAGTGGAGCACGCAGAGCGCTCTGGAAAGCTCTATCATCTTCGCTATCCTCTCGCTGACGGCTCCGGCTCGGTGGTGATCGCAACCACCCGACCTGAAACGATGCTGGGTGACGTAGCGGTAGCGGTAAACCCGCGCGATGAGCGCTATCTGACGCTGCATGGCAAGCTGCTGCGTCTGCCCTTGAGCGGAGTGGATAGTGCCCCCGAGCGGGAGATTCCGGTCATCACCGACGAGTGGGCAAATCCGGAATTCGGCACCGGCGCAGTGAAGGTGACACCCGCACACGATCCCAATGACTTTGCGATCGGCGAACGTCATGCCCTGCCCAAACCGATCATTATGGACGAGCGGGCGCGCATTGATCTGCCTGGATCACCCTATCATGGACTGGACCGCTACGAAGCTCGCGAGCGTATTGTGGCTGACCTGCGCGAGCGCGATCTGCTCGTCGATGTGAAGGAGCATGCGCTTGCCATAGCAATCAGCCAGCGCTCGGGAGCAGTGATCGAGCCACGGCTTTCTACACAGTGGTTCGTCAAAATTCAGCCGCTCGCCGACAAAGCCATCGCAGCCGTCGAGCAGGGTCACATCAAGTTCACGCCTGAACAGTATGCGAAGACGTATTTCGAGTGGATGCGCAACATCCATGACTGGTGCATCTCGCGGCAGCTTTGGTGGGGGCATCGCATTCCCGCATGGCATTGCCGGAATTGCAAGCAGATCACTGTCGCTCGGGAGACTCCGGCAAAATGCTCGTATTGTGGCAGTGCGGAATTGGACCAGGAAACGGATGTGCTCGACACGTGGTTCTCGTCCGGGCTGCTTCCCTGCTCCGTCTTTGGATGGCCGCGCCACACGCACGACCTTGATGTCTTTTATCCGACGCAGCTGCTCGTTACGGGCTTCGACATCCTCTTTTTCTGGGTGGCACGCATGATCATGCTCGGCTGCCACTTCATGCTGGACGTGCCCATGGCCGACGGCTCGAAACGCACCCTGAAAGATGCTGTACCCTTCCGTGAAGTCTATATTCACGCGCTGGTGCGCGATGCCGACCGTCAGAAAATGTCGAAAACCAAGGGCAATGTGATCGACCCAATCGAGATTGTGGAACGCTACGGGACGGATGCAGTGCGCTTCACGCTGGCGGCAATGGCTTCTCCCGGAACCGACATTGCCTTCAGCGAAGCGCGCACAGAAGGTTATCGCGCCTTTGCGAACAAGATATGGAATGCTGCACGGTTCATCTTTATGAATGTGGATCGCGCGGCAGAGGCTGGCATCGTTGTTCATCCTAAGACGCTGGTGAATTCGTTTGGACCGGATGAGAATGCTCCGATTGAAGCCCACTGGATTGTTTCGCGACTGAATAGCACGGCAGCCGAAGTGAACAAGGCATTAGGTGAATATCGCTTTCATGAAGCAGCGAGCCTTGTCTATCAGTTCTTCTGGGGTGATTTTTGCGACTGGTACCTGGAGATCGTCAAGCTGCGGCTCGACTTCAGCCACTCGGCAAATCAGCAAGCCAGCAAGTCGGCTTTGACGACACTTTTGAGTACGTTTGAAGCGGCGCTGCGGCTGCTTTCGCCATTTATGCCGTTCCTTACGGAAGAGCTGTGGCATGCGGTGTATGACGGCAGGACGCCGGCGAAGTCGATTGCGCTGACTCGGTATCCGCAGCCGATGGAGGAAGCGCTCAGCGTAACGGTCGAAGCAGATATGGCACAGTTGCAAGAGCTGATTGTGATGGTTCGGGCCTTGCGTAAAGATCTCGATGTACCCGAACGTGAGCATGTGACCATCGAGATGGCAACTTCCGCACAGGTTAGGGAACTCACGGAAACAAACCGCGCTATCGTTGAGAAACTCGCACGCGTCTCGGCGATTGAATTCCCGCCGCACTGGAACCTGAGCCCTGCCAACACGAGAACAAGGTCCAACTTCACGGTCGGTTTGCCGTATGAAAAGAAGATTGATGTAGCAGTCGAGCGTGAGCGCCTGCGTAAAAAACTGGAGCAATACGAAAAAGTCTTGCTGAATGCTGAACGCCAGCTCGACAACGTGGCATTTCTCGCAAAGGCTCCGGAAAAAGTTGTTTCGGGTTTGAAGAAACAGGCATCGGAAGCTGCAATGCTGCGTAAGGAGACTTTGGACGCTATTACAAAGCTGGAGCAGCTTGCCTAACGATTTGAGGGACCTATGGACTGGAAGAGTAGACGGATTGAGGCAATTCTGGAACAGGCGCTGGTGGAGGACAAGGCCACCAGCGACGTGACAACCGCCATTACCATTGAGCCCGATCTGCGCGCCTCGGCCACGATTATTGCCAAACAGGATTGCGTTGTCTCCGGTTTGGGCTGCATTCCGCGATTTCTGGAAATTTTTGCGCGCCTCGATAAACGTAACAGTGGCCGTTACGAAGTCGTCAGTCATCCGGAAATATTTGAAGGCGTACGTGTGAAGAAGGGTCAGGCGATCGCTGTCATTCGCCATAATGCCCGCGTCATTCTAGCCTGCGAGCGCGTGATCCTGAACCTGATGCAGCGCATGAGCGGCATCTCCACTGTGACCCGGCAATATGCCGACGCCATTAGCGGGACGGGAGCTCGTGTGCTGGACACACGCAAGACGATTCCCGGATTGCGCGTTCTGGATAAATATGCGGTACGCTGCGGCGGAGGAGAAAATCATCGACTTGATCTCTCCGACGGCATACTGATCAAAAACAATCACATCTCGCTCGGTGGTGGTATTGAAAAGGTTCTGAAGCGTGCATGTGAATTGCGCAAGCCTGGCCAAACTATTGATATTGAAGTGCGGACCTTTGAAGAATTGGAAACGGCGCTCGACAACGGAGCTGAATCCCTGCTGCTGGACAACATGTCCCCTGCAGAGGTGAAGAAGGCAGTCGGCATCGTGCGCGGACGTGGACTGACAATTCCGATTGAGGCCTCCGGTGGCATCCTGATCGAGAATGTCCGCAAGTACGCGCTCGCTGGTGTGGATTACATTTCTGTTGGCGCCCTGACGCATTCCGCAATTGCTGTGGATTTGAGCATGAAGATTACGGCGGAGATTTATTAGCCGGCATGCTCGATGACGGTTTTGATTTCGCCGCATTGAATCTGGCATTAACTGACACGCCATTTGCGGGCAAGCTGCAGTTCTTTCCCACGATTCACTCGACCAACACACATGCCATGCAGCAGGCCGAGGCCGGTGCGCCGGATGGCAGTGTTTATTTTGCCGATGAGCAGACAGCTGGACGCGGACGCGGCTTGCATGAATGGTCGTCTCCTGCAGGCTCAGGGCTGTATGTAAGTGTTTTGCTGCGGCCGCGTATTCCTCCTGCAGATGTGTTGTGGCTTTCGCTTGCTGCCGGGCTGGCAGTCCGTGACGCGGTACAGCAAGTCACGTCACTCGTGTGCGATCTGCGATGGCCTAACGATCTTCTGCTCGGGACGCGCAAATTTTGCGGCATTCTGACAGAACTCAATGCAGAGGTGACGCGCATTCGTCATCTCGTCATCGGCATTGGCATCAACGTACATCAACAGGGGTTTCCGCCTGAGTTGCGTAATCTTGCCACGTCATTACAGATTGAAACGGGGCGCGCATGGCCTCGGCAGGAGTTGCTGGTTGCCCTGCTACAATCACTCCATCGCGAAGTACTTGCGCTCTCAGCCCCCGCCAACGCAATTGCTGCCACTCAATCCATTCTTGAACGGCTGGAACGGGCGTCAAGCTGGGTGCGGGGTAAGCAAGTGCGCGTGGAAGAGATGGAAGGCCTTGCCGGAGTGACCGAGGGTCTGGATACACGCGGCTTTCTACAGGTACGCACGCCAGAGGGTCTGCGCACAGTTTTCTCCGGCGGCGTTCGCGAAATCAAAGAGGCGCGTGGAAAATAGATGCTTCTGGTATTAAACGTAAACAATACGAATACGGTCATAGCGCTCTACCCATTGCAGGAAGATGGAGGCATCAGCGGCTTGCGCGCTACATGGCGTATCAGCACGCGACACACGCAAACTGCTGATGAATATGGCATTCTCGTGCGGAGTCTGCTGCAAAGCGAGGGCGTGGAGAGCAAGGCCGTCACCGGCATCGTAATCGCATCCGTCGTGCCCCCGATCGACTGGATTCTGCGCCAGTTCTGTGAGCGCTATTTCAATCACAAACCGCTCTTTATCGAGCCCGGAGTGAAGACCGGGCTGCCGATACTTACCGATAATCCGAGCGAAGTGGGCGCAGACCGTGTAGCCAATTGTGTAGGTGCATTTCAAAAGTACGGTGGCCCCTGCATCGTGGTCGACTTCGGTACGGCAACGAATTTCGATGTGATCTCACATAAGGGCGAATTTCTTGGCGGCGCCATTGCTCCCGGGTTGAATATTTCCGCCGAAGCACTGTTTGCGCGCGCAGCCCGTCTGCCGCGAGTTGAGATTAAACGCCCGGCGAAGATCATCGGCACCAACACTGTCGACAATCTGCAGATCGGTCTATTCTATGGGCACATCGGCCTTGTCGACAGCATTCTGGAGCGCATGATCGCCAAGCTCGGAGCGGAAACGAAATGTGTCGCCACTGGCGGCCTCGCGCACCTGATCGCGAATGAATCGAAGTACATATCGGCTGTAGATGACATGCTCACGCTCGATGGACTGCGAATCATCTACGAGCGCAATCGGAACGTAAAGGTCCATGCGAACGCTGCCGAGCCTCAGCAGCCGCGGTCCTGACAAATTGACGCAATCTTATTGATGTATTTTGGAAAACTACTTCAATTACTTTACGGAAATCGAAGAGCACTTTCAGCGGCGGCGCGGTTCGCTGCTTTTGCTGTCGACACTCGACTGGGCGCTGATTGAAGCCTGGCGCGAAGCAGGTGTGCCGCTGGAAGCAGTACAGCGCGGGATCGATGCAGCGTTCGAAAAATATGAGGCGCGGAAGACGCA
>Ga0210391_10005896_pt1 | contig 10075 bp, 7 predicted proteins | sample IncBWC12OmetaG_FD_160573 | JGI IMG/M metagenome (GOLD analysis project Ga0210391, IMG submission 160573) | Forest soil microbial communities from Barre Woods Harvard Forest LTER site, Petersham, Massachusetts, United States - Inc-BW-C-12-O ...
TGATGGCTCCGTGCGCAGCCAGAACAATCTTCGACTGACCGCGAGCATCGTCTTTCGCCTCAGGGAGCGCCAAGGTATGGCTCCCTAAAGGCTCGCTACGGTTGGGCTGGCGATTTTTCAGCGGGCTTTTCGAACAACTTTGGATCAACTGCTGGATTGAACTCCACCGACGTGTATTCGGACTTGCTTGAATCCTGACCGTTCTGCTTGTTTTGGCGGACGAAGGGAACATTCACGCCGTTTACCGACTTCCAGTCTTTCATCTCCGTTTCACCCTGCGCGGGCTGGCCCTGACTAAGCGTTCGATACGTCTCTTTTAGGATGTGGCCGGTCTGGGGATCGACAAACCAACGAATGGCCACGCCTGCGGCATTCACGTCTACGATGCTTGCTTCGATGTCGCCAACCTTCTCGGTTCCACCGGCGCGGAAAAACACGTTGGGATCTTTGGAGTGCGAAGCGATGAAGATGGGATCACGCTTGATCTGCTCCAGGGACTCGGTTTTCTGGGAAGCAGGGAAGTCGCGCATGCCCTGCCCGGGCATTGCCATGAACGCTGCATCCGGTGTGACCACGATGTTCATCGTCCCGTTCGGAGTTTGCATTTCCGCGTGCAGATGGTCGGGGTAAACGATTACGGTTTCCATTTGCATGGGGAACTCGCCCTGCGGCGTTTTCTGCGTGACCGTCAGCTCTGCCTTCACGCTTTTGATAGCTGCCAGCTTGGCTTCGCCGCCCATCGCGGCCACCACCTTCGCGGCGAGCGCTTTGCCTTCTTCATTGGAAGCTGTGGGCTTCGCGTTCTCTTCTTCCTTTGCGCCTTCCTGTGCGCCCGGCGGAGGCGGGATGGTGATATCGATTTCTTTCACCGTTCCAAGCGACGAAAGCGGCTTATCGAAGTCTTTGGTGTTGCCGACCACCAGCACGGCGAGCTGGTCGCGATGTACATACTTCGACGCTATGCGATTGACGTCCGCCGCCGTTACTTTCTGGATCTCGGCTGGAAACTTGTCGAGCCAGTCGGAGGGATATCCGTAGAACTCGTAGGCCAGGCGCTCGGCGAGAACTTTATCGGGCGAGTCGAGGCGGAAGATGAAAGCGTTCAGGATGGCATCTTTGGCGTGCTTGATTTCTTCGTCAGTGATGGGTTTCTTGGCCAGGTCGTCGATGTCTTCATCGAGCGCCTGGATTGACTCGATTGTGCTCTGGCTCTTGGTGCCCATGGCAAATTCCTGGATGCCGGGGTGCCCGAAATTTGTGCCAATGCCGCCACCCACGCTGTAGGCCAGGCCGCGCTTGGTGCGGATGTCGTTGAAGAGCCGCGAAGAGAATCCGCCACCGAACGCCTCATTGAAAACAGTGATGGCGTAGAAATCGGGGTTGTTGCGCGTGGTGCCCAGCGTGACCATTTGAATGCTACTCTGGTTCACGTCTTCCTTCGGGACGAGGTAGTAGCCGGGCTGCGCGGGGTGGTACTGAATGTCATCTTTCGGCAGGTCGGCGCCTTTGGGCCATGCCTCAAAAGCGGCGCGCAGCTTGGATTCCATCGCCGCCGCATCGAAGTCGCCACTTATCCCAAGGATGACGTTGTTGGGGTGTACATAGGTGTGGTGCCAGTCGATCAGATCCTGCCGCGTCACCGCGGCTACCGTCGCGTACTCGGGCTCACGGGCATAGGGATTGTCTGAACCATAGGCCAGCTTGGTGGATTCGCGCGCGGCAATCTCACTGACATCATCGTTGCGCCGCGAGATGCCGTCCTCGACTCGCTTCTGTGCCAAATCGAGTTTGTCGGCACGGAATTCGGGGTTCTGCAAGAGGTCGGCGAAGACTTTGAAGACATCGTCGAAATCGCCTTTGAGGCAACTCAGGCTCACGGTGGTTGAATCGGGACCGCCGCGAGTCTCGACCTTGGCGGCGCGCACTTCTAGAAAATCGTCGAGTTGGTCGCCAGTTTGGGTTTTGGTCCCTCCCGTTCGCCAGACTTGTCCGAAGATACCTACCAGTCCGACTTTGCTGGCCGGTTCCTCGCGGGAGCCACCGCGGATGCGTGCTGAGCCCTCAATCAGCGGCAGTTCGTGATCTTCCTGCAGGAAGATCACCATGCCGTTCGAGAGTTCGACACGCTTCGGCTGCTGGGGGTGGAAAGCGGGCAGAGGAGGGACGGGGATCTGCTGCCAGTCTGTTGCCTGTGCCGCGACCCTTGAGGGATGCGCGACGATAGCGGCGGACAAGAGAATCATCGAGAAAAGAAGCCGCAGACTTTTCATTGCGCACCTCCCGGATTTGACGCAGCCTGATCGGACCCGCCTTGATTTGATCCTTGGTCGCCGCCTTGCCCGGTGCCCCCGGTCGTTTCGATCACGCCTATGGTGCGGTTGGTGTCGGTAAAGGTTTCGTTGGCGACCCGTCGAATGTCTGCCTTCGTTACCTTGTCGATGCGGTCGACGGAGCGGAACAACTCGCGCCAGTCGCCGTAACGAGTCTGGTAAATCGCCAACTGGGTTGCCAGTCCTTCGTTGTCTCCTAGACCGCGAATCAGATTGGCTTTGGTGCGGGTCTTGATCATCTTCAATTCGTCGTCGCTTATGTCTTCCTTCTTTAGCCGTTCGATTTCCACGTGAATCGCGTCCGCCACTTCCTGGGTGGTGTGCCCGGGCAGCGGAAAAGCATAAAACGCGAACAGGTGCGGGTACTTGGTGCCGGGCAGGCCGCTGAATCCGGCGGAGAATGACGCGATCTTTTTATCGCGCACCAGCGCTCGGTAAAGGCGTGAGGTGCGACCTTCCGACATAAGATCGGTGATGGCGTCATACACCGCGTCGTCTTTCGTCATGTAGTCAGGCCGGTGGTAACCCTCGAGATAGAGCGGCTGCGATTTTTCCTTGAGCACGACCTTGCGCTCGGAATTCTGAGGAGGCTCGGCGGTGGTGGTTTCATCTGGCTTCTGGCTTGCGGGCAGGCGGCCAAAGTACTTTTCGAGGATGGGCAAGAGCTGTGAGGCTTTTACGTCACCCGCGACTGCGACCACCATGTTTGCGGGTACGTAGTACTTGTCAAAAAACTTCTTGGCGTCAGTGGCTGAGAAGGAGTTCAGGTCGGACATCCATCCGATAGTCGGCCGATGATAGGGATGGGCTTCGAATGCCGCAGCGTTAAACTGCTCCTCCAGTCGGCCCGTGGGGTTGCTGTCGGTACTCATGCGCCGCTCTTCGATTACCACGTTGCGCTCTTTGTAAAACTCGCGCAACACAGGATGAAGAAAGCGTTCCGACTCGAGATAGGCCCACAGCTCCAGCCGATTCGCAGGCAGCGAGTAGTGATAGGCGGTCTCATCGTAATCGGTGAAGGCATTGACATCCTGACCGCCGCTCTGTTCGACGATCTTGCCGAACTGGTTGGGCACGACGTATTTGTCGGCTGCGGCTATGTCGTCTTTCCAGGTCTTTTCCAATTGCTTCAGCTTGGCTTCGTCGCGGCCTACGCGTTTGTCGCGCTCCGCAATGTAGGCGGCGTAGGCGGTCTCGACCTTTTCCAGCGCGGGTTTCTCGGCGGCATAGTTGGTGGTGCCGACCTTGTCCGTGCCTTTGAAAGCCATGTGCTCGAACATGTGGGCCAAGCCGGTCTTGCCCATGGGATCCTGCGAGGAACCCGCGTCGACCATGGTAAAGAAAGAAAAGACCGGAGCCTCGGGCCGCTCGCAGATTACGATGGTCAGTCCATTCGGCAGTTTCTTAACTGTGATGCGCTTTTCAAAAGATGCGACATCCTGAGCCGCAGCTAGGGCTGTAAGGATGAGAAGCAGCACGAGAGCGCGGGGCCGGAGTATGCGATATATCATTGGACCTCCAAAGGACTGGGCGAAACTGCATGGACGGACATTTTGGACAACCATCTTAGACGGACGTGAAGGGCAGAAGTTTGAAATTACGTGGAGGGCAGGGAGGTTGTCAAACGGGTGCCGAGGGTTGATTCAGAGGAGGCGTGGAGATGATGGATTTTGCGTGGGGTGTGGTTTGATGCACAATGTTTGATGCACAATGCCTGCGGGAGCGTTTGCAATGGATTCGACCATCGAGGTCCAGGGGAAGCAGCTCAAGCTGTCGAATCTGGAAAAGGTGCTGTATCCGGCGACGGGATTTACCAAGCAGCAGGTGATCGACTACTACGTTCGTGTTGCGCCGGCGATGGTGCCGCATCTGGCGGAGCGTCCGCTTACGCGCAAGCGCTATCCCAACGGCGTGGACGAAGAGTTTTTCTACGAGAAGAACGCCCCGCAGTACCGGCCTGACTGGGTGAAGACGGTTCCCATCTGGAGCGGAAGAAACCGCCGGACCGTCCACTATATTCTCGCCGACGATCTGGCTACGCTGGTCTGGCTGGCGAACCTCGCCGCGATTGAGCTGCACCCGTCGCTTTCACTTGCGAAAGACATCACCTGTCCTACCATGATGGTCTTCGATCTTGATCCGGGAGCGCCGGCCAACATTGTGCAATGCTGCCAAGTCGGGCTGTGGCTCAGGGAAATCTTCGATCACTTTGGATTGCAGAGCTTTCCAAAGACTTCGGGATCGAAGGGATTGCAGATCTACGTTCCGCTTAATACTCCGACTAATTACGAATCGACCAAGACATTTTCGCATGCGCTGGCACAATTGCTTGAGCATGAACATCCAGAACTGGTCGTGTCGGACATGAAGAAGCAGGTTCGAACTGGAAAGGTGTTCGTCGACTGGAGCCAGAATGACGAACACAAGACCACCATAGCGGTATATTCGTTGCGGGCGCGCGAACATCCAACGGTTTCGACGCCGGTGACATGGGAGGAAGTCGAGCGCTCGCTCAAGAAGAAGGACGCCAGCCAACTTGTATTCGAAGCGAAGCAGGTGGTTGCACGCGTTGATAAGGTGGGCGACCTGTTCGGTCCGGTGCTCGAATTGAAGCAACGGTTGCCCGATCTCAAGGGAGTTGCGGCCTCGGCGGTAGCTGACGCGAAACCGACGATCTCGATCGCTGCTCAAGCGGAGGAAGAGCCCGAACGCGGTCGCCAGAGCGCTGCGAGAAAATCCCGGCAGAAGCCGCGGGCGGCCAAGGCTGGACGCAAGGTATAATCCCGTCCGCTCTGAGTTTGCTTCTGGACTTTACTTCGGGATTTTGCCATGCCTCAACTGTTTGTCGGAACTTCGGGATGGGCCTACCCGAGCTGGAAGCCTGACTTCTATCCAGCCAAGCTCGCGCAGAAGAAGTTTCTCAGTCACTACGCTACGCAGCTCAATACGGTGGAAGTGAACTTTACCTTTCGGCAACTGGTGAAGGAAACCACGATCCAGAACTGGATAAACGAGACTCCAGCGCACTTTCGCTTCGGCGTTAAAGCGCACCAAGTGATCACGCACATCAAGCGATTGAAAGGCACGGAGGATTTTGTTCCACGCTTCCTGGCGACGATCGAGCCTTTGGCCAGTGTCAAAAAGCTTGGACCCGTGCTTTTCCAACTGCCCCCTAATCTGAAGGCCGATGCCGTGCTGCTCAAGGATTTCCTCGCGCTTCTGCCACGTACACTGCCTGCGGCGTTCGAATTCCGTCACGACTCTTGGTTTAGCGACGCGACATGGGAGTTGCTGAAGGCGCACGGAGCGGCTTTGTGTGTGGCCGAGACTGAAGAGCGAACCACGCCGGACGTGATCACGGCGGACTTTGTCTATTACAGATTCCGCAAACCGAGTTATTCGGGAGAGGAGCGCAATGCGATGCTCGCACGTATCAGAGAGCATCTGGCGGCTGGCCGGGACGTCTTCGCTTACTTCAAGCATGAGGAAACGCCGGAGGGAGCGTTGTACGCGGTGGACCTGCTGCGTGGTGCTGGCCAGACGTAGCGAGCCTGTTTCTACGATGATGCTGTGCTTCTCCAGCTGAGCACCTACCTCGGCACTTTGATCGGCGTCCGATAACGCGCATACTCTTCTTATCCCTCCATCATGGCTTCGGATCCCAACTCGCGTCTGCTCTCGAGCTTTCTTGACTATCTGAGAATCGAGAAGGGACTCGCAGCACTCTCCATCAGTGCTTATACGACTGACATTTGTCAGTTTTCGGAATTTCTGGAAAAACGCAAACACCTGCTGCTAACTGCTCGGCGCGTCGATGTGCGCGACTTCCTGCAGCAGCTCTTTTCCAATCAAGTCGACGGGCGCAGCGTTGGACGGAAGCTCTCGGCGCTGCGGCATCTTTATCGCTATCTGTTGCTGGATAAGAAGCTGGAGCATGATCCCACGCTGAACATCGAGTCGCCGCGGCAATGGAAAGTTCTGCCTAAGGCGCTGGCTCGCGACGAAATGGAAGCGACGCTGGCCGCTCCGCTCGCGCGATACAAAACCAGAGAGTTGAGCATCACGACAGAATCGGCGGCACTGGCTGCCCGCGATTGCGCGATGCTGGAAGTGTTTTACGCCGGGGCGCTGCGGGTCTCGGAAATCGTCAGCGCTAAATTGGAAGACCTGAAGCTCGATGCCGGCTACATGCTGGTGCGCGGCAAGGGCGACAAGGAACGTGTGGTGCCGCTCGGAAAGTCGGCGCAGGATGCGCTTACGCAATATCTGACACAGTCACGCCCCATACTGGCGGTAGGGAAGCGAAGCGGAGCATCGTCGACAGTCGCGGCTTCCGTTACGAATTCGCCTCTGCTTTTCATCGCGCGGGGAGGGCGAAAGCTGACGCGCCAGCGCGTGTGGCAAATGGTGCGTGCTGCCTCGGCTGCTTCCGGGCGCGCGGCCTCTCCGCACATGCTGCGGCATTCCTGCGCCACGCACATGGTGGAGAATGGCGCTGATTTGCGCACGGTGCAGACCATCCTGGGCCACGCCGATATTTCGACAACTCAGGTCTATACGCATCTAGCGCTCGACCGGCTGCGGACGGTTTATCAAAAGCATCATCCGAGGGCGAAGGCGAGATGAAGCCTGATGCGAAGCAGGATTTCGTGACTCCGAACAAACCGGCGAAAGCAGTGGTGGCCAGAGCCACAGCTGATTTTATCCGCCATCTGCGCGAGCGCAATGCCTCGCCACACACCATTAAGGCTTACAGCCGCGACCTGTCGCTCTTCGCCGGTTATGCCGGTTCGCGTGGATGGAAACAAATTGATCACATCGCGGTGCGGGGATTTCTTTCACAGCTTTACGAGAAGGGATTGAGCAAGACTTCCGTGGCTCGCGCGCTGGCCGCGGTGCGATCTCTTTATCGCTGGCTGGCGCGAGAAGGCGTAGTGGAGCAGAACCCGGCAAAGCTGGTCGCCACGCCGAAACTTCCCAAGAAACTTCCGCGCGTGCCCACGATTGAAGAAATGAATTCCGTGATCGACGGCGAAATGCCTGAGGTAGCCGCGTTCCCCGCGCGTGACCGGCTCATGCTGGAACTGCTCTACGGCTGCGGAATCCGCAATTCGGAACTCACAGGGATCAACCTCGGCGACATTCGGCTAGGCGCCGAGGCCATTCTTATCCACGGCAAGGGGAAAAAAGAACGCTACGTTCCGTTTGGCGATTCGGTGAAGAATGGACTTGCAACATATCTTCCCGAGCGTCAGAAGATTTTCGCGGCAGGCGCCAAGCCCTCGACAGCGTTGCTCATTAACCGTCGCGGGGGGCGGCTCACTACGCGCAGCGTCGGCCGCATCATCAAGAAAATTGCCATCGCCAAAGGCCTTTCGCCCGACGTGCATCCCCACACGTTGCGCCATGCTTTCGGAACGCACATGCTGGAGGAAGGCGCAGACCTGCGCGCCATTCAAGAGTTGCTTGGCCACGAGCGCCTCGCTACTACGCAGCGCTACACGCAGTTGTCGATGAAGCATGTGCTTCAGGTTTACGACCAGACGCATCCGCGCGCGAAGTAGGGCGAGCCGCCTGTCGTCAAACAGAAGTGCACATTCAAACACGGGCGAACAATCGAACAATGACGCATAGTCCAACCCATTCTTTGAGACTTCTAATCCCTGGCTTCTCCAATTGAGATTACGAAGGCAGATGTTCCTCAGAGTCTGTCCTTCCACGCAGAAACGTATTACTGTCTAGGTCGGAGGCAGACTTGTGAGTAGTGAATCGGTGCCAAGGGCCGATGTTTCAGAGCGTCTGGCAAGCGCTATTACTGAGTTGCGCGCGCTGCAGGGACCGCTGCTGACAGCGACCGTAGATCCTCGCGTTCTGACCGATTTCCGGGACGCACTGAATCGCATCCGCAACACAGCGTGGGCGGCCCAGCAATCAGCGAACGCTCCGCTGTTTGATCAAGGAGCCACCACCGTGGCTTCCTATCTGACCGCGGAACGAATTCGAGCTACCTACCAGCTTTGCCGATCGCTGCACCTCGACATCTGCCGGGATGACATTGAATTCCAAAAGGGACCGCTAGTCGAGCTCTATGGCGCTGCGAAAACCCTGGTCGAGGAATTGAAAGAGAGGATCTGATCACTTTTCATCGAAAGCCTTACTCCGCAGGTCTTCCCACATCCCGACCACGCGTGCCTTCAGGTCGGCCGTCAGTTTCTCGTAAGCCGCTTCCGACGCCTCACTCTCGGGCGGCGGTAGAATCGGATCGCCGAACACCATCTTCAGCGGCTTGAAGCCCTGGAATGGTTTGTTCCGGGGCCAGACTTCGTAGAATCCCTCAATCGCTACGGGGACAATAGGCACCTGCGTGTGAATGGACAAAATGGCGGCGCCTTTCTTGAAAATTCTGGGTTCGCCGTCAATCGAGCGCTCGCCTTCAGGATAAAGAATGAGCGGACGCCCCTGCCGCAACCCAAATGCGCCGGCGCGCATGGCGGGAATCAAGTTTGCGTCAGGATCCACGACCACCACGCGGAGCGAACGCGCCAGCCGCAGCATGAAACCCTTGCCGAAGATTTCACTCGTCCCCACCGCGAAGACTCCATTAAACACATCCGGAGGCAGAATGCTCGCCAGGATGATCGGATCGAGATAGCTCTGATGATTCGAGGAGAGAATGTAGGCGCCACTCTTGGGCAGCTTCTCAATTCCACGCACGTGCAAGTCAAACCGGTCGAGTGCGACGACCTGGATCAGGCGGGAAAACATGTACCAGAACGCCTCGCTGAGCGGTTGCGGCCGGGCCAGGGAAATGACGTCAGCGGCAGCCGGCTCCTCCGCCAAAATCGCTGTCCAGCCAGCAAACGCGGCGCGCGTTCCCGGCCCACCAGCGCCGCTGGCCGCGCTTTGCAGAACGGCGTCGATTAGTTCGCGCAACGTATAAATCTCAGCGAGCTGCGACTCCTCGACATTCCCGCCCAGTTGCTCTTCGATCTGGCTGAGCAGTTCAACGCGCTGCATGGAGTCGAGCCCCAGGTCGAGTTCAAGATTCAGAGTCGGCCGCAGAGTTGACGGCGGCGTGCGCGCTGCTTCGCGCACTATGTTCAGCGCCCGCTGAACGTCAGGCTGATCGAGCCAGGCCGTCTCGTCAGCTGTCAACGGTCGCTCCGACGGTAATTCGGCATCATCGTCAACCCGACGCGACTGATTCGCCTTCACGCGCTTCTCCACTTCGAAGCGCTTGATCTTGCGCGTGGTGGTGCGAGGCAAATCTTCCTGCCAAATCTCGTAGCTGCCGATGCGCTTGGTGGAGGCGATCTGCTGCGACAGGCTTTCGACATCGAAGCGGATCACTTCCTTCGCGTTGACAATTCTCTTCTGCCGCAACACATCGAAGTTGGGCACGATCGCGGCATGCAGCCGGTCTCCGCCTTCGCCGGGCTTGCCCTCCAGTCCCATCACGGCCAATTCTTTGATGTACGGCGATTTCAGGTAGTGCGCCTCAATCTCTTCGGGATAAACATTCTTCCCGTTGCTCAGGACGATCACTTCTTTCTTGCGGCCAGTAAGGAACAAGTTGCTGTCGGAGTCGAAGTAGCCGAGGTCGCCGGTGTAAAACCATCCCTCGCGTAGTACCGCCGCAGTAGCATCGGGACGGTTCCAGTAGCCCTTCATCACCACCGCCCCGCGCAAGGCGATTTCACCCGTGGCTGGACCGTCTTCTTGCGGCTGCGGGTCAATGGTCGAGT
>Ga0210391_10005897_pt1 | contig 10073 bp, 8 predicted proteins | sample IncBWC12OmetaG_FD_160573 | JGI IMG/M metagenome (GOLD analysis project Ga0210391, IMG submission 160573) | Forest soil microbial communities from Barre Woods Harvard Forest LTER site, Petersham, Massachusetts, United States - Inc-BW-C-12-O ...
TTCGGCAATGTTGGTTCGAACGCGGCCCGGCTCATGGCAGAAGCCGGATACAAGATCATTGGCATCGTCGAGGTGGGCGGCGGTTTATACAAAAAAGACGGTATCGATGTGGAAGCGCTCTGGGAATTTCGCCAGCGCAATGGCGTCATTCACGGTTTCCCTGGCGCAGAGAGGTACGACCCAGCCGAGCTTTTGCTGGTCGATTGCGACATCCTGATTCCGGCGGCGACGGAAAACCAAATCACCAGCCAGAATGCGGATCGCGTGAAATGCAAGATTCTTGCCGAAGGGGCGAATGGCCCCACCACCGCGGCTGCCGACGATATCCTCGCGGAGAAAAAAGTCTTTGTGATTCCGGACATTCTGGCGAACGCTGGTGGCGTTACTACTTCTTACTTCGAATGGGTGCAGGATCGCCAGGGCTACTTCTGGAAAGAATCGGTGGTTAACGAACATCTACAGGAAATTATGGTCGCGGCTTTCGACGATGTCGTCCGCTACGCTGAAACTCACGGCGTGAATAACCGCATCGCTGCCTACATGCTCGCAATCGACCGAGTGGCGTACACCATCCGCCAGCGCGGAATCTATGCCTAGCCAATTCCGCCGAGCTTGATTTTAAAAGGCCTCCACCCGGGAGGCCTTTGTTTTTGACGTCTTCAACTGAGATCTTTAGTTGACCGTGGGTCGCTTCGGTGTAATCATGCTGGGGCATTTTGGCGCGCCTGTTTTTTCGCCACTTCGTAAAGCTATCGATCGTAAAAATGGGGCTTGATGCCTCTTAATCCTGCGAGGAAATATGAACCGCTCCCAAAACAAACTTATTCTTTGGATGTCCTGTTTCTGTCTGATGCTCTCGGTTGTCATTTCGCCTGCTTTGGCGAAGGCGCAGGCGAGTTCGAGCACCGCCAGCACCGATACCACCACAACGGCAACCTCTACAAAGAAGTCCAAGAAGAAAGCCAAAAAAACAGCTGACGACCAAACAGCGACCGCCGACAAATCATCTGCCAGCGAAACGACCGCTTCAACAAAGAAGAACAAGAAATCGAAGGCCGCCGCCGCGGATAGCACTTCTACTTCGGCTGCCACGGACAAGTCCGCTGCCAGCGATACGACCGCTGCGACAACTTCGACAAAGAAGAGCAAGAAATCGAAGGAGACCACTGCAGACAACGCTTCAACGCCCGCCGCCGCGGACAAGTCCGCCGCCAGCGATACGACCGCTGCGACAACTTCGACAAAGAAGAGCAAGAAATCGAAAGAGACCACTGCAGACAACGCTTCAACGCCCGCTGCCGCGGACAAGTCCGCTGCCAGCGACACAACCACCGCGACAACTAGCACGAAGAAGAGCAAGAAATCGAAAGCGGCCACCGCGGATACAAATTCTGGCTCTCCCATAGTTCCGGCATCCCAGGTGAGTAAGACCGATTCGAATGCCATGACGCCGGCTCCAGCTACCTCTTCATCCAACAACATGGCGGCACCTGCGAAGACAGCTTCCAAGTCATCGACTCCCGCAGCGTCAACTCCGGAGATTGCTGCCGCTCAATCCAGTGGCAAGGTCTGGGTGAACACCGAGAGCGGTGTCTATCACAAGAGCGGACGCTGGTATGGCAAGACCAAGCAAGGAAAGTTCATGACCGAAGCCGAAGCGAAGGCGGCCGGTTACAAAGCAGCGGCGAAGGAATAGGGAGAAGCGTTTATGAACAATATGACCGAGAAATTGATCACCAGAATTCTTGTCGCGGTCTTCGCTCTCAGCCTGGTAAGCGGAATGGCTGTGGCGCAAGCCGCCAAGACGACCAACGGCACAACAGCTGCGGCGTCCAATGCCGACTTGCTCGACATCAACTCCGCTACCAAGGATCAGCTCGATGCTCTTCCGGGTATCGGTGCAGTCTATTCACAGAAGATCATCGACGGCCGTCCTTACGCAAAGAAGACCGACTTGGTGAGGAAGAAAGTTCTTCCCCAGGCTACCTATAACAAAATCAAAGACAAGATCATCGCGAAACAAAAGTAACAGGTTGGAATAGAGCGCAAAGGGAGTTGGAGTTAGAATCTCCGTCCCTTCTGCGCTGTTTGAAAGCGATAACTCTCATGCGCAACAAGAATTTTTAGGGAGGCAGTTATGGGTTTACTCGACAATTTGGAAAACGAAGCAGTAGGCAAGGTATTAGGTGGAAGCTCCAATCCGCTGGCAGCGGGTCTCTTGCAGACGATTCAAAATCAGCCGGGTGGTTTGCAGGGGATGGTGCAATCGTTTCACGACAAGGGGATGGGCGGAATCGTGTCGTCATGGGTAGGCTCGGGAGAGAATTGCGCGATTACCGCTGAGCAGATTCACGCGGTTCTCGGCAGCGATCAGGTGAAAGCGCTCGCCGCTAAGGCAGGGATCTCTCCCGACGAGGCCGGTAACGCCATCGCACAATTGCTTCCCACTTTGGTGAACAAATTGACGCCGAACGGGTCGGTTCCTGACCACAGCAATGTTCTGGAGATGGCGTCAAGCATGCTCAAGAACTTTGAATCGAAGGCTTCCTGAATATTTTGTGGCGCGCGTTGGCTCTTATGCGTGCGCCACATTTTTCCCGTCATCTCCCGCGTTCTAACTTCTATCTCATCCAATCCGATCGAGCAACACGCTTCGCCGTGAAGTCCGTTTTGGTACGGCCAGGCTTACTTTATGGGATATTTATTTGACAACGGTCCTCCGTTACGTTGCCTTGGTTTCCGATGTAGAGGATAATCGAGTTGACGGACACCAAAGCCTTGGTCTAGCCATCGCGTGAACCTTCCTAATTCCATCACGCTCACCCGCATTGCCGCGATCCCACTTCTCATATGGATTCTTTGCACCCCACGCTTCTCCGGCGAGCAGACTGGGGAGAGAGAAATCCTGGCTTCTGCTGTTTTTATTCTGGCTTCGATCACCGACGGTATCGATGGCTATCTTGCGCGCAAACGTGGCCAGATCACCACCATGGGGATGCTTCTTGATCCGTTGGCCGACAAGTTACTAGTTGCTGCCGCTTTCATCACGTTGGTGCAGTTCAATCCCGCGCTGGTGCCGGCCTGGATGGCGGTGGTCGTTATCGGCCGTGAATTTCTGGTCAGCGGACTGCGTTCCATTGCCGCGTCTGAAGGTTTTACGATTCAAGCGAGCGAACTGGGCAAGTTCAAGATGTTGGTGCAGATCATCTCGGTGGTTGCGGTGATCCTAGCTCGCCGCTGGCATGAGTGGCCGGTATACGGCATTTACATTTTTCCGGTCTACTGGATTGCCTGGATCGCCATCTGGTTCATGATTCTGCTTTCTCTGGTCTCCGCGTTCGATTACTTCGTTGCCTTCTGGTCGCGGATCGACCGCAAATCGGAAAAGCGGCGACGCCGGTCTTTCGTTCTCGCCCGGCGGAGAAAACGAGATGTTCAAGCTGTCTGAGTGCAGGCCGTCCGAAAAGCGCTCTGAAAGTCCGATCGCGCATGATACCGCCCTGTTGTCGCAGAAATTTTCTCCCGAGCAGCGCCGAACACTCCTTCGCATTGCCCATTACGCGATTTCGTTCGCGCTGGATCGCCGGCCATTTCCAGAGACGCCGCTTTCCGCCGCGTTATTGGAGCCGCGAGGAGTGTTCACTACGCTCTATTTAGATCAAAATGTGGCTAGAAGTGACGATCTGCCAAAAGATGATCGGCACGCTGATCCTCACCGCGAACGTCATCGCGAATTACGAGGATGCGTCGGATATGCCGTGCCCATCGCGCCGCTACATCGTGCGGTGGCCGAAACGGCCCTAGCCGCGGCTTTTCAGGATTCCCGTTTCTTGCCGGTAACGAAGGAGGAAGTCTCGCACCTCGAGATTTCTCTGAGTGTGCTCTCTCGTTTGTTTCCAGTTCATCCCGATTCTGTCGAAGTGGGACGCCACGGCTTGGTCATCTCGGACTATGGTCACCGGGGCCTCCTCTTGCCCCAGGTTCCCATCGAAAATAGTTGGGACCGACAAACCTTCCTGGAACAAACCTGCCGCAAAGCCGGCCTCCCGCTGGATGCCTGGCGCAAGAACGCAATCATCGAGGCTTTCACCGCTGAAGTATTCTCCGATTCTGATCCTGAAGTTCGCTCTTAACTTGCTTCCCAAGGTTTTGTTCACGGACGTTGCCTTCTGCGTGAGGCCCCACTTTAGTACCCTTGTTTAATCTGCGGAAGGGCATAAGCTTGGTGCTGGCTGTTTGATCGCGAGGCAACATGGAACTCGTTTTTGTGATCGTTGCACTGATCGTCGCTGGCGCGATGATTCCTGGGAATCCGAAAATCCAATTCTTCCGCTGAAGGCAAGCGAGGGCAGATCGCGCGCGTTTCGCCCCGATTCATTCTTCCATTCAACGATGTAGAGGTTTGCCCTGCTGAACGACGAGAGCACTCGGTCAGTTGTTCCTGCGCGTGCACTCCAGACAAGAAAAAGGGGAGATTCGCTCTCCCCTCATTCCGAACAAATTTTGATTTTCTTATTGCTGCTCGTCCAGTTCCACCGTGTCTCCGGCGTGCACATCATCTAGCGCGAAGACGACCATGCCTGAGGAGGCGGTCGGGGTCACGTTTAAGACCACCACTTCGCCGACGGCACGGCGCGGGAGATCGCCCACATGAATATTCGGCCCTTTGCCTTTGGTGAAGCGATTGGCCTCAAAGGTCGGAGGCCGCACTTGCGTATCTTCGGATGTTGGAACGTCGAAAGAGAGCGTATCCACTGGATCGTTCAGGGTGGCGTTGTAGGAACGCACCACACGGAAATAGTCTCCTACTTTTACGCCCTGGTTAGAGCCCAGGTTCATATAAAGCTTCATGCCCGTGCCGAGGAATCCGTCAAAGTCTTTACCCAGCACAACTCGTCCGGTTAGTTTGCCATTTGCGGGTGCGAAGCGGTCAAAATGTCCAGGCACGTGGAACGCAATCGACTGTTTTTCCACATAAGGCACGACGACATCCCCGGGGTTGATGGGATCACAACTGAATTCCACCTGGGCGACGGCGCTGTGATTGCGAGTATCGACTACCCGCACTCTTCCAATTTCTCCATAAGGGCGTCCCGCGGCAGCCAGTATTTTTCTCTGCCCGGGATACAGTTCGTACTCGTTGATGTCCCGCATCTCGCGGACGATGGAATATAGCTGCCCGGCCTGGTAACCACTGCCCGCCAGATAGACAATCTCCCCGAGTTCGAACTTGGTTGAGGTCGGGGTCTCCAGACCCCCGTTCACATAGTTGGCATCCGGAATGCGCTCTTTGGTAATAAACCCGGCGCAGTTAACGTCAGCTGCGGTTGGCGTCTGGTAACGCACGAATGGGACGTTGACTGACGTGTGGACGATACCATCCGCTTCGGGGGTGGCCACCATCGTCGATTGTTGGGCTACCGCGAAGGTCGCCGTCACTGCTAGCAGCAATAACAATCCTGTTTTCTTCATGTTACCTCCGACTCCCGCAGCTCCGGGGTCACAGTAGCTATCTATCTCGTAAGACAAGGGTTACAGCGAAAAAGTAACAAGCGCTGGGGGTCGGGTCAAGGTTACGAGGGTGTTTAGCCCCTTCGCGCAAGGGTGCTTCGAGAGCGATTTCGCAATCGTACAGTTGCATCTGTGCTTGCACCCCTGTAATATCGCGCCGTCGTTGAAAACAAATGGCCTTGGCTTTTTCCACTACTCTCGTGCCGCGGTTTTTGCCCATGCGCCTGCCCAAGGTCTGCCTGGCGCTGAGCGGCGACACCATTGAAGATATGTTGGCTACCGCCGAGTCGATGGCGCGCGACAACCCTTTTCTCGAGTTTCGTTTGGATTATCTGAAGCAGCCTCTCTCCGCGCTTCCCAAGATCCATCGTTTTCTGGAGACGCACCAATACATCACTGCCATCGGTACCTGCCGCCGTGCCGAAAATGGCGGCAAGTTCAAAGGATCGCTGGCCGCGCAATTAGAAGTCTTGACCAAAGCCCACGCCGCCGGCTGTCAGATCGTCGATTTAGAACTTCAGAGTGCATCGAAAGCGAAACCCGAAGCGATTGCGCGCCTACGCAGCCGCGCCGGACTCATCCTCTCGTTTCATGATTTTCGTGCCACTCGCAATCTGGATGAAACGCTGGAAAAGATGCTGAAAATTCCAGCTGACTTTTACAAAGTCGTCAGCACGGCCACCACGCTCTCCGACAACGTGACCATGATGAAGTTCTTGCAGACAGAGAGCGACAAGCACGCCATGATCGGCTTGTGCATGGGAGAGCAGGGTGTCATCAGTCGCGTTCTTGGTGTGCGCGCCGGCAGCGCATTCACCTTCGGAGCCGTCGATCCGAACGCCGGCCTCAAAACCGCGCCCGGACAGATCAGCGCGCGCGATCTTCGGAGCATCTACCGCATCGAACAAGTCGACGCCGCCACGCGCGTTTATGGAGTCGTGGGCGATCCCATTGAACACTCGCTCTCGCCCGTAATCATGAACACGGCGCTGCGTCGCGAAAATGTGAACGGCGTTTATCTTCCACTGCACGCCAAAACGCTCAAAGATCTGATGCTCTGTGTGCGCGAGATTCCGCTGCATGGGCTAAGCATTACGATGCCGTACAAGCAGGCGATTCTGACGCATCTCGATAACACTGACGCGCACACAACCAAAATCGGGGCGTGCAATACCGTCGTTCGCGGACAGGATGGCAAGCTTTACGGCTTTAATACAGATGTTGCCGGCGTCCTTCGTCCCATCGAACAGCGGCTCACCATCGAGGGCGCGAAAGTTCTCGTGCTTGGCGCTGGAGGCGCTGCCCGGGCTGCGGTCTTTGGACTTAAAGAGCGCGGAGCTGAAGTCTGGGTCATGAATCGCACTTCCGCCAAAGGACAGAAGCTGGCGCGTCAGGCCAAAGCGCACAGCATTAAACGCGCTGACCTGCGCAAGGTTGCCTTCGACGTCATCATTAACGCCACTCCCGTGGGGATGGGAAACACGCGCGACTGTCCGCTTAAAGATGACGAGATACAAGCGCGGCTGGTCTTCGACATGGTATATGACCCAGTTGAGACGCATCTGCTCCGAGTGGCGCGCACCAAGGGAATCGCCGTGATTCCTGGCGTTGAAATGTTTGTGCAACAGGCCGCACGGCAGTTTGAAATCTGGACTGGCAAGCCCGCTCCCGCCAGTGACATGCTGCGCGCCGTCACCATCACTCTCCAGGAGCGCGCGGCCGCGCTGAAGCAGCCGAAATCCTGAGCGAGATGCTTTCAAGCACGGCACGATCGGTCAAATGCGATCTGACAAGCTTGATTGGGAAAAATGATCGGACAAACCATCTCGCACTACCGCATCGTTGAAAAACTTGGCGGTGGTGGCATGGGCGTGGTGTTCAAGGCGGAGGACACGCGGCTCCATCGCTTTGTGGCGCTTAAGTTTCTGCCCGATGAAGTTGGCCGCGACCCGCAGGCGCTCGCCCGTTTTCAGCGCGAGGCGCAAGCCGCATCGGCGCTCAATCATCCAAACATCTGCACTATTTATGACATTGGCGAGCAGGACGGCCAGGCCTTCATCGCTATGGAATTCCTGGACGGCGTCACGCTGAAGCACCATATTGCCGGACGCCCTCTGGAGACAGACGTTTTGCTTGCGCTCGCCATTGAGATTGCCGACGCGCTCGATGCCGCGCATTCCGAAGGCATCGTTCACCGCGACATCAAACCGGCCAATATTTTTGTTACCAAGCGCGGCCATGCCAAGGTTCTCGATTTCGGGCTGGCAAAGGTCGCATCTTCGGGCGGATCGCTGAGCCAGGTGGCATCGGCCAATACGATGACCGCCGTCGGTCCCAACATTAACGAGCAACATCTCACTAGCCCCGGTTCCACGCTCGGCACGGTCGCATACATGTCGCCGGAGCAGGCGCGGGCGAAAGAATTAGACGCGCGTAGTGACTTGTTCTCCTTTGGAGCGGTGCTCTACGAGATGGCCACCGCTCAGTTGCCCTTTCGCGGAGAGAGCACGGCGACCATTTTCGAAGCGATTCTCAACCGCGCTCCCGTAGCTCCTGTTCGACTGAATCCCGATGTGCCTCCGGAATTGGAGCGGATCGTCAACAAGGCGCTGGAGAAAGATCGTGAACTGCGCTACCAGCACGCGGCCGACATGCGTGCGGACCTTAAGCGGCTGAAGCGCGAAACGGAATCGCGTCCGGTTCAAGCCGCAGATTCGGGATCAACCTCGGCCGTGCGGGATAGCAACGCTCCGATAGGCCAAGGGACAGGGGCAACGTCCGTGTCGGGCTCGACCGCAGCCCAAAACCCGGCGTCACCGTCATCATCGTTAGCATCAACGTCGAAATCGTCCTCAACCGCAAGCGGGACGGTGGAGCAGCCGGTTGTAGCGTCGACGCAGAGTTGGCTGTCGTCAAGAAATTTAGGAATGGTCGCCGGAATATTGCTTCTAGCCGCAGTTCTCGCAGGTGTTTTCTGGTTCGTGAAACAGCGCTCCGCGACGACAGTCCCTATCAGTGTGAGTGCCGCACAAAAGACCGTCGCCGTTCTTCCATTACAGAATATTGGCTCCGATAAGGATGTGGATTTTCTGCGCTTGGCTTTGGCCGACGAAATTGCCACCTCGCTGAGCTACGTTCGCTCATTGTCCATCCGCCCATTCGCTACCACCAGCAAGTACGACTCGCCGACGGTCGATTTGCAGGAAGCTGGCCGCGCCATGCATGTCACGGACGTCGTCACCGGGCACTATCTGAAAGAAGGCGACCAACTTCAAATCACGCTGGAGGCCGTTGACGTCGCGGATAACCGCACGCTTTGGCGTGACACCATGACCGTCGCCGCTCCGGACATGATTGCCATGCGGAACCAGATCACGGCGAAAGTTCGCCAGGGATTAGTCCCCGCGCTCGGTGCCGGAATCGATTCCGGAGATGCCGCGACGCGTCCCAAGAACGAAGAAGCGTACGATCTCTATCTCCGCAGCATCGCGCTGCCGCATGATCCTCTTCCGAACAAAGATGCGATCGTCATGCTGGAGCGCGCCGTCGGCCTCGACCCCACGTATGCACCCGCCTGGGCGTACCTTGGAGTTCGCTACCACTACGATGGCGCCTACGCGGCCGGTGGCGGAGCCATGCTCGAGCGCTCGGATGCTGCTCTGGAGCGGGCGATCTCGCTCGATCCTAATTACATCTTGGCGGCTGCCTGGTTGATCACCAACCGCGTTGAAGAGATTCAGTTGGCCCAAGCCTACCAGGATGCTAAGGCGCTGGTGGCGCGGCATCCAGAAAATGCACAGGCTCACTTTGCGCTGTCGTATGTGCTGCGCTACGGAGGGGCCATGGAGGAGTCGGCGCACGAGTGTGACACCGCCTTGTCCCTGGACTCCGGAAGCTTCATGTTGCGTTCCTGTGCATTGACGTTCGATCAGCTTGGCAACTACGCCCGGGCGATGGATTTTCTTCAGCTTGATGCTGGGTCGCTATGGGCATCCAATATCCTTGTACCGCATTATGTTCGCGAGGGGAAACTGGCCCAGGCCAAGGAAGCCCTTCAGAAATTCGCCGATCAGCCGAGGTCTCAGCTGATGTTGGCGTGTCTGCAGAACCCCTCGTCTCCCGATCTTCCATCTCTCGCCCGAAAAGCAACGGACGAATTCCTCGCCGATCGTGATCCTGAACCCCGTTACGTCATAGCGGGCAACGTGCTCTTCTGCGGACAGAAAGACCTAGCCGTTCAGCTGATCAAAAGTGCGATTGCCGGACATTATTGCGCCTATGCGGGTTTGCAAAACGATTCCATATGGGCAAAGCTGCGCGGTACGCCCGAGTTTGCCGAGTTGCTTTCGTCCGCGAAGCGATGTCAGGAAGATTTCCTGACCCAAAGATCGCAAGGTGTCACCCATTAAACGAGAACTCACACTGAAGCCTTCGGTCATCAGGAAAATCGTACGGTTTCATCCACGAAGGGTTTACCCGATGGCTGACGACTGATGGCTGACGACCATGAGAAGGAAATAATCACCCAATTTCTGCTTGACAACAATTTGCAATTCGCATAA